>Ga0181531_10002707_pt1 | contig 10965 bp, 6 predicted proteins | sample PEATcosm2014_Bin_38_FD_119743 | JGI IMG/M metagenome (GOLD analysis project Ga0181531, IMG submission 119743) | Peatland microbial communities from MTU Mesocosm Facility, Houghton, MI, USA - PEATcosm2014_Bin11_10_metaG | ecosystem: Environmental > Terrestrial > Soil > Wetlands > Peat | place... | reverse complement strand
TCGATTCCGGCATCGCCGAGGGCGCGAGCGTGGCCTTTGGCGGCCGCCAGGCGTTGCGCGACAGCGGCGGCTATTACGTCGAAGCCACGGTACTCGATGCGGTCAAGCCGCACATGCGGGTGAGCCGCGAGGAGATCTTCGGCCCGGTGCTGGCGGTCAGTGGTTTTCGCGACGAGGCCGATGCGCTGCAGCTCGCGAACGACACCGTCTATGGCCTGGCCGCCGCGGTCTGGACGCGCGATATGAATGTCGCCCACCGCGTATCGGGCGCGCTGCGGGCCGGCACGGTCTGGATAAACAGCTTCGACCGCTCCTCGCTCGCCACCCCGTTCGGCGGCTTCAAGCAGTCGGGATTCGGGCGCGACCGGTCGGCGCATGCGATCGACAAGTATGTCGGTCTGAAAACCGTCTGGACGGCGTTTCGATGAGCACCATGCGGGCGAAAACCGCCAGCCCGACTGGCGCCGCGGCCAGCGCGTTCATCCAGCATGTCGCATCGGTTATGACGTTATGGGAGGCGGCGCAGAGGGCTTGGTGCAAGCGATGCGGAAATGATACAACTTCTGGCTTGGGGCCGATTGTGTCGCTGTCCAGCACGATGCGAGAATGACACAGGGGCTCACGTGCTGCCTGTGGAAGGCGGTCGCAGGTTTCGGTAGGGTCTAGGGTCTGGATTAAGGGGAGAATTCAGGTGAAGTACAACGCAACGGTCTCGGCTGCGATTGCGGCCATTCTGGGGGCACCGGCCGGTGCCTGGGCACAGACCACCGGCGCGGACGCCGGTGCCAGCGATTCGCTCGCGGAAGTGGTCGTGACCGCACAGCGGCGCACGGAAAACCTGCAGGACGTGCCGATCACGATCCAGGCGCTCACCGCGGAGACGCTGACGCAGCTGAACGTGCAGACGTTCCAGGACATGATCAAGTACCTGCCGAACGTCAACATCGCCAGCCAGGGGCCGGGGCAGGGCAACATCATCATGCGCGGCCTCGGTACCACCACCGGCGCGATCCAGGGATCGGGCGTGGTCGGCAGTTTTCCCAACGTCGCGGTCTACCTCGACGATCAGTCGGGCCAATTGCCCGGCCGCAATCTCGATATCTACTCGGTGGACCTGGAGCGGGTGGAAATACTCGAGGGTCCGCAGGGCACATTGTTCGGATCCGGCGCGCAGGCCGGCGTGGTGCGCTATATCACCAACAAGCCGAACATGGATGTCACCGAAGGTAGCGTCAACGCTGGCTATGCCAAGACCTACAACGGCGATCCCAGTACCAGTGTCAACGGCATGCTCAACGTGCCGATCATTCCGGGAACGCTGGCGGTGCGTGCGGTCGTCTACGATGACAGCCGCGGCGGCTATATCAACAACGTGGCCGGGACCTTCGCGCGCAACGCGCATGACGGCGGCATTGTCACCTACTTTGGCGGCGTGGTACCGGCCAACAGCGTCACCATCAGCAATAACAGCATCGCCGAGAATGACTTCAACCCGCTCACCTACGACGGCTATCGGCTATCGGCAGAGTACAAATTCAATGACGACTGGAACGCGCTGCTGGTCGAGACCAACCAGAACATGCGGGCGGACGGTGTGTTCTTCGACACGCCGGCCAATTCTCAGGGGCAGCCGCTACCCAATCTATCGGTGCAGTCCTATAACCCGACCTTTGACAAGGACCGCTTCGACAACACCGCGCTGACCCTGAACGGCCGCATCAGTGAACTCAAGCTGGTCTACACCGGCGGCTACCTGGTACGCAATGTGCGCGAGATCCAGGATTACACCAACTATTCGCGCGGCTACGTCGGCGCCTACTACCAGTGCACCGGCGGCGGCGCGTTCAAGGATCCCGGCACCACTCCGCAATGCTTCTCGCCCAGCGCCACCTGGCACGACATCGAGAAGAACACGCACCAGAGCCACGAATTCCGCGTGTCGACCCCGGATGAGTGGCGGTTGCGCGCGATCGGAGGCCTGTTCTGGGAGCACTATCTGATTCACGAGCAGACCGACTGGTACTACGGCAGTCCGCAGGCGGGCTTCTTTCCGGTGGTTCCGCCGCCGAGCGCCACCCTCAACAATCCAAACGTGCGCGATCCGGGTGATTTCTTCTTCGACGACATTACTCGCGGCTACAAACAGAAGGCGGCGTTCGCTTCGGTGGATTTCGACATCATCCCGAAGGTGCTGACGCTGACGGCCGGCACCCGCTATTACGATTTCGACAATACCGAGGTCGGTGCCTCGAAGGGCAGCTATGGCTGCCGGCCGGGTGGGAAATTTGCGGTCGCGCTGCCGGCTGTGCCGCCGGATCCCTGCACTGCCGGCGCCCTGAATCTGAATGCCGCGAACCTTGAGAATGTCTATTCAGGTTTCAAGAGCCGGGGCAACCTCAGCTGGAAGATCACGCCGGATGATCTGGCGTACTACACCTGGTCGCAGGGCTTTCGTCCTGGCGGCTTCAACCGCGAAGCGGAAATCAACCCGAACGATGTCACCTTCCCCCACCACCAGACGCCGATCTCCTATGCCCCCGATACGCTGGTCAACAATGAGGTCGGCTGGAAGACGCAGTGGTTGGATCACACGCTGCAGTTCAATGGCGCGCTGTACCAGGAGAGTTGGCACAACACCCAGATCTCGATCTTCGATTCCAACCCGCTGCTCGGGTTCGGCAACCTGACCTTCACGGCCAACGGACCCAACTATCGCGTGCGCGGCCTCGAGACACAGTTGACCTACGTGATCGTCCGGGGACTCACCGTTACCGGCGCGGCAGCCTGGAATTCGAGCAGCGAACTATCGAATCCATTGCCCAACGTCAAGGTGAACAACCCGTTCGGCGCCATCGGCAGCCCGTTGGCACAGGCGCCGCCGTTCGAGGGTAATCTGCGCGCGCGCTATGAGTTCCCGGTGCGCGAGTACCACGCCTTCGTGCAGATCGGCGGTACCCGCCAGGCCCATTCCTATGCCACCACCGACCACATCAGCACCGATTTCTTCGGCAACTCGATCGCCTACGACCAGCCGGGATTTTCCACCTGGGATGCCTCCCTCGGCATCGCCAGGGATGCGTGGACGGCGCAGCTGTACGGCACCAACCTGTCGAACACGCAAGCGGATCTGTTCTCCAGCTACAGCCAGTTCGTCAAGGCCAATACCATCAATGTGCCGCGCACCATCGGCCTGCGGTTCGGCTATGCGATTGGCGGGGGGAAATAGCTGCAGGCCACGGCGCCCATGCCGGCTGCGGCGGTAGCTGCCCCGGTCTCGCGTGTCGAGGCCGAGGTGCTGCGGATACGCGCGCTGCTGCAGGACAACCAGTTCACGCCGGCGCTGGCAGCCGCGCAGGCGCTGCTGACGCAGGTTCCGGAGAACCGCGACGTCTGGTACATGATCGCGGTCAGCCTGCGGTATCTGCGCCGCATCCCCGAGGCGCTTGAAACCCTGGCGCGCTTCGAAGCGCTGCATCCGCAATACAGCCGCCTGTACCAGGAACGCGGTCATTGCTATCGGGCGCTCGGCGAGCGCGACGCGGCTATCGCGGCCTACCTGCGCGCCGTCAACATCAACGCGTCCCTGCCGGCCAGCTGGAGCGCACTGCAACAGCTGTATCAGGCCGCCGGCGATAGCGCCAATTGTAAAGCCGCCGCCAGCCACGTGGCCAAGCTCGCGAGCCTGCCGGTGGCTGTCGTCACCGCCAGCAGCATGTTCGCCGATGGCGAGGTGCATGCGGCCGAACAGCTGGTGCGCGAATTCCTGCGCACCCACGGTGATCATATCGAGGCCATGCGACTGCTGGCGCAGATCGGCATGAAACTGGAGATTTTCGACGACGCCGAATTCTTGCTCGAAAGCGTGCTGGTGTTCGCTCCGGACTATCATCTGGCGCGCTGCGACTACGCACGCGTCCTCAGCTACCGGCACTTGCATGCGAAAGCGCTGGAACAGACGAACCGACTGCTGGCGATCGAACCGGACAACCGAATCTATCGCACACTGCAGGCCACCGCTTACGCCGGCTTGGGCGATTACCAGCAGGCGATGCGCATCTATCGGGAGCTGTGCATCGATGCACCGCAGCCGGCGGAGCTGCATCTGTCGATCGCGCACGCGCTCAAGACGCTGGGCCGTCAGCAGGAGGCGATCGAGTCCTACCACGCCGCCGCCGCCGCGGCGCCGAGCTTTGGCGACGCCTACTGGAGCCTTGCGAATCTCAAGACCTATCGCTTCACCGACCAGGAACTCGAACGCATGCGCGAGCAGGAGGCGGCGCCCGCCACCAAGCCGGTGGATCGCTATCATTTGTGCTTTGCGCTCGGCAAGGCGCTCGAGGACCGGGCCGAGTACGCTGAGTCCTACCGCTACTACGAGCGTGGCAATGCGCTGAAGAAGAGCGAGAGCAGTTACCGGCCGGAGCTGATCGAGCGCAATGCCCGGCTGCAGGCCGCCGTGTGCACCGCGGAGTTCTTCGCCGCCCGGCGGGGCGTCGGCTGCGACCGGCCGGATCCGATCTTCATTGTCGGGCTGCCGCGCAGCGGCTCGACGCTGGTCGAGCAGATCCTGGCCTCGCACTCGCGTGTCGAAGGCACGCTCGAGCTGGCAGAGATTCCGCGGCTGGTCGCACGGCTCCACGGGCGCGAGCCGGAGCAGGGCACGCCGCGCTACCCGGCGGTGCTGGGCAGCCTGAGCCCGGAGCAGCTGCGGCGCTTTGGCGAGCAGTACCTGGACGACACCCGGGTTTACCGCACCGGAAAGCCGTTCTTCATCGACAAGATGCCGAATAATTTCCGCCACCTCGGCCTGATCCACCTGATGCTGCCCAATGCCCGGATCATCGATGCACGGCGCGAGCCGATGGCCTGCTGCTTCAGCAACTTCAAGCAGCTGTTCGCCTCCGGCCAGGAGTTCACCTACGGCCTGGAGGACATCGGACGCTATTACCGCAGCTACCTCGAGCTGATGGCGCACTGGGAACGGGTGCTGCCAGGCAAGGTGCTGCGCGTGCAGCACGAAGAGGTGGTCGAGGACCTTGAGGGCAATGTGCGCCGCATCCTGGCGTTCTGCGGCCTGGACTACGAGCCGCAGTGCGTCGAGTTCTACAAGAATGAGCGCGCCGTGCGCACTGCGAGCTCCGAGCAGGTACGCCAGCCGATCTTCAAGGAAGGCCTGGATCAATGGCGGCACTTCGAGCCGTATTTGGCGCCGTTGAAGGCGGCGCTCGGGCCGCTGGCGGCAAGCTGATTGGATCGAGCCGGGGGCGCCTCGAAACAAAGCAGGGCGCCTCGCCTGCGGTGCACTACCCTCCCGCCTCATCCTCCAGGATCATCGCCGCGGCGCGTTCGGCCACCATCGTTACCGGCGCGTTGGTATTGCCGGAGGTGATCGACGGGAACACCGAGGCGTCCGCCACCCGCAGCGCGTCGAGCCCGTGAACCCGCAGACGCGGGTCGACCACGGCGCGCGTCGGATCGGTGCCCATCGCGCAGGTGCCGACCGGATGAAACACGGAGCCGGCGCGTTGGCGAAAATCCTCCAGCAGCTCGGCGTCGGACTGCAGTGCGCTGCCCGGCGCCAGTTCGCTGTCGATGATCGCGGCCAGCGGCGCGGTGGCGGCCAGGCGGCGCATCAGCCGCGCGCCGATCATTACGTCTGCAAGATCGCGCTCGGTCGACAGGTAGTTCGGAAAAATGGCGGGCGCAACGTCCGGGTCGGCGGAGCGGATCGCCAGGTGCCCGCGGCTGGTCGGCCGACAGGCGTTGAAGGAGAGCAGGAAGCCGGGGAATGGATCCGGGTTCATGAGCCTGCGGGTGCGGGTGCGCGTCCCGGTGTAACTGGCCGGATTGAAGTACAGCTGCAGATCCGGGACCGGTTTATCGGCGCTGCTGCGGATGAATCCGCCGCCCTGGTTGACGCTCATCGACAGCGGACCGGTGCGCGCTAGCAGGTATTGCAATCCGGCGCGGATCTTGCCGGCGAGCGGATAGAGTGCATTGTTCAGCGTTGGCACGCGACTGCGATAGTAATAGTTGATGCCCAGGTGGTCCTGCAGATTGCGACCCACCGCCGGCGCGGCGTGTCGCAGCGGGATGCCAAGGCGGCCCAGCAGTGCCGGGTCCGCGATGCCCGAGAGCTGCAGCAGCTGCGCGGAATTGATGCTGCCGGCGCTCAGGATCACCGCGCGCGCCGCGCGTGCGCGGCGCAGACTGCCGCGCCAGACATAGGCGACCCCCGTGGCGCGCTGGCCCTCGAATTCGATCTGGCGGACGCTGGCATTGAGTCGCAACAGCAGATTCGACCGCGCGAGCGCTGGCCGCAGGTAGGCGGTGGCGGTGGATTCGCGCCACCCGTCGCGGGTCGTGATGGGGTAGATGCCGACACCTTCGGGCCGCTCGCCGTTGAAGTCGGGTGTATAGCGGTAGCCCAGCTCCTCGCAGGCCCGGAGATAGGCCTGGCACAGCGGATGCGCCATCGGGTTCATGTCGGTTACCCGCAGCTGGCCTGGGCCGCCGTCGGTTCGGTTCTCCAGCGCTTCGAACACCTGCCGCACATTGGCCCAGCCCCAGGCCGGACCGGCGCTTGCCGCCCAGTCGTCAAAGTCTGACGGCTGTCCGCGCGCGTAGACCATCGCGTTGATGGAGCCGGAGCCGCCGAGTACCTTGCCGCGCGGCCAGAAGCCGCGCACGCCGTTCAGTCCCGGATCGGGTTCGGCCTCGTACATCCAGTTGACGCGCGGGTCATTGAAGGTGCGCCCGTAACCGATCGGCACGCGAATCCAGAAGCGCCGGTCCGAACCGCCGGCCTCCAGCAGCAGCACCCGGTTGCGGCTGCGTGCCGAGAGCCGCTGCGCCAGCACGCAGCCGGCGGTGCCGGCGCCGACAATGACGTAATCGAAGGTGTGCTCGTCGTCCATAGCCGTCATGCCCTTGCGCCCGGGATCATTGCGGTTGCAGTATCTGCCATCTGACACGATCCCACCCAGCCGCAAGATCCATATTCCAGCCATGACCGAGGTTCCGGCAAGGCCGCGTCGACGCGCGGGCGCACGCGCGCCACGCTCCACCGGCCCATCGCTCGCGCCGCTGCCGCGGCTGGCCAATCACTTCCCGCCGCTGGAGATCCTGGACGCCGAGCAGGTCGAACGCATCCTGGTCGCTGCATTCCGGATCCTGCAGGAGGCCGGGCTCGAGATCCGCAGCGCGGCCGCGCGCGCTGTCTATCGCGCCGCCGGCGCCCTGGTCGATGAGGACACGCAGATCGTGCGTCTCGGCCGCGACATCGTCGAGGCGCAACTGGAGCACGCGCCGCAAAATTTCGTGCTGCACGCCCGCAATCCCGCGCGCCACCTGCACGTCGGCGGCAACGTCGTCAACTTTGGTCCGGTGCACGGCGCGCCCAACATCAGCGATCGGGAACGCGGAAGGCGCTACGGTGACCTAGAGGGCTTTCGCAACATCCTCAAGCTGACGCACACGCTCGGTATCCTGCACTGGCAGGGCGGCATCGTGGTGGAGCCGGTGGACGTGCCGGTCGCGACCCGCCATCTGGCGACCTACCAGGCCCACATTGAATGCGCCGATATCGTCTGGGCGGCGCGTGGTGTCGGCGGCGTGCAGGCCGAGGACGCGCTGGCGATGTCGGCGATAGAACACGGCTGCAGCATCGAGCAGCTGGCACTGCGCCCGACACTGATGACGGTCACCAATGTCAACTCGCCGCGCCGCGTAGACGCCGAGATCCTGGACAACATCATGGTGATGGCGCGCCATGGCCAGTGCGTGGTCATTACCCCGTTCACGCTGATGGGTGCGATGGCGCCGGTGACGCTGGCTGGCGCGCTGGTGCAGCAGACCGCGGAAGCGATGGGCATCGTGGTGCTGTGCCAGATGCTGCGCGCCGGCACACCGTGCGTGATGGGCGGTTTCACTTCCAATGTCGATATGCGTACCGGGTCGCCGGCATTCGGCACCCCCGAGTACGTGAATGCGATCATGGCCAGTGCGCAGATCGGGCGCCGCCTCAGGCTGCCGGTGCGCACCAGCGCAGTGAATGCCTCGCCGGTGGTGGATGCGCAATCGACGTATGAGACCGCGTTTTCACTGCAGGCGGCGATTCTCAGTCACAGCCACCTGATCAATCACGCCGCCGGCTGGCTGGAAGGCGGCATGTCGGCATCGCTCGAGAAGATCGTGGTGGATGCGGAACTGCTGCGTAACTGGGCTGAAATCCTGAAGCCGGTGAACTTCAGCGACGACGACCTGGCGGTCGACGCCATCAAGGGGGTTGCAGCGGGCGGACATTTCTTCGGCGAGGCGCACACGCTGGCGCGCTACGAGTCGGCGTTTTATCGCCCGCTGCTGTCGGACTGGTCGAATTTCGAAAACTGGACCGACGCCGGTGCCCGCAACGCGACAGAGCGCGCCACCGATATCTGGAAGAAGACACTCGCGGACTATGTGCCACCGCCGCTCGACCCGGCGGTCAGGGAGGCCATCGACGCTTACGTCGTTCGCCGCAGCGCAGAGCTTGGCGCGGCTGCGTAACCGGGTGGATGGCGTGAGCGAGTGCATGGCGTGACCGCGTGGATCTCGAACGCGCGCATGTATGCAGTGACCGCCGGGGTTGAGGCAGCCTGGCGCGAGCTGCTTGCGAACGTCGCGCACGATGCGGCGGTGGAGCTCAGCTACGTGTCCTATCCGGCGCCGCTGCCACTCGAGCAGTTGTGGTCGCGCGCCGACCTGGGCTCGGTGTTCGCCTGTGGCTACCCGGTAGCGCTCAAGCTCGCTCCACTCATTCCGCTTGCCGCGCCGATCCCGCGCATTGAATCGGCGGCGGGGCGCGCGGTCTATCGCACCGACCTGATCGTGCGCAAGGATGCCCCGTACGCCACCCTGGCGGATACCTTTGGCGGGCGCGCCGGGTGGACCGTGTCTCACTCGCACTCCGGATTCAATGCCTGGCGTCATCATCTTCTCGCCTACCGCACCGCGCGGCGTCCGCAGCTGTATACCGAGATGCACGGAGACCTGGTGACCGCGCGAAATGTGCTCGAAGCGGTGCGCGATGGGCGGATCGATGTTGGCCCGCTGGATGCCTATTGGCACCTGCTGATCCGGCGCCACGCCCCGGAGTTGACGGCGGACATACGGGTGCTGGAATCAACGGCACTGGCGCCGATGCCTTCGTTCGCTGCCGCCGCCGGCGCTCCCGCGCCGATGATCGAAAGATTGCGCGCTGCGTTCACCGCCGCGGCGACACGCCCCTGGTTCGCCGCGTTGTCCGACGTGCTGCTGCTCGATGGCTTTGCCGCGGTCAGCGAGGCATCGTACGCGACGCTGCTGAACTGGGATCGCGAAGCAAAAGCCGCCGGCTACGATCTGCCGGCGTGAGTCAGCCCTGCGGGCTCGGGACCCTTCCGGTGGGGTGCCGCAGCTCATCGTGCGCCCGGAACAGGAAGCGGCGCGCTACATCCAGGTAGCTGCGATAGACCAGGCCGCCATTCTCGGCAATCAGGCGATCGCGTGCGATGCGGTAGTGGCGGTTGTAGTGATACCAGGGAATGCGCGGCGCCTCGTGGTGCAGCGAGTGCAGGTTGTTGAACAGGAACAGCGGGCCCAGGATCCAGGAACGCTCGACGATCGCGACCCGCTGGCGTGGATCTGTCTGTGCCCGATGCTCGGCGAACGAGCGAATCAGCTGGATCGCGTGTGACGGGATCACCATGGCCAGCAGGTAGATCCACAGCGGCATGCCGCAAATGACCTTCACCCAGACCAGCACCGGGACGCACCAGGCGAGTTGTTCCAGCCAGATGGCGCGCGCACGATGTTCGTTGCGAAGCAGCGCGTGCCATTCGAAACGCAGGAACCTGCCGATACTCCAGTAAGGCCCGATGATGAGCCGGCCGGCCAACGTCTGCTGGAATTGCAGCAGCGCACGGCTTACAGCGCTGAGCTGCGCCCACTGCTCCGCGGTCCAATAGTAAGACTCGGGATCGTCGAGCGGATCGGTGAGCCGCCGGTCGTTGTGGTGCGCCAGGTGCGTCTGCCGGTAGCGCTCATACGGCAGCCACAACGACAACGGTACGATCGCCAGCAGGCGGTTGAAGGAGTAGGAGCGGGTCGGGTGGCCATGTACGATTTCGTGCTGCAATGAGCTGTGCAGTGTGATCAACACCACCCCAATGGGTCCGATTGCGATCAGCGGCCAATGGCCATAGGCGAGGGTGATCGCGAGCCAGCCGCCATAGACCGCCACGATCAACAGCAGCGTGGGCATTTCGACCGTCGGGCAACGCTCACCGCGCGCGAGGGTCGCGCCGGGTGCGTCATGCTCGATGGTTGTAACGCTCATCTACCACCAATCGCCTGGTAACTATGTTGCTGACATTGTAGGCACATTTATGAAGCGCCGCCGTGGCACTGGTCGCATATCCTGATGCGTTTTCAGCACTCAATCGATGCGAGCAGACCGGAACAGTCGCCGCTCCAGCCCCGCCATCGCGTCATAGAGCAGAATGGCCATCAGGCCGGTCACCAGACCGCCCTGAAGAATGAATGCCGTATTATTTGACAGAAGACCGGCGATGATGACCTCGCCCAGCCCCTTGGCGCCGACCGTAGACCCGATCGCCGCAGTGCCGACACTGATGACCAGCGAGAGGCGAATTCCCTCCAGAATCAATGGCATTGCGAGTGGAAGCTCGACCGCCAACAGGCGCTGGCTGGCGCTCATTCCCATGCCACTGGCAGCCTCCATGACCGCGGCCGGGCAGCCGCGCAGTCCGCTGACCGTGTTTTCGAAGATCGGCAGCAGTCCATAGCAGAACAGCGCTATCAGTGTGGGCCTGAGGCCGAAGCCGACCAGCGGTACTGCGATCGCCAGCACTGCGACCGGCGGGAAGGTCTGGCCGATATTGACCAGCGTGCGCGACAGCGGCAGGAATTGTGCGCCGCGCGCGC
>Ga0181531_10002705_pt1 | contig 10966 bp, 5 predicted proteins | sample PEATcosm2014_Bin_38_FD_119743 | JGI IMG/M metagenome (GOLD analysis project Ga0181531, IMG submission 119743) | Peatland microbial communities from MTU Mesocosm Facility, Houghton, MI, USA - PEATcosm2014_Bin11_10_metaG | ecosystem: Environmental > Terrestrial > Soil > Wetlands > Peat | place... | reverse complement strand
TTATCCTGAAAACGCCGGATAGCGATGGCTTCGCGGCGGAGGATGGCCATCAACTGCGCGCGGCCGGGATCGCCCTCGGGGCAATAGTCGAGCGTGTCAACGAGTGCCATCATGTACCAGCCGATGCCGCGCGCCCAGAACTGAGACGAAGCGCCGGATTTCTGGTTGGCCCAGCGCTCCTGCTTCGACGCGTCCCAGCCGTGGTAGAGCAGGCCGGTTTTCGCGTCGCGAGCATGCTGCTCCATGAGCACAAATTGCTTGGTGATGTCGGCGAATTCCTCGGGGTGATGCGAGATGGAAGCATATTCGGCGCGGAAGGGCTCGGCCATATAGAGACCGTCGAGCCACATCTGGTTGGGATAGCGCTGCTTGTGCCAATAGCCGCCCTCGGCATTGCGAGGCTGCGCGCCAAGCTGGTTCCAGAGGAAGGTAGCGGCGGTAAGGTAGCGCTTGTCCTGCGTGACTCCGTAGAGGAAAAGAAGCTGGCGGCCGAGAAGGATGTTGTCGAGCTGATGCTCCTCGGGCTTGAACCTGGGGATGGAACCATCGGGAGCGATGAGGGCATCGACCGAGCTCTTGATGTAGTTGAAGTCGCGCGGATCGACATCGGTGAGCCAGACGGACCTCATGCCTTCGAGCAGCGTGCCGAGCTCGTAGTTCCAGGTCGACGGTGCGGGGGCAGGCGCGAAGCGGCCGTCGGGCCAGCGGGCCATGGCGGCGTTGGCGGCGCGCTGCGACCAGGGGAGCGGAACGGGAGGCGCAGCGAGTGCGCTGGCAACGGCGAAGGCTAGAACGGCGAGGCAGGCAAGAAAGCGGTGAGATTTCATGGGTGCTCCGGGCGATTTCACTATACGCAGGGCGACGCGGTGAGGACAAATAGCGGGCGCGGGCCGGGATGCCCGCGCTACAGCCGGTCTCCCACCACAAGAAACGAAGATCGCTGCTTGGGGACCCCAGTCTGGAAACCGGCGCTACATTCGTTTGACCGTTGCGAAGTCAAGCGCCACAGAACACTAATGCGGCACCGGTGCGGCGGGCGTGGCAATCCAGCCGTTGAGGCGCAGCCAGTTCTCAAGAAGCGTGGGCCACTCGGCCAGTTCGGGGTTGGATTGGCCGAGCGCCGTGCCGTGCGGACCGGTTTGAAAGATGTGCATCTCCGCAGGCACGCCGGCCTTGACGAGCGCGGTGTAGAACGCCACGGCGCTCAAGACAGGAACCGCTTGATCGGGCGTGGTGGCATAGAGGAAGAACGGCGGCGTGCGCGGCGTGACGTGCATATCGGGCGAGATTTCGTCTTTCTGCTCGGACGAGGGAGGATTGATGAAGAGATTCTCCATGGCTCCGGGCCTGGCAATGCCGGCCTGCAGCGTGAGGCCGCCGTAGGAGCTGATGACGAAGTCGGGCCGGTCGCTCGCGCGGTCGACGGGATCAGCGGCCTGCGGATTACCGTCGTCGAAGTGCGTACCGACCATGCCGACGAGGTGGCCGCCGGCAGAAAATCCCCACATGCCGATGCGATCGGGAGCGACATGGTACTCGGCCGCATGGCTGCGCACCCAGCGCACGGAACGGTAGCCATCGAGGACGGGCTCAGGATAGTGGTAGCGCGGCGTGAGCCGGTAGGTGAGAACGAAGGCGGTGATGCCGCGGATGTTGAGCCACTCGGCGATCTGCGTGCCCTCTTTTTCATAGGCCAGGTGACTATAACCGCCACCGGGGCACACGATGACCGCGGTGTGCGGAGCGGGGCCGTAGCCGGTGAAAATTTCCAGATGCGGCTTGTCCTGCTCCTCAGTGCCGACCGCACCGGGCGCGCCGCTGGGCCAGAGATATTCGATCTGGCCGTGGGGCAAAGCGGGATCGGGAGCCGCGGCAGGAGCCGGTGGAGTTTGCGGCGCCGACTGCGAGAATGCCCTCGGGGCTGCGCATGCAGTCAGAACGAAAAGAGTGACTGCTGCGATGCGCGCGATGAATATGCGTCGAGATTTCTTGATTGCAGACATCGTGGTGTTGCTCCATTTCGAAGAAAAAGGTGCTGCCGGATGGCCGGCAGCACCTCGTTTGAGGAAACAGGTTGAGACTTACCAACCAATTAGAAGTTGAAGTGTCCCGCAAACTGGAACTGGCGCGGATTGTTTGCCTGCTTGGTAACCGTACCAAAACTGGAGGAGCCGACGGTCTCGGTGATGGTGCCGCCACTGGCGGCATCGTCTGTCCCGGGGCTGCCGAACCAGACACGGTTGGTGGTGTTGAAGGCGCTCGCCTCAAAGACGAACTTGACCCGTCCCTCTTTCCAGATATCAAAGCTCCGCTTGATGGTGCTATCGATGTCATAGTTGGCAGGTCCGCGCAGGCCATAAGGCGCGGTGCGGCGCAGGTCGCCGATCAGGTAGCCCCCGTTTTGGCTGGCGAAGGCGTTGGTGGTGGTGCCCGGAATCGTAGCCGAAGACGTGGTCTGGATAAATCCGCTGGGGTTAATGTACTGGATCGACCCCAGGGTTGCAGCAGTTGCACCGGCGCCGAACTTGCCGTTCGGCATGATCGCGCCGGAGAACTGCGTGTTGTAGCTGGGCTCGCAGGTGCCGGCCGACGCCGTGCACGAAGAGCTCTGTGTAAGCACCAGAGGCAGGCCGCTGACATAGGTGTAGACACCGGACAGTGTCCATCCACCGACGATGTTACTCACGATGAAGTTCGAGCCTCCCATATGACCTTTGCCGAAGGGCAGATCGTAAGAAACGTAACTGGTAATATCCTGCGGCAGATCGATCACGCTGAGCGAGTAGTCGGCGCGATGGACAGGCCAGCTCTTGCTCGGCTCGTTGGCCAGGTAACCTGCAGGGATGGCATAGCCGCTGCGGAAGGTGCCGTTATCGTCCAGCGTCTTGCTCCGGGTGTAGCTCACATTGAAGGACAGACCGTGGCTCTGGCGTCCCTGAATCGAAATCTGCACGGCGTGGTAGTTGGAGTTGGAGTCCAGGGCCATCAGATCGCTCACGCCGTTAAACTGCGGAAACGGCTTGATCATCTGGCCTACCGAAGGCGTTATCGTGGTTGTCGTGCCCGGAATGGTGGTGGCCGAAAGCGGGAAGCTCGCGTAGGGCAAAGCGATGTTCGGATAGAGGCACTGGGCTTGCGCCAGGGCCGTCGTCTGGGTGCACGACGCGCTGACTGCGCCCGCAGTGACCGTGGAAGAAGGAACATCGCCTGCGAGGCCTTGCAGACCGAGATAAATCGGATTCAGCTGGTTCTGGTAGTAACCACGTGAGGCGCCGTCATAAAGGAAGTGCGCCTCGTTGCCGACGTAATTGATCGTCGCGGTGATGTTGTTGGTGAGCAGCCGCTGGAAGCCGATGGACCACTCCGGATACTGCGGCGAACGATTGCCGAGCCTGGGATCGATAAAGCCCAGTGTTTGCGAGGAAGCGTAGGGAGCCACCGCTGCGGTCGAATAGTACGTTCCGAAAGTCTCGTTGATAAGCGGCGGCGTGACGGCGGTAAACGATGCGCCTCCTACTGCCGTGTTGGCAGTATTGCCGTAGGGCGTACCGGCCTTGAAATACGCGCTGTTGTTCAGGTAGTAGGCAGGCTGTGAAAGCGCCAGAGATGCCGAGGCCGCCGGGAACGTCGTGCCGTCCTGCGCGTTGCCGGTCGATACACCCGAACTGCCAAAGCCGCCTGATCCCGTCGAGTAGAAGATGGCGAACGAGGCCCGGATGACAGTCTTGTTGTTCACTGCATAGGCCAGGCCCAGGCGGGGACCAAAGTTCTTGTAATACATCTGCGCTGGCGTAGTGCAGTTGCAGTATGTATTAGCGGTCGCGGAACTGTTGGAGCCCGCGAACTGCAGGATTCCCGGCGTGCCGGTGACGGGATTGGTCGCAGTGGGGTTCAGGAACGAGTAGTGACTGTTCTTTTCCTGAAAGAATGGCGTCACGAGGTCCCAGCGCAAACCCAGGTTCGCGGTCAGCTTCGGGGTAATGCGGTAATCGTCGTTCACGTAGAACCCGAACTGATGGGCGTAGGAGTAGGTCTCCAGATAGTTGTTTCCGTACGCGGTATACATGGTTCCCGAGTTCGCAGCGCCCAGCAGGTAGCTGGCATAGGCCAGGCCGGTGCTCGAGTTGATCGTGGTTTTGGACGAGAAATTTGCGGTGGGCGTAGCGCTGAAGGTCACAGCATAAGGAGTGCTGTTTCCCCAGGCAGGGATGTTGTGGTAGCCGAACAACTGACCCATCGTGCCGAAGGTCACAGAGTGCCTGCCGTGGACCCACTGCAAGTTGTCCTTGTACGAAGTGGTGTTGTTGTTGGTACTTGAAAAAGTTCCGCCGCCACCCCACTGATTCAGCGAATCGTTTCCGGACCAGCTGATCGTCGGGAACGAGCCGCTGGCCTGTCCGGCGGCGAGGTTGGTAATGCCCGCGCTCGCCGACGAGAAAGCCGAGGTGTAGAGGTCCAGGTTGTAGGTGTTGGAGTGATACTCCGCAAGTCCGACGCTGCCCTGGTTCACCAGGCTGGGAGTGACTTGCCAGATGTGCGACAGGATGAAAACCGCCGTGCGCGGATCATAGGCCTTGTCGGCACGGTAGGGCGCGGGGCCGTCGTTGGTGGTCTCGGCCGAGCCGTTCACCGTGGACTGGCGGCCAAACGCAGCCAGCACGTTCATGCTCTGCTTAGCGTTAATCACCCAATCCAGGCGATTGGCTGTCGACCAGTTCGCAAGTCCATTCGGATAGCTGCCAACGAAGTTGTTGAGGCTCGGCGTGGTGTTGGTGGGGTTGCTGGTGCTGGTGCCGTCGGAATAGGTGACGCCGCTCCAATATTTCTGCAGATACTGCATCTGCGGCGAAATTTCATTTTGCGGAATCACGTTGGCCACGGCCGCGGACCCGTTCTGCACGCAAGTTCCATTTTTCATGATGTAGGGAATTGCGCTGAACTGCGTACGCGTGGGCGCGCTGGAGCTCGCCGTTTGCGTGGTCGGGTCGTAGATCGGATATTTTCCTCCGGCGTCGGATGCGGAAAAGTCGCCGCACAGCTCAGCGGGGGTGGGAATCGTTTCGAAGTTCGGCAGAGTGATGGTACTGTCGCGGTAGTCCATGTAGGAGCCGAAGAGGAAAAGCTTGTCTTTCCAGATGGGCCCGCCGATGTTCATGCCGTCTTCCCACTGGTGCTCCGGGGTTTTTATCAGTGCTCCCGTCACGCTGTTCTTCGCCGGGATGAAGCCCGATGCATCGAAGGCGGTGTTACGCACGATGGTATAGAACGTGCCGTGGATCTGGTTGGTGCCCGACTTGACGCTAAAGTTCTCGAGTCCCAGGCCGCTGTACTCGGCCGAGTAGCCGGCCGTCTGGACCTGGAATTGGTTGATCGACTCGGCGGGGATGGCCGTCCACACATAGCGAGGATCGCCGTTACCTGCAGGCAGGGCCAGGGGCAGACCGTCGATGTGCATCTGCGTCGAACCAACGTTGCCGTTGACGACAAATGCCGCGTCGGTCGCGTTGTTGTTGGTGAGTTGGGCGCTGACCCCGGGGACCAGGTAGGCGACGTCGGTCGCGCGGCGCTGATCCGCGGAGCCCAGATTGCCCATCTCCAGTGGGATGTTTGTATAGGCATGGTCGTCGATCGCATTGCCCACGGTGGCATTGGTTGTCTCCAGAGGCGGCGGTTCGGTTGAGACCGTTACGGTCTGGTTTGAAGAACCAACTTTCAGCGCCAGATCGAGCCCGATCACCTGCAAGCCATTGAGAGTGACGTTGTCGCGCACCAGCGCTTCAAAACCCGGCGCGGTTACGGTGATCCTGTAGGTTGCCGGATCGAGCGGCGCCAGTGAATACGTCCCTCGATCGGTCGTCACGCGGGTCGTCTGGGCGCCTGTGGACAGGTTGAGGGCGGTCACTTGCGCGCCCGAAATCACAGCTCCGGAAGGATCGGTGACCGTGCCTTCGATAGTTCCCGTTCCCGCCAGTTGCGCCATAGCGTAGCGCGCTGAGAATGGCGACAGGATCGCGATCGCCAGCACAGCCGCGCTGGCCCACACAGCGAAACAGAACGCGCGCGCAATGGACCTTCGCGCTGTTTGCCTCGACTGGAATAGTTTGCTTAGGGTGAAATGCCTCATTGTGATGCCTCCAAGAAATTCCTTCATGTCGCTTCGCAATGCATCTGCGCCAGGTCTTATTTGAAAATTTGAACACGTGGTCTGACCACATTTAGAAGCGGAAATAGTTTCATATATTGGGTGAATAGCTGTCAACAGTGAAAAAACGGTTTACTCGCTGAAAATTCCGGGGATGCGCGCGAGGCGTAGAAAACTTCCGCAGGCACACCAAAGAATAACTTTCAGAAGCGAACCGGAACGTGAGACCGCTTTTTTCTACCTAGATGAAATCAAAGAACATACCGAATAAACGATTGTGCGCGGCTGCCCAGACGCGTGGCACTTGCCGGGACTCTCATCAGAGGTTCCAATTGCGGAACCCGGGCTGATCGATTTCGGCCTCCGCGGGCGATTCTCGCAATGCGCGACAGCCCCCCGGACGCGAAGAGCAAGGTCCCAGGCAGGCCGTGTCAATTAAGCCGCGTGCACAGCGCGTCCCAGTTTTTTCCTGGGCGCGGCCGGCGGCCCTTTGCGACCCGTGGGGCGCTCCATGCCCTGCGCGGTTTGGGCCATGCGCAGGTGCTGCTCCATCAGGTTGTGCGCCTCCTGCGGCCTGCGCGCGCGGATGGCGCGATAAAGTTCGCGGTGCATCTCGGCGGACTCGCGGAGGTCGATCGAATGTTCCACGGTCTTGCGGCGGCTGTCATAGAGCGCCGAGGCGATGGTTTCAATAATGGCGGCGAGGATGGGGTTGGCCGAGGCCTGCGCGATGATGCGGTGAAACGCGAGGTCGTGAATCAGATAATCGGTCGGGCTTTCGATGGCGGCAAACATCTCGGCGACCTCTTCGGCCAGCGCGGCGTGGTGCTCCTCCTTGCCGCGCTCGGCGGCGAGGGCGGCCACATGGCTCTCGAGAATAATGCGCGTCTCGAACATCTGCCACGACTGAAATCCGTGCAGGGCGCCCATCAGGCTCAGAGATCCCTTGCCAAACTCCGGAGGGCCGTCGGCCACGAAGGTGCCCACTCCGTGACGGATTTTCATCACGCCCATGGCGGCGAGGTAACCGATGCCGGTGCGCAGGCTGGCACGGCTGATTTTGAGCGAGCGCGCCAACTCGCGTTCCGGCGGAATCTTGTCGCCCGGCTGCAGGGTTCCGTTTTCGATCAGCGAGCGGATGTGGTTCACCACTTGCATCGTGCGATGCGTCGTTTGCTCTGCATCTTTCGCGCGCGGCATACGTTCAGACACCTTCCGGGAAATATGGAAATCGGGGATACAGCGAGATTACCACCGAAAAGAGAACGAGGTTCGATAAACTTGCGGCCGCGCAGATGGTTTTAAGCCGGATTGGCGCGCTGTCTCGGCGTGTATACTGTGGTCTGACCTCAAGGGCCGGTAGGCCGCTGCAGAACGCGATGAACGAGGTAGAATGAATGCCATGTTGCTCCACGAAGACCGCCTTTTCCCTTCCGAATCAAGCGCCCTCAAAGTAGCCCGTTCCCTCTATGCACACATCCGCGACCTGCCCATTGTGAGCCCCCACGGGCATACCCAGGCGGCATGGTTTGCCGCGAACGAGCCGTTTCCCGATCCGGCGACCCTCTTTGTGCAGCCCGACCACTACGTGTTCCGCATGCTGTACAGCCAGGGCGTTTCCATGGACGACCTGGAGATCGGGCAGCCGGTCGTCAAGGATCCGCGCCGTGTGTGGCGCATTTTTGCCAGCCATTACTATCTTTTCCGCGGCACACCGACCCGCATCTGGCTGGACTTCGCCTTTCAGGAACTGTTCGGAATGAAGGAGCGGCTGAGCGAGAAGACGGCCGATGTCTACTTCGACACCATCGCGGAGAAGCTGAAGACGCCAGAGTTTTTGCCGCGGGCGCTTTACGAAAAGTTCAACATCGAGGTGCTGTCGACAACGGAGTCGCCGCTCGATCCGCTAAAGGCGCACCAGGCGATTCGCGATTCCGGCTGGAAGGCGCGCATCGTTCCGGCGTTCCGCCCCGATCCGGTGGTCGATCCGGAGTTCAAGGGATTTGCCGGACTTGTGGCCCAGCTGGGCGAGCAAAACGGCGAAGATTCCTCGAGTTGGAAAGGCTACCTGAATGCGCTGATGAAGGCGCGGGCGCGCTTCAAGACTTTGGGCTGCACCTCAACCGACCACGGGCACCCCACGGCGCAGACTGCGGACCTGGCTCAAACCGAAGCGGCCGCGCTGTTCGCGAAAGTGATCGCGGGCAAGGCAGACGCGGCCGAACAGGAGCTGTTCCGCGCGCAGATGCTCACCGAGATGGCGCGCATGAGCGTGGAGGACGGCCTGGTGATGCAGATTCACCCTGGCAGCGTGCGCAACCACAACAAGTTTGTGTACGAGCGTTACGGGCGCGACATGGGTGCTGATATTCCCGGCCCGACCGGCTTCGTTCACGCGCTGCGGCCGTTGCTCGACCGCTTTGGCAACGACAAGAACCTGACCATCATTTTGTTCATGCTGGATGAGTCGACGATCAGCCGCGAGCTGGCGCCGCTGGCCGGTCATTATCCCTGCTTGCGCCTCGGACCCCCGTGGTGGTTTCATGACAGTCCTGAGGGCATGATGCGTTTCCGCGAGCAGGCCACGGAGACGGCAGGTTTTTACAACACGGTTGGGTTCAACGACGACACGCGGGCGTTTCTCTCCATCCCCGCCCGGCACGATGTGGCGCGGCGTGTGGATTGCGCGTTTCTGGGCAGGCTGGTGGCCGGGCATCGTCTCGACGAAGATGAAGCGTTCGAGTTGGCGCACCAGTTGACGTACGATCTGGTGAAGAAGGCGTACAAGCTGTAAGGAAAGCCAATAGCCAATAGGGAGTAGCCAGAAGATTTCCGAGCCGGCCACCGGCTACTGGCTATTGGCTACTTACTATTGGCTACTGGAGTTGTTATGAGTCTCTATTGTTCCGTAGGAAGCACCGACACCGATCTCTCATCGCAACAACTGAAAGAACTGCTGGTGGAGAGCCTGGGTAAGCTAGGCGCGCGGAAGAACGTGCTGGTTGTGCCGCCCGACCAAAGCCGCGAGCACTCGCGGGCCGGCGACCTGACGCGGTACACGTGGGAGCACTACGGAGACAAGCTGAAGGCGGTGTTGCCGGCCATTGGCACGCACACGCCCATGCGGCCCGACCAGATTGCGCACATGTTCGGCAACGTGCCGCTGGAACTGTTCAAAGTGCATAACTGGCGCACGGATGTTGAGACGCTGGGCGAGCTGCCGGCATCGTTTATCCGCGAGCAATCGGAAGGCAAGCTGAACTACACGTGGCCCGCGCAGGTGAACAAGCTCATTTCACAGGGCGGCTTCGATTTGATTTTATCGATCGGCCAGGTGGTGCCGCACGAAGTGATCGGCATGGCCAACCACGCCAAGAACATTCTCATCGGCACCGGCGGCCGCGAGGGCATCAACCGCAGCCACTACCTGGGCGCCGTCTACGGCATGGAGCGGATCATGGGCCGCGCCGAGAACCCGGTGCGCAATGTGCTCAACCGTGCATGTCAGGAATTCTTGCAGCACCTGCCGATCGTGTACGTGCAAACCGTGGTCGGGCGCGGCAAGGACGGCGGCCTCGCAGTGCGCGGTCTCTACATCGGCGACGATCTCGAGTGCTTCCTGAAGGCCTCCGAACTGAGCCTGAAGGTGAACTTCGAGATGCTCGACAAGCCGATCAAGAAAGCTGTCGTCTATCTCGATCCCAAGGAATTCCACTCGACTTGGATCGGCAACAAGGCCGTGTATCGCACGCGCATGGCGCTGGCCGATGGAGCGGAGCTGATTATTCTCGCGCCGGGCGTGCGTGAATTCGGCGAGGACAAAGGCATCGACGCGATGATCCGCAAATACGGTTACCATGGCACGCCGGCCACGTTGAAGGCAGTGAGCGAAAACGCCGACCTGGCCGCGGACCTGAGCGCGGCGGCGCACTTGATTCACGCCTCGTCGGAAGGCCGGTTCAGAATCGTGTGGTGCCCCGCCGAGTTGAGCCGCGAAGAAATCGAGGGCGTGGGCTTTGAGTACGGCGAGCTGTCGGCGATGACGAACAGATACGATCCGGAAAAACTGCGCCACGGCTGGAACCAGGTGGACGGCGAGGAGATTTTCTTTGTCGCCAATCCGGGATTGGGCTTGTGGGCGGTTCGCAGCCGGTTTGAGAGCGCGGTGCCGGCGGCGGTTGGGGTTGCGTAGGCGCGTCGCAATTGGGAATCTAATAAGACGAGATTGATACAGGAGATCAAGCTTTGAAGCTGAACAAATATTCGGTGGGCGTTGGCGACCGGTTTGCGCACCAGGCGAAGGCGCAATTGCAGGCCTGCGTGAAGGCTCTCCAGCAGGGTGTCGAGGTGGTTCCTGTTTGGAACAAGTCGAACCGCGAACACAACATCATCGGCTCAGAGCCATCGAGCGTACGGGCAGCAGCCGATGCGGCGGTGAAGGCCCTGGGATGGAAGCTGCCGTATTTTTGCGACGCAGACCACATTACGGCCGAGACGGTGGAGCGTTTTCTTACGCCCTGCGACTTTTTCACTTTCGACGTGGCCGACTTTATCGGCCATCCCGCAAAGGCATCGGATATTGAGAGCTTCGTGAAGCGGCATCCGGAGCTTCAGGGCAGCATCGAGCTGGCAGGAGCCGACCAGCCCTTCGAAATTACGCCGCAACTGCTGGAGCAAACCGCGCAAAAGTTTCTGGCCGCGGTGAAGAAGGCGGGTGATGTTCATTCCCTAGTGCTGAAAGCCAAAGGCGCCGGCAATTTTATTCCCGAAGTTTCAATGGATGAGACCGATCACGCGCAACGCCCAGTAGCACACCTGAGCATT
>Ga0181531_10002703_pt1 | contig 10978 bp, 9 predicted proteins | sample PEATcosm2014_Bin_38_FD_119743 | JGI IMG/M metagenome (GOLD analysis project Ga0181531, IMG submission 119743) | Peatland microbial communities from MTU Mesocosm Facility, Houghton, MI, USA - PEATcosm2014_Bin11_10_metaG | ecosystem: Environmental > Terrestrial > Soil > Wetlands > Peat | place... | reverse complement strand
GCGCTGATCGGTGGCATCGTCATCGGCGTGATACCGGCGTTCCTTGGCATCTACGCCTATTTCATGACCGAGACGCTGCTGCTGACGCTGACCGGGTTCGCGTTCTGGGCCAGCTTTCGTGCCGCGCGCAAGCGCACGCTGGGCGCATTTGCGCTGGCAAGCGCGCTGTGGGTATGCGCGCTGTTCACGCGCAGCATCGCGCTGCCGATGGCGCTGCTGTGCCTCGGGCTGCTATGGATTTCGCAGCGCCAGCGGCTGGCCAAGGCGCTCACCGCGCTGGCGGCATTCGCGATCCTGGCGCTGCCGGCCGGATTGCACGCCCGCTCGACGCTGCACTTCTTTGCGCCGCTCGGCAATCTCTACCTGTCGCAGATCTACAGTGCCAGCGGCAAGCACGACATCAGCATCGACGCCGGAGCGCTCGGCGGCTGGGGCTTTGGAACCCCGAGCTTCTACAACCCGACGTTCTACCCATGGTCCGCCTGGACCACCGACCGCACCGGTACCGCCGCCATCGGCATCGATGCGACGCGCGGACGCGAAAGCTGGATCGCCGAGAAAAAACGCATCGAGGGCCTGCGCACATTTCCGTGGCGGCGCCAATACCAGGAAAATATCCTCTACCTGCTGTTCGGGCAGAGCTGGCCGGACAACGATCCGAACGCCCTCAGCGGACTGGCGACCGTGTGGACGCGCTGGCTTTGGCCACCGCTGATGCTGGTGGTCGCGTGGGGCGCGTTGCGCCGCGCCTATCGCGGCTGGGATTGGCTGTTGCCGCTGTGCGCGCTCGGCATGCTGCTGTCGCTGGCGGTGCAACGCGATGGCATCATCGAGGGCCGCTACCGCAAACCGATCGATCCGGTGCTGGCCGCCGCCGCGATCGTGCTCTACTACCGCACGCGGCCGGGTCAGCAACCGCAGCACGCGCGGGATGGCGCGCAGCCGATGTCATCGTACGACCAGAGCTTCTTCGAATACGTCAATGCCAGTGCCGGCGCTGCGGCCACCCGGATTGTGCCGCTGCTGCAGCAGTCGCTGGCGCCGGCCTCGGTGCTCGATGTGGGCTGCGGCCAGGGGGCGTGGCTCGCGGTGTGGCAGCAACAGGGGGTCGAGGACATCACCGGCGTCGACGGATCCTATGTTGATCGCGGCCGGCTGCTGTTTGCACCTGAGCGCTTTTACCCACATGATTTGAGCCAGCCATTCGATCTCGGGCGCAGCTTCAGCCTGGTGCAATGCCTGGAGGTGGCCGAACACCTGCCGCCCGCCAGTGCCGGCACGCTGCTCGACAGCCTGATTCGGCACGGCGATGTGATCGTGTTTTCCGCCGCACCGCCCGGCCAGGGCGGCCATGACCATGTCAATGAACGCAGCTACGAGTATTGGCGCTCGCTGTTCCTCGATCGCGGCTACCTGGCGGTCGATTACCTGCGACCGCGCATCGTGTCGGATCCGGCCATTGACCGCTGGTATCGATATAACACGCTGCTGTACGTGCGCCGCGATGCGATGCCGCTCATGAGCGCCGCGTTGCAGGCGGATCTGATCCCGGACGGGCGCGACCTGCCGGATCTGGCGCCGCTGGGCTATCGGCTGCGCAGGCAGCTGCTGCGCCGACTGCCGGTGCCGGTGATGACGACGATCGCGCGCCTGAAGGAACGACTGACCCGGGGCGGCGCTTGAGCCTGGCCTCGTTCATGATGCTGCTGGCCGCCTCGTTGGCGGCCGCTGGTGGCCAGCTGTTGCTCAAGGTCGGCGCGCAGCACAAGACCCATCTGGCGGAATTCGTCAATACCGCGATCGCGACCGGGCTGCTGCTGTACCTGTGCGGCACGGTGCTGTGGATCTACGTGCTGTCGAAGGAAAAACTGGTCGTGGCCTACGCCTTCACCGCCCTGACCTTTGTGCTGGTGTACCTGGGCGCAGTGCTGACCCTGGGCGAAAGCCTGACGCTCAAGGCCGGCGCCGGCGTGCTGCTGGTGCTCGCCGGCCTGTACCTGCTGGCCGGCGGATGAACGTTCCCGGATCCCCGGCCGTGACCTTTGTGGTGCCGTGCCACAACGAGGAGCCGGTGGTCGAAGCCACCGCCCGCGCACTGCTGGAGCTGATCGTGCAGCAGTGCGAGATCGGCCGCTGCGGGCCCGCAAGCCTGGTGCTGTTCGTGGACGACGGCAGCAGCGATCGCACCTGGGCGCTGATCGAGCAGCTGGCACGCGATCATCCGGGCCGCATCGCCGGCCTGTCACTGTCGCGCAATGTCGGGCACCAGCACGCGCTGCTGGCCGGGCTGAGCGCCGCGCCTGGCGATGTGCTGATCAGCATCGATGCCGACCTGCAGGACGACGTGACGGTGATCCCGCAGATGCTCGACTATTACCAGCAGGGACATGACATCGTCTACGGCGTGCGGGCGCAGCGTGCCAGCGACACGCGCCTGAAGCGCATGACCGCCGCCGGTTTCTACCGGCTGATGCGCCGGCTTGGTGTCGATGTGATCGACAATCACGCGGACTACCGGCTGATGAGCCGCCGCGCGGTGGAGATCCTGCGCCAGTACGGTGAGGTCAACCTGTTCCTGCGCGGTATCGTGCGGCTGATCGGCCTGCGCTCGGCGCAGGTGTTCTACGATCGCGGCGAACGCACCGCCGGATCGACCAAGTACTCGATGTCGCGCATGCTGGCGCTGGCGCTCGATGGCATCACGTCGTTCTCGGCGGTACCGCTGCGCGTGATCTCGATGCTGGGACTGCTGACCTCGCTGTTCGCGCTGGCAGTCAGCATCTGGGTACTGGTGGTCGCGCTGACCAAACCCTCGGCGGTGCCGGGCTGGGCCTCGACCGTGCTGCCGATCACCTTCATCGGCGGCGTGCAGATCCTGTCGATCGGCGTGCTCGGCGAGTACATCGGCAAGATCTACATGGAGACCAAGCGCCGGCCGCGCTTCATCGTCGATCGCGCCGTCGGTCTGCCGGACGACGGCGCGCACCCGGACGAGGCTGTCGACTAGCGCACTACTGTTCCTGCGGCAGGAAAATCCACAGCAGGATGTAGATCAACAGTCCGGCGCCGAAGTACAGCAGCGACAGGCAGAAGATTACGCGCCAGGCCCAGGCCGGCAGGTCAGTGTGGCTGCCCAGGCCGCCGCAGACCCCGCCGAACACCCGATCGCGGCGGGAACGCGCCAGCTGATGCAGGAAACCGCGCTGCGATGCGCTGCGCGCAGATTCGCTGCGCGCACTGGCCGGATCGTCCAGCACCTGCGCCTTGGCGCGCACGAACTCCTCATCGCTGATCGCGCCGCGATCGCGCAGCGCCTGCAGCCGCTCGAGTTCCTCGGCAATACTCATGGCAGGGAGATTAACAGGCCGGCGAGCGCGGCGCGCACGCCCGTCAGCGGGCGGCCTCGCCGATCAGGGCGAAGGGCGCCCAGGCCGCGGGACTGGCGGCATCGAGGCTGCGATCGTCGAGGATCGCCAGGGAGGCCTGCCGCAGGGCTTCCGCATGGCTGAGATGGGGATGCTGTCGCTCGGCCAGCAGCATGGCTGGAATCAGCAGCGGGGCGATGTCGTCACGCACCCTCCAGTGCGACACCAGCAAGGATCTGGCGCCGGCATAAAAGAAGGAACGCGACAATCCCGATACCCCCTGCGCTTCGGGCGCATCGGGACTGGCGGTGTTGCACGCCGACAGCAGCACCCAGTCGGCGTTCAGTCTCAAGGTCGCCGCCTCCGAGGCCAGCAACAACTCATCGGCCGGCGTAGCGCCGGCGGCCAGCAGCAGCGCCGGTTCGGCAAGATCCGAAGCGTCGCCGGCGACCAGCCCATGGGTGGCAAATTCCAGCACCCGCACCTGTGCCAGGCGCCCGTCGGCGTTGCGGCTCATCAGCTCGGCTTTGGAGGCGTCGCGTCCGGTCAGCAAACTACCGGGCCTGCCGTGCAGCGCGCGCTCGAGCGCTTCCCCTTCAATCCGCGTACCGGGCAGGCGCGGTACATCGTCCAGGGCCTGCGCCAGCGGCGCGCCATCGCGGAAGTAACTGCTGAAGCCACGCAGCGCCGCTGCATTCGCGCGCGTCTGCGATGCGGTTGCCGGGCGGCTGAAGTCAGGATCGGCGAATGCGAGCAGCGGGTCGGAGGTGCTGGCGCGAGCGGCGGGCAGAATCTGGCGCAGCGTCCGCAGCGACGACACCGCCGGCAACACAGCGACCGCCTTGGATCGCAGCAACCACGCCGTTGCCCTCAGCGACGCCGGATCGCTGTCATGCTCGGGGCCATCTGCCGGCGGCGCAGTCACCAGCAGAGCGGGCGGGAGGCTGGTCAGTGCACCCGATGGCACGAACAGCAGCACCGGTTTGTCGCTGATCACCGCCTGTATCGATGGGTCGCCGATCAACGCCTGATACAGCTGGTAGGCCGCCTGCCGATCAAACCCACCGGGGCCCGAACCGGTGCTGGTCTGGGCTGGGGCCGCCGCGTCGCTGGCTGGCGCTGCTGGCACTACCTTGATAGCGCGCAGGCCATAGCTCTCCGGGTCGATCTGCGAGCGCAGCTTGAGCACGCGGGCTTTGAGCTCTACCGTGGTCATTTTCAGATAGGCCCAGGCGAGGCGCTGCTTGCTGAGCGCGAACACCAGCCCCTGACTCTTTCCCAGTCGGGCGTCCTGCGGCACCAGGAACATGATCAGCGCTTCGTCGTCGTGCAGCAGCGCCGCGTCTGCGCCGCGCGTCGCTTGCAAGGCCGCGACGCTGACCGCCTCAGGAGCTCGGTAGTCCCAGTAGAGCGGCGCCTGCGATTTGAGTTGTGCCGCCAGTCGGTCGATGCGGGCGATGACTTCATCGCGCGACCTGGCCAATGTCTGCCGGCGATCGACGCCGGCCTGTCCGCTCGCGGCGGCGGCCGAAGCAAACTCCTGATCCAGGCTATCGCGCTCGAGCAGCGCCGCCTCATAGGCCTGGGCCTGGGGACCGACCGATGAACTGCGGGCCGCCGTCTGCGCCGCCGAATGCGCCATCGCATCCCCCGCGGCAGACTGCAGCGCGCGCTGGGTCGCGGCGAACGCCTCGAGCTTCAGTGCTTCCGGCTGGTCCATGGCCGCGGGCCCGCCGCCCTTCGCGGCCCAGTACCAGAGCGCATAGCTCAGCCAGGTCCAGCAGCTGCTGGCCTCGCTGCTCGCGGTCTGCACGCCGGCGCCGCTTTGCTCATGCGCACGGCGGGCGGAAAGCACCGAACACGCCAGTCGATAATTCAGCGTCGCGTCGTCGAACTTCGACTGCAGCAGATCGTTCAGGCCCAGCGCCTGGTGCGATTCCGCCGTCGTGGGGTGCTGCGGCCCAAGTACTTTCTCGTCGATGGCGAGTGCACGCCGGTACAGCGGGTCGGCCTCGCTATATCGGCGTTGCTGCAGCAACACCTCGGCGAGGCCGCTGATATTGGCGGCGGTGGTGGCATGTTCCGCTCCGAGCACCTTCTCATCGACGGCCAGGGCGCGCTGCAGCAGCGGCTCGGCTTCGCGATAGCGGCCCAGTGTCAGCAGCACCTGCGCCAGGCTGTTGACCACGTTGATGGTGTCGGGATGGTCTGGTCCGAGCGCGCCCTCGCTCGCCGTCAGCGCGCGCCGCAGCAGCGGCTCGGCTTCCTGAGTGCGACCCTGCGCCAGCAGCAGCGAGGCGAGGCTGCCGACAATGTGGATGCTGACCGGGACTCCCGCTGGCAGGCTCTTCTCATCGATGGCCAGCGCGCGTCGAAACAGCAGCTCGGCCTCGGCGTAGCGCCCTTCGCTTCGCAACAGCTCGGCGAGGTTGCTCACGCAGCTGGCGGTGATGGGACTGTCCGGCCCCTGTAGCTTTTCCTCGATCGACAGCGCGCGCCGCATCAGCGGTTCCGCCTCCTCGTAGCGCCCCAGTACCCGCAGCAGCACCGCGAGGTTGTTGGCGGCCTGAGCGGTAGCCGCGCTGTCCGGGCCCAACGCCTTCTCATCGATGGCCAGCGCGCGCCGACCCGCCGCCTCGGCCTCCTCGTAGCTTCCTTCACTCAACAGCGCTGCGGCAAGGCTGTAGAGGGCCGCGGCCGTGTCGGGGTGCTCCGGGCCCAGGGTCTTTTCGCGACTGCTGACGGCGCGACGCAGCATGGCCTCGGCCTCGGCATAGTGGCCCTCGCCATGCAGCGTTTCGGCAAGGCCCATGACGATCGCAACCGTGGTGGGGCCGTCCGGCCCGTGCGCCTTCTCGTGGATCGTCAGTGCCTGCCGATACAGCGTCTCGGACTCGGCATAGCGACCTTGCTGCTGCAGCCCATGAGCGAGGTTGGCCATGCTGAGCCCGGTGGCGGCATGCTCGGGCCCCAGTACCTTCTGATTGATCGCAAGCGCGCGCCGGAACAGCGGCTCGGCTTCCGCGCCGCGCCCCTGTTCCTGGAGCGCGATGGCAAGCCAGCCGGCGGCTTTCGCCACATCGGTGCTGTCGGGGCCGCCCGCCGTCTCGGACGCTGTCAGCGCCTGGCGCGAGAGCCGTTCAAGGCCGGCCCAGTCCTGCTGTTGCTGCAGACGTTGCAGCTCGGGCAGATAGCTGGCGTTGAATGCGTTCGGCGCAGCGGCAGCTACCACCGTCGGAACCCACAGCAGCGCCGCCAGCAACACCAGGCGCCGATGCAGGCCGGTCATCTAGCAGGCGGCCGCCGCGTCGCGCACGCCGACCTGCAACGCCCCGACCAGCGGCGCGATCGAGTCCAGCTGCTGCGCGGCGAGGTATTGCGCCAGCCCGGCGTTGATCGTCTTGCACAGCAGCGGATCGTAGAACAGCGCCGTGCCCAGGCCGACGGCGGCAGCGCCGGCAAAGATGAATTCGAGTGCGTCCTGGACGCTGGCGATGCCGCCCTGGCCGATGATCGGAATTCGCTTTGGCCCGGCGACTTCATACACCTCGCGCACCTTGAGCAGCGCAATCGGCTTGATCGCCGGTCCCGACAGGCCGCCCTGGCCGTTGCCGAGCACCGGGCGCCCGGTAGCCAGGTCGAGCGCCATGCCGGTCACGGTGTTGATGACCGCGAAAGCGTCGGTGCCGGCTTCGATGCAGCAGCGCGCGTTCTCGCGGATGTCAGCCTGGTTGGGCGACAGCTTGGTGATCAGCGGCTTGCCGGTCACGCGACGGCAGGCTTCGACCACACGCGCCGACATCTCCGGCACGTTGCCGAACTGCACGCCACCCTGCTTGATGTTGGGGCAGGAGATGTTGATCTCGATGGCGTCGATCGGCGAGTCGTCGAAGCGGCGCGTGACCTCGACGTACTCCTCGATGGTGGAGCCACAGACGTTGGCGATGAAGCGCGTCTCGCTGAAGTCGAGCGTCGGCAGGATTTTGTCGACCACGGCATCGACACCGGGGTTCTGCAGGCCGATGGCGTTGAGCATGCCGGCGGGCGTCTCGTACACCCGGTGCGGCGGGTTGCCCAGGCGCAGCTGGCCGGTGGTGCCCTTGAGAACGATCGCCCCCGCGTCGCGGTTGCTGAATCCCTCGACCCGCGTGTACTCCTCGCCGAAGCCGACGCAACCCGACAGCAGCACGATCGGCGATGCGAATTCGAGCCCGCAGAATCTGACCGCCAGCGATGACACCGGCGAGGGTGGCGCCGGTGTCGGTGGCAATGGCGGCGGCGCGACTGGCGCGATCGGTGCGTCCATGCGCGGATTATCGCCTATTGCGGCGCCTGTCGCGGCGCCGCTAATCAAACTCCGGCCGGATCGGCCGCATCATCAGGCCGCGCACCACCTGTTCGGCCGGCAGCTTTTCATACAGCACGCCGTAGATGCCTTCGGCGATCGGCATCACCACGTGCTCGCGCGCGGCGACCCGATGCAGCGCCGCGGCGGCATGGTAGCCCTCGACCACCTGGCCGATCTCGAACAGCGCCAGCTCGACGCCGGTGCCCTGCGCCAGCGCCAGGCCGAAGCGACGATTACGCGAGTGGTCGTCGGTGCAGGTCAGCACCAGGTCGCCAAGGCCCGCCAGTCCCATGAAGGTCTCGCGCTGCGCGCCCAGCGCCACGCCCAGCCGCGTCATCTCCACCAGGCCGCGGGTGATCAGCGCGATGCGGGTATTGGCACCGAATCCCAGCCCGTCCGACAGGCCGGCGCCGATCGCCAGCACGTTCTTGACCGCACCGCCGACCTCGACGCCGGTGATGTCGGTGGAGGTGTAGGCGCGAAAGCTGGCGGACGACAGGTCATGGGCCAGCGTCTCGGCATAGTCGGCGCTGGGCGAGGCGATGGTCATCGCGGTCGGCAGGCCCTCGCCGACTTCGGTAGCGAATGTGGGCCCGGACAGCACGGCGACCGGCCGGCCGGAGCCGAGCACTTCGTGCGCGACCTCGTTCGGCAGCTTGCCGCTGTCCAGCTCGAAGCCCTTGGTTGCCCAGCACAGCCGCGTGTCGGCCGACAGCAGCGGCTTGAGTTGCGTCAGCAGCGCGCGAAACGCGTGGCTTGGCACCGCAATCAGCACGTCATCGACATCGTCGACCGCCGCCGTGAGCTCACCGACCAGCTGCAGGCTCTCGGGAAACGGCACATCGGGCAGGTAGCGGCGGTTGCTGCGCTCGCGCGCCATGCTCGCGACGTGACTGCGATCGCGGCCCCACAGCCGCGCCGGGCGGCCGGCGCGTGCGCTCTGGATCGCCAGCGCGGTACCCCAGGAACCGGCCCCGAGCACCGCGATGTCGGCATGCACGTTCGGAGTGGCCGACATGGAACAGGTCCTGGCCGCTAGTTCCTGGTCGCGTTGGCGGCTTCGTTCTGCGCGTTGGCGGCGTACAGCGCGTCGAAATTGACCGGCGGCAACAGCAGCTGCGGAAACCCGCCCTGGCTCACCAGCTGCGACACCACCGCGCGGGCGTACGGAAACAGCACGTTCGGGCAGATGCTGCCGATCGCGCGCTTGTATTCGTCCTCCGACAGATTCTGCATCAGGAAAGCGCCGGCCTGCTTGACCTCCACCAGGAACAGCGTCTGCTCGCCCTGCTTGGCCGCCACCGTGATGGTCAGCACCACCTCGCGCAGGTCGCCGGCGATCGGCTGTACCGCGGTGTTCAGATCCAGCGAGATCTGCGGATTCCACTCGCCGTTGCCGCGCGGCCCCTGTGGCGATTCGAACGAGCAGTCCTTCAGGTACACGCCCTGCAACGCCAGCGTGGTGGTGGGTGGCGCGGTGTCAGGCGCCGCAGGATCGCGTTCAGTGGCCATATGTCGTGAACCTTGTTGAATGGGAACCGTGTGGCCTGGCGGCCGTGTCAGTGCTGCTGCAGCAGCGGATCGAGGCCGCCGGCCGCATCGAGCGCATGCAGCTCGTCCGAGCCGCCGACGTGATGCTCACCGATGAATATCTGCGGTACGCTCTGCCGACCGCTGCGGCGGATCATAGCCTCGCGCTGACCGTCCTGCGCCTCGATATCGATCTCCTGGAACGCCACGCCCTTGCTTTTCAGCAGCTCGCGGGCGCGCTCGCAATACGGGCACCAGGACCGGGTGTACATGACCACTGCGGCGTCGCCGGACTGCTCGTTCATTCGCGCGCCAGCGGCAGGTTCTCGGCGCGCCAGGCGCTCAGGCCGCCGCGCAGGTTGAACACCTTGGTGAAGCCCTGCTGCGTGAGCGAGCGCACGCTGGCGGCTGCGGTGGTGCCGCGGTCGCAGTACACGATCAGCGGCTTTTCCTTGAATCGCTTGAGGGCATCGCCGGCGCTGGCGATCTGCGCCGGGTCGAAGTGGCGCGCACCGCTGATATGACCCTGCTGGAAAGCCTGCTGCTCGCGCAGGTCGAGCACCGTGGCGCCCTGGTTCATGAGCCGGATGGCGTCCTGCGGCGCCAGCGCAGCGAAGCTCTGGACGCGTAGCCGCAACTCGTACGCCAGCACCGCGGCGGCAGCGGCGAGCGCGAACGCCGCCAGCCACGGATGATGGTTGAAATAGTCGATCAGTCGGTCCATCGCGTCACGCGTCTTTCCCGTATAGCTAGCCCTATATTATAGCCGGTCGGCATTGGCTCCGTGGCGGGCAGCGCGATGGCCGTGGAATACTCGGCTATGCGGTCAGGAACTCTCGCCCGGATTGCGATGCTGGTCGCGCTGCTGCCGGTCGCGCTGCCGCTGGCGCCGCAGGTCACGCTGGCGGCTGCCACCTCGGGGGCTGCCGCCCCCGGCCGGACCGAAGCTGAGCTGCGCGCGCTGCGGGAGAAGATCGGCCGCATCAGCGAGCAGGTGAGCCGCGACGCGCTCGAGCGCGACCGGCTGTCGGGTGACCTGCGCGCATCCGAGCTGTCGCTCGGCCAGGCGCGCGATGAGCTCGGCCGCGCCAACCGCGAGTTCGCCGATCGCAGCGCCCGCCGCGCCGCCCTGGCGCAGCAGCGCGTGCAGCAGCAGCAAGCGCTGGCGCATGAGCGCGCAGCGCTGTCGGCACAGCTGCGCGTCGCCTACATGATCGGGCACCAGGAACCGCTCAAGCTGCTGCTCAACCAACAGGATCCGCTGCACAGCGGCCGGCTGTTCGCCTATTACGGCTATTTTGGCCGAGCGCGCGCCGATCAGATCGCCCGGATCCAGGCACAGGTACAGCGCCTGGACCAGCTCGACGCGGAGCTTGCGCAGCAGCAGAGTGAGCTGGCGACGCTCAAGGCGGCGCAGCAGCAGCAGCTGGGGCAGATGGAACGGGCCCGCAACCAGCGGCAACAGGTGCTGGCGAGTCTGACCGCGGCGGCGCGCACGCGTGAACAAAGCCTGGCACGGCTCAAGAGCCAGCAGGCGGCCCTGGAAGGGCTGCTGCGGGAACTGAACCGCTCGCTCAAGTCGATTGCCCCGCCGGACAATGCCACCGCGTTTGGCCGCGCGCGTGGCCAGCTGCCATGGCCGGTCGCCGGGCAGCTCACCGCGCAATATGGCGATACCCGCGCCAGTGGCGTGCGCTGGGAAGGGGTCGTGATCGCCACCGAGCGCGATGCGCCG
>Ga0181531_10002702_pt1 | contig 10983 bp, 8 predicted proteins | sample PEATcosm2014_Bin_38_FD_119743 | JGI IMG/M metagenome (GOLD analysis project Ga0181531, IMG submission 119743) | Peatland microbial communities from MTU Mesocosm Facility, Houghton, MI, USA - PEATcosm2014_Bin11_10_metaG | ecosystem: Environmental > Terrestrial > Soil > Wetlands > Peat | place... | reverse complement strand
TCGAGACAACTGCCGGAGTGTTCCAGACGCGCTGGCTGGTAAACTGCGCTGGACTGCACAGTGACCGTGTGAGCCGTCTAGCCGGGCGCGAAGCGGATATCCGAATCGTCCCCTTCCGTGGCGAATACTACGATATCGTTCCGGCACGGCAATATCTGGTCAAGTCGCTGATCTATCCCGTGCCCGATCCGCAGTTCCCGTTTCTTGGAGTGCATTTCACGCGCGGCATTCACGGCGGAGTTCATGCCGGACCGAATGCGGTACTTGCCTTGAAGCGCGAAGGTTACAAGCGCACCGATTTTAGTTTGCGAGACGCCTTCGCGGAGGTGGGATACTCGGGCTTCTGGCGCATGGCTGCCAAGCACTGGCAGACGGGCTTCGGCGAGCTCTACCGCTCGTTCAATAAGAGAGCGTTCGTGAAGGCGCTACAGCGTCTCTTGCCGGAAATTCAAGCGGACGATTTGCGCGATGGAGGTTCCGGGGTTCGGGCGCAAGCCTTGCAGCGCGATGGATCGTTCGTGGACGACTTTCAGTTTGCGCGCTCGGAGAACGCCCTGCACGTTTGCAACGTCCCTTCACCGGCAGCCACAGCCTCGATTCCCATCGGCCAAGCCATCGCAAAGATGGCACAGGAAAGTTTCGACATAACAACGGTTCGCTCTCTTCCCGTTGCAACCGCGAATTGAACAGTCATCGATTGAGCGTGTAATATCCCACCTGGTAGCTGGCCCACCAATCCGGTTATTTAATCTCAATTTCGACTGAAATTCGGCGAATTATTAAGGACCATTCCATGTCGCAAAGTTCGACTCTTAAATTTTGTATCGCGGTGTTAATGTTTGCCTCGACCGTTGCCGCGCAAGAGATGCCGGCATCTCAGCCCCCGATCTGGTCGGCCAAACCCGACATCGCGGCATTCGAGAAGATTGAGAATGAGCATCTCGACGCCGCGCAACGGGCGATCGACGCCGTAACCGCCGTCAAGGGATCGCGTACCATCGAGAACACTCTCGCTCCTTACGACGAAGCGGTTCGCCAGCTGAATACGGCCATTTATTTCTCTACGCTGATGCAACAGGTTCATCCCGATGTGTCATTCCGGGATCATGCGACGGCGATGACTACGAAAGCAAGCGGTCGTCAAACCGAGCTCTCCCTCAATGGCGACGTGTATCGGGCGCTCTCAACTTTGGATGTCTCAAAAGCCGATTCGGCGACCCGATACTACGTGCAACGGCAACTGCTCGAATTTCGTCTGGCAGGCGTGGACAAAGACTCTGACACGCGAGCGAAGCTGAAGAGCCTGCAAGACAGGCTGACCCAGGCTCAATCCACGTTCGACCGAAACATCTCGGATGACGTCAAGACCGTCGAAGTGGCCAGCGTGTCGGAACTCGATGGGATGCCGCAGGATTACATTGACAATCACAAGCCGGGCGCGGATGGAAAAGTCCGTCTCACCACCAACTATCCAGATTTATTCCCGGCCATGAAATTCGCGAAGAATGGCGATCTTCGCCGGCGTTTGTGGGATGCATTTAACACTCGGGCTTACCCCAAGAATCGAGATGTGTTGCTCGAAATGATGCGCACCCGCTACCAGATTGCTACGTTGCTGGGCTACCACTCCTGGGCGGACTACAACGCAGCCGATAAGATGATCGGAACGGGCAGCAACGTTGCGAAGTTTATCGCCGACCTGGATGCGGCCTCGCAACCAACGGCGAAGCGCGAATTTGCCATGCTGTTGACGGAGAAGCGGAAAGCCGACCCGCAAGCGACCGAGATCGCCGACTGGGAGGCCTTCCGTCTGTTGGAACAGGTTCGCCGCTCACAATACGACTTTGACTCCCAGGCCGTACGACCCTATTTGCCCTACAACGAAGTGAAGCAGGGGATCATGAGCACGGCGGCGACTCTTTTTCACATCAGCTTCCAGCAGGAACCGAACGTGCCGGCGTGGGAACCTTCGGTTGAGACCTGGGATGTGTTTGATGGTGCGAAGATGATGGGCCGTTTTTATCTCGACATGCATCCCCGCGCAGGGAAGTACAGCCATGCCCAGATGGCGCCCGTTCTGGATGGAATTCGCGGCAAACAATTGCCGGAAGCGATTCTGGTTTGCAACTTTCCGGAGCCGACGGCCACCGATCCGGGCTTGATGGACTACGGCGATGTGACCACTTTTTTCCACGAGTTCGGCCACCTGATGCACCATATTCTCGGAGGCCAGCAACCGTGGGCGGGCATCGCCGGAATCAGCATGGAGTCAGACTTCATCGAAGCTCCGTCGCAAATGCTTGAGGAGTGGATGCAGCGTCCTCAAGTCCTCGCTACCTTCGCTCGTCATTACAAGACCGGCGAACCGATCCCCGCCGAGTTAGTGGCGCGCATGAACCGGGCGGATGCTTTCGGACGTGCCGGCGAAGTTTCTGTACAGAACGCCCTCTCTGCGATTTCCTACGATATTTATAAGGAAAATCCAGACAAGGTCGACTTGGACGCAATCGCCCCCAACGATTTCCGTCATCATACCCAATTCACACCCGACAATGCAGACGCATACATGTATGCGTCCTTCAATCACTTGGCAGGTTACTCTTCGGCCTACTACACCTATATGTGGGATAAAGTGATCGCCGAAGATTTCTTCCAGCAGTTTGACCAAACCAACCCGCTTCTCGGCGAGGCTCCCATGCGTTATCGCCATGTAGTGCTGGAGCCCGGCGGGTCGATGTCAGCCAACGATCTGGTGAAGAATTTCCTGGGCCGTCCCCAAAATACAGCGGCTTTCCAGAAGTGGATGGAGGTCGAATTTCAACCCACAAGTCATGCCACGGTTCAGGGTAAGTAGGTAAGTGCGGCTTGTAAAATCGATGCTAAGAGCGTGTTCCATTACTTGGAACTCGGTGGGGACGTTCTTGCAGCAAAAGACGCCGCATAGTGCGCAAGTCGTTCAGTAGGCGGCGGCTGACTTTGATGTGGTGGTCGAGCTTTTCCAGCTTGTACTTGACCAACTGGACGGCTTCCGTCCAGCGGGGACCATTTGCGTCTTGCTCGGCGACCATCTCTAAGGCCTCCTGTTTCGCCTCTTCCACGGCGGCAGAAAACATGGCCAGATACTCCTGGCCGCCTTCAATGCTGGAAAACGGGGTTTCATTAGCGGCGAACGGATTTTTTTCGGCTGGCTGCATAGCGGATTCTACCTCATGATCGCATTTTTGAGGCCAAGCCAGCCGCTAGAATTGCCCGCAAGCCGCGATGATTTCGGGATTACAGACAGCCCGCGAACCGGTCGATGCTGCAAAAACTTGCGCAGATCGGAAAACTCCGTTCAGTGGAAGCAGGCCGCGGGAATAAATGAGATTGACTCCCGTTCAGAGCAGTGTAGACTCAGAAAAGTCTTTTCCTGCTGACCCCTGCGGTAATGAAAAACCTCGACCGAGTGCATCGATATGCCGACCGAAACTTCAGAATTGCAGGCTGACACGCCGCCAGCAGCTCAGCGCCGCACCAAAGTTCGCCTCGCCCGGTTTGACGATTATGCTCAGATCGCGCAGGTACTCGAGCGCAACGGCCTTAGGGCAAAGCCTCGCGAGGAATGGGAACATCTCTGGGCGGGAAATCCAGTATTTCAGAACCGGCCGGATTTCCCCATGGGCTGGGTGGCGCAGAACGAGCACGAACAGATCGTCGGATACCTCGGAAACATCCCATTGCAGTATAAGTTTCGCGGACAAGTGGTAAGGGCTGCGGCTCCCGCTCACTTCAGCATGGACGTTCCCTATCGTGGATCGGCCGGATTCCTCATGCGGCGTATGTTGGCCCAACGCACTTCGGATTTTATGCTGGTGACGACGGTCAACGAAAACTCGGTTCACCTTAACCAGGCATTCCGGCAGTACCTCGCTCCTGTCGGCAACTGGGAACGGTCATGCTATTGGATAACCGACTACGCCGGTTTCGCCGCCAGCGCCTGCCGCAGAAAAGAAATCTCCACCATCGCTCAATATCCTGGCGCCACGTTGCTCGCCGCTCAGGATCAATGGACGGGCGGAAACAACTGGCTGCGCCAGGAGCACCGCGAGGTCGAAGAGTGCATGGGTTTCGACGAGCGCTTTGAGGAATTCTGGCGCGAGTTGCAGATTGCTCATCCCAATCGCATGCTGGCCGACCGATCACTCAGCCATCTACAGTGGCACTTCAAGTATGCTTTGGCTCGCGGCCGAGTGTGGATCGCCGCGATAACCGAACATTCTCGCATTCTCGCGTACGCCGTGTTTCTTCGCCAAGACAATCCCGGCATCGAATTGAGGCGGTTGAGGCTGGTCGATTTTCAGTGTTTGACAGAAAGCGCCGACTTGCTGCGACCAATCCTGCTATGGGCTTTGCAGCGCTGTCGACGGGAAGGTTTGCACACGCTCGAATCATTTGCCTGTCGTCCAGAAAAGCAGGCAGCCTTGGACAGTCTCAAGCCCCGCTACCGCAAACTGCCGGCCTGGATGTATTTCTACATGCCCTGTAATCCGGAGATGAAAGAAGTCCTTTCCGATACGTCTGTTTGGGACCCCTCGCAGTATGACGGGGACGGCAGCCTTTAGCGTCCAGAGTTTCGGCCAAAACCCCGATAAAACACCGGGAAAGTATAGAGACTTTCGTCTCTATACTTTCCATCACTAGCGCTTCATCTTGGTGGGTTTTATCGTTCAGCTATCGAAAGCGTAGTGCGCTCTCCCGCGCAGGTTTATCCCCCAGACGTTCGAATCAGCCTTGGAGTCCGTTAAGTCCGCGCATGAATATGATGAAAAAGACGGCCGCTCCAAGCTCGAATCTGCTTTTTCCTTCGCTCCTGGTTTTGGGCCTCCTTTGCGCTGGGGTGAATGTTGTGGCGCAGAATGATTGCACCTCGGCCCCTCCCACAGGAACTTGCCCCTCGCCAGCTTCGCCCATTCTGACGTGGTGCGCTGGAAACAATGCCGCAAGCGCCTGTCCGGGCGGAACTTCCTGGACTGGTTTCCATACTTCTCCTCCAGCAGCGGGCTCATGGACTGACCAGTTTGAAGGCCTCGATGCAGCGTCAATTCGCAAGAATGCTACGACCTTCCGACCGCAGGCAGATGCGAACGGCGCGGTGGGGCCGACCGACGCGAACGGAGTCGGGCAATACCTTGAATTCGCTGGCGATTTCGTGCAGGCATTCGATCGTTCCACAGGAACCGGAATTTTCAGTTCTAAGGCGAACAGCGGTGGTGCGCCGCAGTCGATTACGGGACTTTTTTATCCGGGCGGAGCGTCTTACTGTGCTTCGGCTTCGCTCGATGGCATTGCCAGCTATGACCGCCTCGACAGTGTTTTTGTCGTGGGCAATCTGTTTAACCCCGGAAGCAAGGGAGCCTACTACCTATGCATGGGGGTGAGTGCGGCTTCTGGCTCAGTTCCTGCGAACAATCTTCAAGGCAGCAGCGGCGCGAGTCACTGGAATGTATACGCTTACAACATCACGCCCGCCATCCCCCGCAATCCCGCAGGGGGCACTTATTTTCCGGACTATCTTCGCTATGGAACCTGGTCCGACGGATTTTACGTGGAGTGGGATCTCGAAGATATTCCGAACAAGTACAACATCGTGGGATTTGAAGTTTGCAAATTGGATAAGACCAACATGATTGCGGGCCTCGCTGCTGGTGCGCCGCAGTGCTATACCTACATTCCTTCCTATGTCACAGGCGTGGGCGGGACTGACACGAGTCTGATTCACACGCTCCTTCCGGCGGACTTCGAGGGGGAGAACGGCGTTCCCTCAAACACTGCGGGCGAATATTTTCTGGCTCAGGTCAATCCCAACAATCCAGGAACAAACGATCAATGCACGACCGCGCCGTGTACTTCGGATGTGCTGGCGTTTTGGACCTGGACAGGTTTCACCACGGGAGCGGGACCCACTCTGATTACACTGAAGCAGCCGTACACGCCCGGATGCTACGATCCGGCTCATCCCTACAACACGGTTTGTGTTCCGGAACCGTATGGCGGCCCCATCGACAGCCTGGGCGATCGGCTTCTCTATCGCCTCGCATACCGCTACATCACGAACGGTTCGAGCGGAACCGAATACTTGGCAGTCGGTCAGACGGTGGAAGAGAGCAGCAATACCGGGCGCACCGGTGTCCGTTATTACCAGTTCGCTGCCAGTGCGAATCCAACGCTCCTGTTGCAAGGCGATATTGAGGATTTGACTTATCACATGTTTACCTCCGTACCCAGCGTCGCGATGGACAAGAACGGCGACCTCGGTGTTGAGTTCACGGTTACGGGAAACACCTCACATGGAAGCGCAGAGAACTACGACCCTTCGCCTTATTTCATAACCATCAGCGCGAGCGGGAAGATAGGGCAGCCAGTTGCCGTGCTCAAAGACAGCGGCAGCAGCGGCCAGGACGAGACCGATGGCTACTGGGGCGAGTATGTAAGCGTAGCCTCCGATCCCAATGACGATCTGACCTTTTGGGCAACCAATCAGTACATGAACGGCACGCAGTCAAGTGAATGCGGCAGCAAGAGCCAGGCGGGCTGTACTTGGGCTAGTCGGGTTTATGTATGCAAAAAGGGTTCCGGTTGTTAAGAGGGGAGTTTGTTTTGAGTGCAAAGAGTTGCACACCAATGTCCGTAGCGCGTTGACAGAGGTTGTAAGTTCCACATTTTACTGAGCTTTGATAGCACAGCCTTGGCACGAAGAGTGCCTCCTATGAGTACGCAGTAAGAGCGGGAAGAGGGTAATCATGACGGTAACTAAATATCATTCGGGAAATGCCGTGAGCGACAACATCAATACAGTTCAGCGCGTGGCTCTGGTGCTCGCCCTGTGCAGCGGCTTCGCCGTGGCACAGAACAATTGCTCGGCCGTGCCTCCGGCGGGGACTTGTCCGGCTCCTGCTTCACCCGTGGAATCGTGGTGCGCGGGCAACGACCCGACCAGCACTTGCCCCGGTGGAACCTCGTGGGTTGGGTTCAGCACCACGGCGCCCGCCTCTGGCTCGTGGTCAGGCCAGTTTGAAGGATTGGATGCGTCCGGCATCAACAGCTCCGGCAGCATTCCCCGACCTCAGCCCGATGCCAACGGTGCCGTGGGTCCAACGAACGCTCAGGGAGTAGGCCAGTATTTCGAGTACGCGGGCGGCTATGTGCAAGCTTTCGACCGCGCCACTGGCAATGGCATCTTTAGCCATAAGCCGAACGCCGGCGCCGAGCCGCAACCCCTTAACGCCATTTTTCAGCCCGGTGGCAAGTCCTATTGCGCCAACGGCTCGCTCGATGCGTTTGCGAGCTATGATCGCCTCGATGGGGTGTTTGTAATGGGCGATATTTTCAATCCGGCCTCAGCAGGAACCTACTTCCTCTGCGTTGGAGTGAGTGCCGCCAGTGGCTCCGGCCCCGTCCCCGCCAACAATCTTCAGGGCTCAGCAGGACACGACAATTGGAATGTCTATGTCTACAACCTAAATCCCGCTATTCCGAAGAATGCTGAAGGACAAACCTACTATCCCGATTACATTCGATACGGCACCTTTTCTGACGGATTCTACGTCGCGTTCGATCTCGAAGACCCAGCTACGGATGAGGTGAATATCGTCGGGTTCGAAGTGTGCCAACTCGACAAGGTAGACATGATAGAAGGCGCGGCGGGTACGCCTCCGCATTGCTACACCTACATCCCAAGCTATGTCGGAGGCACCGGTGGCACGGACGCCAGCTTGATCCATACGCTTGTCCCGGCTGACTTCGAAGGTACTAATTCCGTTCCCAAAAGTACCGCCGGGGAGTATTTTCTCGCCATGGTCAACCCCGCCAATCCGGGCACGAATCAGCAATGCAGCAGCGGGGCGTGCACTTCGAATCAGTTGGCTTTTTGGACATGGGCTGGCTTCAAGAGTGGCGCGCCGCCGACCTTCATTACGACCCAACCTTATACTCCCGCTTGCTACAACGAGCAGCATCCCTTCAACACGGTGTGCATACCGCAGCCCTACGGAGGCTATAGCGACGGTGTCGGCGATCGACTGATGTATCGGCTGGCCTATCGCTATATCAAGAGCGGCAACAGCGGCACCGAGTATCTCGCTGTCGCTCATACCATCGAAGTGAATTCATCTACGCAGCAAGCCGGGATTCGTTATTACAAGATTGCCGCAGGAGCAAATCCAAAAATCGCGCAGGCGGCAACGATTCAAGACAACACATATCACTTTTTCTTGACAGTTCCCAGTGTCGCCATGGATAGCGCCGGCGATATCGCGATTCAAATGACCGCCACCGGCAACACCGGCTACGGCAGCGCCATGAATTACGATGCGTCACCGCTGCTGCTCACCATATCTCCGACCGGTGTGATCGGCTCGCCCTCGCTGGTACTGAAAAACAGCGGCAGCAGTGGCCAGGATGAAACCGACGCGTATTGGGGAGAATTCATGAGTGTATTTGCCGATCCTAACGATGACCTGACGTTCTGGGCGACCAGCGAATACATGAAGGGAAATCAGGCCGGCAACTGCTCCGAACAGAATGGTTCAGGATGCACCTGGGCCAGCCGCGTGTACACCTGCAAGAAAGGCTCGGGCTGCTAAGTCGTTCGTGAACCAACGCTCAGGGTGGCTGCTCGTGTGTCCACTCGCCTTCTTGCAACGGTCCATTCCGAATGGCTCATCACAGTGGTTTTTGAATCATTCGTGATAGTCTTTTGCTTCATTTTGATTCCAGTCCATAACTCAGTGGAGGAAGTTTCGTGAAGATTCTTGTGGTCGGCGGTGCGGGGTATATCGGAAGTCATACGGCACGCGTGTTGCGCAATGCCGGTCTCGAGGTCTTGATTTACGATAACCTCTCCACCGGATTCGATTACTTGGCGAAGGGGTTTGAGATGATCGTGGCCGATGTCCACGAGGGCGCCAAATTGGTGGCCGCGCTCAAGGGCTGCGATGCGGTGATGCACTTCGCGGCCAACCATTACGTCGGTGAATCCGTTATCAATCCCCGGAAGTACTTCCGCAACAATGTCGAGGGTGGGCTTTCTTTACTGAACGCGGTCGTGGACGCCGGCACCAAATATGTGATCTTTTCTTCCACCTGTTCGGTATACGGCGCGCCGGAAAAAATGCCCATCACCGAGGAGACCCCAGCGTTTCCCGTGAACCCATACGGAGTTTCGAAGCTTTTCTTCGAGCAGGCTCTACATTCCTATGACACGGCTTACGGAATCAAGTACGCCAGCCTGCGCTACTTCAACGCCGCCGGCGCAGATGAGAGCGGAGAGATCGGAGAATGCCACGATCCCGAGCCGCACTTAATTCCTCTGGCACTTAAAGCAGCTGGAGGGTTTGGTCCGGAGCTCAAAGTATTCGGTGTCGATTACCCCACCCCGGATGGCACTCCGATTCGCGATTACACGAACGTAGTCGATATCGCCGAAGCGCACGTCAAAGCCTTGCAACATTTGCAAGCGGGGAATCCGTCGTTCACGGTAAACCTGGGAACCGGGAAAGGCTCATCGGTTAAGGAAGTGATCAGCGCGGTCGAAGCCGTTACTGGAAAAAAGGTCCCGCACACCATCGTGCCTCGGCGCCCCGGCGATCCGCCAGCGTTGGTGGCCGATCCGACGCGAGCCAAGAAATTGCTCAAGTGGGAGCCGAAGCGCTCGATGCACGACAGCGTGAAGACCGCGTGGAAGTGGATGCAAAACCAGCCGCGAAGAGGCTAGTCCGTTAGGCAGGTTCTACGTCATAGCCTGCGAGATCAACCGAGAGCGACCGCTGAATCGGTTCGATCATGATGATGAGTTCTTTGTTTCGGCCGTGGCTGAGCAGAGTGCCTTCCACGCCATCGAGCGATCCACCCTTGACCCGCACGCGCTGCCCAATGTGCAGGCGCAATACACTCTTAAACGGAACCTTGTTATCGAGCAGCGTCTTGATGTCCTCAATCTGTTTGTTGGGAATAGGCACGCCTCGCCCCTGCACCCCGACGAAATCGACGACTCCGTGGGTGCGAAGCACGCGCAGGCGATGTTCCGGCGTGTACGTAATACGAACAAATGCATATCCGGAAAACAGGGGCACATCGACCATCTTTGGCCCGGTAGACCAGCGGTGAGTTTGGGTGACCAGGGGAAGGAAATTCTCGATACCCAACATGCCCAGTTGCTGGGCCGCCATTTTCTCGTGCCGCGAACGAGTCCGGATGGCGTACCAATGCGCATCGGTGCCGACTACGACACCACCTAGTTCTCCTGTCGCTAGCTTATTTGCCTCAGTGCTCATCGCTTGTTCTTAGCCATTTCTTCGAATTCAGAGTATCTTCCGTTAGGATAACCGACTCCGTCGCCGATGACCTCGGAACCGATGGCCCACGTCGTCGGGAACCAAGATTAACCCGCCCGACACTCAGAAGTACAGGGCTTGCGGTGCAGCCGCAAGTCAATGGTAACGTTGCAGTTATCCGTCCGCAAAACTTATCTTTACAGAGTGGGTTCAATGATGAGAAGTTAAATTCACTCTAGGAAAGGTTGGACTGGTTATGAAGAACCATTTTACGAAGTCTCTATTAGTTCTCGCAATCGGAGGGCTGATGTATGCTGGCCCAGCCGTAGCCCAATCGGGAGCAGGTCCGGGAGTCGATGACCCGAACCATCCGCGCGTGAACGAAGTCAATCAGCGCCAGGAGAATCAGCAGAAGCGCATCGCCAACGGCGTCGAAGATGGACAGCTGAAACCGGGGCAGGCGGCCAATCTTGAAAAGGGCCAAGCCCGCATCGATCGCACCGAAAAGCGCGACATGCGTCAAGATAACGGTCACCTGACTAAGGCTGACCAGAAGCAGTTGAACCGGATGCAGAACAAGCAGAGCGCGAAGATTTACAAAGACAAGCACTAAGCCTGACAAGCTATGTCCAAGGCCGCGGAGCGATCCGCGGCTTTTTGTTTCTAGGTCGCG
>Ga0181531_10002701_pt1 | contig 10983 bp, 10 predicted proteins | sample PEATcosm2014_Bin_38_FD_119743 | JGI IMG/M metagenome (GOLD analysis project Ga0181531, IMG submission 119743) | Peatland microbial communities from MTU Mesocosm Facility, Houghton, MI, USA - PEATcosm2014_Bin11_10_metaG | ecosystem: Environmental > Terrestrial > Soil > Wetlands > Peat | place... | reverse complement strand
CGCCCCAAACCGAGACCACCGCATCGGCCACTTCAAGCATGAGCCTGGCGCGGTTTTCAATCGAGCCCCCATATTCGTCTGTGCGATGATTCGATCCGTCCTGTAAGAATTGATCGATCAAGTAGCCATTGGCCCCGTGAATCTCCACACCATCAAAGTCAGCCAATTTCGCATTCTCTGCTCCCCTGCGGAAGCCCTCAACGATGCCCGGAATTTCGGATGTTTCAAGTGCGCGCGGCGTCACATAGTCGGTTACAGGGCGCTCCAGGCTCACGTGACCGGCAGGTCGGAGCGGGCTGGGAGCAACCGGAAGTTTGCCTTCCAGAAAGCGGGGGTCTGAGATGCGGCCTACATGCCACAATTGTGCAAAGATGCGGCCGCCTGCCCGGTGCACAGACTTGGTAACCAACTTCCAGCCTTCGATTTGCTGCGGCGACCAAATTCCCGGCACACTCGCGTAGCCAACACCCTGTGGCACAACCGGTATGCCCTCGGAGATGATCAGGCCCGCACCGGCACGCTGTGTATAGTATTCGACCATAAGTGGCGTTGGAATGTGCTCTGGTGTGCCTCGCAAGCGGGTAAGCGGAGCCATGATAACCCGGTTCGGCAGATGGATGTCGCCGATCTGGATGGGATCTAACAGAGAAGCCATAGTATGAGTCCTTGTGAAAAATTGCGTTGATATGTGGCCGCGTTATTATCAGGTCGATGCGCAGGGATCGCTTCACACTTTCTCTTTACCCAGTCAATCTTGCCGCCCTTGCGCTAAGGGACATTAAATGTGAGTGCTGGAAGCGCCCAATGCGATTGTCAATCTGCAATCAGGGAATGACTGTGTCTAATTGATCAGATGGTCAGCCATCCGAGGCCGGAGAATCATGCTGAGCGCACGCGAAAGGCTTCGGCAAACCAGCCAATGCTGACCAGTTGAACCCGTTCGCAGATTTAGGTAGCCGATAGATCTTTTTCACGCAATTCCGCCAGCCTGATCCTCTATAACCATTCCGGATCGGAATAGGACGAAGTCAAGATGTATCCAAGCCTCAACGCACAAAGCTCTGAGCCCTTTGCGGCGCCAAAGAAGCAAAACGACCTGAGCATTCTTCCGAATCCACGTCTTGCCGCATATGGGTTTAAGGCCTGGTGGCAGAAGACCGCAGCACAAAACATGGCAATGGTCATGGAAGCGTCTGACCTCATGCGCGCGCATCGTCTAGTCAGCCGTTCGCGCCAGCCTCGCGCCCCACAAGCGCATTGATCACCGTTTCCGTCAAGCGACGCTCAACATGCCAATCATCGGCCAAGACGCCACAGATACCACACAACTCCCATAGTATCTATAAGTTGAATTCCCAGCCGCTGCGAGCCTCCCACCATAGCTCCGCGATTGCGGCGACGGGATTGGCATTGTTGCTGCGTTCGTGTCAGTTTATAGCCGGCTGCCATTCACATCCGGTTGTCATGCCTCGCATTGGAAGCAATTCATTAGACGCGGGAGCCGTCGCCGCGAGACTGCACACGTTGACGTCTGCTGGAACATCTTCTGAGGGCCATTCGGCGAACTTCATCGACGAACGAGAGAAGGTGTATCAGGCGATCCAATACACTCCCGCGTGGGTGCGCGAAGGGCAGGCCACACCACAGGCATTCGCCATCATTTCGGCGCTCGAGACGAGCCAACAAAAAGGGCTGCGTCCGGGAGATTACGATGCATCCCAATGGCCCGCACGACTGGCTGCGCTTAGAGCCGCGCCAGGAAACGCGGATGCCGTGGCACAGTTTGACGCCGCTCTGACGATCAGTGCGATGCGGTATCTCTCCAACCTCCGCATCGGAAGGGTAAATCCGAAGCCCTTGGAGTTTGGTATCGATCTCGACGGGAAACACTATGACCTGCCCCGGCTTTTGGTACAGAAGGTTCTCACGGGGAGCAACCTCCCGGACGTATTGAACAAGGTAGAACCCCAATACTTGGGCTACCAACGAACCGAGACCGCGTTACTCAATTATCTGACCCTGGTTGCTCAGGACCATAGCCAGCCGTTACCTGATCTGCAAAAGACGGTGAAGAGCGGCGATGCGTATCCTAGTGTTCAGCAGTTGGGCGAGCGACTTCGCCTGCTTGGCGATCTGCCGCAGAGCGCTGTTGTCGATCCGAACGCGACAACCTATGATGAGCCATTGGTAGCGGCGGTCAAGCACTTTCAAGCCCGGCATGGGTTGAAGTCCGAAGGACGGCTGGACAAAGAAAGCCTTGCTCAGTTGAATGTGCCGTTGAGTTCCCGCGTGATCCAGTTGGAAGACTCTCTTGAACGGTGGCGCTGGCTTCCGGCGGAATATCCGCAATTACCTGTCGCCGTGAATATACCCGGATTCAAACTGCGTGTATTTTCAGACGATCACACCGTTGCGTTGCAGATGAATGTTGTGGTGGGGAAGGCGCTCAATCATCAGACGCCGGTTTTTGCCAAGGAAATGAAATACATCATCTTCCGGCCGTATTGGAATCTTCCCCTCGATATTGTTCGTGCGGAGATTGTCCCCAAACTTCTCCGGGATCCACATTACCTGGCGAGGAAAGGCTTTGAGGCCACGGACCAGAATGGGCACATCGTATCAGCGGGAGCGGTGAGCCGAGCCACGCTGGCAGAGATAATGTCAGGCAGGCTACTGGTAAGGCAAAAGCCCGGGCCGCGAAACGCGCTTGGCTTGGTCAAATTCATGTTCCCCAACGAATTCGATGTGTATCTGCACAGCACACCGGCACCGCAGTTGTTCAATCAGTCTCGCCGCGACTTCAGTCATGGCTGCATTCGCGTGGAGAAACCGGCGGAACTGGCAGCGTGGCTGCTCAAAGACCAGCCCAAATGGACGCTGGGGAAGATAAAGGCAGCCATGCTGTCTGGTCCGGACAATCAGCAGGTGAATCTCTCCACACCAGTGCCGATCGTGATCGTTTATCTGACGGCAATCGTCGAGGAAAATGGCGAAGTCTATTTCTACGATGACATCTATGGACTTGACGGGACTCTCAACGATGCCTTGGCCAAGGGCCAGACGAGCCATTGATCGGAAGATCGGCTACCAGCGACGGACCGGACCTACGTCCACATGCACAAAATCGGATTGCGCGTAATAACCTACGCCCCCGCGCTGCAGAGACAGTGCAGCATCGCGAACTTGAGCCGTAGGTATCCCAGGAATGCGAATATCAACGGCTTTGGCTTCCATGTGCTGACTGTGCAGTGCAACTCCATTGCTATGCTCGCGGAGATAGTTATTGCTCCGTGGGGTGCGATACCCACAGACTATATCGATCTCGCTGTCAAGATGTCCCAGTTTGGCCAACAGGTCATGCAGCAGATCGAATTCCCTCATGTCATAGTCCTTCTCGTCACCTGTGCGGTGGTCGCGAAGAAAATGATCCAGCGCCGCAACACCTTCCGGAAGGTATTGGTCACCTATCCGGTAGACAACATCGAGATGTTCTCCGGTATGAAGGTGATAGAGGCGAAGGCGATAGGGCGCAGAATCTGCCGGGGTCGCTGCACCTGCAGCCCTCTCGGCTGAGAAAAAAGAGAATGCCAACGCAGCTACAAAACTGATAAGCAAGGGTTTCTTTAACAGAATAGGTCTCTTTTCGGAGTCAACTCAATTATAGGCTTCCAGGCGAATCGATGCCGGCCGAATGGAGATCGGGCAAGTCGCGATCAAGCCCGCGCTTATCGAACTGTCACCGCCCAAAGCGTCCGATTGATTGATGCTGATGTGCCGCTCAGATGTCCAAAAGAGCACAGCCTTTGCCTTCACAAAAACAGAGACTTGAATTTCAAGTCACTCTAAAGGCTCATCGAGGACCATCATGCCGGACGTTCATCCTTTTCCTTCCATCCCGACAAACATCCTTGTGCCCATCGACTTTAGCCCGTCCTCTCAAGCAGCCTTGGACGCAGCCAGCGATTTAGCTGAACATTTTCAAGCCAGCCTTGTCCTGGTCAACGTCGTTCCCTGCCTTTCATTTTTTGCTCTTACGTATGCCATTCCGGACGATGCTCTCCGACGGAAAATGGGGGCACACGCTGAGAGCCTTCTAGCCAAGTGTCAGTTGGCACTTACTACGAGAGCCGTCAGCTCTACTCATAGCGTCGAGTTTAGCAATGACGTTGCCGGAGCCATCATCGATGTTGCAGAGCGTGAACATGTCGACATGGTCGTGATCTCCACCCACGGGATCTCCGGTTGGCATCCCCTTGTCTTTGGCTCCATCGCCGAGAAGATCGTGAAGCTTGTGCAATGCCCACTTTTGCTTCTCCACTCGGCCAAGCCTGAAACCACCGTGAAGACTCCATCAGGCCGCTCAATGGAATGGTGGTAGTGAGATCAACTCTGTAGGTGTCCAATGGTGAGTCTGACAAGCCGCGTCGCCCCGGCATCAAGCGGGCCGGCCGCAAAGCCGGCTAGCGATGGCACCCCAGTTGGCCTCACAAACGAAGAAGCGCGCGCGCGCCTTGCAAAAGACGGCCCCAACGCCATGCCGGACACTTCGGCTCATCCATTGTGCAATGCGTTGGCCAAATTCTGGGCGCCTGTACCGTGGCTTCTTGAAGCATCCGTTGTGCTTGAGATCGTTCTGCACAAGTATTACGAAGCTGCTGTCATAGCGGCTTTACTCCTTTTCAACGCGGCTCTCGCCTACTTCCAGGAAAGTCGCGCACAGGCCACCCTCGCTGCTCTCAAATCCCGTTTGGCGCTCAACGCCTCGGTTCAGCGAGACGGTGAGTGGAAGACTGTGCCCGCGGCGGAATTGGTATGTGGCGACATGGTCAAGCTTTCGCTCGGCGGCGTCGTGGCCGCGGATGTGCACCTAAACAGTGGCTCTGTTGAACTCGACCAATCCATGCTCACAGGGGAATCGCTCCCCATTGATGCCGGCGCCGGCACAGACACGTTTGCAGGGGCCCTGGTGCGGCGCGGCGAAGCCACCGCCATCGTTACGGCTACCGGTACCCGGACCAAATTCGGCCGCACGGCTGAACTCGTTCGGTCCGCACACGTAGTGAGTACACAGCAGAAGGCCGTCCTTAGAATCATCCGCAACCTGGCAGTCTTCAATTGCCTCATCATCGTTGCGATGGGAGTCTACGCCCATCATCATGCGATGCCATCAAGCGAGATGATCCCGTTATTGCTGACCTCGGTCCTGGCCATCACCCCGGTCGCCTTACCGGCAACATTCACTCTCGCTGCCGCGATTGGAGCTCGCGCTCTCGCGAAGCAGGGCGTGTTGCCAACACGGCTTTCCGCCGTGGACGAAGCCGCCTCGATCGATGTGTTGTGCTCAGACAAGACAGGCACTCTGACCCGAAATGAACTCACCGTCACAAGTGTTCGCCCGCTGCCAGGATTCGACGAGGCGCACGTTCTCGGAATGGCGGCGCTGGCGAGTTCTGAAGGAGGGCAGGACCCTGTCGATACGGCCATTCGACTTGCCGCGTCGCAGAAGACAGCCGCCGACTTGCCAAAACTGACCGCTTTTGTTCCGTTCGATCCGGTTAAGAAAACCTCGGAAGCGACCGCGACGGATGCAAAAGGCGGTTCCGAGCGAATCATCAAGGGCGCGTTCACTTCGGTTGTCGCCCTCACTGCGCCCTCTCCCGCCGCGGCGACTATCGCCGACGAACTCGAGAAGCAAGGTTTTAGAGTTTTGGCAGTTGCCGCGGGACCGGCGGCATCGAACCAGATCATTGGACTGATTGCCCTCAGCGATCCGCCGCGGACCGACTCGATCTCTCTTATCTCAGAGCTGAACGGTCTCGGAGTGCGCACTGTCATGGTGACAGGAGATGCTCCCGCCACAGCCGCAATCGTTGCTCATGCGGTTGGATTGCAGGGAGCGGTCTGCCCGGCCGGAAAACTGCCAGACGGCATTAAGCCGGAAGACTTCTCGGTCTTTGCGGGTGTTCTTCCTGAGGGCAAGTTTGACCTCGTTAAAGCATTTCAGAAGAGCGGAAATACAGTTGGAATGTGTGGCGACGGCGCCAATGACGCGCCCGCGCTGCGCCAGGCACAGATCGGCATTGCTGTCTCAACCGCAACCGACGTAGCCAAGTCGGCCGCCGGCGTGGTTCTAACCGAGGCTGGCCTAAGCGGCATTGTGGCAGCCGTAAAAGAAGGCAGAGTCACTTTTCAACGCATTCTCACCTACACGCTCAACTCGGTTCAGAAAAAAGTATTTCAGGCGCTCTTGCTGGCAGTTGGCCTGGTCATGACGGGACACGCGGTGCTGACTCCAATGTTGATGGTCATTGTGATGATCACCGGCGACTTCCTTGCCATGTCGCTCACCACTGACCGAGTGCGGCCATCAGAGATGCCAAACTCCTGGCAGATCGGCCGAATCACGAGTGCAGGGGTGATGCTCGGTCTCTGCTTCCTTGCATTCTCCTCGGCAGTCCTGGCAGTGGGCAAGTTCCAGTTGCACCTCGGCATCGAGGCACTTCAAACGCTGACCGTTGTCAGTATCGTGTTTGGCAGCCAGGCCACGACCTATGTCATTCGCGGACGCCAGCATCTCTGGGGTCTGCGCCCCAGCATTTGGCTCGTACTCTCTTCAGCAACCGATGTTCTTATCATTTCAACCCTCGCATCCTTTGGAATTGCAATGGCGCCATTGCCTTTCGCGATCATCGCCACAGAGTTTGGCGCCGCGGTCGTCTTCGGCGCTGTTCTGGATGTGGTCAAGATTCCAGTCTTTGCTCGCCTCCGTATTTCCTGAACAACCAACGTGCATCAGGCACATACCGGCATTCGGCAAACAGAGTTGAAAGGATACACATGAAGATCGCATTTCTCCATACCCGGAATTTCTTTACATCGGAGCTTCTGCAAACACTTCGTGCAACGCTGGCGCACCATGAAGTGGTTGAGTGGATCGGCGGCAAGGACGCCCCTGCCTTCGATTTCGATGTGCTTCTCGCCATGGGCAACGTCGGAAGCGAGTTGCTTCTCGACCAGCCAAAGCTCAAACTCATCCAGACGGCCAGCGATGGGTATGAGGAGGTCAACATCGATGCTGCGAGCGAACTCGGCATTTGGGTCTCGTATGCTCCGGCCGATCTCACCGGCAATGCGATTTCAGTGGCGGAGTTCGCGGTTCTACTTCTGCTCGGCGCGGCTAGGCACCTTGGGGAGGCCTTGAGGTCACTTCAAGGAAGCCCAGCCAGGCCACCTGAGCTCAACCTCTCACTTAGCGGGAAGACGGTGTGCATCGTTGGACTGGGGACCATCGGGCAGCAGCTTGTAGATCGCTTGCGTCCTTTCGGGGTGAAGATGGTAGCAACAGACGAACATCCTGAAAATGCGCCTGCCGATGTCACTGCCTATCCTGCCGAGGAACTAAACACAGCAGTCGCTCACGCGGATTTTGTAGTCATATGCGTGCGGGCCAGCAAGGAAAACGAGAACCTGATCGATGCGGCTCAACTTGCGGCAATGAAGCGCGGGGCCATTCTGGTTAACATCGCTCGCGGCATGCTCCTCGACGAGGCAGCGCTTGTTGATGCGGTTACAAATGGACAGATCTCTGCTGCGGGGCTCGACGTTTTGAAGACTGAACCGCCTGATCGCACGGACCCGTTGCTTCAACTTCCTCAGGTACTGGTTACTCCCCACATTGCAGGGCTAACTGACCTTATGCTGGACGGAACGGTGAATTACATATGTCACGTCATCGAGGAATTTGCCGAGGGCAAGAAACCAAAGTCGATCCTGAACTCGCCAGCGAGGCCTCGGCGCCAGCTGCTAAATTGAATGGCACTTATTAGTCCTGAGACGCGGACCAGTTGCCTTGCTATTTCAAGTTGCACAACTGATCTCAGATGTGATTCGCTTGCGGCGGACGCTCCTTGGCCGGCAGCGGGGTGAAATGGGGACTTGGACTCGAGTGATGGCTCTCGTCAAATAATGACGCTGCCCATTTGACTATCCATCGAATCGGGCGCACCCAGGGACTGGGCGTGCCGCAGCTCTCACAGCCAAACACCGGCCGCACGTCCGCCAAGATGGTATAAGCCAGGTTCAATATCGCTTGGAATGGCCGAATCCCGAAGACGCCTATTGCGAAAGTCCAAGTGAACCATCTGGTACTGGGTAAATTTCGCAGAACTTCTGCGACGGCTTCCCCCCCAAGTTTCATTGAACCGTCCGGCATTAGCAGGTGAATAGTTCCATAGGCATCCCAAATATTCAGGCCTTGATTGAGCGCTCGCAACTCATCGGGATCCTGGCCAATCGGTCGTACAACAATACTCGCCTCGCCCGGTCCCGCCTGTACCTGCTTCTTCACCCAACTGGCAATCTTTCGACAGACTCCACACTCGTCGTTGAATAGGAGGATTGGTGCGGGCTGCAATTTAATCTCCATGATCCAATCTCATTTCATTCCTCGTATGGCTGCCTTACCAAAGTCAGGATGTTCGATACATCTGGACTTGGTCCCTCTTCGCGCCCGACGACCGCTCCGTTGAGAAACATGATCAGCGTGGGCGTCCCTTGGACCTCGTAAATATCAGCAAGCTCCCGGTCGACGGCAATATTGACCCTGAAGATTTTCTCCGTGGACTCCACCATCTCAGCAACCTGCTGAAGATCCGGCTCGATCGCACCGCAGTGTGCACATCCGTATGACATGAACTCGACTACAATCGGCCCTTTACCTCTCAGTACCAGCTGGTCAAATGTGCTGGTAGTGACGGTTCGAATCCTGTCGATCGACTTATATCCAGGCATGAAATCCACATCATCTTTCGTTGAGCGGCAATGAGCGAACGGACAGGTTCTCGCTCATAACAGCGTCGAACTGCTTCGGGCTCTCTTGCAAAGCAGCTCAAACACAGACAGGAGTTATTGTTAGGACGACGCAATACAAGATTGCCGATGCAAGGACACCATCCAGGAATGCGGCCGCCCCAATCAGGCTCCTTGCGCGCAAGTCCAATTTGCCTTCTCAGGCCGGTATAGGGACTGCACGAATGTGCTTCTTTGCGATCTCCTCGATCTCCGGCTCGGTCAGTGCGGAGAGATCCGCCGTTTCGGTGGCGATAATTCGCTGGAACGTCTCCGGATGGTGAGTCTTCAAATACTCGCTGAGGAAATTGACGGCGCCGCTCTTGCCCGTTGCGTGGCCGATGAGGATGATCGCTTCAGCATGGACAAGATCAGTGGCTATCTCCTCGTAGTAGGATTCTTCCTCTGGAACATGTTCACCCTTGTAATGGGCTTCCTTCCGATGGATCAAATGATGCTGAAATCCAAATGGATCATATGGCTTGACGGTGAGTTCATCCTCAGGCCGGCTGCCGCCGAGATCGTGGAAAATATGGGCGGCATGATGATCGATGACCACAACCATTCGCCCGATCTGATGTGCTTTTGCGGGTTTCCCAAGGACGCCAGCCTCTTTTAGGAAGCTACGCAGCCTTGAAATCTCTTCGACTTCGAGATTATGGGTGCTGGGGCGCTTGAAGAAACCCCTCTGGGAACTTACTACAAATGCAAACTCGTCGTTTCCGTGCGGTTGGACCTCGCCAATCTGTCCGATAAGGTCAACAACTGCGTTCCAGCTCAGATTCCGCGGCAGTTTGCCGCCCTCAAGACTCTCAAGAAGGTCTTCATGGTCTTGACGAATATGTTTATTCATCTCAAGAGTCTTTCATCCGTCAGGGAGGAATGCTGTTCCAGTTTGCTCATCGCATTCGGACAGTCTGTGGCGCATTCTTCTTGAGCACACATTCGACACGGAGCTACTCATGCAACCTGTTGAATTGCATTCAGACGGTCGTGAGTTCCTCAACCCAATAGCCTTCACGATTGTAGTGTCCGTACAGGCCTGTTTCGTAATCCCGTGTGAGCAGAGACTCGTCGTTATACTCCGGCCCGGCCTTGATCGCCTCGCGAGACAGGCCGATTGCAACCTCCCTCTCTTCCCAACTCACGTTCTCGATCCACTTTGGTGAAATCAGCACCTTTTTCCCAGGCCACCAGTTTTTTGTCGCCACAACAACGTAACGAATTGCCCAGGTCTCGTCATCGATGATGAAGTCATCGACATGGCCGATCTCACCGTCAAGCGCAGCGAAATGGTAGCCCGTTACCTCGTCGCTACTGCGAAGATGTCGGTCCCATCCCATTGCTTGGGAGGCGGCCAATCCCCATCTGCTGCGATCGCGCAGAATGTATGGATTGCCTCCCCACATGTATGAACCACCCCAATAATTGGGAAACCCATAGTATCCGTTGTATAAGCCTTCATACTGACGGGAAACTGGCTCGTCCATGTCGATGGACGGGCTCTCTTCGATCTGCTTCCTTTTTAGCAGAACGAACACCTTCTCTTGCGCAGTATTGACGCCATCAAGCGAGTAAGGAGAGATCAGGACCTTCCTGCCGGTGAGCCAGGTTCCTGTATTTGCGACGAGGTAACGAATTGCCCAGTACCGGTCGTCGAAGAAGAACTCGCTGGTCGACCCTATGTCTCCATCGAGGCTCGCAAGTGAGTATCCCTTTAGCGCCTTTGCTTTGATTAACATTGCATCTCCCTTTGTATGTTGGCTTTCGATGAATTAACTCTTGCAGCTTTAGATACATCGCTGCGAGAGAGCGGGCTCCGCACGATACGTTTGTGACCCGCCACAGTCGCAGCGCAGCCTGGCCGCTTCTTAGACGAGAACGGTCTGGCCGTAAACCGCGTAATGGCTCTGTTCCGTGCCGGCAATAATGTCCTTGGCCTTTTCCACCTCATCCGGTGTTCCGTGGACGACAAGTACGTATTTGTCGGTCTTCAAGGCGACATCGTACTTCAGTACGCTGTCCTTGGGGATGCCGATACTCACCAGGCCGGCGCCAATTGCGCTTACGCCCCCAAACAACACCCTCCTTTCGCGCCTAAGACAACACTCTGTCGCAATGACGCGTCCCAGCCAT
>Ga0181531_10002699_pt1 | contig 10984 bp, 7 predicted proteins | sample PEATcosm2014_Bin_38_FD_119743 | JGI IMG/M metagenome (GOLD analysis project Ga0181531, IMG submission 119743) | Peatland microbial communities from MTU Mesocosm Facility, Houghton, MI, USA - PEATcosm2014_Bin11_10_metaG | ecosystem: Environmental > Terrestrial > Soil > Wetlands > Peat | place... | reverse complement strand
GTCGGCCAAGGAGGTCATGTGGGGACAGCCGCCCTCGGCTGTCCGGTCGAGCGAAGCTCGACGGCCTCTTCGCGGCGGCCGGCAAACTCAGACATGTGAGACGGATCTCGTATCCCGCCCCTACTCATCAAAAACGCAGGAATGCCGATGAATGCAATAGCGTCCATATTCATTGGCGAAAACTTATTCAGCGTTCGCGGGGCAACCAACAGAGTTACCTAATTCTGCTGGCCGGAACCTGTGCGCGTTTCAAGCGCATCGTTTTCGCAGAACGCGAAACTCAATCTCCCGGTGCGCGAATTTTCGGTGCGCGTACTCGTGAGGACTCTACGCTGGATAACCTTCCTCGCGATCGCCTGCCTGCTGATTTACGCGATCTATCGGCACGTTCACCACAGCGCGTTGCATCCCATCTCTTTGCATGTCGCGAACCGACCGCAGCCCGCTCCAGGCAACGCAGCCCAAATTTTCCCCGAAAGGGCGCCTTCTCAGGTTGCAATTCTTCTCACCAAGCCTGATCAGGGTGCGGAGTCTGCGGTGCGCTGCCTGCAAGAAATGGGGATCTCGTTCTTTGTGACTCGCGATCTGCGCGCGGCCTTGCGCCACAAGCTGCTCGTCATGTATCCCGAAGTCGATGCGACAAGTTTCGATGCGACTCAGACTCGGGCCATCACCGATTTTGTAAGTCAAGGCGGCGTGGTTTTCGCGCCGAATGTTTTCTGGGGCGGCTTCAAGCCGCTCTTCGGCTTTGACGACGTGATTCCTCTCCGCACTCGTCACAAGATTGTCTTCGATGCGGCGGCTCTGGACATGACGAACGCGGTCACCGCAGATCCGGTGTTGCGGTACTTGAACCGCCCGGAAGAAAAAGAAGTCCCGCTCGGCTCTCCTGCGATCGCGGAAGTCATCTGGACAAATGGCTACAAAGCCGCGGCCGGCACGAAAATTCTGGCGCGGTTCGACGATGGTTCTGCGGCAGTTCTCCGGCACGACGTTGGGCGCGGCCATGCGTATCTGATCGGCGTTGCGCTGAATGACGTCGTGCTGCGGAATCAGCAGAATCGGGATTACGAAGCGCAACGCATTTACGTGAATGCCTTCGAGCCCGGCACGGACGTGTGGCTGCTCCTGTTGCGTGCGTGGTACGAAACCTATTCAGACTCGGGAATCCGTCTCGGCACAATTCCGCAAGGCAAGCGGTCGGCCTTGCTGCTGTCGCACGACGTGGACTGGGAATATTCCTTCAAGCCGATGCTGGCCTTCGCCGACTTCGAAAAAAACGCCGGCACGTCCAGCACGTTCTTTGTCCAGACCAAATATCTCGACGATGTGAACAGCCACGCTTTTTTCTTCGGGCAGTCGCTGGATATTTTGCGGGAGTTGATGGCCGGCAAAAGCGATATCGAAAGCCACACCGTGATCCATTCCATGCTGTTCAACAAAGTGCCCCTGGGAACTGGAGAGGAACAATATCCGGGCTACCGCGCCCGGGCCACGCGCGACAATGCGGCGCAGGATGCGACCGCGCTCGGAGAAGTGTGCGTCAGCAAGAGCCTGCTCGACGGCGAGTTGCAGGGGCACCACACGATCTTTTTCCGCGCCGGTCATTTGCGCGTGCCACCGTACCTCCCGGAGGCGCTGGTGCGCTGCGGCTACGAGTTCGATTCGTCGTTTACGGCCGGCGATGTGCTCAGCAACTTTCCCTATCAACTGGATCTCGACTTAGGGATGACGGAACCAACCACAATCTTCGAATTCCCGGTGACGTTTGAAGATGAGCACCTTCCACCGATCGGCGAGCGCATCCCTGCGATGCTGGATGTGATCGAAGCCAACGCGGAAAACGGCGCGCCTTCCGTCATTCTGATTCACAGCAACAACTCGCAAGACAAACTAGAGGCGGAGCGCGGCCTTCTTTCCGGCCTTCCCAAAGACATTCTGGTCGAAAGCATGGTCGACTACGCGCGCTTCTGGAAAGCACGCAGCCAGGTGCGCTGGTTCGCGCGACCCATGAGCGGTGGCGAGGAGATTGAAATCGATTCCGAGCTTCCCGTCGCCGGACTCACTCTGGTTTCGCCGCGCAAAATTCAAAGCGCTTCCGGAATGCCCGGGATTCGCTGGACCGATCATGAAGTGATTCTTCCCGACCTCGCAGAAAAGTCGCAGGTGATGGTGCGTATCCGCTACTGAAGACCGTCGCCACCGACTTAGACGCCCAAAAAACCATGCCGCGGCAGTTACCTCCGTCACCTGTTTGCGTGGCCGTTTCCTACCGATGTTCATAGTGTGGATTGGTAAGCGAGTAGTGGCTCGCAAAAACTTCGCGGACTCGGCAAGCAATTTCCTGACGCGTGAGTTCCACGGAAGTGGATGCAGAAGCCCCGCAGAGGAGAGTCTTGAGCCCGCTTTTCGGATGGTTGTTCCACCATCGCCAGTCCGCCTGCGCGCTGGCAGGAGTGGCGTGGCTGCTGATGTTTTCTCCTCGCATGCGCGCGGAGAACTGGCAGCAGCAGGTGCGCACCGCCGTGGACCAGCACCAGCTTCCCGTGGCCCTGGCCGTCGTGGATCGCCGCCTGGCACAGGCGCCGGCTGACATGGAAGCCCATGCCTGGCGAGGCCGGCTGCTGGCGTGGACCGGCCATTGGCCACAAGCGGAAATCGAATACCGCCTCGTACTCGACAAATTTCCCAACGATGTAGACGTGCTCACCGGTCTCGCCGATGTCCTCCTCTGGCAGCAGAAATATTCCGAGGCGCTGGCGGTTCTGGAAAAAGCTCGCAGCGCGGCGCCGCAAGACCCGGAAGTGCTGGTGCGGCGTGCCCGGGTGCTTTCTAAGCTGCAGCGTGTCGCCGAGGCCCGAGCTCAATTTCGAGCTGTGTTGAACTATGACCCCGCAAATCCTGCTGCCATCACCGGTTTAGCAAGCCTCACCGGGGATTCGCGATATGCGCTGCGAATCGGCGATGAGACAGACTTCTTCAGCTACACCGAAAATGCACAAGTCGAAACCGCGACGCTGACGGCGCGTTGGAACCGAAAGTGGAGCAGTTCGTTTGGCGCGAGCGCGTACTACCTGTTTGGCGAGAACGCAGGAAAAGGTTGGGCCGACGTTGTCTATCGCTTCCACGAAAACAACTGGGTGCGAGTTCTGGGCGCCGCGGCGAATCCGCAGGATGTGGTTCCTGAAAGCGAAGCGCTGATTGAGTACGGACATGGCTTCCGATTTTCCAACTCATTTTTCAAGGGATTGGAAAGCTCCTATCAGGAGCATCATCTGTGGTATCGCGGAGCGCAGGTCGACACGCTCAACACTACTCAAATCATTTATCTGCCCAGGGAGTGGACGTGGACGCTGTCGGCCACAGGCGCGCACACACGATTCACCAACCAGGAATCGGATTGGGTTCCATCGGGATCGACAAGGGTTGGGTTTCCACTGGCTCGAAGGCTCACCGGAAATTTGCTGTTCGCAGTGGGCGCGGAAAATTTCGCACAAGTCGATCAGATCGGCCGCCTGTCGGCCCGCACCTACGGCGGCGGATTGCGATACCGTTTTGCCGAAAGTCAGGACGTGACCGGTTTCGTCGCCATACAAGATCGCGAATACGGACAGAGACAAACCAGCTTTGGATTGAGCTATGGGATCCGATTCTAGCTGGCTTCGCGACCTGGGCCTGGCCTGGCTGGTGGCCCGGGCAATTCTGTTTTCTTTGCTCGGAATTCTGCTGCTGGTCGCGTTCATCGTTTTTCGCCGCTGGTACCGCGGACGTTACTTCGCGCGGCTGAACACGCGAACCGTCGCCCTCCGCGAACAATGGGCAGACATTTTGTCGGGAAAAGTTCCCGGCTCCGCCTGGCGCTTGAACGCGCTCGACTGCCAGATCGTGGAAGACATCCTGCTCGACAACATCGAAGTTTCCGGCAACGACCAACTGCCGGCGTTTCTTGCATGCCTGCGCAACAGCGGATTGCTCGACCTGCGCATCCGCGAAGCGCGTTCCACGGAGGGCTGGAGCAGGCGCTCGGCGCTGCTGAATCTGGGCCGCACCCGCGCACCCGAGGCCGTGCCAGCTCTGGCGGAAGCGTTGGCCTCTCCTTCGGAAGAAACTCGCGTGGCAGCCGTTCGCGGGCTCGGGCGAGTTTCGTCTCCCAAGGCCGCTTTGCCCCTTCTCGAACTTTTCGTTTCGGAGGAACTGAAAGTTCCGGAGCATACGTTGAAGAATGCCTTGCTGAATTGCTGCCGCGGATCGCCAGAAGTTCTCATCCCTTACCTGAACCTTGCGAACGGGCGGACACGGGAACTGATTGCGCGAGTTCTCGGAGAACTCGCCGATCCCAGCCTGGGCGAAGAATTGCTGATCCTGGCTGCCGACCCGCTTCCCGAGGTTCGCGCGTCGGCGGCCCGTGCTCTCGCCAAGGTCGAGCCCGAGGTTTCCTTCCCCGTGCTCTCGACTTTGGCTGTGGATACGGAGTGGTTCGTTCGTCTTCGCGCGGTGATCGCGCTGAGTTCCCTCGAGCACACCAGCAAGGTTCACATCCTGCTGCGCGCATTGTGTGATTCCAACCGCCATGTAAGGCAGCGGGCCGCCTGGACGCTGGCCCGCATGCAGCAGGGCAAGGAATTGATTCTGGAGAAGGTCGTGGCTACTCATGACAACTACGCCCTGCAGGCGTTTCTGTCGGAGTTGGAACGTTGCGGCTCACTCGACGCAGCATTGGATGGATTGGGAAACCTGATCGAGCGCGCTCCGGGAAGCGCCGACGTTGAAAACGTTGCCGCCGTCGTGCGAGAGCATTTCGCCGCGCCCGGCAAAGTTGCGGGCGCCGAAAAAGTTGCGGGCGCGGCAGCGGGGAAACCGTGATGCTGCTTTTCCTCCAAATCTCGAACAACAGCTTGTTCGTCTTTTATCTCATCTCAAATCTGATCAACCTGGCGCTGCTGATTGTGGCGATTTACATGAACACGCTTCATCGCTATCGGCTGGAGAGTCTTCGGCTTGAGGGCATTGGGTCGTCTCCGTTTACTCCGCCGATCAGTCTGCTGGTTCCGGCGCGCAACGAAGAGCTGTGCATCGTAGCCAGTGTGCGCTCGCTGCTTCGGTTGGATTACCCGCAGCTGGAAGTGATCGTCGTCAACGACGCGTCGCAGGACGGCACCATGCGGGAGCTTCGCGAAAATTTTAACTTGCATCAATCCCCCACCCTCTACATTTCGGAGATCGCAACCGCGCCGGTGATTGGAATCTACCGCAGCATCGAGCATCCGCGCCTGCTGGTGCTGGACAAGCAATCGGCAGGATGCAAGGCCGACGCCATTAACGCGGGAATCAACGCGGCCAGCAGTCCTTACGTTTGCGTGGTCGATGCCGATTCGATTCTGGAAAAAGATTCGCTCTCCCGCATCATGGCCGGCATCATCTCCGATCCGGAGCGAGTAGTCGCGGTGGGAGGAATTGTTCGCATCTTGAACGGATCGATCGTCGAAGCCGCGGAGCTGAAGGAAGTTCGCCTGCCCCGCACTCATATCGAAATGCTGCAAGTCATCGAATACTTACGCGCATTTCTTGTAGGCCGAGAGGCCTGGGCCGCGTTCAACCTGCTGCCCATCATTTCTGGAGCTTTTGGCATTTTCCGCCGCGACCTACTGCTGAAAATCGGCGGCTTCCGGGCCGATGCGGTCGGCGAAGATTTCGACCTGATCGTGCGTCTCCATCGCTATCTCAACGATCTCGGCGTGGATTACCACATCAACTTTATTCCTGACCCCACCTGCTGGACGGAAGCGCCATCAGACTACAAATCATTGGCGCGCCAGCGCGCTCGCTGGCACAAAGGACTTCTCGATACTCTCTGGAGAGCGCGCGACATGCTCTTCCGCACGCGCTACGGCCGCGTCGGCTGGATCATTCTGCCGTATATGTGGCTGTTTGAATGTCTTGCTCCGCTGCTCGAACTGCTGGGCTATGCCACAATTATTCTGGCAGCGGTGCTGGGCGCGCTGAGCCAGCATTTCTTCATCCAGTTCATGCTGTTCGGATATGCCTTCGCCACGTTGATCTCGGTCGGTTCCGTGTTGCTCGAGGAAATGAATTACCGCCGCTACGGCAGTTGGCGCGAGGTGGCATGGTTGCTGGTTTACTGTCTGTTCGAGCATTTCCCATACCGCCAAATGACCATGATCTGGCGCTTGCGCGGAGTCTGGGAATATCTGCGCGGCGATTTGACCTGGCACCAGGTGAAACGCACCGGAGCCTCCACAAGTCCTACGCCATGAGTGCCAAAATTCTTTTTCGCCCACTGTAATAAACCACCCTGTCCCGCGTCTTTACTTGTGAATCCTTACTTCGGAAATAGCATTAGAGGAGGCGTACCCTGTTTAGCGTAATGGAGGAAGCGGCAATCGCGATTCCGAACGAGCTTGAGCGGGATTTTCGGGCCCACCACGGTCTGGTGTTCGCGACGGCTTACCGGATTACCGGTAACGCCGGGGACGCGGAAGACGTGCTGCAAACCGTTTTCCTGCGCCTGCTCCGCCGCGGCCGCAACGCCGATCCGCTGGAGAAACCGGAGAGTTATCTGCGCCGGGCAGCGATCAACGCGGCTCTGGATGTGATTCGATCACGGCAAGCCGACCAGACCGTGCCGCTGCCCGAAGAGGGTTCGGTAGAGAGTTCGGGAAAAAGTTCGGGCCTGATGCAGACCGCGCCCGCGCCAGCCGATACCTCCGGCCTGCGGCAAGCCTTGAGCCGCGCGATTGCGCAGTTGAAGCCCCGGTCGGCTGAGATTTTTGCGCTGCGCTTCCTGGAGGGACTCAGCAATCAGGAGATTGCGGAAGCGCTTGGCATCTCGCAGGTGCGAGTGGCGGTGATCGTGCATCGCACTCGCATGCAATTGCGGAAGGAGCTTCGTCCGTACCTGAGATAGATCAAGCTAGACCGATCGTCGTAGAAAGCTCGTCGTAGACAGACCATGGGAGAAAAATCATGAGCGATCATAAGTTTGACCGGCTTCTTTCTGAAATTCGCAACGAAAAGGTGGACGACCAGGTGGTCTCCCAGGCTGGCGAGCGCGTTTGGAGTTCGATTACAAGTTCTGCAGCTGCCGAACTCAGCACGCACATGTTGCGCAGCTGTGAAGATTTCCAGACGCTCGTCCCGGCGTATCTGGACAAGAAACTGCCAGAGGCGCGCAGGTTGCTGCTTGAAGATCACGTGCATCAGTGTGTCGCATGCCGGCACGCCGTGGAACAGGCCCGCAGTGGCGAGGCGGATCCTGCACAGCGGGCGGCGCGGCATCCGGTGCGGCAACCGCCTTGGGGCATCGCGCTGCAAGCGCAGGCGGCATCCCGAGGTTTCCCGGCGTGGCGATGGGCCATGAGTGCGGCTGCGGTCATCGTGATCGTAGCTGGCGCACTCGCGCTGGCCAACGGCATTTTCCCTGGCCAGCACGCGGTTCGCGGCGCTGTGCAGAATGTGGACGGCTCGCTCTACGCCGTCTCTGATGAGCAGGTGCGTCTGATTCCGGCGGGCTACCAGATTCGTAACGGAGACGAGATTCGCACGGCTAAGGGTTCGAACGCAGTGGTGCGGCTGCTCGATGGTTCGCTGGTGGAGATGGGCGAGCGTTCCGATCTTTCCGTGTCGCGCGAATGGAAGGGAACCACGATTCATCTTGATGGCGGCCGCATTATGGTGCAAGCCGCGAAGCAGCGCACCGGGCGGCTCTACGTCGCGACCGACGATTGCCTGGTTTCGGTGAAAGGCACGATCTTCTCCGTCAATCACGGAATCAAGGGTTCGCGCGTGGCGGTGGTGGAAGGCGTGGTTCGAGTGGCCTACGGCGACCAGACTGCGGAGCTGACCGCCGGCGAAGAGCAAACATCCAACTCCAATGTTTCCAAGGTTCCAATCCAAAACGAGATTGCGTGGAGCCGCAATTCCGCAAAATATCTCGCGCTGCTGGGGGATTTTTCCGTTCTGCAAAAACAGATTGCGGCGATTCCGGGACCGGGGTTGCGCTACAGCTCTGACCTTCTGCCCTACGTTTCGGAGCACACAGTTGTTTACGCGGCTATTCCGAATCTGTCGGCCACTTTGGGCGAAGCCAGCCAGCTGTTTCAGGAGCGCATGCAGCAGAGTCCGGCGCTGCGCGACTGGTGGAAGCAACAGCAACGCGGGAACGGCCCCAAGCTGGCGGACGTGGTTGACCAATTGAAAACTTTCAGCAGCTACCTGGGAGACGAAATCGTATTCACGGTGGCGAAAGAAGGCTCGACTTACTCTGCGCCCGTGGTGCTGGCCAGAGTTCGGCAACCCGGGCTGGAGAGTTTTTTGCAGGGTGAGATCAAGCAGTTCAACACGTCGGGTGCTCAATCTGCGCTGCAGATCGTGCATGATCCTTCGGCTCAGGCGTCTTCGTCATTGTCGAACCATGCTTTCCTGGTTTACCTCGACAACGACGTGCTGATTGCGAGTCCGGATGCCACGGAATTGCAGCGGGCGGCCACGCGGATGCTGCAGGCTGGTGCAAATCCTTTCACCCAAACGGCGCTCTACCAGCAGGTGACGCGTTCCTACCAGCAAGGTGCAGGCTGGCTTTTCTGCGCCGACATGGAACAAATTGTTGCGCAGCACGTACAGGATAGTAGCAACGGGCATTTGCCGCCGGGGATAGGGGACGTGCGATACCTGATGATGGAACGCCGCGAGGTTGGAGGCAAGACGGAAAATCGGGCGGCGCTGACGTTCGCGTCCGAGCGGACCGGGGTGGCGTCGTGGCTGGCCGCGCCGGCGTCCATGGGCGCGCTGGAGTTTATTTCTCCCAACGCGAGCATGGTGAATTCGGTAGTGATGAAGAATCCCAAAAGCATCATGGAGGAAGTGTTCCAGATGATCGGCAGCGGCGACTCGAACTTCCCCGCAGAACTGGCGAAGTTCGAGGCCAAGACCGGGGTGAGTGTGCTGGATGACATTACCGCGCCGCTGGGCGGCGAGATAACGATGGCGTTCGATGGTCCGGTGCTTCCGACGCCGCGATGGAAAGTGGTTGTCGAGGTATACGATCCGGCGACTTTGCAGTCGACCATCGGCAAACTGGTTGACAGTTTCAATCGCGAAGCGGCCTCGGCTTCTTCGGCTTCGACTTCTTCGTCCATCGGTTCGCTGCAGCTCACGCAGCAGCAGGTTGGTTCCCAGACGTACTACACAATCCGCAATTCGACGCAGGCGAATTTTGAAATCGACTACACCTACGATGACAGTTATCTGATCGCCGGGCCGGACGTCGCGACGCTGTCGCAAGCGATTCAAGGCCGGCAGTCTGGAAACACGCTGACCCATTCGCCGACGTTCCAGGCGCTGCTGCCGAGCGACGGATACACAAATTTCTCGGCGATCTTCTATCACAACATTGGGCCTGTGATTGGCCCGTTGGTGGATCAGATCAAAGCCGTCGGAGCGCTCACGGCGCAGCAGCAAAAGTCGATTGCTACGCTGCAGGAGAACACGGCGCCGGGCCTGATCTATGTGTATGGCGAGCCGCAGCGGATCGTGGTGGCAAGCAACACTGGATTCATGGGCTTTGACCTGGGTACTCTGATGACGCTGGGGCAGGGCGGCGCATTTCCTCAGCACATGTTTCTTGGCGGCTCATTGAGTCATGACGCATTGAGTAATCCCAGTCCGACACAAAATCCGACGCAATAGTTCGACTCAGTGAGTGATGAGCACCACAATCCAACCCGGAGCAGTAGACGGCATCACTGAGCAAGCCGTTACTGCTCCGCAAACGCCGGTCATTGAACTGCAGGGGTTGTCTGTGCGGTTTGGCAGCCGCGAGATTTTGAAAAACCTGGTGTGCTCTCTGCGCGGGCGCGCGATTGGACTGCTTGGTCCGAACGGCGCCGGCAAGTCTACTCTGATCAATACGCTTTTGGGATTCTACAAACCTTGTTCCGGTTCGGCTCGCGTGCTCGGTTACGACATCCGCACCGACACGAGGAAAGTGCGCAGCCTGGTCGGCTACATGCCCGAGAATGACGCGCTCATTTCGAAGATGAGCGCGGTTTCGTTTGTGCAGATGATGGCGGAGCTTTCCGGCTTGCCTCCGGCAGCGGCGCTGGAGCGCGCGCATGAAGCGCTGTTCTGCGTTGGACTGGCGGAAGCACGCTATCGCGAGCTGGGGACTTATTCGCTGGGCATGAAGCAGTTGGCGAAGCTGGCGCAGGCGATCGCGCATGGACCCAAGCTGCTGATTCTCGACGAACCGACCAACGGTCTCGATCCTTCGGCGCGGCAGCGGATGATCCGCATGATTCGTGATATTCGCGACAGCAAACAATTGCAGATCGTTCTCTGCTCTCATTTGTTGCGCGATGTGGAGGACACGTGCGAAGAGGTGTTGATTCTGAACCGGGGCCGGATTGCGCATTACTCGAATCTGGAAGAAGAGCGCAAGGCAAATAAAAGATTTCTGGAACTCGAAACTTACGGCGCCAACGGAGACTTCGCGGAAGCGATCGAAAAGCTTGGGTGCGAGTGCGCGGTGACCGCGAACCGGCTGAAGATGATTCTCGCTGACGGAGTTGAGGTGCGCGACATTTATCGCATTGCCGCGGAACGCGACGTGCGGATTCGGCGGCTCAATTTCCGGCGCGACACGCTGGAAGATATTTTTTTGAAAGCGATGGAAAGTTGAGATGGAGAGTTGATATGTCGCACTCGCCTCTGACGTTGAGTTCCCCGGAGAATCGCCTTGGCCGTCTATAGACGCACTTACACGTCGTACACGGGCGCGCTCACGCCGGCGTGGTCCCGCTTTCTGGTTCTGTTCCGTTATTCAAGGAGAAGCCTGTTTCGATCGAAGCTGCAGACTGCGCTCTTCGTGCTGTGCTTTTTTTATCCGCTGGCGTGCCTGCTTATCATTCACCTCTCTCACAGTGTGATTCTTCCTGAGAGTTTCGGCGGCGGCCCGTTCTTCAAGATC
>Ga0181531_10002697_pt1 | contig 10988 bp, 11 predicted proteins | sample PEATcosm2014_Bin_38_FD_119743 | JGI IMG/M metagenome (GOLD analysis project Ga0181531, IMG submission 119743) | Peatland microbial communities from MTU Mesocosm Facility, Houghton, MI, USA - PEATcosm2014_Bin11_10_metaG | ecosystem: Environmental > Terrestrial > Soil > Wetlands > Peat | place... | reverse complement strand
GCCGAATTGCAGGATGTGAACGGGGCCCGCGGCGAGAGATTTGTAAAAGGGGTCGAGCGCTTCCGGGTTCTCGAAAGCGGGACCCGCGGCGGCCATGCGGCGGGCGATTTCTTCACGCGCGGCAGCCTGCTGGGCGGCAGTGACGCGCTGCGCCGGCGGCTGCTTCTTTTTTTTCGCGGCGGTGGCCCAGACTAAAGTTCCGGCGAGCGTGACGCACAGCATACCGAGGAGAAGCCTTTTCACCTTTGGGAGCTTTCATAGGCATCGACCAGCGCCTGCTCAAACAGCGCGCCAACCCTGGCCGCGCCCTGCGGCAGCGGATGCATAAAATCGGCGCTGACCAGCCGCGGCTGTTCGTGATACCAGCGGCCCATGGTGCCCGCGCCGCCCATGGCTTCGAAGGTATTGAAGAAGGCGCAGCCGGATTCGGCGGCTATTTGCCGCTGGACGCCGATCAGCTTTTCGAGCGCCGGCGGGGTGACAATTTCGCCGCCTTCCATCACTCCGCGATCCATGGGACTCATGATGAGCAGCGAGGCCTCCGGCAGCGCCGCACGGATGCGCGCAACCACTGTCCGGAGTTCGTCCGGGTATTGCTTTTCGATATATTCGGGGAAGATGCTCTCGTTGGTTCCATAGTTGATGACCACGAGGTCCGGATTTTCATGCTGCAGCGCCGCACTCCATTGTCCAAACTCGAAATATCGCACGAGCATCTGCACCTGCGCGCCGTTGACACCCAGGCTGCTGTATTGGACGCCGGGCTGGTCTTTGTCGAAACGGTAGCCGAAGAGACGCACTCGTCCACTGATGACGTGCAGTTCGATGCTTCGGGTTCCCTGCGGCAGCGCGAATTCGGCGAATCCGGGTTTTTTTTCCAGCGCGTTGGTGTTCACGGTGGCGATTGTGGCGTCGCCGACGGTCACGGTGAAGGTTCCGCCATCGGGCTGGGCCAGGTAGTAAACGACGGCGCCGGTGTGCGTGTCGTCGGACAGCGTCACGCGCGAAGTTGCGCCAGGGTCGCCGCGGAAGCTGACGCCGCCCAATCCGTGGATGTGGTCCGGCGCGCGCTCCTGGCTCGCGGGTTCGATCTTCCAGCCGCTGCCGCTGAGTTCCGTGCCGCGGTGGCCGTACCAGGCCCAGGGCTTGGCGATCAGGAGGAAGCCGTGTCCGGCGTCGCCGAAGCGGCGCTGCAGCAGTCTGCGAACGTCGGCGGTGATCGAGTCGGCCGTAGTGGGCGAATCGCCGTAATGCAGGATGCGGACGGTTGCGTCTGGGCGCGCAAGGGCGGCGAAGAAGTGGTCGAGGCTGCCGGGTGGCACGGTCAGGTTTGGCGACGCTGGCAGTGAGATTTGGACAGGAGTCTTCGCCGACGGCGCGGCCGGAGTCGCTGAAACGGGCAGGGGATGCGGTTCCGGCCACGGTATGCGCAGGGTGAATGCCGCAGCCACGCCGCGCGGCGAGATTCCCGGCAGATGTTCCTTGCCGGGGATGCTCGGGGCGAGCAGGGCCATGAGTGCGAAGGTGGCGATGGCGATGGCAGTTTTGCGCGGGAGCATGGGGACTCAGAACTTCGAATAGATGAACGGTGCCGCGCCGCTGGTGGAAACGGTTCGGATCGCGAGCAGCAGCATCGCCAGCGCGGCCGCCTGGAGCACCGCCGGCGTGCGATTGAAACTCAGCAGGCTGAGGTCGTACCAGTTTTTCGGAACGAAGTGAGCCGTGGCGGCGAGCGCGAGTACCAGCAGGAACTGAGGAGTGGCGTTGACCAGGCTGAAATGCAGGGACGCGATCTGGCTCAGAATCTGGAGTGCTGCCGCTACGCTGGCGGCGCGGAAGAAGATCCAGGCCAGTAACACGAAGTGAAAGGTCAGCAACCCCGCACCGAGTCTGAGGAGCGGGTTAGCAGATGGCTTCAGTCCTTTTCGGAACGATTGCCAGAGGCGAAAGACGGCCAGGCCGGCGCCGTGGAGCAGGCCCCAGATCGCAAAGGTTGCGCTCGCGCCGTGCCACAGGCCGCCCGCGACCATCGTGATTACGAGGCCGAGATACGGCATCCACCTGGTACGCTTGCCCGGCAACGAGAAATAGAGATAATCGCGCAGCCAGTTCGAGAAGGTAATGTGCCAGCGTTTCCAGAAGTCCGCAATGTTAGTGGCGCGGTAAGGTGCGTTGAAATTTGCCGGAAGCCGGATGCCCAGCAGGAGCGCCGAGCCGATCGCGATGTCGCTGTAGCCGGAGAAATCATAGTAAAGCTGGAAGGCATACGCGTAAACGCCGACCAGCACATCCCCGCCGGAGTAAAGGGTCGGAAGGTCGAAGACGCGGTTTACCAGGTTGTTGCCAAGATAATCCGCGATGAGAAATTTCTTGATGAGGCCGAGCGCGATCAGAAAAAGCGCGCGGCTGCCATCCTCGGCTGAGAGCGTCTTACCTTTCCAGTTCCACTGCGGCGCCAGCACCGCGACGCGGGTGATAGGTCCGGCAGCTATTGTGGGAAAGAAGGTAACAGAACTGAGATAGGTGAGATAGCTCGCGAGTGGCTTGGCATCGCCGCGGTAGATGTCGAGTGTATAGGTCAACGCCTGGAACGCGTAGAAGGACAGCGTGAGTGGCAGCAGCAAGCCTGTGGCAGGTGAGTACCGGCAGAAAATAATCAATCCGATGTTGATGCCAACGCTGAGCGAAACGAATAACCGCCGGGTAAGCTTCCGATCGGAGCCTGCGATGGCGCGCGCGAGGAAGAAATCCGCTGTAGCCGCCGCCGGGACCAGCGCCAGGTAGATCCAGCCCCATCTGGCGTAGAAAAATAAGTTGACCACCAGAACCAGGCCGACGCTCGCTCTTCCCGAACGGCGCAGCAGCCAGAACGCAAAGAATACGACTACCAACACGCAGTAGTATTCGGATGTGGTGGGTAACATGGGGCCCCTGAGGGAGGTAACCGATTTGAGTATACGGTTAGGCGACCGGGCTTCTACAAGTACCTGAGCATATTATTTTTTATTCATCCGTTCTTACCGCCGCCGTTTCGGATGAAACCCTGTCCGCTGAGAGCCTGCAGGTTGACAAGGTGTTGCGGCACCACCTGATCGCTGGACCACACCGTTTCGTCGGAGAAACGGATGCCCACGAAATATCCGTAATCGCGGTACGTGCAGTAGCAGACCTCGCCGTTAAAGGTCCACTCCGCGATCGTCAGCTGGATTTCGGTTCCCAGAGGGATTTCTTCTTCCACCTGAACGCTCCCACCCACGTGAGAGATGTCCTCCAGAACAGCCTCCACTGCTCTGGCTTCGCCCTCCGCCACAAACCAGCTGACTTTGACCAGATCCGCACATAAAAAGCGGCTTTCCATACGCCGTTCGTTCATGCTTATCTATCGGCGGAATTTTATGCGGAGTTTAGGGCTGAAAGGGATTTGTCTGTACTACTTCACAAATTCGTAGGAGGTTCCGTCACCTTCCAGAACCAATTTCTCGAAACGCCACGAGTCGCCGTCTTTCGAGAAAACCACTTGGGTCTTGCTGCCGTCGGTTGCGTCGATTCTCCGCGCTTGCAGCGTCACGGCGGCGGTGTGGGCGCCGCGTACGACGAAATATTCGTTACAGGCAGCGTTAAGAAATAACCTTACCGGCTTCCGCCAGCGATCCGCTGTTCCCAGGCACGCCGGGCCGAAGCCCCGACCCTACGTGGGGACGCAGGGCGACGAGTGGAAATGTTATTACCTGACAGTTTCTAACCTTCCTGTTTCTGGATCGGGCCGGCGCGTTTTGCTTCCGTCAGCGGTGCGCTGCCTTATGTATAGGAGAACGAACGCCGCACTCCGGTCGTTACGCGCCGTTACGGATTTACGGTGATCTTCAGGGCCCGTCTGCCGCGGATTGCGTGAAAGGCGCCGTCCGCCTGTTGTTCTTCGACCGCGGACTTCAGGGGAAAGCATCCCAGGGCTGGAGCCATCCACACAGTGATCCTGCGGTCTGGCGCGATGCTTCTTTGGATCGCCACCGTCGGATAGCCCAGAATGGTTTCGTGCCCGGCCACCGGCGCCAGTTCGCAGCCGGAGCGAAGCAGATCGGTCCGGTTTCCGAGAATCCATCCCCCCGTGCAATTCCCTCCCGCGCAGTCCGCAATTCGGGCCAACGCCCCGACTTTTTGAATCTGCTCCGGAGAAGCCACCAGCGGCAAAGAAAGTTCCTGTATCGGCCGCAACAAGGCCGCCCCGAAATCCCGGGCCCGTAAAATCATTGTCCCCCAGGGATCGCCGGGCACTGATTTCGAAAGAAAGACCTCGCGCCCTTCGGAGTTGTAAGAGGTGATGTCCATCTGAATCTCCGTCGAGCCATCTTCCTTCGCCTGAAAAAATTCCGAATCAACGGAGTACGGAATCCGCGCGCCCGGCGACAAGAACGTGAGCTTCTGTGGCGAAGCCTGGACGCCGACCAGCAAAACCGCCGCGATGCTCGCGAACGCCCAAACACCGGGACGCATTCTTCGCTGCGGAGGCACATCGGACGCCCCCTTTACTTTGGCGCGCAAGGAGGCAGGCGCCAGAGGGGCTGTCCATCGATCCAGCATTTCGTCCAGTTCGGTATCGGTCATTGCCTTTTCTCCAGTTCCGGCGCATATGCAGCGAGCATCTCTTTCAGCGCCGCACGCGCCCGCTGCAGCCGTGATTTCACCGCCGTCACTTCAATTCCGACGATGGCCGCAATCTCCGCCAGCGCCATCTGCTCGTAATGAGCCAGCACCAGAACGTCACGCTGCGTTTCCGGCAAGCGCATCAGGGCGCGCGCGACAGCGTCGCCTAATTCATTCGTCAAAGCTTCGCTTTCAGGCGATCGGAGTTGACTTGCTTCAACTTCAGCCTCCGCTCCGTCAGGCCTCCGGCTCATCCGCTTCAGAGATTGATTCCGGACTATGCCAAACAGGTAGGTTCGTGGCGGCGTGCGCTTCGGATCATAGGAACATCCCGGCCGCAGCAGTTCCAGAAAACATTCCTGCACCACATCCTCGGCATCGGTGACAGACCCCGTCAATCGATAGGCAAACCGGAACAGCGGCTTGTGATGCTCGTCGAAAAGCTGCAGTAACGAGGCCTGGTCCATCGGCTCTCCCTTGCAGAGTATTACTGCGGGAACGCAAAAGGAATCGCAAAAGCGCGTCGTATAGTCCGAGCAAACCAGCGGTCTGATGATCAGGTTGGCGCTCTACGCTGTCCAGTGAACGGCGAAGGGGGGCAGGACGGCGTCGCTGCCAGTGAATGTGGCGAGCGCTGCAGGGGTTGGTTCCGGGAGGGCGGATCAAGCCCCTGGCCACCAGACCGCTAGTGCAAACTCTTGGGCGTCACATGGAACAGCGCGCCGGGATTCTCATCTTCCAGCATCCAGAGCGAACCATCGGGCCCTTCTTCCACATCGCGGATGCGGTGGCCCACATCCCAGCGCTCGACGGCTTTAGCTCCGCCATGGCCGTCAAAGACGATGCGGACCAGTGCTTTGGTCGCCATGCCGCTGACGAAGCCGTTGCCGTTCCATTGCGGGAAGGTTGCGTTTCCGGTGTAGAACATCAGGTTGCCCGGGGCGATCACCGGCACCCAATAGAGCGCGGGCATCGCCAGGTCGGGCCGCATGTCGGGCTTGGGAATCGGCACGCCGTTGTAGTTCTGGCCAAAGGAGACGAGGGGCCAGCCATAGTTCTTGCCCTTCTCGATAAGATTCAGTTCGTCGCCGCCGCGCGGTCCGTGCTCCACCTCCCATAATTCGCCGGTGGGCGAAAACGCCAGGCCGTAGGGCGTTCGGACACCGCTGGCCCAGGTTTCAGCCGGCGTCAGATTGGGGCCGGGGAAGGTATAGGTGCTTACCGTCTTCGCGGTCTTGGCGGCTTCGGTGTCACTGGGCGGATCGATGAGGGGAACAGTAGCGGCGCCCGTCTTGCCGAAGTTGGGATTTCCCGGGGCTGGTTTCCCGTCCAGCGTCAGACGCAGAATCTTGCCTACGGGTTGGTTGGGATCCTGCGCGGGGGTCATGCGCTGGCGGTCGCCCACCGAGAGGAACAGATACTGGCCGTCGGGCGAGAAGGCGACCTGTGCGCCTTCCTGGCCGCCCTTGCCCCTGGGCAACTGACGCCAGAGCACTTCGAAGTCCCCCAGTCTTGCCGACGTGGCGGTGACGTGCAGGGTCGCACGCGCCAGCGCCAGACCTCCGCCGTAATCGCCCGGCTCCGCGTAAGTGAGATAGATTTTCTGGTCGGTGGCGAAATGCGGCGACAGGAAGACGCCGTGCATGCCGTTCTGGCCCTGCCAGTATACCGGAGGCGTATTGCCCACCAGAATCTTCTCTCCCTTCTGGGAGACCAGCCAAACCGGGCCGACCTTTTCGGTTATCAGCATGCGGCCATCGGGTAAGAAGGCCAGCCGCCAGGGCAGTTCAAAAGTGGCCACCGTCGTCATGGTGAAGGGCAGGCTGGCTTCGGGCTTCTGTTCGCCCACATTGACCTGGGCCCAGGCCGCCATCGCCGCCAGGGTGAAAAGCAACGGCGTTTTCGCCAATTTCATCGTGATTTCTCCTTGCTTCTTAAGCTAACAGTCAGGACAAGTTAACAAACTTGTCATTTCGGCATCGGGATCGACACTGCCTTGCCGGCGCCGCGTTCCGCGACCCAGATGGTGTTGCCCGCGGGCTCGACCGCGGTGGGGGTCTTGAGTCCTTCCTTGATTACGGTGACGCTGGCCTTATCGCCATGGACAGTAAGAACGGAAATCCTGCCACTGCCATTCTCAGCAAGAAATAGCTTGCCATTGGCCGCGCGCATGCCATCCGGCCCTTTCACGGGCTGGTCCATCCAGATATCGACAGGTTGTCCGGCCTTGCCGGCAGCGTCCACCGGGATGCGGTAGAGATTGTTCGAGAACACATTGTTCACGTACATCGTACCGTCCAGAAAGGTGATCCCGTCAATGCCGTAGAGCGCGCGATCTTCCAGGAACAGTTCGGCAGCGGAAGCACCGGCGGGTAACTTGTAGATTTTGCTGTTCGCGGTATCGCTGATGTAAAGCGCCTTGTCCGGTCCCACCGAGAAATCGTTGCAGGTACTGTTGTCGCCCGGCAGTTCCCAACGAAGCTTTTGTGCGCCCGTGGAGAGATCGAAGCCCCTGAGGGCGGTGTGACGCTTCACGGGCGTAATGCCTGGCACCGGGGTCAGCTGACAGGTCCACAACGTATTGGTAGCGGCATCGGCAAGCATACCGAAGAAAAAGGTCCCGGCCCCTTCAGCGCTGGCGTCGACGAACTTCTCGGCAGTGGTCGAGCCTGGGCGCACTTTGTAGACAAACGGAGTGCTGGCGCTGCCGACGATCAGGACGCCGCCCGGCGCCACCGTCAAACTCTCCGGCTGGGATTTGGCGTCGACGATAAGAATTTCAGCGGCAGACGCAGCGTGCGTAAGGCCCGCGAATAATACGAAGCAAGCAAGTATTCTCATGGCTTCATTAAATCCTCATGGCTTTGGCGACTTCTGATGGCTTTGGCGACTTCTAACGGCTTCGCCGGGCGGTCACGGCTGTGCATGGAAGCGGCCAAACCAGGCCGCTTTACCAACCACATGTCCGTCCATGGCCTTCAGCAGATCCTCGCGCGTCGTATTCGCCGGCAGGTCCAGCTTTGTGTCAAGCGCGTAGAACTCGAAGACGTAGTGATGGATCGGCCCGGGACCGGCGCCCGGCCCGAAATAGACCGGAGGATTTCCGTTGCGGGAGCCGAGGCCGGGACCGTTCCTCGTGCCGTCGGGCAGATCTCCCGACCCCAGTCCTTCGGGCAGACCTTTCGCGGTCCCCGGGATGTTGAACGCGGTCCAGTGCAAGGTGTCGGCCGTGGTTTTGTTGGAGGAATTTTCGACGTCGTGGAAGATCACGGCATAGGTCTTCAGAGCGTCGGGGGCAGTGCCGGGGTTGGTTCCGAGATTCCAGTGAAACTCGAACGCAGGCGACTTGTTATCGCCCCGCGCGGCGTTGTGCATGGGAACCTCGCCGCCGTCGGGCCACGCCGTTGTGGTGACCCAGAACACCGGGCGGGGCGGAGCGGCCGCGCGACCCGCGGGCGGCTGGGCGAGCGCCATCGCAGACGATGACATAGCGGCGATGACCGAAAGCAGGGTTTTATGCATTATCTTCATTCGCGTTTCTCCTTCGCGTTCCTCCTCAGGAAGCTCTTTCGGAATTATCACATCGTATTCTATCCGATGGTTTGTCGTCTATACGATACGATGTCTGTTTAAGAAGACATGACCCCATGACGAACATGGAAACCGAGGCCACACCGGCCGAACAGAGCGAACTTGCCGGGATGCTCGCGACACTGTGTTCATACGAGAACTTCTTCGGGCCTTTTCACCCCCAGACGCTGATGCTGACGACGGTGCTCGCGACCGCTTACGGGCAGGAGGGTGAGGCGAATCAGGCTCGGCGGCTGCTGGAGAAGGTGATCGCGGATGCGGCGCGGCATCTTGGTCCGGAGCACGCTGCGCGGCTGGCGGCAATTGAAGCGCTGAGGGATCTTTTCATCGGGCAAGGCGATTTGGAAAGGGCTGCCGCGACACAGCGTGAGCTGCTGGAGTGCCAGACGCGGCGCCTGGGAAACGACGATGCGGAGACGCTGGCTGCGCGCGGCCGTCTTTGCGAAATGCTGATGGGGAATGTGAGGGATTAACACCTTTCCCGTTCGGTCACCCGCCCTCAAAACCGGGGCAAGGCATGCAGCACCGAAGCCGCGCTCGATCCGTCCGGCAAGGTGGGCGCATTCAGCACCCGGCCCAGAGGATCCACCGCCCCGATATATCGATATCCCCCGGCAGCGGCGCCCGCCAGCACAACCGCAAACTGCCGCCGCGGATAAGAAAGCACCCGCAGCCTTTCCTCGGACGGTCCTGTCACCATCTGGTCCATCGCGGGCTTGCCCAGCTTGCGAACCACGCTGCCGTAGTCGTCCCCGGGACTCAGCTGCAGATACGAACGGCTCAGCAGCAGCGCATCGGCGCGCTGGTGCACCTGGCTCTGCCGTTCCACGTTCACCGCGACCCAGCACGCGACCGCCCCCAGCATCAGACCCACGCCGATCTTGCGCCCTGTGTAGAGCTTGCGATGCGACTCCAGCCGGATACTCACTACCGGCGCCAGACGCTCCGGATGCGGCGGCACCACGAAGCCGTTCTGATTCACTGCAACAGGCAATTCGATGACGGGCCGCCGGTGCGTGCAGATGGCGCCTTCCTTCCATTCCAGTTCGCGTTTCAAACCCACGATAACGATCGGATGGTCGGTGATGGATACGTCGCCAATCACCGCGCGCGGCAGGCAGACTTCTTCGCCGGTACTGGTGTTAACCACGACTACTTCAGACCAGGTGGCGCGGCGGTAGAACCACTCATTGTGGTCCAGATTGCGGATGGGCGGGTAGAACGAGAAACGGCGTCCGCCTAGCTGCTGCAACGGTACTGGCAGCGGGGAGATATGCATCCCGAATTTATGATAACGTGTCCGGACCCAATTACCAGCGATCAAAGCCGCTGTAGGTCAACTCGTCCCGGTAGGCAATCCGCAGAATCTTTATCGTTCGTGTTGCGTCGAAGACCTGGTAAACCAGTCGGTAGAGAGCCACGGGGTTCTTGCGCCGAGGGTGACGGCCCCAATAGAACCTGATTCGCCGTGAGTTACGACTGTTACGAAGCCTCAACGAGTCGGGTGGATAAGGGTCGGAGGCAAGCTCAAGAATTAAATCCTGAGCCTCGCGGCGCACCGGATCAGGCAGTTTTTCTGTCTCGCGGATTACCCTCGGACGAATCACGATCTTCCAATCCCCACGCTGTCCAGAGCTCTGCGACGGGTAAATCGGGTTCATTCAGGTCCGTTTCGGCCAGGTACCGTTCGTCGTTCTCGTCTTCGAGTCCCTCGACACGCATATCTTCAGGAGTCTTATTGCGCTCGAATTCTTCGAATAGGCGGAGGCGTTCTTCTTTCGTGGTCTGCATTCGCGCTCCCGACCTCCATGTTAGCTTACGTGCGACCTACCTTATGCAAGTTCTGCTCCTGGTTTTTGCGGAGCCAAGTTTGCATGAATGGGTTCCGAACTCCAGACATGCAAAACCCCGCCTCACGAAGCGGGATCTGCACCCCCTGGAAGAGAAAGGAGGTATTAATCTACCTTCTGATGTTGTTCCTGCACCTGATCTCGTTCGGGAAACGGCGACTCTAGCTCACGTTCCAGAATTGAAAAGTGCCCCCTTTACAGCGGAACCTCAATCTCCGAAAGAATTTCCGCTATAATCCGCTCACCGTTCGCCGCACTATTCCCGCCCCGCCGCGAGGCCAGGGCCGACCTCGCCGCCGGCGCCACGCGATGTCCCAATACCTTCGGAGCCAGCGTCTTCACGTCGTCCGGCAGAGCGAACGCCCGGCCATCCACCAGCGCATGCGCCTGCACCGCGCGATAAAACGCCTGCGATCCCCGCGGACTCACCCCCAGCGACAAGCCTTCATGCATCCGCGTCCGCTCCACAATCGCCAGCAGGTAATCGACAATCGCCTCGTCCACCCGCACCTGCCGCACGGCTTCCTGAAGTTCCGTCAGACCTTCCGTATTCAGCACCTGCGGCGTGGTTTCTCCGTGATGCGCCTGGTTTTGCCGGATGATTTCCCGCTCGCTGCGCACATCCGGATAGCCGATGCTCAGCCGCATCAGAAACCTGTCGAGCTGCGATTCCGGCAGCGGATAAGTGCCGTGATGCTCGGCGGGGTTCTGCGTGGCAATCACCATGAACGGGTCGGGCAGCGTCAGTGTCCGGCCTTCCACGGAAACCTGCTGCTCGTTCATGGCTTCGAGCAGCGCGGACTGCGTCTTCGGTGTCGTGCGGTTGATCTCGTCCGCCAGCAGGAAATTCGTGAACACCGGCCCCGGCTTGAATTCGAATTCTTCCGAGTGGGCGTTGTAAACGGT
>Ga0181531_10002695_pt1 | contig 10989 bp, 8 predicted proteins | sample PEATcosm2014_Bin_38_FD_119743 | JGI IMG/M metagenome (GOLD analysis project Ga0181531, IMG submission 119743) | Peatland microbial communities from MTU Mesocosm Facility, Houghton, MI, USA - PEATcosm2014_Bin11_10_metaG | ecosystem: Environmental > Terrestrial > Soil > Wetlands > Peat | place... | reverse complement strand
GAGAAGCTCTTTGCCGGAACCGGGCACACGTTTGCGGAGATGATTGCGCTGGCCGATACGCAGAAGCCGCTGCCGCGGTTCGATCTGCGCAAGCGGCTCACGGCGACGGTGGTTACCGAGCGCGATGCGGTGGTGTCGCCGAATCTTGTAGCGAAGCTTCAGGGGTCCGATCCGTCAGCGGGATATGTGATCGCGTCGGCACATCTCGATCATCTGGGAGTGGGAGAGCCGATTCACGGTAAGACGATTTACAACGGCGCGATGGATGACGCCTCGGGTGTGGCCACGGTGCTGGAGACGGCGCAGGCGCTGAGCGAGGACGCGGAGCGCGGAGTGCGTCCGCGGCGATCGGTGCTGTTTTTGATTTTTACGGCGGAGGAGAAGGGCCTGCTCGGCTCGCGGTATTTCGCGGGCCATCCGACGGTGCCGGAGGGGGCGATCAAGGCGGATCTGAACCTTGATATGTTTATGCCGCTGTTTGCGTTTCGAAAGCTGCACCTCCAGGGGCTGGAGCAGTCGACGCTGGCCGACGATGCGCAGCGCGTTGGAGCAGCGCACGGCGTGGTGATTGCAGGTGACCCTGAGCCGGATCGAAATTCGTTTATCAGGACGGATCAATATAGCTTTGTGCTGGCGGGCGTGCCGGCGCTGGCCATGAAGTTTGGCTGGGAGCCCGGGTCGCCCGAGTATCGCATGTGGCGCGCCTGGCTGCGGGATCGGTATCACTCGACGCAGGACGATTTGAGCCAGCCGGTGGATCTGGTGGCGGCGGCGCAGTTCAATTCTTTTTTTGCGGATTTGGTGAGGGAAGTGGCGAACGATCCGGCTACTCCGCATTATCTGGAGTCGAGTTTCTTTCGGAGATTCGAGACGCGGTAGGAGAGAAACCACGCGCCAGTGGCTGAAGGCGCGATGCCTGAAGTCGCTATTGGCAGAACCGAAGGCCTGCAGCGAAGGGCGCTAATCGGTGATTCTGTGCCTTTTCAAAACGGCACACATGCTGTCTGTCAACGGTCCTACAGCACTGAAGCTGAATTGTAGCGTTGCTTATTGGACCAGAGGAATTCGGCATATACAAACGGTGGTATATACAACCGGGTCTCAGTCGCGGAAGAGGATGCGGCCTTCGCTCATGGTGAGACGAACCTGGCCCTGCAATTCCCAGCCGTCGAAGGGAGTGTTTTTCGATCTGGAGCGGGATTGGCCGGCGTCAAAGACCCACTTCCCCTCGGGATTGAAGACGACCACATCGGCGGGAAATCCTGGAGCGAGACTTCCCCGCCCTTTAAGGTTCAGGGCTTGTGCAGGGCGGTGGGTCAGCAAGGCCAGCACTTTGCCCAGGGGCATTTTGTGCTGAATATGAAGTACAGAGATTGCCAGTCCTAGCGCCGTTTCAAGCCCCGTGATGCCGTTGGGAGCGCGTTCGAATTCCTGCTCCTTCTCGTGCGCGGCGTGGGGGGCGTGATCGGTTGCGATGGCGTCGACGGTGCCGTCAAGGATGCCCTCTGTCATGGCGGCGCGGTCACTCTCGGCGCGGAGGGGCGGGTTCATCTTCGCGTTGGTGTCGTAGAGGCCGATGCGATCTTCGGTGAGCGCGAAGTGGTGGGGCGTGACTTCGCAGGTGACGTGGAGGCCTTGCCTGCGGGCGTTGCGAACGGCGTCGAGGGCCCTCTTTGTTGAAAGATGCGCGACGTGCAGGTGGGCGTTCGGGACCTGTTTGAGCAGGGCGATGTCGCGTTCGACCAGTCCTGACTCGGCTTCGACGGGCATGCCGCGAAGACCGAGGCGGAAGGCAAGGGCGCCGGCATTCATGGAGCAGCCGCCGGTGAGGCGCGTGTCTTCGGCGTGCTGAATCACGGGCAGGTCCATCTTCGCGGCGGCCTGCAGCGCCTCCAGCATGATCGCGTCGCCGAGGATGGGCTTGCCGTCGTCGGTGACGGCGATGGCGCCCGCGTCTTTCAAAGCGGCATAGTCGGTGAGGGCTTCGCCGAGCGAGCCTCGTGTTGCCGCGGCGATGGGGAAGACGCGAATCGCGGCTCCGCGCTCGTCGGCCTGAATCCAGCGGGTGATCTCCGGCCTGTCGTTGATGGGGATCGTGTTGGGCATGGCGCAGACGCTGGTGAATCCACCGACCGCAGCGGCGGCTGTGCCGGTGGCGATGGTTTCCTTGTAACCCTGGCCTGGTTCGCGGAGATGAACGTGAATGTCGATGAGGCCGGGCGCGACGATCATTCCTTTCGCATTGAAGATTTCGGCGTCGGGGGCTCTGATTTTGCCGGGATTTTCAATGGCCGCCATTTTGCCGTCGCGGAAAAGCAGGTCGCGCAGGGCGTCCAGGCCAGTCGCGGGATCGATCACGCGTCCGCCGCGGATGAGGAGAGGCTTCTGCGCCGGGTTCATCGGCGGCTCCCTTTTTTCGGCGCGGTGCTTAGGGCGCGGGCTACGAGCGCCATTCGTATGGGGACGCCGTTGTAGACCTGGTTCGCGATTGCCGATTGAAGGCCGTCGGCGACTTCTGAGGTGATCTCCATGCCGCGGATGATGGGGCCGGGGTGCATGATGAGCGCCCTCGCCAGGCGGACTGCGATGCGCTCGGCGTTGGCCTGGTAGCGGCTGCGGTAATCGTCGAGGTCGATGGCGAGGCCGGCAAGGCGCTCCGCCTGAATGCGGAGCATCATGACGATTTGCGACTGGCCCAGGGCTTTGTCGAAGTCGCGCTCGATGGTTAGGCCTGGACCGATACTTGCGGCGACTTCCGGCAGGAGTTGCGGTGGGCCGCAGAGAATCACCTTTGCGCCGAGGCGCGGCAGGAGCAGGGCGTTCGAGCGCGCGACGCGGCTGTGCAGGATGTCGCCGCAGATGGTCAACGTCACGCCACGCAGCGACTTCTCACTCACGGTCGAGGATCGGATGCCAAGGAATTGCAGAATGGTGCGCAGGTCGAGGAGGGCCTGGGAGGGATGCTCGGCCATGCCGTCGCCGGCGTTGAGGATGGGAATGCCGGTGGCGCGGGCGAGCAGATACGGCGCGCCCGAATATGGGCTGCGGAGGATGATGCACTCCGCGCCGAGGGCTTTGAGGGTGATGCCGGTGTCTTTGAGTGATTCGCCTTTTTCGATGCTGGAGGAGAGCGCGCTGACCAGGGTGGTGTCGGCCCCGAGGGCTTTGGCGGCGAGTTCGAAGGAGGTGCGGGTGCGGGTGCTCGATTCGTAGAAGAGCAGGGCGACACGACGCTTCGCAAGGCGATTGGCGCGTTTGATGGGGTTTTCCTTTTCGAGTGCGTCGGCTGACTCGAGGATGTGGCGGACTTCGGCGACGGAGAAGTCGTTGGCGGAGATGGCCGAATGCGGATGGATGGGCTGATTGAAAAAAGAGACGGGCGGAGATTTTTGAGTCGTTCGAGATTGGGGTTTCTTTTTTGGCATCTCCCCGGATCAAGCCAGGCCCAACAAATTCAGCACCCTGTTCCCCGGCCTAAAGGCCGAGTCTTTTCGCCGTTCGACCGAGCGATCTCGCCCAGGGCAGGTTCTGTGCCACTCGGCTGCACCTTGTACACACTCGTCTCGCTTTCGATCCTTCACGGCTTTCGACCATTTTCTCTATACGCGCTCGACCAGCAGAACCTGCTCGTCGTTGTCCACTTCCTTCAGCTTGACTTCGATAATCTCGCGTTGCGAGGTGGGCACCGAGCGTCCTACAAAAGTGGCTTCGATGGGCAGCTCGCGATGTCCGCGGTCGACGAGAACGAGAAGCTGCACGCGGCGCGGACGGCCGTGATCGAAGAGCGCGTCGAGAGCGGCGCGAATGGTGCGGCCCGTGTAGAGCACGTCGTCGATCAGGATGATGTCGCGGCCATTGACGTCGAAGCCGAGTGAACCGGGGACGACAACGGGACGAATGTCGCGGGTGGATAGATCGTCCCGATAAAAGCTGATGTCGAGGACGCCGGTGTCGACAGGGTGCTTCTCGATGGCCCCGATGAGCGCACCGAGCCGCTGCGCGATGGGCACGCCGCGCCGCTTGATGCCGACCAGTCCGATGGTCTTCGCGCCGTTATTTTTCTCGATGATCTGATGGGCGAGACGAACCAGGGTGCGCTCAATTTCAGAGGCGGACATGATCCGCCCTTTCTCGCGCAATTGTGGCGTAGCAACAGCCTGCAGATCTGACATAACGATATGAAAGCGATGATACGAGCCTGATGATCGCGCCGCAAGACGGTGAGTACCGGTTTTCCTCAATCCATGAGCATGGAGCGGCGATCTGGCTAAAGGCTGCGTTGCGCTTTAGGGCGGATCGAAAGAATTCTGCCGGCGATGGCTCCGCCGGTGGCGGCGAAGAGGATCATTCCGGTCGAGACAACGGCGGCGGTAAGTAGCTGGATGGCGGCGTGTCCGTCGGGCGAGAGCCAGAAGCTGGCCCACTGGTGAACCAGTTGGGGAGCTTGCTGCATGGCTTCGGTGTTGGATTTCAGGGCCTGGTCGGCCATCTGCTGCGCGACGCTCTGGAACTGCTCGTCGATGGTTGCGGCGTGGTGGAGGATGTAGCGCTCTACGACGAGACGCATACCGTCGGTGGCACTGGCAATGGCTGCGGCAGCCGCGCCGAGAATCGCGCCCACGCGCCATCCGATGCCGCCGTCGGTGAAGGCTTCGCTGCGCTTGCGGTAGAGGGCGATGGTGCCGAACCCGCCGGCAATGACGAATAAGGAGCTCATGCCGGCCAGCGCCGAGAGCAAACCCACGGGAACGGCGATGATGAGTGCCGAGAGGATGGCGGTGCGCCACTGGACGCGGGTGGGATCGATGCCGAGTCGCTGGGTGGGCTGCTGCGGGTTGCTGGATTCGGACGAGTCGACGATCAGCTGGGGCGCGCCGCAGTGCGGGCAAAAGCCTTCGCCCTCAAGCAGGCTGTTTCCGCAGCGATGGCACAACGGGTCCATGACTTGACCCTATCGCACGCGGAGAGGGAGCGCAATGCGAGATTGGGCGCGGCGAAGATGCAATGTTATGACGTGGTGAAAACCGGAATTAATCGCTGCCCTTTGAGGAGCTCTCATCGAGGCCGGTGGGCAACTGCAGCTCGACGAGAGAAAACTTTGTCCCGTCGCCGCTGCTCTTGACCGCGAAAATGTGCTGGTGGTGTTTCGAGCCGGCGCGCAGGGTGAAGCCGGTGTCGTCGGAGACGCCGTTAATCTGCACGTTGCCGTGGTGGTCTTCTTTGCACGAGAGACCTTCGCTGGTCATCGTGGGAGTGCCGACGGGTGAATTTCCATCGCACGTGATGACATCGCCAAACCGGCCCATGGCGTTTTTATAAAAGGCGACGACTTTGTCGCGCGCGTCAGAGGTTTCGTAGGTCACGACTTTCACGCGGAGCTGGAACTGGCCGAAGCCGAAATGAACGTCGGCGGACTTGTCGCCTTCGTGATCGGGAGCAATTTGCGAGCCCGGATAGATGGGCAGGCCGAGATCGGTGGCCGATGTCTGGTCGGCGCGCACGTGGAGACCGCCCAGGGGCGTATCGATTTTGACGTTTTTGTCCTCGCCGTTCTTTCCCTTGTCCACCTCGACGTGACAGCCGGCGGCGGCCAGCAGCGTGCCAAGGATGATGAGTTCCGGCATCAGACGCACTCGCATAGAAAACTCTCCTGGACCTCTCTATGCAGAAAATACGCCTTTGGGAGAGATTTTGTTCCACGAATCACCCGGCAGCCGGAGGCAATGTCAGAGCGGAAAATTGGGAGAGCTGCCAGGCGTGGCCATCTCCGATTGTCGGGATACGCATCCTTCTTAAGGTGAGCAGGCAGCGGCGGGAACTGCCGCCGGCCTCGACTCCCTGCGGAGCCTCGCGAGGCAACGCAGATATGCATGACGGCAGGGGCGCAGGTTTTCGCGATTTCCTCTGCTTGCCCCCTGCGCAGGAGAATCGCGCCAGCAGGGGGACCCTGCCGGTTTCATCTTGCACGTTCTCTTTCGCGCCCGGATGGGCGGAAGATTCCCCGAGCACAGGCTGCCGTTTTCCTCTACTATGCATCGCAGCAGCGAAGCGGGGGCGAATCGAATGAAAAGGAAAGTAGCGGCCGGGATGGCAGGGATCGTTCTTTTGCTTGGGAGCGGATGCTCGAACGAGAACAAGCCAACCAGCGAAAATTTCACCAGGGTGCTGAACGCGTATTACCAGGACCATAACGATTGCCTTTTCCCTCATGGCCATAAGTTTCCGTATGAGGTGGCGCCCGGAAACGATGCGAAAGAAGACAAGAAGGAGATGGACTCGCTGACGGATGCGGGTATGCTGACGCGTCTCGAAGACCGCGACATGCATGTGGATCGATACAGCCTGAATGCCTCGGGGAACCGCTTCGCGCCGCGGTTCTGCTACGGGCATCGTGAGGTGACAGGGATCGAGAGCTTTACACCGCCAGCCCCGCAGAACGGATTCACGGAGACAACGGTGACGTATCAGTACACAATGATGGACGTGCCGATGTGGGCGAACACGGATGGCGTGAAAGCGGCGTTTCCACTGGTGGCAAAGTCGCTGGGGGCTACGCCGACGGATCAGGCTACGCTGGCGACGGTGGGGGCGGGTTGGCAGGTTCCACAGTAGGGACCGAGCCGTAGCTGCAGAAGCAGTAAGCCGGGTGCCTCTCAATTCGGCGGGGCTCTCCGCGCCTCCGACACTATACTTGCTCAGACATTCCCATGGGCAAAAACCTCCCGATCATTCTGCGCCGCGCGATGTACAACCTGCGCGGCGGGTTTCTGATCCGGCCGCTGATCATCGCATTGTTGTTGGGCGGCGCGGGGGCGCTGCTGTCGTGGCTGGAGGAGAGCTATCCGGCGGTCAGCGCCTGGGTTCCCCGTTCGGTTTTCCCTTCTCATGCCGATCCGCAGGTGGCGCAGGTGATCCTGAGCGGCGTCGCGGCGTCGATGATGACGGTGGTTTCGATCGTGTTCGCGATCCTGCTGATGACGCTGACGCTGGCGTCGATGCAGTTTTCGCCGCGAATCATCATCAGTTTTTCGAAGGATCGGGTAACGCAGTGGACGCTGGGAGTTTTCCTCGGGACCTTTTCATACTGCATGGCGGCGCTGCCGGCGGCACGCTCCCTGCCTCATCCCTTTGCGCCGGTGGCGACGGTGCTGGGTGCGATGCTGCTGGCGCTGACCTGCGTGGGATGGCTGCTGTATTTCATTCACCACATCTCGCAGGCGATCAGCGTGAACCACATTGTGGACCGGATTGCGCGCGAGACGGAGGGGATCATCGACGAGATGATGCCTCGGCCTTACGAGCCTGACCGGCTGAAACAGAGTGTGCCGAGGGAATTTCCGGAGGAGATTCCGCTGGTAAGCCCGGAATCCGGATACATCCGCTTCATCGACACGCGGCGGCTGCTGACCCTGGCGAAGCTTTACAAGGTTCGGATTCGGATCCTGCGCCGCGTGGGGCAGTTTATCCCGGCGGGTGTTCCGCTGATGATGGTGTCAAAGGGCAGCCGGCTCGATCCCGCGGAGTCGGAAAGGATTCTCGCGGCGTTCGATTTTGGGCCGACGAGGACGCTGCAGCAGGATGTGGAGTTCGGGGTGCTTCAGATTGTCGATATCGCGCTGAAGGCCATTTCGCCTGCGGTGAACGACCCCAGCACCGGCATCAATTGCGTGGATCAGCTGAGCCGGATCATGATTCGGTTTGTATCGCGGCAGCCGCCGGAGGAGCTGCTTTACGATCCGCCAGGGGTGATTCGGGTGAGCCTCTCCTGGTTGCAGTTTGGACGGCTGCTGGATGCGGCTTTCGAGCAGATTCGAATGTACGCGAAGGGCGACGCGGCCGTGAGCCTGCGGCTGCTGCGGGCGCTGGGCGATATTGCGGCGACGACGACCGATCCGGAGTTCCGGCAGATTCTGGTGGAACGGGGATGGCGCACGGTGGCGGGTTGCGCCGAGAGGCTGGGGCCGGACGAGATGAAGGAGCTGCGGACACGGCAGGAGACGCTGGCGGCGCTGGGGTAGAGCGTGGGATCGGAGCGCAGCGATCGGGAGCCGGGGCGCAATGCCGAATGAAAGCGCCACGCACGAGTGAGCAGCGAGCGGGGTTGCGGCGCGGGCGGGGGCTGCTGGGTGGTAAACTTGGCGGGTAGACCTCTGCTGTTGTCGGGACGTGGCTCAGCCTGGTAGAGCACTCGCTTGGGGTGCGAGGGGTCGGCAGTTCAAATCTGCCCGTCCCGACCATTTATGCCCACCGAAAATCAGCCAGGCATTGCAGTTTCGGGTTCGGACGCGAGCAGTATTCACACAAACGATCAGGGTTAACTCAGGACTCCAACTCGCCGATAACGCCATTCACCTTATCGACTTCCCTGATTTAGTGGACAAAGCTACTGCATTCAGATAGATTTAGAGGTGAGGCGGTTACTGCTGTAACGAAACCTTCTCCTCTTTCAGGTCTCCTGAACTAAGTCAGCCCATCTGAAGTTCTCCCTTCTTAGCTAACAATGGCCTCTTAAGGAGGACCTATGTTCGCACGCAATGTATCTGTTCATCTGAAGTCAAATATGCTTTCCGAGTACGGCCACGTATTTGAGAGCCAGGTTTTGCCCTTACTGCGCAAGCAAAAGGGTTTTAGGGACGAAATCACGATCGCCAGTTCCAACGGGCTGGAAGTGACGGCCATCAGCCTGTGGGACAACAAGTCCGATGCGGAAGCCTATAACACCGGCACCTATCAGGAAGTGTTGAAGAGCTTCTCTAAAGTGATCGACGGAACGCCGCGGGTTCAGACCTGCGAGGTTGTTAACTCGACCTTCCACAAGATCGCTGTTCCCGTACACGCGTAAGAACCCAGAGCCTGCGTTGTGGGAGGCGGTCACGCTCACCTCCCCGGCCGCTCCCCGCGAGCCGCCTGACAGCCGCAATCCATCTGATGGTCACAATTCCAGTCTTCGCTCGGCGATCGTAATCCTCTAACGGCAGCTGCATCCATTACCATCCTTAAAGGGCAACTTCTGCCCGGAGGATCGTTTTGAATCGTCGCACATTGCCGTTTCTGGTCGCGCTCCTGTCTTTTGTCGTCGCGCCGCTGCTTCGCGCCGCCGACACCGAAAGCTCTATTACTCGTGCAACCTTTCCCAACGGGATGCGCGTGGTGATTATCCGCAACACGCTGGCGCCGGTGGTGACAGTCGAGGCCAACTTCATTGTGGGCGGCGACGAGACGCCGGAAGGCTTTCCCGGCATGGCGCACGCGCAGGAGCACATGGCGTTTCGCGGCTGCAAGGGGATGACGGCGGACCAGACCTCGGCGATTTTTGCGCTGATGGGCGGCGACAACAACGCGGACACCCAGCAGAACATCACGCAGTATTTTGAGACAGTGCCGTCAGCCGATGTCGACGTGGCGCTGGAGGCGCAGGCGGCCTGTTTGCGCGGGATCGACGACTCACAGGCGGAGTGGGACAGAGAGCGGGGCGCGATCGAGCAGGAGGTAGCGCGGGATCTTTCAAACCCGACCTACAAATTTGTGGACCGGCTCAACCAGGACCTGTTCGCAGGGACGCCGTATGCGCACGATGCGCTGGGGACACGGCCTTCTTTCGATAAGACGACGGGAACGATGCTGAAAGAGTTCGCGGACAAGTGGTACACATCTTCGAACATGATCCTGGTGGTGGTGGGCGATGTTGAGCCGGCCGCGACGCTTGAAAAGATCCGGCATCTCTTCGGCGATATTCCCAGCCATCCGCTGCCGGCGCATCCGGCTATCGATTTGCAGCCGGTGAAGCCGGAAACGTTCACACTCGACAGCAATTTGCCTTACGTTCTCGGGTTCATCGCGTGGCGCATGCCGGGAACGGATTCTCCGGACTATGCGGCGCTGCAGATCCTGGCCGATGTGCTGGCGAGCCAGCGCGGCGATATTTACGGCATGGTGCCGGCGGGTAAGGCCCTGGCGGCGGAGTTTGGATTGGCGGAGGCTTATCCGAAGGCGAGCGTCGGTTATGGCGTTGTGGCGCTGCCCGCGGGGCAGGATGCGACGCCCCCTCTTGAAGAGCTGCGGGGGATCGTGAACAAGTATGCTGCGAAGGGCGTGCCGGAAGATTTGGTGGACGCGGCCAAACGCGCGGAGATCGCGCAGGCGGAGTTCCAGCGGAATTCGATTCCGGATTTGGCGGAGGTGTGGTCGAACGCGCTGGCCGCCGAGGGCCGCAATTCGCCCGATGAGGATGTGGATGCGATTCGGAAAGTGACACTTGCCGATGTGAACCGGGTGGCGAAACAGTATCTGCTGAATGCCGCCACGATCACTGCGACGCTGAAGCCGGCGCCGAACGGCGAGGCGGTCGCGGAGAAGGGATTCGGCGGCGCGGAGAAAACAACTTCTGCGCCGACCAGGCCAGTTACGTTGCCGGACTGGGCCGCGAAGGAACTGGGCGAGCTGCAGGTTCCGTCGAACTTTATCTCTGTTTCGGATGCGACGCTGCCGAACGGGATCCGCCTGATTGTGCGCACTGATACGACAAGCCCTACCGTCACCGTGATGGGCGCGGTGAAGCATGAAGGCGACTTGCAGACGCCGCTGAGCCAGGAGGGGGTAGGCGAGGTGCTGGATGGCCTGTATTCCTATGGGACTACTTCGCTCGACCGCATCGCGTACCAGAAGGCGCTCGACGACATCGCCGCCAATGAGAGCGCGGGGTACAGCTTCTCAGTGAAGGTGCTGAAGGAGTATTTCTCGCGCGGGGTACAGTTACTGGCCGACAACGAGCTGCATCCGGCACTCCCGGAGCAGGCGTTCCAGGTTACCCGGCAACAGACTGCGCAGTTTGTGGCGGGAAATCTGCAGAGCCCGGGCTACAAGACATCGCGCGCGCTGGACAAGGCGCTGTTGCCGGCAGGCGATCCAGTGCTGCGGGAGGTTACGCCGGCCACGGTCACGAACCTCACGCTCGATGAGGTGAAGCAATATCACGATGCGACGATCCGT
>Ga0181531_10002693_pt1 | contig 10994 bp, 7 predicted proteins | sample PEATcosm2014_Bin_38_FD_119743 | JGI IMG/M metagenome (GOLD analysis project Ga0181531, IMG submission 119743) | Peatland microbial communities from MTU Mesocosm Facility, Houghton, MI, USA - PEATcosm2014_Bin11_10_metaG | ecosystem: Environmental > Terrestrial > Soil > Wetlands > Peat | place... | reverse complement strand
TCTTCGGCAAAGCCGCGGCCGCTTGTAATGGGGATGCCCATAGTGGGGAAATAATCGGCGTTGCTGGCGCGCACGGCGGCGCCGACGGTGTCCTTCTTCGATGGCTCAGGCTGATCGGCCGGCCAGACGTCGAGGGTAAAGTGGCTCGCTGTAAAGGGGCGGATGGTGGCGAGGCCGACGGACTGGATGCCGGGTGAGTGGCGCAGCTTGTCCTGAAGAGGGTCGTAGAAATTGGTAACAATGTTGGATGCTTTTTTGTCGCCGCCTTCCCACCATGCTCCGTGGGTGGGCATGAAGATGGAGGTGGCGTCGAGCTGCTCGGGGGCAAAGCCGAGATTGGTGTGGCGAAGCTGCCAGAGGGTTTGGATGAGAAGGCCGGCAGCGATGAGCAGGGCGAGGGTCAAGCCGATTTCGCCGATGACGAGGGCATCGCGCCAGCGGGCATGTTTTCTGCCGGCGCCGGAGGCTGCGGCTCCGTCGCGGAGACCTTCCTGCAGAGGAAGGTTGGCGGCGTATAGGCCCGGGCCGACGCCGAACAAGACGGCGGAGAGGCAGGAGAAAAGCAGGAGAATCGCGCAAACGCCAGCGTCGATATGGATGTGGTCGCCGAAGGGGATGGCGTTGGAGATGTAGTGGCTGAGGATGCGAAGGGACACCGATGCGGCGAGGAGTCCGGCGACACCGCCGAAGAGGCTGACGAGGAGACTTTCGGTAAGGAACTGGCGAACGAGGCGCGATTTGGGTGCGCCCAGGGCGCCGCGGATGGCGAGGTCGCGACGGCGGGCGTTGGCGCGGGCGAGCATGAGGCCGGCGAGGTTGGCGCAGGCAATGAGCCAGACGACGGCGACCGCCGCGTCGAGGGCGTAGAGGCCGGATCGCACGTTGTCGGTAGCGACGTCGCGAAGCAATTCGACGCGAACGGGCTCGGAAGATTCACTGGCGGCGTATTCGTGAAGCAATTGTGCGTGGAGGCCGGAAATTTCCTGCTGTGCCTGTTGAACAGAAACCCCAGGCCGGAGACGGGCCACTGCGGACAACGAGGAGTTGCCGCGATCTTCGAAGGAAGAATCAATGGGAAGGGGCGAATAGATTTCGTCGCCGGTGTTCTGCGGGAATTCGAAGTTCGGCGGCATGACCCCGATGACGGTGAAGGGGTCGCCGTTGATGGGGACGGTCTTACCGATGACGGATCGGTTCGCGTGGAAGACTTTGTGCCAGGCGGAGTCGCCGAGGATAACGACCTGGGCCTTGTTGGCTTTGCCATCTTCGGGGAGGAAGCCGCGGCCGAGGGCGGGTTGGGCGCCGAGGATGTCGAGCAGGTTGATGCTGGCGCTGATTTGGGCGACGAGTTCGGGATTGTCGCGGCCGCCGAGGGTGGGGATCTGGATGGTCCACCATGCCACGTCGGAGAAGACGTGGGTGCGGGTTTTCCAGTCGCGTACGTCGGGGAGAGAAGCGGGATCGAAGCCGCCGCCGCTGAGGGGATGCGGGGCAATCTGGACGAGCTGTGAGGGGTTGCGCCAGGGCAGGGGGCGGAGCAGGACCTGCTCGATGACCGAGAACATTGCGGCATTGACGCCTATGCCGAGGCCCAGGGTCACGATGGCGGTGAGGATGAAGGCTGGCGATTTCCTGAGTTGCCTTAAGGCGAAACGAAAGTCCTGTGCCAGCGGGGTCATGGGCCGAATCTCCCTGGTTTTTGGATCCGCTTTCAGACCAGCCATTGTAGCGCGGTGTTCGAGCAGCTCGACGGGCCGGAGCTATGGCGTGGCGTCCGACTCGAAGACGCGCACTTCGAAGGGCTGGAGCGGCAGGGTGACGGTTCGATCCGAATGCCAATGTTGCGTGGCGACAGGGTGGGTCGCGAAGGGTTGTTCGACCGCGAAGGCGGTTTGGGCCTTCGGGGGCAGCTCCAGGGATGACGCCAGATCGAGGCTGAAGTTCTGCGCCTGGGCGGAAGGGTTGCGCAGAGTGACGATCCAACCCCTGGGGCTCCACGCCGCCCACCCATAGATCTGCAGCTTGCCGGGATCGCCGCCGATCCAGTGGACGTCCTGCAGGATTGCCGCATGGTTACGAGACCAGCCAGCTGCTTTCGCCAGGATGTCCCAGTCGGACAGGGTGAGCAGGGATGGAGTCACATACATTTCCTGTAATTGGGTGCCACTGCCAAAAAAAGAAAGAACCTCATCGGGGAAGTCGTTCTCAGGGTCGCTGCTGAGATCCTGCGCTTGTTTGGCATAGATCATTCCGTGGAGCATGAGGGAGTTAACAGGAAACAAGGGTCCGGCCTGAACTACGTTGCGATACGTTTGCTGGTCGCGGTAGGTGATCCAGCGCTGGCGTTGCGTACCGACTCCGGCGAAGTCGTGATCGTCGCCGCCGCGCCAGATAGAGTCTGAGTAAAACAGCCAAAAAGGGGAGGGATAGGTGCCCGTCGACAGGTTCATAAATATACCGGGCTTTTCTGAACGAATATGATGGATAAGATGAATAGCGGCGTCGAAGTCGCTGTCGAAGACGGAACCCGGGAAGACCCGATCGGCGTTACCGGTGCCGTCCAGCTTGAATGAATTCACATTGTACTTACGGATCATTTCCGAGCAGATGGCAGAAAATCCCTTGAAGTACCTGGGGCCGGAGAGCGCGAAGCCGTCGCCGACGATTTCGTATCCCTGGGCTTCGCCATTGGCGATGCGTTCGCGTTTTTGCTCGGCGTAACCGCCCCAGGGAGACAGCCAGACGCCGATGCCGGCGTTATAGCTGGCGGCTTGCGCTGCGATCCGTGTAAATCCGCCGGGTAACTCGCGATTGAATCCCCAAAAGGAGTTGGGGTCATCCCAGCCATCGTCGAAGACGAACGAGTCGATCTTTACGTGGCGCGTCTCTTCGAGTCGGGAGCCGAAAGCATGAATGCGATCGAGAGCGTCGGCTTCAGAGTAGCGGTTCTCATAACCGATGTCATACCAGCTGTTGTAATTGAGGAAGGGGGAATAGGGGCGGGGCCGTTCTTTTTCTATATACGCGAGAAAAGCGCGGCGCAACTGTCCTGGGGGGTAAGTGCCGATGACGGCGGAGTAAGTGACGGACTGATTGGACTGCAGGGGAAGGACGCGATCGATGCCGGCGTCCACCATTCCGTTGTCCACTTCGGTGACAGATAGTGGATGTTCGAAAGCAAAGTACATGCAGTCGTCGGCGGCCGGGGACCCTTTCACGGTGCCGATGACGCGGGCCCGCGGGTCCTGAAACCGAAGCAGATCGACCTTTGCGATGGCGAGTTCGCGGGCGCCAGCGTGGATGGTAAGCAGTTCGCGCATATAACGGCTGTCAGACGGGATGAGCAGGCACCAGTGGAATTGCGCACCGGAGGCGGGGTCGGTCTTATTGGCGCAGAGCTGCTTGTCCGATTGCGGGGACGATGGCGTAACAGGCCGATCGTTATCCATGGCGGAGGACAGGAGCACGGAGCCATTTGACAATTTGATGGTAAAGAGTTGCGGGAGGGTGAGCGCGCGTCTCGCCGGCAGGTCGCGGATTGCCAGTTGGGCTTTGCCGGGAGAAATGCTGAGTGTGACGGACATCGTGCGGTTGGAGGCGCCAACGGTCAGCGGTTGACCCGGTGTTTGCGCCGAAGCAGCGCCAATAAGCGCTGCAAGCAGGATCTGGGACAGCCAGAGAGGAGGCCTGGACAGTCCGGAAAAATTATTCGCGATCATCGACGGGGTCATTCGGATTGGGTTTTACGCCGATTGGCGAACGGAGTCAACGCGCGGAGGCGTCTTCACGCCGGTGCTCGATTGCTTCGTCTCATGTGGTTCGTGGCGATTCGGTTCAGGGGAGGGCCTTCCGCTCGCCCGCACTGGCCGGGCTTAGACGGGCAGCCGCACTTCAATTTTCAGTAATGGCGCCGCCAAATCGACCGATAGACAGGAAAGAAGCTCTCGGGGAGACGGGGAGCGAGCCCGTTCATCCGAAGACCTGCAAATGAGCCTGAACAAACCGGGAGGATTCAGTGAAGAGCCTCGTGGCGGAAGATGAAGTGACCAGCAGGATGATCCTGAAGAATTTCCTCTCTCAATTCGGGGAGTGCGATGTCGCAGCTAATGGGGGAGAGGCGGTGCAGGCGTTTAGAGATGCGCAGCAGAAGCGCCGGAGATACGATCTGGTCTGCCTGGATCTGGGAATGCCGGTCATAGACGGGCAGCAGGCGCTGCGGGAGATACACAAGATGGATGTTGCGGCGGGAGGATCAAAGACGACGAAGATTATCGTCATAACGGCGCAAACCGACATGGGAAGCATTACCAATGCCCTGATGGGGAGGTGTAGTGCCTATCTGATGAAGCCGATCGATACGGGAAAGCTGCGCGGCGAGCTAGAGGAACTTGGGCTGATCGGTTAAGACTGAGATACGGGGCAACGCGGAGGAGTTACCGTTCGATGGCGAACTTGAAGCTGAGCGCGAGGATCATGTTGATAGGCATGGGGCTGGGGATGCTGACGGTGGTTCAGGGATTTCTTTCCCTGCACAGCATGTACCAGGCGAGACGGATTGTGAATGCCATGAACGACGACACCTACGCCACGCTGTTCCTGGCGGGGAAGATGAAGGCTGTGGCCAAGGACCAGCGCATTGCCATCATCATGGATATGGCCGCTTCGAGCGACGCGGAGAGGGCGCAATATGAGGCGATGGTGGACAAAGCGGAAACCGACCTGAAGCAGATTCGCGCCGACTATCCGAAGAAAGATCCCCGGGACCGGGAGCTGATTTCCGAACTGGCGGGGCGGCAGGGCGGGTTCTATCAGGTCTGGGCGGAGATAAAGATACTGAGCCAGGCCGGCAAACAACAGGAGGCCTGGCAGGTGTATAACTCCAGGCTGCAGACCGCGACGGTGGCGCGACGCAAGATCGAAGAGGAACTGGCGGAGGTCGACAAAGCACGAGGCGACTCTCTGACACGGTCGGCGGTGCACGAAATGGCGCATGGCATACCGCTGATCTGGGGATTCCTGGTGGTGACGATCGTGGTGGGAAGCACCGGGTCGCTGGTTTTCACGCGTATGGTTCGTCACTCCATCGAACCGCTGGAAGCCGCTATTCGCGCGCTGGGCGAGGGAGTGCTGCGCAGCAAGGTAAAGGTCGTTACGAGCGACGACATTGGAAGCATGGCTGCGTACATGAACGGCGCACTGGAGCAGATGACAGGCACGGTATCGGGAATCGATTACTGCAGCGACAAGATCACGAGCGCCGCCGAGGAGATTCTGGCGCGCGCCACGCGCGCGGCGGAAGCGGCGATTGTGCAGCGCGACCGGATAAAGCAAATCAGCGACTCGATGGGTGCGATGGCGGAGGGAGTGCAACATGTCTCGGAGGATTCGAGCCGGGCCTCGAGCTCAGCCATGAACACTCTGGAGATTGCCAGGCAAGGCGGTCTGATCGTGAACGACGCGTTAGTCAACATGCGGAGGATAGCCGAAGCGGTGAATGCGACGAGGAACAGGATCGAGGAACTGGGCAGCAATTCGGAACAGATCGGCAAGATCGTGGCGGTCATCGATGAGATCGCCGGGCAAACCAATCTGCTGGCGCTGAATGCGGCGATCGAAGCGGCGCGGGCGGGGGAGCAGGGGCGCGGGTTCGCGGTGGTTGCCGGCGAAGTGCGCCGGCTGGCGGAGCGCACCACGAACGCGACGAGGGAAATTGCCCAGATGATTTCCGCGGTGCAGACAAAGACCAGGCAGGCGGTTGTGCAGATGAAGCAGGGAACGTCGCAGGTCGAGGCAGGAGTCGTGACCACCTCAAAAGCGGGCGCGTCGCTGGAAGCGATTATCGCCGCGGCGCAGAATGTGGGGGAGATGATCTCGCGCATTTCGGCGACGGCGAGCGAGCAGGGCGGGGCAGCGACGGGGATCAACGAGAACGTGGCGCAGATCGCGAGGCTTACGAGCGAATCGGCGGAGGACGCGCAGTTATCGACGAATACCTGCGATCGACTCTCGGAGCTTGCGGTTACATTAAAGCAAATCGTCAACCAGTTCAGCTTCCACCAGATCATCAGCGCCGGCGCATAGAACTGGTTTGCTCGACAGGTTGGCGGCCTTCGATCGCCACGGTGAGCCCCGCTTCGAGGGCGGGACTCGCGGGTGGCGCGATGGGGCCTTTTGGGTTATGAGACCAGCTCTCGGCGACACGCGGGCATCTGCGGAGGTTTATCGCCTTGCGTAAACCGGACCGGGCGTCCGCAGGGGCGGGCCGGATACAAGGCGGATAAGGGCGATGAGCGCCTGGATATCGGGTTTGCCGAGGGTCGCGCCGTAGGGTGGCATGAGGGCGGACCGGTTCAGAGCCGGACCACCGTAGCTAATGATGGTGGTCAGATCGGAGTCGCTGAGTCGATTGAGGGCGTCTCCGTCGGCAAAAGGGTGCGGTTTCACGGCAAGATTGTCGTAATTGGATACGCGCGCCGGTGATGACTCGCGGTCGTGGCAGCGGGCGCAGTAATTCCGATCCAACTGGTAACCGAGCTGGGTTTGGTAGCCAAGAGCCAGTTCCGTGATATGCAGGTTAAGTTGCTTGCCGGACTTATCCGTCGACGCGGCTGTGAGATCATACCGGCCGGACGTGCCTCCGAGGGTTACAGTGGTGCTTACCTGGCCGCTGGAATCCGTCAGGCTCGCAGCCGGGTCGAACGTCACGCCTTCGAGGGGAAGGAATTCGACTAAAGCACCGGTGACGGCGTCACCGTGGGCATCGTTCACTTGCACTACCAAGGGCCGCGGAAGCATAGCGCCGGGCGTGCCCAGCTGTCGTCCTCCGCTGGACTCGACGATGGTTGAGCCGGTGGCCGTCGCCTGAAGCGTGGGCAGCGGAGCAGTGTGGTGCGCGCAGCCGTCGGCGCAACCTGCCGCGAGGGTCAGCGATACGAGGATCCAGATGAGGCGCTTCATTGCTTTGCCTCGCGGACGCCAGAGTCTTTCTGGGCCATGAGGAAAGCCGTCAGCGCGCTCGCGTCCGCATCGCTCACGTTCTGGTTTGGATCGATCGTGCCGGGGCGCAGCGCCTGCGGATTCTTCAACCATCGATAGATCCATTCAGCATTCAAACGCGAGCCGATCCCGTTTAGCGCAGGTCCGATGGAAGCCTTGTCCTGCTGCCTGTTCACTACGTGGCATGATTGGCAGGCGTACTTCGAATAGAAGAGTTGGCGTCCCTGCTCGACCAGCGAAGGAGAGTAACCGGTTATCGGCATCGCATCCCGATCGATATCCGGATTCTGGTACACGGTCATGAAGTAGCCGGTAAGCTCGGCGCGTTCGGCGCCGGATAAGTTGAAGTTTGGCATGTGCTGGATGAGGGTGGGGCGCAGAGTATAAGGGTTCTTCAGAAATGCATCAAGCCAGTTATGCTGCACGGCCGAGCCCTCCGAGGAGAGGTCGGGAGCCATATCGCCGCCGCGAGCATTGATGCGGTGACAGGCCAAGCAGTTCAATTCCGCCATCAGCTTCCCTGCGTGTCCTGCAGGTTGATAAGTTGTTCCGGGCTGCGCAGGTATCTGCAACCGGGAGGGCAGGGTAAAACTACGGTCGGTGAGAGAGAGCAGGGCGGTTGTCAGCGCATCAGCCTGGCCGGAAGTAAAGTTATACTGCGGCATTCTGAGGCCGGGGCCAAAGGCCTGGGGGTGCCGAATTTTTCCGTTCAAATACGCGGGGAGGGTCTTTTCCATTCCGGCAATGAATACAAGCTGAGCAAAGGGCTTGCTGCCGACCCGGCTTAACTCGGGAGCGTAAGCTTCCGGCCTGGAGATGCCGCGAATCTCATGGCACGCGGCGCACCCGTACTCGATGACCAGAGCTTTGCCGTTTGCGATCTGCTGCGCGGTTGCAGGTTCCAGATGGACGTGTGCCAGGAGCTCGAGGTCGGTTCTGCTACCGACATAGGCGGATAATATGTTGAGTTGCTGCGGGGTCCAGCGGTAGCGCGGCATTAAGGTATGGGAGTTATAGGTGCGCGGATCCTCGAACCAGGCTTGCAGCCATGCTGGCTTTACCTTGCTCCCGATTCGCGTGAGTTCGGGACCAGGTTCCTGACTTAGTGTCGGGCTTAGTTGTGGACCCGGGTCTCCGCCCGCGAGATTCCCGGCTGCATCCCGGATGGCGTGGCAGGAAGCGCAGAACGACTCGCGGTACAGTTTGGCTCCGGCGGCGATATCAGGGGCCGATTTCGAGGTGGTTGGTGTAGGGAGCGGGCTTCCGGGCAGCGGCTCGCTGTCAGCGATGAGAAAGGCTGAGATATCCCTGGCATCCTCCTCGCTCATCTGATAGTCGGGCATGGTAGCCGAAGCAGAGTATGCGGAGGGACTTTGCAGCCATGCGTAAATCCACTCGCGAGTGGTTTTGGCGGCAATATGATTGAGGGGCTGCGGATTGTCTGTAGCGGTCATTCTGGCGCCATCAGGCAGCCGGACGGTGTGGCACCGCAGGCATCCGTAGCGGGCGAGCAGATCGCGGCCCTCATTCAGCTTCGGGGTTCCGGGCAGGGCGACGTGGTGGCACTGCCCACAGGATGCCTCGAGATAGCGGGCCGGCAGGAGAGGTTCTTCCGGCGCGAGCGGGCTGTAATGGGCTTCGGCGACAGTGGTGGCCGCACCTTGCCCGCGATGACAGATTACACATCCGAACTCGTCGAGGCGATGCGGAATCACGGGATGCCCGCGAAACGGCTGTGTGCCCGCGTGTACAAGACTTGCCTCAGCCAGGCCTGCGTGGCAGGTCTGACAGCGGTCCGCGACGGCTAACTCCGGCAGCCAGATCTGACGGATGCCCCCCTGAAAGTGACGCTGCAGGGCGACGGCATCGCCGCGGTTGTGGATGAGGCGGAGGTATTGCTGCTGATAGCGTCGCCATTCACTGAAGCGATCTTTGGCGGGAACGATGGACAGAGCTATCAGCAGGAAAAAGCTCACCACGCCGAAAGGAAAAATCGGATCACAAAAGAAAGCCCGCCAGGAGGAGACGAATCTAGTCAACATCGATAGCACTCATTCCTTCCATGGCAATACCCACGACCAGCCGGGACCGCGGAAAAAGGTGCCGACGACGGTCAGGACAATCAACTCGAAGAGAAACCAGGTCATGATCCACCATGAGGCGGGTTTCGAAGCGAGACAGCGGCGATAGCGTTTGGCTGAATCCAGCGAGCTGGACGCTGCAATCAGCATGAATGCCGCAACGATGAGGGTGGGGACGAGCGCCACATAGACCTTGAAGAACAAGAGAAAGAGGGATAGCCCGAGCGATGCGATGTAGAAGATATTGAGGCGGCGCCGGCGGTTTTTGAGAAAGAGTCCTTCTGCCTCTATATTGACATTGAAGTACGGGATGACAACCAGCGCGAGCACCAGCAGGGCTGGAATCAGAATTCCAGCAACAATGGGCGGAAAGTAGTGAAGCATTTCCTGCAGCCCGAGGAAATACCAGGGAGCCTTGGCTGGATTGGGCGTGTCAGCAGGATCGGCAATCCCCTCGAGAGGCGCGTCGAATAACAGGGAGGCACAAATTAAGGCGACGACGAGGAGTTCAACAGCAACGGCAATGCGCAGCAAAGCTTCCGGGAAAGTCTGGACCTGTTCTTCGTCTCTGACTTTTACTTTGGTGGAGGTTCTGCGGGTGACAAACAAGACGCGCTTCTGCGACTTTGCGATGTCAGACCCTACGCCGGCAAGATAGTCCTTCGGCTCGGTCATACCTTCACCACAGCATCGTCAGGCTGGGAATCGCGCAGGGTCCCGGCGCTGGGCTCAATGCGAGGCTCGCTCTGCCGCACATAGAGGCCGCCATCCTTGCGGATTCTCCACATATGGACCGCAATCAACAGGGCGGCCGCCAGGGGCAATATCACACAATGCAGCACATAGAACCGCAGCAGCGCGTTGGCGTTGACCTGATGGCCGCCTAACAGCAGGAAGCTGACTTTGCCGCCAAAAACAGGCACGGCCGACGCGATATTGGAGCCGACCGTTATGGCCCAGAATGCCAGCTGGTCCCACGGAAGCAGATAGCCGGTGTAACTGAGGAGAAGAGCGATCAGCAGGAGTATGACTCCGATGACCCAGTTGAATTCGCGCGGAGGGCGATAGGCGCCGCGATAGAACACTTTGAACATGTGTGCGAAGACCAGGAACACCATGGCGTGCGCCGACCAGCGGTGTAAATTCCTGAGAAACATTCCCGAGGAGACGACAAACTTGAGATCCTTCATATCGGCGTAGGCCTGGGGCACCGAGGGGTGGAAGTAAAGCATGAGCAGGATGCCGGTTACTACGAGAATGAAGAAGGTTCCGAGGGTAAGCGCTCCGAGGTACCAGGTGGCGCGGAAGGTAAGCATCCGCCGGCGCACTTTGGTCGAAAACAGGTGGAGGAAGACATTCTGCTGAATAGCCAGAGCGCGATGCAGGGTGCTGTAACCGGAGCCGCTGCGAAATACCGAACGCCATGCCCGCGTGCGTTGCAGCTTGTCGAAATAGCTGTCCGTTCCGCGGGCCATGGGTCAGATCCTCAGGAATTGAAAAGGTTGAATGACGGTTGAGCGGTCGACCACAATGTCGCCTTCGTCGTCGATCCAGCTCTTCAGCCATGGGAGCGGTTTGGGCGCCGGGCCGTCGAGTTTTTGACCTTCGCGGCTGAATTGGCTGCCATGGCAAGGGCAAGTTATGACGTCCAGCTCCGGCTTCCATACCGTCATGCAGCCCAGGTGTGTGCAGACGGCACGCAGAGAGAAAAAACCTTCCTGCACGTGAATTAAGTAGATTGCGGAATTGACATCGAGGGTTACCGAATCCAGGGGATAGCTTTCGGACTTACCTGCGTTGACAATTGGAGAGGGCTCGTAAAGAACGCTGGGCGAGAGAAACCGATACGTGAGCGCCATTGTCCCGGTTGCCGCCGCACCCAGGGAGGCCATACCGAGTTTCGCGAAAAGTTTTCTG
>Ga0181531_10002691_pt1 | contig 10997 bp, 9 predicted proteins | sample PEATcosm2014_Bin_38_FD_119743 | JGI IMG/M metagenome (GOLD analysis project Ga0181531, IMG submission 119743) | Peatland microbial communities from MTU Mesocosm Facility, Houghton, MI, USA - PEATcosm2014_Bin11_10_metaG | ecosystem: Environmental > Terrestrial > Soil > Wetlands > Peat | place... | reverse complement strand
GGCGATGGGCAACGGTGTATAATTGGATTCGAGAAGCAGGTATGGCTCGATGGTTATGTCTGCCCTCTTTCCGAAGCCCACAGTGATGTGGGCTTTCGCGTTTCTTGAGGAAAGAAAGTTGTTCGTAGCCTATCTCGATGAATTCGGGCATATCGGACCTTACGTCAGCAGGGACGATCAACATTACAACGAGAGCCCAGTGTTCGGGCTTGCCGGATTGATCCTTCCGCATACTCACGTCCGCCAGTTTGGGACCTGGTTTTTCCAGAGGAAATGCGAGTTGCTGAAGTTTGAGATCGATCGATCCGGAAAACACCCGGCGACATGGGAGAAAAAGGGCTCTTCTCTCTACACGCGTAAGAACATCGAGAACTACCCGGAACTAACCCGGTTTACAAAGCGGTTTCTCAACCATATCGTGCGGTGTGGCGGCCACGTCTTCTATGTCGGGATGCACAAAACATCCGAGCCATCCGAGCATAAGCCGATTCAAATGTATTTGGCGGTGCTGCGGGAGGCCATGAAGCGGTTGGATCAGTTTGCTGAATCGTCGAAAACGAATCTCCTGATCATCATCGATGAGCATCAAGAACGCGATGCCCTGGTGACAGAGGCTAGCCGCGCCATGTTCCACCCTGACCACCCATGTTCCTGCCTGATCGAGCCCCCGGTTCAAGTCGAAAGTCATCGCTATCAAACTGTGCAGGCTGCCGATTGGATTTGCGGATTGATGGGACGGCTCGGTGCTTATGGGACAGCACCCAAAAGCTTCCCCGACTTCGGATGGGCCGAAGCCCTTTTCGGATTCCGCGTTGCGCAAGCGCAGGTAAGGAGCGGAATTCGGAGATTCGGTCCGCCGACTGGGAGAACAAAGTCATAGATTCCGGCGGAATGAGACATTTGAGATCTGGTTCAGCGCTGCGCCTGGACCGGCACGGTGAAGTGGCCGGCGCGGATGGATGCCAGATCGAGGTTCGCCTTCTGGCCGGGCAGCGCGGGCAGCGGCTTTCCGCCGAGGGCGTTGGGATCAGTCGGATTGGACCACATTGCGCCTACTTCGACTTTCTTCGGTTGTTGCGCGATGAGGTTGTGATCGGTCATGCGCTGCTTGTTGACGTAGGCCTCGATGACCCGCGCGGCGAGGCGGCCGGCGAGGCGGCCGTGCTCGCCCGCTTCAAAGAGGACACAGACGGCGATATCGGGATTGCGGCGTGGGGCGAAGCCGACGAACCAGGCGTTGTCCTTGACGGAGTGGGCGTGGCCCATTTTTGCGGCGAGCGCGTTGCTCATGGTCTGAGCGCTGCCGGTTTTGCCGGCGAAGTCGATGCCTTCAAGGTGAGCGCTGGGGTCGGTGCCGATGGGCAGGGTGACCTCCGCCATGGAATCGGTGATCATCTCCCAGTCGGCGGGAGCGATGGGGAACGAGACGTCGCCAGAGCCGGGGAAGTTGTCGAGAATCGACTGGCGGTAGTCGGCGGGGATCTCGTCGGGGAAGATGACGTGGGGCCGTTTGAGTACGCCGCCGGAGGCGATGCCTGCGAGGGCGCGGACCATCTGGACGGGAGTTGCAGCGACCGCACCCTGGCCGATGCCGACGGAGGTGACCTCACCGGGATACCACTTCTGGTGGAAGTTTTTCATCTTCCATTCGGCGGAGGGCATGGTGCCGGAGACTTCGTCGGGGAGGTCGATGCCGGTTTTCGAGCCGAGGCCGACTTTGTGAGCCCAGAAGGCGATTTTGTCGATACCCAGGCGGGCGGCGAGGGTGTAGAAGAAAACATCGCAGGATTGGTAGATGGCTTTGTTGATGTTGACTGGGCCGTGGCCGCCGTGGACCCAGCAGCGCTGGTAGGTGCCGAATAAATTCACGCCGCCGGCGCAGTGGACGTCCATATCCTGAGCGACGCCCTCTTCGAGGCCGGCGAGAGACATGATGATCTTGAAGGTGGAGCCGGGGGCGAGCTGTGCCTGGATGGCTTTGTCCATCAGAGGATGCTCGGGGTCGGTGATGTATTTGTTCCACTCATCGCGCGAGATGCGAACGGCGAAGGCATTGGGATCGAAGTACGGGCGGCTGACGAGAGCCAACACCTCGCCGGTGTGGGGGTCGATGGCGATGACCGCGCCGTTGCGATCGCCCAGGGCGTTCTCGGCTGCGCGCTGAACGTCGAGGTCGATGGTGAGTTTGAGGCTCTGTCCGGGCTTAGCGGGTTCGGTGCCGAGCTTGCCGACCTCGCGGCCGTGGCTGTCGACGACGACATCCTGGGAGCCATCGGCGCCACGGAGTACCGCGTCGTAGGAGGCTTCGACGCCGGATCGGCCAACAACGTCGCCGGGTTCATAGATGGCGTAGCGAGGATCGTTGAGCATATCTTCGCTGACTTCGCCGACGTAGCCGATGAGATGAGCCGCGAACCCGTCTTTGGGGTAGAGGCGGCGCTGTTCCTGGATGGTGTCGAGCTCGGGCAGTTCGTCTTTGTGGGCCTCGATGAACTCGACTTCATCGGGGGTGATGTCCTGCTTGAGCGGGAGCGGCTGGTATTTAGGGGCAGCGCGATATTTGACGAGGATGGCGTCGATTTGGTCGACGGACATATTCAGACCGCGCGAGATGAGGGGCAGGTCGGGGGTGATGTCGTGACCCTGCTCGCGGACGAGGAAGCAGGAGACGGAGGGATAGTTATCGACGAGCAGGCGGCCTTCGCGGTCGAAGATTTTGCCGCGCGGAGCGAGGATAGGGACCTTGCGGATGCGGTTGGCTTCAGCCAGGGCGTGGTAGTTCTGGCCGCCGACCACCTGCAGGCGCCACAGGCCGAAAACCAGGACCGCCAGGACGGCCGCGACGATGTACTGGATGACGGCGAGCCTGACGGCGGGGATTTTTTCGTCGCGGTTGTACACAGCTGGTGAAACTCCTGCCCGCGGGTTACAGAAAAAGGACCTCTATTTAAGCGGGAGTAGTGATATAAGGATAGCGCGAAACGGATCGGCAACGGAGCGGCTGGCATTTTAGTTGTAGATTGTCCCCCGAAGCCAGTACAACGTTGGGAATGACGGGACGCGGGAAAGCATCGGGCAGGAAAGTGAGCCAGGGGTCTGACGGATCGGGTGAGGAGACGAAAGGGGAGTTCCTTCCGCCGAGGCCGATCAGTCTGCGGACGCTGGGCGACTATCTGGATCTTTCGCCGGCGACGATATCGCTGGTTTTGAACAACGCGCCGGGAGTGCGGTCGATTCCGCAGGAGACGCGGGACCGGGTGATCGCGGCGGCGAAGAAGTTCGATTACCGGCCCAGCTTTTTTGCGCGATCGCTGCGGCGGCGGCAGAGCTTTTCAGTGGGCGTGCTGGTGCCGGAGCTGAGCGACGGATACTCGGTGCTGGTGATGAACGGCATCGAGGAAGTGCTGATCGAAGAAGGCTATTTTTATCTGACGGCCAGCCACCGGCGTAAAGCGGACCTGATCGAGGAATACCCGAGGCTGCTGATGGACCGGTCGGTGGAGGGGTTCATCGCGATCGACACGGCGCTGCAGCACAGTTTGCCTTTGCCGGTTGTGGCGGTGGCCGGGCACAAGCCTTTGGCGGGGGCTACCCGCATTGTGCTGGACCATGGGCGCGCGGCGGAGCTGATGCTGCGGCACCTGTATCAGCTGGGCCATCGGCAGATTGCGTTCATGCGGGGGCAGACGTTCAGCTCGGACTCCGACGAGCGCTGGAAGAGCCTGATGGCGGTGGCCAGGGAGCTGGGGATAGAGGTTGCGCCGGAGCTGGTGGTGCATCTGCAGCTGAATTTGTCTTCGCCGGAGCTGGGCTATCCGGTGGTGGGGCAGCTGCTGGCGGCGAAGTTGCCGTTCACGGCGCTGGTTTCCTACAACGACATTGCGGCGATTGGAGCGATTCGGGCGCTTCGGGATCACGGGTTCCGCGTGCCGGAAGACGTTTCGGTGATCGGGTTCGACGATATTCAGGGGGCGGCGTATCACACGCCGAGCCTGACGACGATCCGGCAGCCGCTGAACAGCATGGGGAACATGGCGGCGCGCATTCTGCTTGAGAGGATTCGGGGGCTGAAGGATTATCCGGAGACGGTACCGATTGTGCCGGAGCTGATCATTCGGGAGTCGACGCTGCCTCCGAATCCGGCGCGGATGAAGAAGAGGTAAAGCAGGGTACAGGTCACAGGGTGCAGGGTACAGGATGACACCGGTAGAATCGGCATTCGATGGCCAGCTTGCGCGCATCCGGTCCGCGATTTTCTCTTTTATGTTTTGGATTTGTGGTATGCGGCATGGTGACGGTTCTGCCGGGCCCGCTGCTGCCGGTAATGGCGGCTCGGTGGGGTCTGCGCGATGTGCAGTCGGGGGCGTTCTTCGCGGCTGAGTTTGCGGCTTCGACGGTGGGGGCGATTTTTTCGCCGCATTGGCTGCGGCGGAATCTGCCGCTCGGCTACCTGGCGATGACGAGCGGGGTTTTGCTGCTCACGGTCGCTGGTGGGACCGCGCGGGCCATGCTGGGACACGACCTGGCGCTGGCGGCCTTTGCTCTGATTGGCCTGGGGACGGGGCTCTCAGTGACAGCAACAAACCTGAGCGTTGGGATGATGGGGGACAGCACGGCGCAGACGGCGGTTCGGAGCGCCCTGCAATCCGCGAGGCCAGCGGCCGCGTGGCCTGGCGAGAGGGCGCGCCAAATTTCAATCGTCAACCTATGGTGGGGGATCGGGGCGGTTGCGTGTCCGTGGCTGGTTGCGGCGGCCGAGCGCGGCGGATTTCTGCGGGGATTGCTGTTGGGGGCGGCGCTGGGGACGGCGGCGATGTTCGTTGGGTTGTCGCCGCTGTTGCGGAGCGCGGAAGGGGAAGGACTGAGTTTGCCGCGAGGGGCGCTGGCGGCGGATGCGAGGATCCTGGTGTTTTTTGCGGCGTTTCTCTCTTTGTATGTTGGTGTGGAGACGGTGGTGGGGGGATGGATCGCGACGTACGCGCACCGCTTCGGCGGAATGACGCTGGCGCACGCGAGCCTGACGGTGTCGCTCTACTGGATTGCGCTGCTGGCGGGGAGGTGGGTGGGATCGGTTGCGCTAAAGAATGTGGCGGAGCGCACGGTGCTGGTGCCGGGACTGGGAGTGGCTTTGATTGGCGTGGCGACGCTGCTGGCTCCGCACTCGACTGCGGCCATGCTGATAGCGGTCGCGATTGCGGGGGCGGGTTTTGGGCCGGTGTTTCCGATTGGCCTGTCACGAATGCTGGCGAGAGTGAGGGACCACCGCAACACGGGGTGGGTTTTCGCGATGTGCGCGAGCGGCGGAGCTGTGCTGCCCTGGGTTACGGGGCTGGTGTCGACGCGGTCTGGCTCGTTGCGGATTGGGTTCGTGGTGCCGTTGGCGGCGCTGGCGGCGATTCTGGTGCTGGCTTTTGGGGAGAATGCTTTGCTGGGCGGTGGGGGGACAGAGCTCAGAAAAAAAACCGAATGCTGGCCCGATTGAGATTCTTGCCGGTCGCCGTGCGACCGATTCTCCTCCCTTCGGTCGGAGGGTGCTTCGACTGCGCGCCGGGAAGTGTCTTGTTCGCTGGGAATCCTGGTTGCGGCGCTTCGCTCAGGATGACATTTGCTTTTACAGCTTCTCGTAGAATTCGCAGGCTGAGCAGGAGATGTAGACGCCGCCGGGGATGCCGCGTTCGCGGTCCTTCACGCGCTTGACGATGCGGGTGGGCTTCGCGCACTTGGGGCAGTCGGTGCTTTTGGTGGTGTCCATTACTTTTTTGCGGTCGCCGGTTTTGGCAATCCTGACCATGGTGGTGCTCCTGATGTCGGTTTGCGCCCTAATTAGCGGGGCGCGGGGCGTCGTGAGCTTCGCGGGGATTCACCTGATTTGGCAGGGAAGAGTCGGAAGAACACCGGGACGCGCTGTGCTTTATTTTACATGATGGAGATGGCGATAGACGCGGGTATCCGGGCGGAAAGCAGCTCAGGATGCTTTTCTGCGCGAGGCTGATTTCTTTGCTTTGGCTGGGTGGGCGGCGAGACTTTTCTTCAGGGCGTCCATGATGTTAATGACCTGCGCGCGGGGACGCTGCGGTTCGGGTTCGGGCAGGGGCTTGCCTTTGCGCTTCGCGTTGACGAGCTTCACGACTGCGGCTTCGTAGTCGTCTTTGTAAGAGGCGAGATCGAACTTCGAGGTGCTGCCTTCGATGAGCTGCTTTGCGAGGCTTAGTTCCTGGCTCGTGACGGATGGCTCTGGGACGCCACCCGGGATGGATTTGGCGTCGCGAAGTTCATCGGCATAGCGGAGGACGTAGAGCTCGAGTGTGTTCTGGCGGGAGCCGGGAGGCGCACCGATGGCGACGAGGTGTTCGCGGCCGCTGAAGGCGACTTCGCCGATGCCGTACGAACCGGTTTCATCGAGCGCGCGGCGCATGATAGCGAGGGCTTTGGCCTGGGCCTTGTCTTTGGGCGCGACGAAGTAGGGCCGGTCATAAAGCATGGGCTGGATTTCTTCACGTTTTGCGAACTGATGAATCTGGAGGGTGTCGGCAGTGGGCAGGCGCAGCGACTTAAGCTCGCCGGGATCGATCTCAATGTATTTGTTGCGGGCATATTCGAAGCCCTTGACGACGTCGGCCTTGTCGACTTCGCCGCTGTCATCGATGTTCTGATGGTGGACGCGCTGATGGGTGCGGCGGTCGATCATATGGAACTCGACCTGGCGCGGCGGGTTGGTGGCGGGAAAGATGCGGACGGCGATGGAGACGAGAGAGATCTGGATCGATCCGGACCAGGTGGGGCGGGCGGGCATTTTCTTGCTCCTTTGCAGGGTTCGATGCGCGGGAAGCGCACAGGGCAACGGGACCGGATCCGGACGCCCTCCTCAATGGCGGCGACGTTTCGTTTCTCATTTTGTTGTTAGCGCAGTTCGTAGTGGCCGGCTTTGGCGAGGTGAATGGCGAGGCGGGAGCCGTTTTCGGCAGGCGTGCCGTGCGTTGAAGTGCCATTCACCTGGATGTGGTCACCGCCGGTCTTGATGGGGAAGAGGACGGTGGCGTCGACTCCTTCAGGAATGTCGATGAGGGCGGCGATGCCTTGGGCGTCTTTCTTTAGGTCGATTTTGATCAAGCCGTTGGGGGTGGGTTCGGCTCCGCGGGCCCAGTCCAGGTCGCCGAGGTCGGGGCGGATGGTGGTTTCTTTGAAGCCGGCCGCGGTGGGGACGATGCCGAGCACCTGCTCCATGAGCCACCAGGCGGGGGCGCTCGACCAGCCGTGGGCGAGCGAGATGCGATAGCCGGCGGTGTCGTCAGCCTGGAGATCGACGTGGGGATTGTCCTTCGGCCAGGCTGGGTCGTAGGCCTCCCAGAAGCTGGTTGCGCCTTCGTTGATCATGCCGCCCCAGTACTCGCGAATCCAGGCAAGGGCCGCGTCGCGATGGCCGGCGCGGGCCATGGCGTCGAGAACGTAGGAGCCGTAGTAGGGCGTGATGACGTCGGGACGCCAGGTGGGCTTGCCAACGTTCGAGAGGACGTTTTGCCAGATGGATGCGTACTGGTCGGTGGTGGCGACGCCGGAGAGGATGGCCATGGCGTTGGTCTGCCAGCGCGGGCCGAATGATCCGTTGGCGAATTGCGCGGCCTGGGCGGATTTCGCGATTGCGTCGGCGCGGCGGGCAAAGTGCTCGGCGTTCTCCTGGTCGCCGAGTTCCTGGAGGAGGTGTACTCCAGAGCGATAGGCGCGAATGTATTCGAGGGTGGTGGCGGCCTGGGTTTCGGCAGTTGCGCCGTTCAGGTCAAGGGCCCAGTCGACGTAGAGCCACTCTTTTGTGTGGTTGATGAAGCGGTTCTCGTGGTCGAAATCCTTGTCCATGAAATTGAGCAGCTGGACGATTTCGTCATGCATGGAGGCGAGGTATTCTTTGCGGCCGGTGTGCAGGTAGTAGTGTTCGAGCTCAGTGAACCAGTAGGAGGAGTAGCCGGGGATTCCGTTGACATGCTGCTCGATGGGCAGTGGACCGATGAGGCGGGTGAGGGTGTCTTCAATGAGGAACTGGTCGGCGAAGATGTCGTCGATGACGCGTCCGCTGACGTCGGTGTCGCCCATCCAGCGGCCGCGATCGCGTTTGGGGGCGTCCCAGATGTCGTCCTGCATGCAGAGATGGCTGGTGTAGGCGCCGGTCTCCCAGATGCGGTTCAGGAGCGGGTCAGAGGATTCGAAGGAGCCCTGGTAGCGGACCGGATAGTAGACGTCTTCGAGGTGGATGGCTTTGAAGCGCAGATCGGGCGGCCCGGCGAGGAATCGAATCTGCGCGTACCGGAAGGCTGACTTGGGGCCGACGCCCGATCCATTAGGCGCGAGGTGGAGGATGTCGATGCCGAGGTAGGGCTCGTCGTGGGCTTCGCCCAGCGATTCGCCATAGGCGATGGAGACGGTGGCGGGGGCATCGGCGTCGGAGACGAGCTGGACGCGGCCCGTGACTTCGCGGCCGAAGTCGAGAGTGATGCTGGGGACGTAATCGTCAGGCGATGGACTGGAGGCGAGGTGGACGGTGAATTCGTGGGCGGGATCGCCGGTTGAGGCCGTGAGGGCGCCGGTGTTGTCGTAGGAGCCCTGGCCCGCGTAGATGTCGCGGACGTCTGTGGCGGGGAGATACGTATGGGCGAGGAAAGGAGATTCGCCTTCGTAGCCGGGCCAGTTGTAGAGGCCGGCGTCGCCGTTCCACTGGAGGAATTCGATGGAGCCTTCGACGGAGCTGAGCGCGGCGACAGCGGTCCAGGAGCTTTCGTCGAAGCTGGCATTCTGCCAGCCGTCCGAGGCGCGGAGGGAACCCTTCCAGGAAGCGTCGCTGATGAGGATGGGCGGCGCGAGGGCTCCGGGGGCGGCGGGGATAAGCTTGGCGGCAAGGACGTTGCCGAGAATCTGCTGCATGCTGAGCGCGTTATTGGAGAAGCCGTTGGCGCGATGGCCGCGCACGACGGAGAGGGCGAGGACGTTGTCGCCGGGATGCAGGAGGCGGGCGATGTCAACGGAGAAGACGTGGAGGTTGAGGCGCGAGCCGGGATCGGCGAGGAAGCGGGCAGCGGAGGAGCCGTTAACGTAGACCTCCGCCGAACGGGGGCCGGCGATGTAGAGGGTGGCATTGGGCAGTGAGGCGTCAACGCGAATGTGGGCGCGGAAATAATGCGGATCGACCTTTTGATTGTCGTGCGGGAATGTGTACTGGACGGTGCTGGTCTGGCTGGTAAAGGAGTCTTCCTTTGTCCAGATGTATTGCTCGGGCAGGGGCTGGTGGAAGGAGGAGAAGAGGACAGGATTCTGAATGGAGCGGGTGGGGTCGAGCTGGCCCGGCGGAGGGATTGCGGGTGCGGGCTGGGCCAGCACAGAAGCGGGAATCGAGGCTGCGAGCAAAAACAGCGGCAGGAGAAGGGAACGGCGCATGGTGGGAGGCTCCTTCATGCGGGGAGTGTGGAACGCAAGAGCCGAAGTTATGCGCTGCGGGGTGGGTTGTCAATCGGGCGAGGGTAACGTGGTACTCTCATGGCTTCCTGCGGGCTCACCTGCGCGATGCGCGGAGTTCAACTGTCCAACCACTCCCCGGAAAGGCAAACCATGATTCTCGGAATGATTCTCGGAATGAGTCTGGCCGGATTCACGCAGTTCCACGTGGCGATCAGCATTTTTGCCATTGCCGCCGGATTTCTGGTGGTTTTTGGAATGCTGGCAGGGAAGCGATGGCCGCTGCTGACGGCGCTTTTCCTGATCACGACGGCGGCGACGAGTATTACAGGATTTATGTTTCCGTATCACGGGGTGACGCCGGGGATTGTGGTCGGCATCTTGTCGATGATTGTCCTGCTGTTTGCGACGATTGCGCTCTACGGCGGGCATCTGGCGGGAGGCTGGCGCGGGACCTATGTGGTGACAGCGATTGTGGCACTTTATCTGAACTTTTTTGTGCTGATCGCGCAGTCGTTTGAGAAGGTGCCGGCGTTGCATGCCCTGGCTCCGACGGGGAAAGAGACGCCGTTCAAGGTGGCGCAGCTGGTGGCGCTGGTGGTGTTCATCGTGCTGACGGTCGCGGCGTACCGTAGGTTTCGGGTGGGGAATGGAGGGGAGAGGCATTGAGGCAAGACTTAAGTAGTGACAAGGTTTCGATTCCAACCCCCATAAAAAATGCCCGCCTGAGTGTGCCGGTGTCGTCATAGGCGCATCAAGCATTGTCAAGCCTTATTTGGCGCCTCGAACACTAACGGGCATAACGAAAGAGACACTAGCCGAACGAATCGGCGATGCTGAACTCGTGGACGAGATGTTCTACGTCATCTGGCTAGACCACGGTCACAGGCTCTATCCAATCAAATAAACCCTTTGGACTTCAAACGTTATCACTACCGCGACTTTGTCTGCTTGCATATCGATCATATCGAGCAATATGATCGATATGTTCTGAGGAGAGGAAGCCAATGGTCAACGAGGTGAACGCGGTGACATTTCGCCAGAACCTTGGCGAGATGCTGAATCGTGTGCAGTATCGGGGCGATTCCATCGTAATCAGCAAAGACGGGAAGCCGGTTGCGGCGCTGGTGGACGCGAAGCTTTTTGCGCGAATCCGCCGGATGCGGGCCCGCTTCGATGACCTCAGCAGCCGTTTGGCGAAGGCCTATGCCGACGTGCCCGAAGCAGAAGGGCTGGCTGAAATTGAGGCAGCGATCAAGCGCGTTCGATCTCGCTGATGGCGGGGCTGCGCGTCGTGCTGGATTCGAATGTGGTGATCTCGGGTTTGATGTATCCGGCAAGCATCCCCGGGCTGATCGTTCGGACGGGCCTCGAGAGTCGCCTGACTCTGGTGATGTCGCGATACATCCTCGAGGAGGTGCAGCGGGTTCTGCCGGAGCTGAAGCGGAGCCCATTCAGCGCCGAGGAAGTCCTGGACCTGATCGATCAATTCATTTTTCAGGCAGAGCTGGTGGAACCGGATAAGGCAAAGGATCCGGAACTGCGCGATCCCGCAGATC
>Ga0181531_10002690_pt1 | contig 11000 bp, 5 predicted proteins | sample PEATcosm2014_Bin_38_FD_119743 | JGI IMG/M metagenome (GOLD analysis project Ga0181531, IMG submission 119743) | Peatland microbial communities from MTU Mesocosm Facility, Houghton, MI, USA - PEATcosm2014_Bin11_10_metaG | ecosystem: Environmental > Terrestrial > Soil > Wetlands > Peat | place... | reverse complement strand
GTTCTCGCAGAGACTGGTCCCAATCTTCGGAGGGGCTGCCAGCGAGCAGGAGCAGCCCCAGCCCCGACAGGATGAATGGAAACCAGAGCAACGCGGAAAGCGCGTAGAAAGCCGCACCGGCCGCAATTCTTCCCGTCAGGAGAAAAAACAGACTGACCGACACACACGCAACCCCGGCTATATACGCACAGCCCGCGTGAGCGTACAGGAGAAATCCGTGGGTACAAGCGATGGCGATGGCGACAAAGCAGGCGATACCCCGGGAGCCGGTGGCCCGAACCGCGATCGCATACCACATCACGACCGCAACAAACGCGAACGGCGTGGAAACGGCAATCAGTACGAAGATTGCCTGCATGTCCGGCGTCCAGGCGGTCAAAGCCGACAGCATAGGAGACACAAGGGAAAAGACAGCCCATCCCAGCGGCCTCCAAAGCAAGTGCCCGAACTCCCAGAGCGAATTGCCCGCACCGAAAGGCGATTTACCGATATGATCGGTTATGTCGTGCGCATAGACCTGGGTGTCTCCGATTTCAACCGCTCGGGTACATAGTAAGACGACCGCCAGAGCAATCGCGACCCACGCGGATTTGAAGAAAGGACTCCGCGAATTCGCGTTCGCGGAATCCTGTTCCGCAGCGATCGTTTCAGGACCTGGAAATCGGAGCGAGTCAGGCATTGTTGAGCGGAAGGCTTCGCTTAAGTATAGCGAAGGACCCCAATCTGTGCGAGTAGGATCGGGTTACGTCCGGCAGGTTACACTTTGGCCTTCTAAGTGGTTCGTCCCGGAACGGTGAAGCTTTAAGATTTAAGAGAGTCCAAAGAAGGAAGCACGCCCTGGATGCACGTTGCCACTACAACTACCGAGTATACGATCGCCGATCAGCAGCGCATGAGGGCGGCGCGACGCTACTTTCAATGGCAAGCGCGGATATCCGGAGGCGAACTCGGTGAGCGCGTGCTGGAGGTCGGCTGCGGAATGGGAAACTTTTCGGACCATCTGCACGACCGGAAACATGTAGTGGGAATCGATGTTGACGAAAATTGTGTGGCGCACTGGAAAAGGCGCTTTGCAGACCGCCCCCATTACACAGGTTTTAGGATGAATGCGGAATCCCCGGAGTTCCGCGGTCTGAAACGGTACGAGATCGATTCTATTGCCTGCCTGAATGTTTTGGAGCACATCGACGAACACGAGTTAGTCTTGCGGCACATGTGGGAAGTGCTGCCCGCGGGAGGACGAGTGGTCTTGATGGTGCCCGCATTCGAGGCTCTTTATGGCGAAATCGATGCGCGGCTCGGTCACTTCCGGCGCTACACGCGGGGTTCGTTGTCAGCGGTCGCGGAGTCGGCGGGGTTTAGACTTCGGCGTCTTAAGTATATGAACTTGATCGGATTTTTCGGATGGTGGGCAAATTCGAAAATCTTTAAACGATCGGAGCTATCGGCGGATCAAATTGCGTTCTTCGATTCCTACATCGTCCCCGTTCAGTCGCGAATTGAGGAGTGGATTTCTCCGCCGGTGGGGCAATCGCTGATCGCAACGCTGGAAAAGAATTGATCGCTGGAAAAGAATCGATCGGCTGAGCGGAACTCAGCGCGCGACGGCTTTCAGACCCGGCTTCAGAATGGTCTCGGGAGACTCACGGAACGACGACCGCAGACTGCAAAACAAATTGAACCTGACGATATACCAGAGAGCTGCCAGCCCGTCGGAAAAGCCAATCTTTTTCCCCTGTTCATATGTTCTGCCGTAGTAACTGATCGGTACTTCGAAAATGGCGCAGCCAAGCTTGGCGATTTTTGCAGTCACTTCGATTTCAAAACCGAAGCCTTTCGACGTGATGATCATACTGCGAATGATCTCGTTTCGAAACGCTTTGTAGCCCGTCTCAATGTCCGTGAAGTTCACATTGGTCAGGAGATTGGAAAAGAGTGTGAGTCCTTTATTGGCCAGATAGTGATAGAAATAGAGGACGCGGGCGGCCCGGCGCACCAGAAAGCGAGATCCGTAGACAACATCGGCGCGGCCTTCGATGATGGGCTGAATGACATCGGGAATCTCTGTCGGGTCGTACTCGAGATCGGCGTCCTGGACGATGATAACCGACCCCCGGCAGATTGCGAAGCCGGCCTTCAGCGCCGCACACTTGCCTTTGTTTTCCGGCATGCGGACGGCCCGGACCTTCTCCGTCCGTGAAAGTTCCGCGCAGACCGCGGGAGTTCCGTCCGTTGATCCGTCATCGACTATGATGACTTCAAAAACCTGCGGCAACTTCAAAACGGCATCGACGACGCTCGCGAGCGTCGCCTCTTCGTTGTATGCCGGAATGACCACCGAAAGACAAGACTCGACTTGAATTCTTCGATCCAATATCCATCCTCTCCCAGCCGCGTTCCGAAATGCAATCAGGCTCTGTTTGCATTTCGGAACCGGAACCGACGGCGAGAGGATTGTTTCAGCGCAGGGGGCGCAGGGGTGTCATAAAACTGCCACTCGTGATCTGATCGGGCAGAAACTCATACTGCGCCGACTGGTCGAAGTAGCACATGACGCGATATTGATAATTCCAGTTCGGAGCCAAACTCCCCGGGAGGATGGACAGTGTCCTGGCGGTGGGGCCACCTTTGTCTGTCGTTCGGGTCCAGGAGATACCGTCGGGACTGAGGTCGACAGAACAGGCCCGGGTATCCGGCGCAAGATAGGTGAACTGAACCGACGTGGCAGTAGGAGCGACCAGGATGTTCGTCACTGTTCCGGTCGCCGAAGTGACCAGGTCGACGTTCGCGCCGATATTACCGGGATTCCAGACCGAGGGGGTGATCCGGTAAGTTACCGGATCCCAGTTGACCGCCGCCCGCCGCGCGGCCATGGTCGGACCCGTGGGGAAAATGTTTCCGGGGGGGAAATTGGCGGCGATCCCGCTCAACGTGGGCTGATCGATATCCGTCCACGCGGATGACCCGCGCTTTGTCAGAGCGCCGATCACGACATTATTGGTGAAGTTCCACGATCCGACGATCGAAGAACCGGCATGGATATACGAGGTGTTGAGCATCTGCTGGTAGGTTGTTCCGGTTGCGCCGCCCGAGCAGGCCGTGGCCGGATTCGCCGGATGCGAGGCGACGATCTGTCCGCAGACGGTCGCCAGCGCATCAAGTGCGTTGAGCGAAAGGTGCATTACGTTGTTGGTGAAATTCAGACCCTCGCCCATTACGCTCGCGCCACCGGCGGCCGAGCCCATCAGGAAAAGCGCGGGTCCGGTGCCCAGCGTCAGATCCACGGTATTTTGATGGATATTCATGTCTTCGCAACCGGGATAGCTACTGAAGGGGCCGCTGAAGAGTCCGCCGCCGACATTGTTGTACAGGTCACGATTCAGATCGAGCCACAGATTATTGAAAACCTCGATACGCGCCGCCGTCGGGCTATCCGGGGGTTGCGCCGCGCCACCGCCCGCGCACTGGAATCCCGAGGAAAGGTGTTTGAATATGCTGTTTCGAATGGAAATATCCTGGGTTCCGGTACTGAAAGGGGCTGCGTAGGAACCCGCGATGTAGAGGACGTTTCCAGGATTCTGGTAGGACGCGGAGCCGTCGAAGATATTGCCTTCCATTCTCCAGCGCAGAGCCTGTTTCGTTTCAAATACATTTCGGAACGAGTAGCCGTAACCATCCCATTGGCCGGAATTCTGCATTTTGGAACGCGGAAAGTAAAGGTAGTTGTGCGTCCAGGTGGCGTCCGTCCTGGACCCGTCGGTGTCGTTGTAGACCGTCTGCCCGATTGCGGAAATATAGTTATTGTCCACGTAGGCGAAGTTGCCGGGGAAGTGGAAAATGCCGATGGGCCGGAACCAGGTAAGCGCCGTCGGGCTAACGCTCCATGCGGTGCTGTTATCGAGGACAGCGTTGCCGTTGCTGAAATGTCCGTTGAAATACCACATGCTCCCCTGGGGGACGCTGTTGCGTGAGGGGGACGTCTCGGACGTCGCGATACATCCCGTGCAAGCCAGAGTGACTCCGGTGGCCAGCTGATAGTCGATTGTCAAACCATTACTGTCGATCCACGCATAGAAAACTCCGGTGTAGGTGTTGGGCACCCGGAAAGACGCGGTTGCGGCCGCGCTCATGCCGATCGGAGTGTTGTCAAGAGCGTTATTCTGATACACCGCTTTGGGGATCGTAACGATTGATCCGCTCATCGTTGGATTGACGGTCGGGTATACTCCTTGAAACCACATGTTCGCCTGGGCGTAGGAACTGACGATCGCCCAATGATTTCCACCCGGACAGAATATCGCCATTTCCCGCGAAGGCCAGGGCTGCCCGTGGGCGTAAATGCGGTCGATTACGTTGTAATCGGGTGTAGTAGCGGTAGTTGTGATGTCGGACTGGTTGGGATAGAACCGAATGTAGTTCACAAATGCGGGGGGGTCGAACAGACCGGCCGGTGGGTACACAGTAGAGTCTGCCAGGTGCGTCCATTCGAGGTTTTCAAACCAGAAGTGGTGGCAGCCCACGGCATAGCAATCGAATAGCTGGCCCGTGAAGTTTTGAGTGCCTCTGCCCGGGGAACTCCCGTCGGTCGGCATACCCGGATTCTGGGCGACGAGTTTGGCGAGTTTGGGCGCCCACGCGGGTCCGGTGCGGACACCGTAAGGAGGAAAGTCCGCGGCGTTGATCTGTTTGGTTCGGAACACGATCCACCTGTGATTGGGCGAATCGATGTTGCCGGAAGCGGCCGGATCGACTGGCAACAGGGGGAGTATGTATCCGGAGTGCCAATAAGGTTCGGACTGGGGGACTTTGCAGGATGCACCCTGCGGAAATTCGATTACCGTTCCGTAGAAGATCTTCTGGAGTATGGTGGTGATATTGTCGCCGGCGAGTACGGCCGCGTTCCACATCGGCTGCTGCGGTACGCCGGCGGCGGCTACGCATTCACCGTTGGTGCTTGCTATCTTCATTGAGATGACCGTGTAGGAAGTCGTGTCAGGCTGGACGGGCACCCACGCCGCAGGTGGCGCCGGGGGAATAGGATGCACCGCTGGCAAAGGCTCCGTGGTAAAAACCTGCTCCGCCGCTCCGCAAGTCGGTGCAGCGCAGATTCCCAGGTCGTCGTCTTCGTCGGGCCGTGCCGTGGGAAGCAGGTAATACGTGGTGCCGGGTGCGAGTCCGCCGAGGGAGATGGACGCATCGACATTACCGTTATCCGAATAATTTACGTAAGACTGATAGCTGGCAGAGGTGTAAATATAATTACCGCTGCTCAAACCGTACTTCAGCGCGACCCATGAAGGCACGTTGGTTTTGAACTGTATATTGACGCTTGCATGACTTACGGCGCTCAAGGTTATTTGAGTAATTGCTGGTACGTTGCTCTGCGCAGACGCAACAACAACCGCGCATGCGGACATAAAAACGGATGTAAAAAGCCTGTGTTTGATTATTGTCATGATAGGTATGCAACTAGCAGCGAGAGGTTATTCAGTACTAGTTGATACCAAAGATAGCATGATTTGAAAAATAATGTTAAATAACTCACAAATATACTGCCAGCTGCGTTTTTTAGGCGAAGCTGCCAGTACGGGTGATTGGTTTACTCTATCTTGATGTCTTCGGAAGAGGTGGTTCCAACGGGGACGGAGTCACCGGTTGCGAAGGTTAGCGTGCGCGTCGCGTTTCCAGGAGTCAGATTGACACTGCACGGGGAACTGGAGCAAGTCTGGTGGACGGTCCGAAACGATATCGACAGAGCAGCCGCGCATATCGGGCGCTCTATAAGCTGAAAGTCGGGGAAGTCGGATTGTTCTTAATCGAAATTCCCTTACGCCCCGTCAGCGGTGCGAATCGACGGTTGTCACATTCGCGCCGAGATTGCCGGGCTTGTATCGGGACGGCAGGATGGCGTAAGCGGAGATCGGTCTGAAAATGGGAGACGCCGCTATTTGTATCGGAGCCGATAGACCGCGGCCCCGACGACGATGGTGGCCAGCGATGCGCCAGATGCGACCGGCGAGTAAACGAAACCGTAACCTATTGTCGTAATCCCTATCACGATATACGCCACGGGAATTGCTGGCCATGCGACCTGCACCGCACCCAGACGCTGCCATCCCTGCCTGCGCCGGAACAGGAAAATCGACCCGACCGCCAGAATGGTGAAGAAAGTGAGGCTGAAACCGATGTACAGAACTAATTGCGGAAAGGGCGTCAGTGTCATCAGCATGGCACAGAGACCTTGGGCGAGTATCGCTCCGACCGGGGTGCGGTAGGTTGGGTTGACACGCGCAGCCATCGCGAAGAATGCTTTATTCTTGGCCATCGCATAATATACGCGCGGCCCGATCGTGATCATCGCGTTCACGGTGGACATGATCGACACGGCCATTAAGGCCGCAAAGACTCCCGCGATACCGGGGCCAAAAAGGTTCGACGCGGCCAGCGAACCGATTGCCATTACCCCCTTCATGCTCTCCAGCGGAGTCGAATAGATAAAGACGACATTAAGACCCAGATACAGCAACGTCACGAGGCACGTTCCGGCCGCGATAGCCGCAGGCAGGGTTCTTCGAGGCGATTGGATCTCTTCGGCCACGTAAGTAGCCGCATTCCAGCCGCTGTATCCGACCATGACCCAAACGAGGCTGATGATAAACTGCACCGACAGGGTGTTGCTGGACGTACGTATCGCATGCTGCGAAAAGTGTTGCCAGTTTCCCGTTCCAGCCAGAAAACCGGCGATGATGAAAGCCACAATGACCAGAATCTTGGTTCCGGTGAGCGCGTTCTGAATACGCGCAATCCGCTTGACACCGAGGCAATTGAGGAGAGTGAATAAAGCGATCAGAAACACGGCGAGCGCCTGAACTGAGCCGATTTGGAACGACATCGCGCCCGATCCGAACGTCATCCACGGATGGGCGTTCGAACCGAATGCTGGAATGAGATATCCGGCGTAATTGGCAAATGCCAGGGCCGCCGCGGCGATCGGCGCGGAGAATCCAGCCAGGAACGAGACCCAGCCGCTCACGAACCCCCATGCCGGGCCGTAGGCCTCGGTCAGGTACACGTATTCGCCCCCCGAACTGGCGAAATTGACGCTCAGTTCTGAGTATGTCAAAGCCCCACAAATCGCGAAGAGAGCTCCCACCACCCAAACCCATAAAATGAGCGACGCCGATCCCAAGTCTCCGGCCATGAAGCCGGTAGTCGTAAAGATACCGGTCCCGACCATATTCGAAACTACAAGCGCAGTCGCACTGTAAAACCCTAGTTGTCGAACCAGAGGTACGGTTTTCGCAGGGGTGAGTAAGTCCACGGGCATAGTATTCGAGGTGTAAAACAAGTATACACTAATACAAGATCTGTCTTATTGCCAGCAAAACGTATTAACGCAAACAAAACTTGCCGCAAAATGGTACGCTGTTTTTTGGATCTCCTGTCGATTCCCGACGCGATCCACCCCTGGCAAATTAAGGAAATGCAGATGTCTTCTCAACCGGAACTAAAACGAAGAAGGTTTTTGAAGCCGATTGTTATGGTGGTTGCCGCCCTCTTCGTAACAGTTGCGGCGGTAACTCTATTTATGGGCCCGCTGGCTCGCGACAGAAATTATGCCCATTTGAACCGGTTCTGGGGCGACCATTGGCCGCTGCAGCGAGGTCGTTACCTGCCGGTTCGTTTATTACCGCTCCTCGAACGCATAGGGATGATCCAGCGCGTCACTTATGAGATTGAGCCGGGCATAGCCTATGTGCTGGATCCCCGAGACGTTATCGAGAGCGCACTCCTCGACAAGGGAACCTGGGACGACGAGGTCTGGTCCATGGTCGCCGGTCATCTGAAGCCGGGAGCAACCCTGATCGATATAGGCGCGCATATCGGCACATTCAGTATTCCCGGCGCGAAAGCCGTGGGCACAACAGGGCGCGTCGTCGCCGTAGAGCCGAACCCGATGACGGTCGCAAGACTGAATGCCAATATAGCGGCAAGCGGCTGGAAGAACATTCTGGTCGAGCCGGTGGCATGTGGGGATACCAATGGCACGCTTCCGTTGTATATCGGAAGCCAGGTAAACAGTGGCACATCGTCGCTGGCCAAGGCGAACGCAGTCGATCACGGCGCTAAAGGCGGCTCCGTCGATGTGCCGATCGAGCGGCTTGACGACATAGTGAAACGCGCCCGTCTGACGAGAATCGACGCCATCAAAATAGACGTTGAAGGGGCAGAGACCGGAGTGATTAAGGGCGGCGAGATGTCGATCCGAACTTTCCACCCCGTGATCGTTCTCGAAGTCGTCGACCAGATGCTGAAAAATATGGGTAGCAGCAAAGCTGAGCTTGAGTCGGTGCTTCGTGGCTATGGTTATGTGAAGACCCGTGAGAATTCGAGCCACGATAACGCCGAGTGGAGTCCTGCGCCCTCCCTGGTAAGACTGCGGGTGAGGCCCTCCGGCGGCGAAGGCGTCACCCGCGGATTAAGCCGGATTACGGGACAGTGATTTCTGTTGCAGACGTAGTCCCGACAGCGACCGAATTGTCCGTTTGAAAGGCCAGTCTGCGCGTCCAGTTTCCAGGACTGAGATTTACGCTGCAGGGGGAACTGGAGCAAGTCTGGCGGACGGTTGTTCCGTCGGAAGCCACGAAGGTGAAGACGGCCTCACTGGCTCCTTGCGGCAAGGTGAAGGTCTGGAATACCGATGTGGCGATGTTCGCCGGCGTACTAACGGTGCCCGAAGTAATCTGCGACGAAAGGAATTCGTAGGCCGCGGATTGGTCGAAGTAGCACATGATCCGGTATTGGTAGGTAGTGTTGGCAGTCAGGCCCGTGAATGTCAGCGAGCGCGAAAACGCCCCGCCGTTGTCTGTCATGCGCGCCCACGAGTTCCCATCGGAACTAATATCGACAGAGCAGCCGCGGATATCGGGGGCCAGGTAGCTGAAAGTCAGGGAAGTCGGATTGTTAGTAATCGAAATTCCCTGAACAACTCCGGTGGCTTGATTGACGGTTGTCACATTCGCGCCGAGATTGCCAGGGTTGTATCGGGACGGCACGATGGCGTAAGGATTCGGATTTCCCCCGGCCAGATTCATCGTGGGGCTCCAGCCCACCGCGGTCAGCCGCGACGCCAGTGTACCGCCCGAACAATTATTATCGGAGCTGGAGCACGGAAACCGAGAGGTGTTGTCCGATGCCGGCCAGAGAGACTGGAGATACGATGAAATATCGGAGGGTGAAGCGTCTACCCAGCCGTGGCCAGCACGATTGTTCAGCGCGCCGATGACTACGTTGTTGCTCATCGACCAGCTAGGCGTGACTGACGCCGCGGTATGGATGAAGTTGCCGTTGAGATATGCAGCCCATGTGCCGGCCGGCGCTGGCGCCGGGATGCCAGCCGGAACTGTCGGGTTGGTCGGAAAGGTCGAGTAGTAAGGGTTCAGACCACCGTCGATGCTGAGAATAGCATCTAATCCGCCAAGACTTGTCAGGAGCACGTTATTCGAAAATTGAAACCCTTCACCCATGACGGTTGTCTGCGGCAGGGAGGCCCCGCCGACTAACAATAGGGAAGGGCCGCTTCCCTTTGTCAGCCCCACGGTATTATTCGAAATGTTAGTGTCCGAGCCCATGGGGTATGTGCTGAAGGGTCCGCTTGCCAGACCGCCTCCTCCGTTATTGTAAAGGTCCCGGTTGAGATCGAGCCAGAGGTTATTGGTTACGGCAATTCGGGAAGCCTGCGGGGCATCCGGCGGCCCGGGAGACGTGCCCCCGCCCGCCATCTGAAACCCGGAACTGATATGTTTAAACACGTTGCTCGCGATGTTGATATCCTGTGTGCCGGTGGAGTACGGGCCGCCGTAGGATCCTGCAACATAGATCGCGTTCCCTGGATTCTGATAGGAGGCAGAACCGTCAATAATGTTCCCGATGTATTGCCCGCGAAGCTGTTGTTTCGATTCGATAACGTTGCGGAACGAGTAGCCGTATCCATCCCACTGTCCGGAGTTCTGCATCTTGGATCTTGGAAAGTAGAAGTAGTTGTGAGTCCATGAGATGTCTTCGACCGGCCCGCTGGTGTCATTGTAGACGGTCTGGCCGATAGCCTGCATATAGTTATTATCGTAGACCCCGTACTGGCCGGGATAAAGCAATATGCCGATGGGACGGAACGCGGTAAATATACTAGGATTCACGTTCCATGGCGTGCTCGAGTCGAGCACAAACGATCCGTTGGAGAAGTGGCCGTTGAAATAGTAGAGACTGGTAGCGGGCACACTGATATGTGAAGGCGAGGCCTCGGACAACGCAGTGCAACCCTGGCAGGAGAGGCTCACACCGGCGCCGGTCTGATAATCGATGGTCAGACCGGAACTCCCCACCCAGGCGTAAACGCTGCCGTTGTAACCGGCGGGAACGGTGAAGGAGGCGATTGCGGGCGATACCAGGCTCCAGGATGAAATCGATTGGCCGGCGCCGTTTACCGCCGTTATGTTGGCAATCAGCGTAGTCCCGCTATAGCTGACAACCGTCCCTATCATCCAGGGACTATAAAGAACGCCGACGCTAAGAATCTCTATCGGACTTCCCGCCGTATACGAGAGGCCGGCCTGGGTAGTGAACATCTGGGTTCCCGTGCCGACCGTCATCGGGGTGACGGAGGAGCCTGCATAGCCCGCCGGAGTGGTCATCCCGATGGGTGTATGGTCGAAGGCGTTGAATTGAAAATACGTATTGGGGATGGCAATTACCGCTCCGTTACTCGCCGGGTTGAGATTTGGATAAATGGCTTCAACCCAGAAGTTCGTCGTGCAGTAATTGTTGATGAGCGCCCAGTGGTTACCGCCGGGGACAAAACACCCCATCTCGCGGCTGGGCCATGGCTGCCCAAAGGCGTACACGCGGTCCAGAACCATGTAGGAAGGCGTTGTGGCAGGTGCATCGATCGTGCATCCGATATTGGGAGAATACTGGCATTGCGGAACGAACCGCACGTAATT
>Ga0181531_10002689_pt1 | contig 11003 bp, 10 predicted proteins | sample PEATcosm2014_Bin_38_FD_119743 | JGI IMG/M metagenome (GOLD analysis project Ga0181531, IMG submission 119743) | Peatland microbial communities from MTU Mesocosm Facility, Houghton, MI, USA - PEATcosm2014_Bin11_10_metaG | ecosystem: Environmental > Terrestrial > Soil > Wetlands > Peat | place... | reverse complement strand
CGGCCGACGGATCGAGTGAAGCGGTGGGCTCATCGAGCAGCACGAGCCGCGGTGAGTTGAGCAGCGCCTTCGCAAGCGCCGAGCGGGTCTGCTCTCCGGAGGACAGCAGCCCGCATTTCGTGTGGCGCAACTCGAGCAGATCAAACTGCTCGAGGAGCGCCTCGATGCGCTCGCGGATGTTGGGGATCGAGTAGAGGAGGGCGAAGAAGCGCAGGTTCTGCTCCACCGTCAGGTTGCCCGGGAGCGCCGCGTAGACGGCGGCGAAGTTCGTGTGCTTGAGCGCGCGTGCGCGCTGGCGGCCGATGTCGATGCCGTCGATGTAAACATGGCCCGCGCTCGCATCGAGCACGCCGAGCACGATGTTGATGGTCGTCGTCTTGCCCGCGCCATTCGGCCCGAGCAGCCCCACGACTTCGCCGCGGCTCACTTCGAAGGACACGCCGTCGAGCGCCGTCACGTTCGCGTAGCGCTTGCGCAGGTCCTCGACCTCGAGGGCGCAGCGCCCGCGCGCGCCGCGCAGATCGTGCGGCGGCCCTGGAGTGCCTGGGGCGCCAGGGGCGCCGGCGTGTTTCTCTGCGAATGCGATATTTTTTTCCATTCTCGTTGCGCCGGGACTTTAGGAAACTGGCTCTCACGCGGGGCGCTCATGCTGAAGCCCCGCACTTCCCCAACGCTCATGCAAGGAGATCGATCATGTACAGCTTTACCGTGACCGGGGTCGGCAATCTAACCAAGAATCCCGAGCTCGCCGTGAAAGGCGACACCACTTATACCCGATTCTGTCTGGTGGGCAACGACTATGCCGGCAAGGACGAGCATGGCAATGCCCGGGAGACGACCAACAGTCTTTGGTTCGTGGCGTTCGAAGGTATCGGCGAGACGATTGCCAGGCACGCGCGCAAAGGCGATCAGCTCATCGTTCAGGCGCAGGTCCGGGACAACGCATGGGTCGATGCAGAAGGCGAGAAGCGCTACGACCACGACTTCGTGGTGCAGTCGTTTCGATTCGGCGCGCCGGGCCGCGCAAAGCGCGAGGAGCTTGCGCAGCGCGCCACTCGCGACGAGGTCGCGCTGGCGGGCGAGCTTTAATCGTCAACTGTCACCGGGAGCTCCAATGCACCGCCGTCGCATGTCTTCGGTTGCGATCACGCCACTTGCCCTGAGCGTGTTCATCTGTTTCCTCGCCCTGCCCGAGCTGGCCTTTGCCCAAGCCTCGCCGTTCATGACGGGCGCCACGGCACTACAGACGAACATTCTCGGCTGGCTCACGCCCATCGCCGTGATCCTCATCATGGTGCTGGGCGGCATGGCGATGGCAAACCGAATGTCCTGGGGCTGGTGCATTGGAGCGATTCTGGGAATCGCGATCGCCTTCGGGGCGCCGCAGATCGTGACGTGGGTTCGCGGCATGTTCGGGGTCTAGGAAGGACGGTCGCCATGGATATTCCAAATCCCGGTCTTTTGGCAGATCCGCTGTTCGTCGGGGCGACGCGTCCGCCCATGCGGTGGGGGGTCACCTACTCGGCACTCCTCTTCAACATGGTTTTTACAATGGAGGCGTTCCTGCTCACTCGGAACCTGCTGACTCTGGGACTCTGCCTTCCCATTCATGGCGTGTGCCTGCTGCTCTGCGCGCGTGATGCACGCTATTTCGATTTGTTGCTGCTGTGGGCAAGGACTCGATTGCCCGCCTGCTTCGCCAACTTGCGTCTCTGGAAAGCCAGCAGCTACTCGCCTCTGGCGCTCACCTTCCATACGCGCAGGCGCAGCGGCGACGCTCCGTGGGCCGTGGTGTCCTCCATGGATGCGGGAATCGCGTGATGCCCGCCGTGAATCGCGCGGCGGCGCTGCGACGCGAGCTGACGGTGGCGCAGCACATTCCCTATAAAGCGCACGTCGCGCCCCAGGTGGTGCTGACCCGGTACGGGGACTACGTGCAGACGTTTCGCCTCGGCGGGGCGAGCTTCGAGACGAGCGATGACCGGGAGCTCAATAACTGGCACGAGCGCTTGAATGTGCTCTGGCGAAACATCGCCGCGCCCAATGTCTCGCTCTGGAGCCACGTGATCCGGAGACGAGCCGAAGTAACCGCGGCGCGGACTCCGGTCCTCGAACCGCAGAGTCGCTGGCGCCCCTTCGCGGAGCAGCTCGAGAGACGCTATCACGAGAAGCTGTCGGGCGAGACTCTGATGCAGAACGATCTGTATCTGAGCGTGCTGTATCGGCCCATCGCCGGCCGCGCCACGGGGTGGGTATCGCGAAGGTTTCTCGGCGTCCAGCGCGATGGCCACGCCGCCGAACGTGCCGACGCGCTCGATGCCTGCGACAAGTTGTCGCGGACGCTCGATGCCTCCCTGACGCGCTATGAGCCGGAGCCTCTCGGCTGCTATCTCCGGCAGGGTCGGTGGCACTCCTCGTTGCTCGAGTTCTTCTCTTTGCTCATCAACGCCGAGCAGGATCGCATTCCCTTGCCGCGGGGTCCATTCGATGAGGCGCTGGGACTGGCGCGGCTGTACTTCGGCTCGGAATCGATCGAGTACCGGGGCGCGCGAACCGGTCGCGTGGCGGCGATGCTCGGCATCAAGGAGTATCCGACGCCTTCGGTCGTCGGCATGTTCAATTCGCTGCTGTCGGCACCGCTGTCATTCGTGTTGACGCAGTCCTTTTCATTCTTGAGCAAATCCACCGGTCAGACGCTGCTGCAGCGACAGTTCAATCGCATGGTGAACGCCGGAGACTTCGCCCTCTCGCAAGCGAATGAGTTGAAGGATGCCCTCGATGCGCTGACCAGCAACGAGTTCGTGATGGGAGACCACCATTTCTCCTTGCAGCTCCTCGCGGAGCTGCCCGCGGACGCAAGCTCGCTGCGCGACGCCGAGGCGATCGCCGCCAAGTCCTTGAGCGATCAGATCGCGCACGCGCGCAGCCTCCTCGCGGATACCGGCATGCTGGTGGCCCGGGAGGATCTCGCGCTCGAGGCGGCATTCTGGGCGCAGCTTCCCGGCAATTTTCCCATGCGTCCACGCCGCTCCCCGATGACCTCGAGAAACCTGGCGGCGATGGCGCCGTTTCACAACTACCCGTCGGGACGGGCGCAAGGCAATCACTGGGGAGATGCGCTGGCGCTGCTCGTCACCAGCGCCCGCTCTCCCTATCACTTCTCCCTGCACGCGAGCGATCCCACAGACCCGGACGGCGGATCACGCAAGGACACCGGCCACACGCTCATCTGCGGTCCGACGGGCTCCGGCAAGACGGTGTTCATCGGCTTTTTGGTGGCGTTGCTCGCCCGGAACAACGTGACTCAGGTGATCTTCGACAAGGATCGCGGGCTCGAGATCCTCGTCCGCGCGCTCGGAGGACAGTACTTTCCCTTGAAGAACGGCATCGCCACCGGATTCAATCCGCTGCAGCTCGAACCCACCCCCGCGAACGTCGAGTTCCTGAAGGCATGGTTGCACGAGCTGACCCGGGACGATTCGCGTGCATCCTCGCCGCGCTCCGTGCGTGAGCTCGCGGATCTGGAGCAGGCATTGCGCGGCACGCTCAGTCTCGAGGCGCCGGCACGGCGCCTGTCGCGGCTCGTCGAGTTCCTCGACCCGACCGACCCGGAGGGCCTGCACGCGCGGCTCTCGCGCTGGTGCGAGGGTTGCCGCGGGGAATATGCCTGGGCCTTCGACAACCCGGTCGACACGCTGTCCAATCAGCTCACGGGATACGCGACCGTCGGCTTCGATGTCACGGAGTTTCTCGACCATCCGCGGTCCCGCTCCGCCATCACGCTATACCTCTTCCATCGAGTGCGCGAGCTGCTCGATGGCCGCCGGCTGGTGTGCTGGATGGACGAATTCTGGCGCCTGCTCGCCGACTCCGCGTTCGAGAACTTCGCCAAGGATGGGCCGAAGACCTGGCGCAAGCTCAACGCCGTCATGTGTCTCGCCACCCAGAGTGCGAGCGACGTTCTCGACAGCCCGATCAGCCGGACTCTGGTGGAGCAGACGCCCACGAAGGTCTTCTTCCCGAACGCGGATGCGAGCGCCCGGGAGTACGTGGAGGGCTTCGGACTTTCCGAGCGCGAGTTTCGATTGATCAGGGAGCGGCTCGAACCCGGCTCCAGAAGCTTTCTCATCAAGCAAGGGCATCGAAGTGTCGTCTGCAGGCTCGACTTGAAGGGATTCGATGCGGAGCTTGCCGTGATTTCCGGGCGGGCGGCCGGGGTCATCGAGGTGCAGAAGCTCATCGCCGAGCTCGGATCGGACCCTGCCCGTTGGCTGCCCCGGTTCATGTCCTCTCCATAGGAGCCCGTATGCGCAAGATTGCCTCCGTCTCTGTTCTTGTCATCGCTCTTTGCTCCCTTCCCCTCACTTCCGCACGGGCGCAATGGGCGGTCGTCGACGTGCAGGCGATCGCGCGGCTGCTGCAGCAGATCCAGACGATGCAGCAGCAGCTGCTGACCGCCGAGTCCCAGTTGCAGCAGTCGCGCCAGGCGCTCAGCACCATGACCGGCTCCCGTGGGATGCAGATGCTCTTGAGCGGAGTCGAACGCAATTACCTGCCCGAATCGACCGCTCAGCTCCTGGGCGTTTTGCAGGGAGGCGGAGCCTATCCGGGCCTCGCGCGCGATGTGAGCGCCTCGATGAGTGCGAACGCCGTGCTTTCGCCGACGCAGCTCGCCGGGCTCCCACCGACGGCCCAATCGCAGATCATCGCCGCGCGCCAGACCGCGGCGCTCCGTCAGTCGGTCGCGCAGGAGGCGCTCAGCAATTCGAGCAACCGTTTCGCAACTTTGCAGACGCTCATCGCGGCGATCGGCACCGCCACCGATCAGAAGTCGATCCTCGAGCTCGAGGCACGCGTGAGCGCGGAGCTCGCCATGCTGCAGAACGAGCAGACGAAGCTGCAGATACTCGCGCAAACCATGCAGGCGCAGGACGCCGCGAATGCGCTGCGCGGGCGGGAGTCGGCGCTCGCCGGCCAGGGGCAGTTCGCCACCCGGTTCGAGCCGGCTCCATAGGTCGCAGAGAGGCTCCTGGCGATGGGATTCTTTTCAAGCTTCTGGTCCTGGCTGAACGGTCAGCTGGCAACCTACGTCGGCACCAATACCGCAAATCTCGCGAGTACGCTCGAGCCGGCCGTGATCGCACTCGCGACGATCTACGTCATGGGCTGGGGATACCTGCAACTGACCGGGCAGCTCGACGAGCCTGTCGTCACCGGCCTGAAGCGCATCGCGCTGCTCGCGCTCGTGCTGGGAGGGTGCCTGGATCTGTGGCTCTACAACACCCTCATCGTCGATACGTTCTATGTCGCACCCGCGCAGCTCGCCGCCGCGATGGTGGGTGCGGGCGACCCGGTGGCGACCATCGATGCGATCTGGAAGAGCGGCGGCACGGTCGCGAGCAATCTCTGGACACAGGGTAACGCGTGGCCATCGGCGTGGGGCTTTCTCATTGCGGGCGCAGTGGTCTGGTGTCTCATGGGACTGCTCTGCGTCTACGCGATGTTCCTGATCGCACTGTCCAGCATCGCTGAAGCCGTGCTTCTCGCTCTGGGGCCGTTATTCGTCGTCGGGCTTCTGTTCGATGCGACGCGGCGATTCTTCAGTGCCTGGCTCGCGCAGCTCGCGCATTACGCGCTGGTCACCGTACTCACGATCATGACCGCGGCGCTGCTGCTGCAGATCGTTCAAAGCTATGCCGCGCAGACCGCCGCACGCGGCAGCGCCCTTTTGACCGTCGATGCGCTCGATATGGTGCTGGTGAGCATGCTGGTGTTCCTGATCCTGCGCCAGGTGATGCCGATCGCCTCGGGCCTCGCGGGCGGGATCGCGCTCAGTAGTTTCGGCACGATCAGCGGAGCATTGCGAAGCGTGCGGCGGGGCGGAACGGCGCTCCTCGGCGCCGCAGTCCGCAAGCGATTGGCGATCGCGGCGGCAAAGTGAGCGAGCACGCCATTGGCCCACGGCGATTTCACGCCTCCATGACGCAAAGGAGCCTGTCTATGCGACTCGTTTTGTTGATGAGCGCTCTGCTCGTGGCGTGCTCGACGCACCAGGCGCGGTGCGATCGGCGCTTGCAGCCGATCAATCAACCCGCGCCGGTTGAAACTCACGACACGAGAGCGGGCTCGTGAGCGCCGAGCGCGCCCTCGATTCGTACTTCGCCGAAGCGGCGTCCTGGAACGTCGACCGCGTGGGGATGCTCGAGCGCAACGCGCGGGTTGCATGGCGGATTGCCGGCGCGGGCTGGATCTGCGCGGTGACAGCCGCCTCGGCGGTGGCCCTGATGATGCCGCTCAAGTCGGTCGAGCCGTTCGTCATCCGGGTCGACAATACCACCGGCATCGTCGATGTGGTGCCGGTGGCGGACGGACACAGCGGCGCCTCGGAGGCGGTCACCCGTTACTTTCTCGCCCATTACCTTACGATCTGCGAGCGCTTCAACTTCTCGACCGCCGAGAGCGACTACGAGGAGTGCGCGGCGTTTCACGCGCCCCAACGCAACCAGTCCTGGTACGCGCTCTGGGCGCCGAGCAATCCGCGCTCGCCGTTGAACGTCCACAAGGATGGCAGCTCGGTGCGGGCCCAGGTGACCTCCGTGAGCTTCTTCACGCGCGCGAGCGGCCTCGCCGATCTCGCGCAGGTGCGTTATCTCAAGGCGCTGAGGTCAGGGGCGGGCGGCGAGGAGACCATCACTCACTGGGTGGCGACGATCCAGTACGCCTACACGGAACCCGCGAAGGATCCGAAGATACGCCGTTGGAATCCGCTTGGATTCAAGATCGTCGACTTTCAGTCCGAGCCCGAGGCGCAAGTCGAGCCGCGCGATTCGGGAAACCCCCATGAATCGTGAGAGTCCGGGTCACGCAGCCAGGGCGCCGCAAGCCGCCACGCTGCAAGTCGCCGCGCTGTTGCTGATCTGGGCCGCGGCATGCCCGTCGCGTGCGCAGGCGGAAGTGGTGCCGAGCCCGGTCGCCAAGGACAGCAGAATCCGCGTTGCGACCTACGACAGCGACCAGGTTTACCGCCTTTATGGCGTGATCGGCTACCAGATCGATCTCGAATTCGAGACGGGCGAGGCCTTCGTGGGCCTGGGCGCCGGTGATATCGAGGGTGTGTCCTTTTTCGGTCAAGACAACCATCTGTTCCTCAAGCCGAAGGCTGCAAAGGTGGCGACGAACATGACGATCCTGACCAATCGTCGCCGCTATCAGATCGATTACAGCGCAAGCGCGGATCGGGACATCCTGGGGAGCCGCGACGTGATCTACGCCGTGCGATTTGTCTACCCGGTGCTTCCCGGCGAGCGGGCCGCAGCCGATGCCGCGCAGCGCATCGACACCGCACTCGGCGGAGCCTCGGCTGCGCGCCGGCGCAACGAGGATTATTGGTATTGCGGCGATCCCACGCTCATGCCGACGGCGGCCTCCGACGATGGCGTGCATACGCGGGTGCGTTTCGCGGCCAACAAGGAGCTACCCGCCGTGTTCGTGCGCAATGCCGATGGCAGTGAATCCTTGCTCAACTTCAGCATGGACGAGGGTGATGTGGTCATCCACCGGGTCGCACGGCAATTCATCCTGCGACGGGGCAAGCTCACCGGCTGCATCGTCAACCGGGGATATTCGGGCTCGGGCTTGCGCCTCGACTCGGGCACGGTCACGCCCGAGGTCGAGCGAGACGTGCCGGGACGGCGACCATGAAAGGCGCAGGCGATCCCCCCGAGGCGATAGCTGGAGACCGCGGTGAGACGCTCGTGCATCGCAGCGCCTCGCTGCAGTCGCGCCTCACCAACCTTCTTGCCATCGCACTCATCAGCGTGTTGGGTGTGACGGCACTCACCTGGTACTACGCGCACGCGCTCGGAAGACAGTCCCAGACCACGCAGCGCGCGCATGCGGCGTCGACGGACCATGCCTCGGGCGATGCGCCGATTCCGAGCATCGGGCGAATCGATCCTCCGCCACCCCCGCCACCGGCGCCGGCGGAGCTGCCCGACGCGAGCGCGCCAACCTCTGCCGCGATGCCTCCCTTATCTGCTGCTGATGCCTTACCCCTGGCGCCCGTCCCCTCGGCCTCGAGCGGTCCGCCGCCCAAGAGTGCCGCCGAGTTATTGGAAGAGCGGCAACTCTCGGGTGCCGTCTTCGCCGCGCAAGGCTCCTCGTCCGCCTCGGCCGAATCGAAAGCGCAGCGACCCCTCTCGCCGGAATCCGTGGCGTCGGGTCAGGGCGAGGCCGGCGAGCTCGGGCTGTTACTGAAGACGAGCGCCGCGACCACGGCGGTGCACCCGGCCGTGCTCCCCGCACAGCGACTGCTCTTGCCCAAGGGCTCGTTCATCGACTGCACGCTCGAGACCGCCATCGACTCGACGCTGCCGGGGATGACCACGTGTGTCATGGCGACCGACGCGTTCGGTGTGGACGGCAAAGTGGTGCTCCTCGACCGCGGCACGAAGCTGGTGGGCGAAACGCGCGGGCAGGTACAACAGGGCGCCGCCCGCTTGTTCGTGTTGTGGACCGAGGCGCGCACCCCCGCCGGCGTGATCGTGCCGCTGGCCTCCCCCGGGGCGGATGAGCTCGGACGCTCGGGATTGCCCGGAGAGGTCAATCGTCACTTCTGGGAACGCTTCGGCGCAGCCTTGCTGGTTTCGGTCATCGATGGAGCCGTGGAGACGGCCGAGCAATCATCGCGCGGCGGCAGCGGAACCGTGGTCATCGATCCGGCCGCTTCCCAGGGAGTCATGGGCGAGGTACTCAAAGGCACGATCAACATTCCCCCGACCATCGTCAAGCGAAACGGTGATCGGATCCAGGTGCTCGTCGCCCGCGACATCGACTTTCGCCCCGTGTATGAGCTGCGCTCCGTCACGCAAAGCCGCTGAGATGGGATCTGACGCCTCATCGCTTGCGCTCACGTTGCGAGCCCTTCGTCCCTTGCTGGCGGACCCCGAGGTGATGGAGCTCTGCATCAATCGGCCGAAGGAGGCCTTTGTCGAGACCCGCCACGGCTGGCGGTGCGAGCATCTTCCCTATGCCGACTACGACTGGTGCGGTCGGTTCGCGAAGCTCGTGGCCAACGCCACCCAGCAACGCATCGATGCAACCGCGCCGCTCCTGTCGGCTTCCTTGCCGACGGGCGAGCGTGTGCAGATCGTGCTGCCTCCGGCGACGACCGCGGGTGCCATCGCGATCAGCATTCGCCGCCCGGCGAGCGAGGTGCTCAGCATCGATGAGCTCGCCCGCCGAGGGATCTTCAGGCGGACTCGACGCGCTCAGCCGCGACTTGATGATATCGAACGGCAGCTCTCGGAGCTCCTGTCCCGCGATGAACATTCGGAGTTCATGCGGCTCGCCGTGCGCAGCCGCAAGAACATCCTGGTATCCGGGCCGACCGGATCGGGCAAAACCACCTGGACCAAGGCGTTGATCCGGGAGATCCCGAGCAGCGAGCGCCTGGTCACCATCGAGGATGCGCAGGAGCTGGTGCTCGACCGTCATCCCAATCACGTGCGTCTTTTCTATTCGAAGGATGCGCAGGGCGTGGCGCGTGTGACGCCGAAGCAGCTGCTCGAGTCGTGCCTGCGCATGAAGCCCGATCGGATCCTGCTCGCCGAGCTCCGGGCCGAGGAGGCGTTCGACTATCTGCGCAACGTGAACTCGGGCCATCCGGGCTCCATCACCAGCGTCCACGCGACCAGTGCGGAGCTTGCGTTCGAGCAGCTGGTGCTGCTCGTCAAGCAGAATTCGAGCGGCCGCGAGCTGGCGCGGACCGATATCAAAAGCCTCTTGTATTTGCTCATCGATGTCGTCATCCAGTTCGGCGTCGAGCGGCACGAGCGATTCATCAAGGAGATCTGGTACGACCCGGAGCGCAGGCTTCGAGCACTGGGCGAGGGCGGAACGCCGTCGTGATCGAGGCGTTGACTCAAGGATGGCACGGTCTCGCGCTGTCATTCGCCGCGGTGCAAGGGCCGATGATCGCAGGTCTTTGGCGGGCGCGCGCGAGCCTGCACCAATTTCTTCTCTCACCCGTGGTCGCGGTGCCTCTGGCGGCAGCCGTCGGGATCGGAGCGGAAGCGATGAGCCCGCTGCTCGATGGGCTCGCACCGGGCGGCGCGCTCACGTTCGCGCTCGGCATGGGCGCCTCCGCCGCGGCCGGTTTCCGCGGAGGGAAGTGGATGGGACGCGGAGGCTCCGAGGAGCGCACCTACCGGCGAGGATCCCTGGTCGAGGACCGCATTCCGGATGTCGCGCCGGCCGCGTCGATCGCCCGGGATCGGGTCCGATGGGCCGGTCGCTCGGTGCCGCTCCAGGACGAGACCAAGCATTTCAAGATGATCGGTACCACCGGCACCGGAAAGAGCACTGCGATTCAGGAGTTGCTGCTGGGTGCGTTGTCGAGGGGCGACCGGGCCGTGATTGCGGATCCGGACGGCGGCTATCTTGCGCGATTTCATGACGGCAGCCGCGGCGATGTCGTGTTGAACCCCTTCGAGGCAGGGTCGGCTCGCTGGGATCTGTTTGCAGAAATCCGGGCACCCTACGACGTCGAGCAGCTGGCTCGCGCTCTGATTCCGGATCAAGACGGATCCGAGCGCAGCTGGCGTGGGTACGCGCGCACGTTCTTTTCCGCGGTGACCCGCCAGGCTCACGCGGCGGGTGTCCGCGATACGGCGGAGCTTTATCGTCTGCTGGTCGTAGCGGAGCCCCCGGAGCTGCGCACTCTGGTGCGCGGCACGCCCGCGCAGCCGTTCCTCGAGGAGCACAACAGCCGCATGTTCGATTCGATCCGCTCGGTCACGAGCTCGGCGGTTGCGGCGCTCGACCCCGTGGCGAGGCAGTCGGGGCCGGGGTTTTCGGTGCGCGACTGGATCGATCGGACACCGTCCGGTGTGCTGTTCATCCCCTACAGCGCCAACCAGATTCCGTCCTTGCGCTCGATGATTTCGGGATGGATGCGTCTCGCCATCTTTCAATCGATGGATCACGAGCTGAACTCGCCGGCT
>Ga0181531_10002687_pt1 | contig 11004 bp, 8 predicted proteins | sample PEATcosm2014_Bin_38_FD_119743 | JGI IMG/M metagenome (GOLD analysis project Ga0181531, IMG submission 119743) | Peatland microbial communities from MTU Mesocosm Facility, Houghton, MI, USA - PEATcosm2014_Bin11_10_metaG | ecosystem: Environmental > Terrestrial > Soil > Wetlands > Peat | place... | reverse complement strand
TTTAAATTGTCAATAGTCAGGCCGTTGTTGTTGGTGCCGCAGCCGACGCCGCCTGCGTCCGTTCCCGGATTGGTTGGATTGTCTCGGATGCGCTCCAGACGGATGATGGCTTTAGGGTGAGGATCGAGACATGGCTCAGCGCCCGCAACTCCCGTGGTCATGGAACCTACCTGAGCAGTTGGCACCAAGGGCAGCAACGGAGAGGCGGGCACGGCCGGACTTCCGGTTCCGGCCAGTAGCGGGTTGGCATTCTTGCCTACGTAACCAAAGCCCAGAACCTCCGCCGTCTTATCGACGAAATTGCACGCATTGTAGGGCGGGGTTTGAATTTCGATCTTGATGTAGCCGGTGATGATCGGCAAGCCGTTCGGCTGCCAATATCCATCGCCGAGCACCGCGGCCGGGCTGCCCGTAGTGGCGCGCGTGGAAGGAGTGTAGTTGGCTGCCACGGCGCCGGAGGTGGCCAGCGGAGCCCACTGCTCACCGTTTCCGGCTAGGTAGCCTTTGATTTGCACGGTGGTCGGATCCGCTGGGTTGTTGAGTAAAGTCAGGTTGTAAGGCTGCGTTGTGGTGGTACACGGAAGGCCGGCGGGACCGCCGACGAGATCGGCGGGATTGTCGGAGAGCAGAATGCGCACGCTGGCCTGCCCAAAATAGCGCTCTTGGGTAACCGTGGCGGCCTCGCCGACCACGGGACGGCGGATCACGTCGATGGATTGTGTGGTGCCGCCACCGAGAGTCACGATGCCCAGTTGCAAAAGCTGTGCGCCGGTGGAAGTGGAAGGCGAGGAGCTCCCAATGCCGTTACGCAAATTGCCCGCGTAATTCGAGGATCCGAGCGAAAGATTCGGCCAGTTGGCGTTAGCGGCGGAGCCGATGCCCTGCTGCAGGCTGCCTTCGTTGGTGCCGAGCGTGCGCGTGCCGGAGCCGTTGAACACGTTCACCGTGCCAGTGTAGCCGCTGGAAACGGCGTGACCATTTTCGAGCGTGAAACGAATGACGTCTTTGTAGGCGGTAACGTTGTTGGACATGGTCAACGTCGCGCCGCTGGCCAGAAACAGGTTGCCGTTGGTGTGCGTGCGGCCGCCGAAGTTAAAATCGGGACCGGCGAAGAAACTGCAGTCCGCGTCGCAGTACACGCCGAACTGGAACATGGGGATGCCCACGGTTTGCGTGGTGCGCTGCAGCTTTACTTCCGAGCCATTGGTGGTGCGCGCGATAACCGTCATGACGTACGGCGTAGCCAGCGCGGTCATGCCCTGGTAAGCGCCGGACTGAATCTGCGTGACCGTTGGCAAGTAGTTGCCGTTAGCGTCGGTGGGGTTGGTGCTGGTGATGGTGTAGCCCGGAGCACCCGACGCGGTGGTATAGCTGATCCCGTTAATCGCCGGAGGATTGGTTTGCAGAGCGTTAATCTGCGCGATGGGCGGCGCATAGTTCTGGTCGAACAGCGTGCCGAGGTCGGCGGTCAGTTTCTCCATGCCGGCCTCGGCGGCGTAGAACGCGGTGCCATAATCGTTGTTGATGCCGCTGAGCTTCTGGCCGGAGTTGATCATCAGCACGAAGCCCACCAGCAAGCTGGACATCAGCAGCATCAGCAACACCGTGGTGAGCAGGGCGATGCCGGACTGTCGGCGGAGATTTTTGTTTGCGGCTCTCATCTTCTCATTCCCCTTTTTGGGTCAGTGGTACTGGTTGAAATACGCCATGCTGCGCAGACTGACCTGCGTCTGGAAATTCAGGCGCAGATATTTGTGGCTCTGCGGACTGACGTTGTCGGATCGTCCGCCGAGATAAATGTTCACCGAGCGGATTTGGCTCTCGGAGTAACCATTGGGGACAGTGAGTTGGTTCACGGCGATACCATCGCTGAAGTTGTAGGTAAACTGCAGGTTCTCCAGGGTGTCGCCGACCGTCTGCCCGGCGTTGAAATTCACGCGGCGGATCAGCTCGACGTGGCCAGGGACGCTCACGTTATCGAGGTAATAGGTCACCATAGTGATGCGTGTGACCGTGGTGGGCGGATAAACGCCGCCAGGGCCCAGGTTTTTTAGGGTACCCGTGGGCAGACCAGTCTGGTTGATGTTGAAAGCGTCGCCCGCCGCGAAATTCACGGTCGGCCACGCCACGCTGGTGACCACGGCGAGCGCATTGCCATTCGCGTTGCTGAACATGAGCAGATCCCCGGCATTGACGGTCGCGCCCGATGGGCTGGGCGAAACCACACACAGCGGATCGAAAGTCGCCGCGGAAGCCGCCGCGGTAATGGAGCCCGCGCACCCGCCGCCTGCGCCCGGCGCGCCGCTACCCGCAGGGTCATTGATCGGATAGGTGTTCAGGGTCAGGCTATTGTCCTGATACATCAGGGTGATGATGTCGGTGTTTACCGTCGAGGTGGCGTCCGGGCTCGTGATGAGCGCACCCAGCGCATTGCCCGGCTCGATGGCCGGCAGTACCACGTTGCAGTGGGGAAAGAACGTCGTGGCATTCAGCAGCGGGCGGTTGATGGCCGCGTAACCCGTCGTGCATCCGCCGCTCGGAACGTTGGAGGGAATGGTGATTCCTCCGGTCGGTATCCCGGTTCCCGTCTGGATAAGGTCCTGTTGCAGAAGGTTCAGGCCCGCGCGCATGTTGTCCGAGATGTCCTCGCGCTGCGTGACGTTCTGATTGGCGTTGGTGGCGTCTTTGAACGCCAGCATCGTGGCCGCGATGGCCACCGCGCTCACGCCCATAGCGATGGTGAACTCGATGAGCGTGACGCCGGCCTGCCGTTTGATCCGCGATAATTTCATGTGCATCCTTCCATTCCTGCGCAATGCTGTGAGCATCTCGAGACCTGGAACGCCGGAGTTGTCTCAGGCGAACGCGGAGATATAGCTGACCAGTACGTAGGAACGCGTCTTAGTTCCCACCTGGTAGGTGATCGTCACCGTTACCTGGCGCAAATTTTGTTCCGTAACCCCCGCCACCACCACGGGCGCGATGGCAATGGTGCGTTTCATCCAGGGATTCAGATCCAGCGTGGTGTCGTCCGGCGTTCCGAAGATGCCGTCCGGCCCGGGACCGGTGGTGATCAGCTCATCGGCTGCCCCGGCATCCGTCTGGGTGCCCACCAGGCCGTCCGTCCCGGGCACCAGAATATTTTGCGGCCCATCCACGAACACTCCGCCTTGGCTCACGTTGTTAATGTTGGACCACGAAAGCGACTTGATGTCGCGCGCCGTAAACATGGCCTCGACGGCCTGTTCGGCTTTCTTTTCCGCGATGTAGTCGTATTGTGTAAGCGCCGCGTAAAACAGACCCTGTGAGTACACCGCAGCCAGCCCCAGGACGCCTACCGAAAGAATCACGATGGATATCATCGCTTCCAGCAACGTGAAACCGGATTGTTGGCCTGCCATTTTTGTTGGTTTGTGCATCGCGACTCTCATTATTCCTGGCGCTATTCCTGCCATGACGTCCCGTTCCAGTAGTACGGCCGCACCTGGCCAGTCGCGCCCAGCACGGTGATGGCGCGCGCGGTCACCGGCTTGCCGGCGATGGCGATGTAGATCGTTGCGTTCACCGGATTATTGTTCCCCAAGGCGTAGTAGTTCGCGGCTGCGGCGGCTCCCGAACCCACCAGGCTTCCCGAGCTGGTGTACATCACGCTGTTCCCCACCGCTCCGCCGTTCACCGGCTCAAAGTCCGTTGCTGAGTTGTTGCCGAAGCCCAGCGCCGCCATCGGGGTATTTGGCAATCCCGGATACAGATAGAAAGAAAGTCCGCCGGCTGCCCCGCTGTTCAGCTGCACTACAGTGGGCGCTATGGGGGCTTCGCCCGGCAAAGTCTGTACCGTCGTGGTAATCGTGTTGGTGCCGGTAAACGCCACCAGCACGTTCCGCCGTTTGCCGATCGCCGTTTCCCGCGCTTGGCGCAGCGTGCCCACCAACAGGTCCGTCGCGGCACTCGCGGTGCTGTTCTGTGAAGTGTTTGTCGTGGACATAATGGCGATAGCGGAAAGCACCATCATCATCGCGACCACGATCACCATTTCCACTATCGAAGCACCCCGTTGCCGCTCTTGCGAAGATCGTTTCATTTCCAGTTGCTCCTGGCGCGGTGAACTGCGCGCATTCCACGGCATGGGAAGATGCACGCCACGAGCCAGGAGCCCGATATAGCTAAGTGTTTTATTTACATATATTTAGAGAAACTAGCAGGGATCTGGTGGTGTGCTTTTGCGGCGCCGTGTTTCAAAAAGTTACAAGTCGCGTGGGGTTCGGTACACCCTCGCAACGGGGCAGACCCGCTCATCGCGCATGTGCCCAGCCGCCTCCGAAGAGCAGCCCCGGCCCAAGGGAGGCCAGAAAGATCGGCCGACGTTCCAAAACGGGACGCTTCCGGGCCTCCTCTAGCGCCAAGTGCAGCGCCGTGCCGCAGGTCGACGCTCCTAGATTCCCGGCCTTGCGCGCCACCTCCGGAAAGGCCGACTCCGGCACGTTGCACTGCCTGGCGACCAGCGCCATCAACCGGGGATTCGGCTGGTGCGTGGCGAAGGCGGCGACGTTGGCTCGCCGAATGCCGCTGCGTTGCTCCACGGCTGTGATGGTCTTCTCGATGCGTGTGATAGCCGCGCGAGACAGCGCCTCGCCATCAAAGCGCAGCGTAAGACCCCCCTCCTTATCGTCGCTCACGCTCACCGCCGAGGCATATTGCCCCACACAGCCGAACAGGAACTCGCCAAACACGTAGCCGGTATCCTGGTTAGAGGCATCGCCGTCATCGCCTCCGCTTCGCAACACGAAGGCACTGGCGCCGTCTCCGAACAACCCGCCAAATTCCCCCGCCACGCGGCCCGGCGTCAGCGACCGGCTATGCACATCCGCGCTGACCACCGCCACCGTCCGCGACACGCCGGCGGCCAGCACCGACTGCGCCACGGCGAACGCGTTCAGCAGACCCATGCAGCCGCCGCCGACATCCAATGCCGCGCAATTCTCGCGCGCAACAAGACCTGCATGCAGTTGCGCCGCCAGCGAAGGATAGTTGTGATGCGTTTCGCTGGTGGCGATGATCCAGTCGAGCTCGCCGGCCGCCAGGCCGGACCCGCACAACGCTTGACGCGCAGCGGCTTGCCCCAGCGTCAACTCATTCTCATTTTCCGCGACGTAGGCCAGCGACTCGATTCCCGCGCGGCCACGCAATTTTCCGGGCGGCATGCCGAAGGCACGGTCCACATCCTCGGAGGGCACAGTGCGCGCGCCTTGCGTAGCGCCCGAGCCCGCAATTACCACCGCGGTGGCGTCTTCATCGCCGGTGTTCCGTGCTTTTGCGTCCGAAGTTGCGTGCTGCATCAGGAGTCCTGAGATCTCGCGTCGCGAGGTTAGGCTGCCCAGCAACCGCTGCAATGCATCCATTTCAGCAAAAGTTCGCGCCGCCGGCGCGAGAATCTCTCGCCGTAGCCGCGAATGTTTCAAGTGGGAGAATGGTGCTACGAAGCGCGGCGGAACGCATAGTACTTTCGCGTAAATCGCCAGGCCCCGCGCGGCGTTACCCGCGCGCGATTACGTACGAGCGACGGTTGCCCCAGCAAGCGCTTCCAACTCGCGCACCACGCGCTCCAACTCCTCGATCAGCGGGCTGCTTCCGGCACGGCGAAACACGTCCACCAGTTGGCGGTAATACCACAGCGTGCCGTCTTTGCGCCCCTGAAAGCGCTGGAATACCGCATCGCCTTCAGCGCGATAGTCCGCCAGAATTTCCCGCGCGTTAGCCAGCTTGTCCGCCGCGGAAACCAGCCGCACGTCTGCCTGCTCATTCGCCACGCGTGCGATATACGCGCTCTTGCGTTCGGCCCAAGCACGCTTCTCGCCGCGCGCTTCATAAGAGTCTGTGCAGCCGTCCACGATGCGTGCCACCTCATCGCCGAATTTTTTCCGGATTTCGTCGAGCCGCGGCAATCCGCCTTGATCCTCCACCGCATCGTGCAGCAGCGCCGCGATTACCTGATCTTCGCCGCCGCCGTGTTGAATCACTATGGCTGCCACGCCCAGCAAATGCCCGACATACGGCTGGCCTTTGCCCTTGCGACGTTGAAATTGGTGCAGCTCCGCCGCATAACGCAAGGCCTCCACAAACCTCTGTGTCAGCACCGGCGCTTCGGTTTTGCTACCGTTCTGTCGCACGTTTACCTTGGCTTACTACCTGGCCGCCGCCGCGAACCAGCTACCGCCGGCGCACTTTGCTTAGCAGCCGCAGCATCTCGAGGTATAGCCACACCAGCGTGACCATCATCCCGAACGCGCCATACCACTCCATATACTTCGGCGCGCCATTGCGGACCGCGGTCTCGATCATGTCGAAATTCAGCACCAGATTCAGCGACGCGATGCACACCACGAAAATGCTGAAGCCAATCCCGATTACGCCGCTGCCATTGATGGCCGGCATCTGAATATGCGTGAACGCACCCAACAAAATTTCCACCATGTACAGTAGCGCGATGCCGCCCGTCGCCGCGATGACGCCCATCTTCAATCCCTGCGTCGCGCGAATCATGCCGGTCTTGTACGCCAGCAGCATCACGAACAGCACGCTGAACGTCAGTCCCACGGCCTGCACCGCGATGCCTGGATACAGGTGGTCGTAGTAGGCAGAGATTCCGCCTAGCGCCAAGCCTTCCAGCAGCGCGTAAATGGGTGCGGTCAGCGCTGACCACTGCGGCTTGAACGTCGTCGCCAGACCCACGACCAATCCGCCCAGCAGTCCACCCCACATCCAGGGCACCGCTGCTTCTGGGGACTGCGAGTGCGCCATGCCCCAGGTCCACGCCGCGGTGATCACCGCGAACAGCAGCAGCAAGCCGGTCTTATTGACCGTGCCTTGCAGGGTCATCGCTTCGCCCGTGGCTACAACGTCGCGAAACGCTTTTTCCGTCAGTACAGGATTGGTAGTACGAAAGGGGTTGGGCATTGCCGTATTCTCCAGCCGCGCGCTTACCCCGCACGACGAGCTACAGCTTTAATTCTACTCCCGGCACCAGCCCAATGCCACGCGGCCAGCCACGCCGGTCTTGTCCGTCACAGTCCACGGCTCACGGGCCAGGTTTCACGGGACACGGGTCACGGCTCACTTGCCGCCTAGACCACGCCGTCAGCTCCGCCGCTAAGCCGTCTTTCCTTCCCCCGCGATCTGCCGCTGCACCTGCTCGCGAAATTGCAGCGGGTGTGCAATCTGTGGAAAAACTTCCGGCGTCCCTCCCGTACCGCGCACAATCACCGTCCCATAACCCAGCATGCGCCCCATTGCCGGCTCTTCCACCACCACGCTTTCAATTCGCGCGAGCAGCAATTCCAGCGTTCGTCGGTTGGCCAGCCCGGTCTTCACGATCACCCGTTTGTTGGTGACGGCCATCTCCGTAGCCCCGCGGCGCACCATGCCAATCATCCAGAAAATCACCGCCAGCAAAAAACAAATCGCCGCACCGACGTACAGCGCCTCGCGCGGCGGCTGCACTTCCGCGCCCTGCCAGTTGTGTTGCGACGCAACCAGCAGCCCCACGCCCACCGCCGCCAGTACGAGCGCAATTAGCGTATGCCCGAGCATCACGATCCAGTGCAGTTTCGTCTCGTACTGCACCTGCTCCCCCGCGATCAAATGCTTTTCCGCATAACTCACGGCAACACCTCACCTGGGTTGGATTCAATTTTATGGGAAACGGCGTTCCGCAAGCCTGCGTGCCTTCATCGCAAGCAAGGCGCAAACGCGCGAGCATTCCAGGGCTGGAACGCGCAAAGAGTTGGTAGCGCCAACGGGAATCGAACCCGTATTACCGCCTTGAAAGGGCGATGTGCTAACCGTTGCACCATGGCGCCGAACGATAAAATTATATCACACGCACCGACGCTTCCCGCTCGCCACGCCGCTCGGCCCCAAATCCCGATGCATGGGGGCGCGGTGCACGGTCTACTTCTAATCGATCCGTTTGATTGGGATGTCCTCTCCCGCCACATGCACAACCATTCGCGTTACGCGGCCCCGATCATCCATTTCAAAGCTGTACACTTCGTCGGTGGCCTTGGTAAAGAAGGCTGTCGCACTCTCCGGAAATACTTCCTCCTTCGGCTCGTCGTTTTCCTGCACCGACAGATGATCGCCTTCCTGGCGCACCACCAGGATCCGATTCGCGCGATTTCCATAACGTCCGAGGTATTTCTGTAAGACCTGTGGATCGAGATGCACCTGCGTGTGTTGCTTCAGCGGAGGACGCGGCGGCAGTTGCTCATACGGTGTAAAACCTTCCCACTCGATCGGCGTGAAGGTGTTCCCGAGCAAGCTCTCGATCAGCGATTTATAGATCCCCTCGCCATTCGAGCTATTCGTCATGATCAACATGCCCTTCCCGGACTTATCGAAGCACACCACGTAGTTACGCCAGCCCTCGTCGTGCCCTTCCTTGAAAAATGCCTCGCCATAGAGCGTCGAATACAGCCCCCAGCCTAGGCCGTAACTCAGCCGGATGGGCTTATTCTCCTCGGTCGTCTCCTCACTCAGCGACGGAAATTCGTGCTTGGAGAGAATCTGTATTTGCGGAGCGAACATCTCGGAGCGCATCTGTTTCGAGAGACCCTTGCCGGCCATGACCGCTTGCACAAACAACGCAAAATCGTCCGTCGTCGTGAGCAGCGATCCCGCCGCATCGGCGTGCTCGCGCCGTTGCGGCCCCAGGGAACGTCCATACTCGTCGTAGCCGTTCGCGTAATTTTCTTCAAAGCTTTCGTGCCAAACCATGCTTGAACGCGTCATGCCGAAGGGCTGAAAGATGTGTTCCTGCATCAGCTTCTCCACAGGCTGCCCGGTGAGGCTCTCCACCACCAACTGCAGCAAGTCGATTCCTTCGCCCGAATACGCGAATCGCGAACCTGGTGCAAAGTGCATCTTCAGCTTGCGGTCGTCTTCAAACCATCGCCAGTTCGGAAAGCCACTGGTGTGGCTCAGCAGCATGCGTGCAGTGATGCTTTTGTATCGCGGGTCGCCAGCAAGATCGGCATAGTTGGAATATTCAGGCAGGGCCTTGGGCAGATATTGATAGACCGGCTTGTCTAGATCCAGGATGCGCTGTTCCACCAGTTGTAGCACGAGATAGCCGAACGCAACTTTGGTGAACGACGCCCCGCTCATGATCGAATCCACGGTCAGCGGCAGATTCTTTTCCTTGTCGCGCACGCCATACGCCGAGAGGTAAGAAATCTTGCCGCGATCGAAGAGCGCCAGCCCAACGCCGGGAACTTCGGCGCCAGCCATCAGCTTTTTTACGGTCTCATTGATTTGCGCCTCGTGGATGGTGCTGCCGTCCAGCCGCGCGAAGGTTTTTTCCTGCGCGACACATGGCACGGCGGCAGCTAAGGCGGCAATGGCCAAAAGCAAAAGTTTCCTTTTCATGGTCGCCTCCAAGGTTAGGCCGGAACGCCCAGAGCAGGAAAGGATACGCAAAATGCCGCCGAAAGGTTCAGCTGTCGTGGTGACGGTGGTGGCCAGAGTGCGGCGCCGGGAATTACTTCGATAATTTCAGGATCTCGATGCTGCTGTTGGCGTTGGTGAGCGAGAGCGTGCATCCGCCGTTACCAATTTTGCCGCTCAGCGTTTCCGGACTAACTGTGCCGGTAGTGGTCACCGGCAATTCACTGTTGATGCGTCCAAACGATGTGCGCGCGGTCAGCGTGTATCCCGCGTTTTCTGGCAGGCGAATCTGTAATGGGGAGAAGGACGTTTTGATGCTCACGTTGTGACAGGCGACCGCCGATGACGGCAACGCCGTCGCGGACACCGATCCGTTGGCGTTGTCCACTGTGATCGCACCGCCGATGCCTTCGAGCGAGACCGCGCCGAAAGTCGTCTTTACGCCCGCGTCACCCGTCACGCTGCTCGCGTTTACCGCGCCGTTGGAATTTTCTGCGGTCACGCTGCCCGTCACGCGCTCCAGGCGAATGGTGCCGAAGCTCGTCTTCGCGAACACGTCCCCGCCCACGTCGCGCAGCGTAATACTTCCGTTGCCGCTCGTGGCGCGCACGCCTTTGGGCAGGCCGTGTGCCTCGATTTTTCCGAACGAGGTCTTCAGCGTGGCGAAACCCTTCACATCATGCACCAGGAGTCCGCCATTGGAGTTCTCCGCTTCCAGCGCGCCGCCAATCTGCTGCAGCTCCACTTCGCCGAAGCTCGTCTTGACGTAAACATCGTCTGCCGTCTGTTCCCCATGCACGCTAGCGTTCGAGGAATTGCAGCGCACGCGCCGAGAAATGTTCGTGAAGCTGACGGTGCCAAAACTGCCGTCCAGTTCCGCCGAGCCGCTCACGGTGTTCGCGTCAATCACGCCATTGTTGTTGTTCACGCCGAGGTTGCCGCGCACGTTGCGCGCGGTCACGGCGCCGAACGAATTACTCACCACCGCCGTGCCTACATCTGTCAGCTCTACCGCGCCATTACCGCCAGAAATCTTAACCGTCCCTTGCACCGTGCTGACGCGAATCTCGCCGAAGCGATCTTTGGCGTCGAGGTTGCCCTTCACGTCGGACACGGTCAGCGGACCGTTGGCGTTGACTACTGTCAGGTCTCCGATGAAGTTGCCCGCTTCGACGGAGCCGAAGGAGTTGGTTACTTTCGCCGAACCACCGTCGTGCGACTGCACATTGCCGTTGGAATTCTCCACCTCAGACCAGGCATGCACTCCGCGCACGTCCACGTTGCCGAAGGAATTTTTGACCCACAGTTTGGCATCCGCGGGCATGGTGATGTCGTAGTCCACGGAATACGAAGCGTGGTCTCCGATGCGAATGGCAATTATCGGATCTTGATACTGCGTGCGCACCCGCACACCATGCGCATCCTGAGACACGTCGATGCGAATCTCGTCGGCGCGCTTATCGGCTTTTTCCTGCGAGCCGGCTTGCGTGCGGATGGTCGCACTGATGTTCAGATCGTGGCCCACGCCGCCGTGAATGCGCACTTCGCCGAATTTGTTTTCGA
>Ga0181531_10002682_pt1 | contig 11029 bp, 9 predicted proteins | sample PEATcosm2014_Bin_38_FD_119743 | JGI IMG/M metagenome (GOLD analysis project Ga0181531, IMG submission 119743) | Peatland microbial communities from MTU Mesocosm Facility, Houghton, MI, USA - PEATcosm2014_Bin11_10_metaG | ecosystem: Environmental > Terrestrial > Soil > Wetlands > Peat | place... | reverse complement strand
TGCGCTGTACAACGTGGATGACGTCGACATGCTGATCATTGCCACGCGCGCCCCGGCGCTGCGCGCGCCCGATGAGGCGCTGCTGCGCTCGAAGCTGCTGCGCACCGAGCTCGCGCGCGTCTCGATTCAATCGGTGGCCGATTTCCAGTCGCGCCAGATGGGCGACAACCATACGATCGGCCCGCTGCTGACATCGATGGCGGCGCCGGCAAACTCCGACTTCTATCCCTACATCGATCTGAATGCGCCGCGATCGCGCTACCTGCGCGAGACCGCGATCGATCTGCCCGCATTGACCGTCCTGCCGATCCCCTTCTTCGAGCTGCTGGGAGCGCCGGCTGCGGCAGGTCCGACCGTCGAGCCTGCTGCCGGCAGCGCGCTGTTCCGCGATGGCCTGGTGCGACGCGCGCTGCAGATCCGGGATGCTGCCGCCAGTGGCGATCTGAACGGGCTGGATCCGATGGCAGCCCGATTTCTGGCACGCCTCGACATCGGCCGTGAGCGCTGTGCGGACGAGTCTGCGCAACAGGATTGGCAGGACGCGGCGAGGGGCATCAGCGACACCACGGCCTCCTACCTGACGGCGGACGAGCTGCAGCCGATCTGGCTCAGGATTCGCGCAAGCCCGTGCTACCAGGAGGCCAACGCGGTACGCCAGGCGTGGGTGGACCTTTGGGCAGCCATCGCGCAGCGTGACGCCCCGCGGATTGCGCGCCTGGGTACAGGGCTGCTGGCGTCGCCCGACGTGGATCTCGAGGACGACCGCACCTATCTGACCGTGGTGAGCGCCGCCGCGCAGATCCGCGCCGGCGATCCGGGCGCAGCGCGTGAGCTGCTCGCCGCGCAGTGGCCGCGCATCCATCACGATGGCAAGTTCGCGTTCGCGCTGCTGGACCTGCGCGCCATCGCTCAGCATTGATCCTCAGGGATCGGCGGTCACGCGCGGCACCGCATCGATCACAGCCGCTATCGAGACGAAGCGTTCCGGCTGCCTCAGCAGCAGCCGCGCCATGGCCAGCGCGCGTGCCTCGCAAGCGGCGCGCCGCCGGGGATCGGGGATCGACTCCAGATCGATCACATGGGCAAACCCGACGATGCGTCGGATCATCTTGCAGGCGGCGAATCCGAGCATGTCGGCGAACAATCCCTGCAGCTGCGCGCATTGGGCCGACTCGAGCGCCGCGCGATCCGCCGGCGCCTGGAACAGATCGGATGCAAACGCGTCCCCCGCGGCATGTGCATTCCAGAGGCTTAAGTAGCGCGCGCGGAAGGCCTCCCAGAAGGCCCCGAGCTGCTCGAGAATCCAGTCCCGATAGGCCGAACGATCATCGTGCGCGCCTGCGTGCCCGTCCTGTGAATACCAGCTCAGCAGCAGATTGCCGAAGAAGGCGCCCAGGTCGAACCCGATCGGGCCGTAGAAAGCAAATTCCGGATCGATGATGCGGGTGTCGGTCTCCGTTACCATCACCGAACCGGAATGCAGATCGCCATGGATCAGCGCATCGGGCTGATTCAGGAATTTCTGGCCGAAGCGCGCGGCCGCCAGCTTGAGCGGCGCATCGGCGCGGATCGCAGCCACGAAGGCATCGAGTTGCGGGGTGGTGTGCCGATTGCGTGCGCTGACCCGGTAAGGATCCTTGAACACCAGGTCGACCGTGATCCGCAGCAGCGGCAGGTTGGCCGCGAACAGCGCCATGCCCGTAAGCTTGCGCTCGAAGGGCCACGCGATATCGGAAGTAAAAAAGCAGGCGCGAGCGACGTACTCGCCCATGTCGCGCGCCAGCACCGGATATCGCCGCCCGGCAATCAGTCCGTGCCGCAGGATGATGTGGGGCGAGAGCCGTTCCATGACCAGGCAGTAGCGCTCGCGGTCGAAGTGATGGATCGCCGGTATGCGTGCTCCCACGTAAGGGGCCACCGCCTCGAAGTAGGCCTGCTCAAAGAATATCCGGTCCGGCGACATGGGCCATGAAGGTCCCGCGGCACGCACGTAGGGCAAGGCCTGCTTGACGCACACCGAACCGGCCGGCCCCTCGACGATGAAAACCAGATTCAGGTTGCCATCGCCGACTTCCCGGATCTGCCAGGCCGCAGGCTGCGGCCCCAAGCGCGCCCGCACATTGGCAATAGCGCCCAGGTAATCTCGCAACGAGGCCGGATCAAGAATGTCCATGACCGGAATGCGCGTCAGCTGCCTGGCGGACCGCGCGTCTCCGGCAGCTTCTCGCCGCCGCTGCGCAGTTCCTGGTCGGTCGCATCCTGCTGCCCGTAGTGGCGGAATTTCTCGATGACGGTGCGCATTTCGCTCTCATCGAGAATGCACGGCTCACCGATCGCCAGCGCCGCGCAATACTGCGCGGCCAGGTTCTCCACCTCACCGGCCAGCGACAACGCCGCGGACAGATTAGCGCCGACGGCGATCAGGCCATGATTGCCCAGCAGGCAGGCGCGACGATCTTTGAGCGCGAGGATGGCTGCATCCGAGAGCGCCTGGGTGCCAAAGGTGCGATAGGGCGCGCAGCGGATATCCGCGCCGCCCGCCACTGCCACCATGTAGTGGAATGCGGGAATGCCGCGGCCGTGGCAGGCCAGCGCGGTTGCGAAACGCGAATGCGTGTGCACGATGGCAGCGACGTCGGAGCGTGAATTGAAAATGTCGCGATGGAAGCGCCATTCGCTCGATGGGCGGCGGCGCCCGTACCAGCGGCCGCCCAGCTCCATGAGTGGAATATCTTCCGGCCCCAGTGTTTCATAGGCCATGCCGGTCGGGCTGATGTAGAAGGTATTCTCGTCGCGCCGCAGGCTCACATTGCCGGAAGTGCCATGGGTCAGGCTGCGCCGCGTCAGCTCCCGACAGGCCTCGATCACCGACTCGCGCGCGCTCATCCGGTCGCCCGCTGCTCGGGGTAGAGACTTAAGAGTCCCGCGCGGCTCGCCGCGCACACGCCGCGCTCGGTGATGAGGGCTGTGACCAGGCGCGCCGGGGTTACATCGAAGGCAAGATTGAGTGCGGGGCTGTCCTCCGGCGTCAATCGCACCGTCTCGATCGCACCCGCTGCGGTCATGCCGCTGATATGGGTGAGCTCTCGTGACGAGCGCTCCTCGATGGGTATGTCCCGTCCCTGATCGAGCGACCAGTCGAGGGTGCTCACCGGCAAGGCCACGTAGAAGGGCACACCGTTGTCGTGCGCGGCCAGTGCCTTCAGATACGTGCCCACCTTGTTACAGACATCGCCCGTGGCCGTGGTGCGGTCGCTGCCCACGATCGCCAGGTCTACGCGGCCGCGCTGCATCAGGTGGCCGCCGAGATTATCGGCGATCACGGTGTGCGGTACTCCGTGCGCGCCGAGTTCATAGGCCGTCAATGCGGCGCCCTGATTGCGTGGACGCGTTTCATCGACCCACACATGGAGCGCGATGCCGGCGTCATGCGCCATGTAGATGGGGGCGAGCGCGGTGCCCCAGTCAACGCAGGCGAGCCAGCCGGCATTGCAGTGGGTCAGGATGTTGACCACTCGACCGGTGGCCGCCGCGGCTCGGCGAATGATCTGCAGCCCGTGCACGCCGATGCAGCGGCATTGCTCCACATCGGCCTCGCAGATCAGCGCGGCTTCGCGGTACGCGGCCTCCGCGCGCGCCTGTGGCGGCAATTGCAGCAGCGCCCCGCGCATGCGCTGCAGTGCCCAGGCGAGGTTGTGCGCCGTCGGTCGCGTGGCCTGCAGGGTTCGGACCGCCTCATCGATCGAGATCCCGCTGACGCCCGATCGCAGGGCCAAGGCAATCCCATAGGCGGCCGTGGCCCCGATCAGCGGCGCGCCGCGCACCACCATGGTCCGGATCGCCTGCGCTGCATCCTCGAGTGTCTCGAGCCGCCGCGTGGTGAACTCGAAGGGCAGGCGCGACTGGTCGATGACCTCCACGGCGCCATCGGTGCCCGGCCAGATCGTCCGGTAATGCCTGCCCCCTATCTTCATCGCCCCAATGCTCGCGGTTTCGAGCCAGAACCGCAACGAGCGGCAAGCTCGTCGGTGCGCTGCCGCCTACTCGATGAAGGGATCCACTTCGATGCGCCGTCCGCACAGGAACGCATCGGCCACGAGCTCCAGCGGCGCCAGGTCCACATCGCTTTGGCCGCCATGCACCAGGCCGGCAAAATGCGCATACAGGGCCGGATACTCCATCACTGCCGGAGTATCCGCGGCGCGCCCATCCACCGTCATGACGCTGCCGCCTGCCAGCAGCGCCAGCTCTCCCCGCCCGGTATCGATGTGGATGTTCCAGCTCGGCGTGCCGGTATGCAGGAAATCCAGATCCATGTGCACGGCGGTCCGATCGGTCTCGAGCTCCGCGTGCGCGGCGATTGGGGTCTGGCAGTTGCTGGGATAGAACAGCTCCGCCGCCGTCAGCCGCAGGGTGCCGGGCAGGATGCGAGTCAGGATCGACAGCGCATTGATGCCGGGATCGAATACGCCAAGGCCGCCCGCGCGCCAGATCCATGTCTGCCCAGGGTGCCACTCGCGGACGTTCTCCTTCCAGATGACCCTGACGCGGTGCAGTGCCTTGTCCGCCAGCCATGCCCTTGCCGGTTCGACCGCGCGGCCATAGCGGGAATGCCAGGCAGCGAACAAGGTCAGGCGTTGCCTTTCGGCGAGCCGTGCCAATGCAACGACTTCGCTGATCGTCATACCGGGTGGCTTCTCGAGCAGCACGTGACGGCCGTGCTCGAGGGCGTAACAGGCCGTCTCGAATCTCGCCTGCGGCGTAGTGCACAGGGCTACGGCCGTGATCGCGGGCACCTCGGACAACAGCGTCTGAATATTGGGATAGGAGGCCAGTCCTTCGAGCCTGCTGTGGGGACTTGCGCCGGCGAGCAGCCGGAAGGCGCCATTGCCGGCGAGTGCAGGCAGATGCTGATCGCGTGCGATCTTGCCCAAGCCCACAAGCCCGATATTGATGGTGGCCGCGGCAGTCACGAGCGTCTATCGGCCGGCTGCGATCGGCGCGCGACGAGTCGATGCCGCGGTTTCCCGCTTGCGCATGATGTCCAGCGCCTCCTGGATCAGCCGACGCATGGCCTCGCCCGCGGCGCGGGGTTTGCCGGCGATGATCGCATCGGCGACTCTTTTGTGATCGGCAACGCTGGCAAGCCGTACGCCCTTGTAGCGATTGGTCATGCGGATACTGAATCGAAGCGCGGTAGACGTGAACCCGGTCAATTGCGCATAGAACCGGTTTCGACTGGCGCGCAGCACGGCGACGTGAAATGCGATATCGGAATCGAGCGGTTCATCATCGGCCTGATCGGCTGCCTGCATGCGCGCGATTGCCTGCCTGATGGCCGCTTTCTCTTCAGTTCCTGCCACGCGCGCGGCGAGCGTCGCAGCTCCCGGCTCGACCGCGAGCCGCATTTCGGTAAATTCAATCAGCAGCGCCGCCGAGAATTTGCGCTCCAGCAGCCAGCCGAGCACATCCGGATCGAGCAGATTCCACCGCTCCTCGGGTTGCACCCAGGTTCCGCGACGCGGCCGCGCACCCAGCAGTCCCTTGGCCGTGAGCATCTTGACCGCTTCGCGCAGCACCGGCCGACTGGCATCGTATTCCCGGCACAGGTCGGCTTCGATCGGAATCGGGTTCTCTGCCGAGTAAACGCCCGTAACCACCGCGATGCCGATCTGATTGGCGATGCTATGGGTGAGATTCTGGCCGCGAACGCGCATGTTCATGGCTGATACTCCGGCTCGGGAAGCCCCTGCACGCCGGTACGGTACAGGAACACCGCGCCAGCGTGCGGTTCGGATTGCAGGGTCGATTCATCCAGGCCTTCGCGCGCGCTGCTCACGCAGAGAATGTCCAGGTCCGGCCCCGCGAAGCAGGCACAGGTCGGCTGGCTCGCGGGGGTGGCGATGGTGCGGTCGATTCGTCCCTGCGGCGTGTAGCGAACCACGCAACCGCCGCCCCAGTGCGCACTCCACACGCAGCCGTCGGCATCCACGGTCGCACCATCGGGGACTGCACCGACGGGCGTGGTCGCGAACAGACGTGGCGGTCCGAGGGTGCCCTCCGGCTCCTGGATGTCATAGACGCGGATGGTGCGAGTGGGTGAATCGGCAAAATACAGCAGCTTGCCGTCCGGGCTGGTGCAGAGCCCGTTGGAGATGCGCACGTCGCCGACATGGCAGCGCAGACCGTCGCGGGCATCCATCGAATACAGGCAGCCCCTGGCCGGGCAGGCCTCATCCTCAACCATCGTGCCACTCCAGAAGCGTCCCCGCCGATCGACGCGCCCGTCGTTGAAACGAATGCCTGGGACGACCGCTTCGGGACGCGCCAGCCATTCGATCGCGCCGCTGCGCAGGTCGTAGAGCGCGATGCCGCTGGCGAAGGCGGTGATCAGCCGATCCTCGCCGGCGATCAGGCCAAACGATCCGATGCGATCCGGGGCATCGAGCACGTCCATGCTGCCGCCCGACCAGTCGTAGCGATACAACTCGCGGCCGGCAATGTCGGTCCAGCACAGGCGCTGCCGCTGCGAATCCCAGAGGATGCCCTCGCCGAGGATGTTGCGGGTGCCGAGAATGTCGAGCGGCTTCATGAGAATGTCACGATGCATCCCGCGCCGAGCGATACGCGGCCACCAGGGTCTTCGCGCGTTGCTCGATATCGCTGAAGCTGTATTCCGGTCGATACAGTTCCGAGCCCAGGCCGAACCCCGCTGCCCCTGCCGCCAGCCAGGCGGGGAGATCCGCTGCGCCCACGCCGCCGACCGGATACACGCGTACATCCCCAGGCAGCACCGCGCGCAACGCCTGCAGGTGCCGCGGCCCGTAACTGATGGCCGGAAAGAGCTTCAGGTGGCGCGCTCCGGCCGCGATGGCCGCAAAGGCTTCGGTTGCCGTGGCGATGCCGGGCATGACCTGCATGCCCAGTCGCAGCGCTTCGCGAATCACCGCGACATCGCAGTTGGGTGCCACCACGAGGCGCGCTCCGGCAGCGTGCGTGCGCTGCACCTGCTCCACGGTCAACACGGTGCCGGCGCCGATCAGGCACTCGCTCGCATGGGACGCTGCCAATGCCGCGATGCTCGCGTACGGGTCCGGTGAATTCAGGGGCACTTCAATGATGCGAATGTCCGCCGCATGCAGCAGCGCTGCGATCGACACCACCTGCGCGGGCGGCACGCCGCGCAGGATCGCCACCAGTGCCTGTTCGCGGTTCGGCAGCTCAGTGGGCGGCATTGATCACCACTTCGTCGTGCAGTTGTCGATACACCTGGACCAGGCCGCCAATCGCGGCCGCGGCGCCGTCGAACTGCGCGCTCGCGCAGCCGTGGCGCTCGAGCGCGCGGGCGTAGAGCGAAGTCAGTTCCGGTGCTCCGATCAGCTGCACGCTGCCACCGTTCATGGCGGGCGACAGTGCCTGCAGCGCACCGGCAATGTCGCTGGCGATCAGCAGTCCCGAGAGGAAGGCGGCCGCGGCCGCCGATGAGAACTCGCCGCTGAGGCGGCGCGCCCGGCACTCGAACAATCGGTGCAGCAGCTGCGCCTGCGGGAAGCGGTTGAATTCCGCCAGTCCCTGTTCGAATGACTCGCCGCCCAGCGTCGTGGCTGCCTGCGCTGCATCGCGTACCAGTACGCTGTGATCCCGCAGCAACGCAAACATTTCCCCGGTGGGTGCGGTCAGGAATTCACTGATGGCGCCATCCTGCAGCACGACCCACTTGGTATGCGTGCCGGGCAGGCAGAGCAGGTGATGGCCGCGGCACAGCGCCGCATCGTTCAACAGCGCGCCCATAATCTGCGTTTCTTCTCCGCGCAGGAAATCAGGTGCGCCAAAGCGGTTGCGGCAGGAGAGGCCCGGCACGATGCTGATGTTGCTGTCCGGCGGCGACACACAGGCTTCGGCGATCTGCTTAAGCAGCGCGGGACAGGCCACATAGGGTGCCTGGACCCAGCCGATGCTCGATCCGACCATGCCGCACAGAATCGTCGGCAAGGCGCCGTATCGTTGCTGCCAGCGCGCCCGCAGGCCGTCAAAAATGCTCTCGAAGCGGCCGCGAGCGTCAGCGGCACCCGGACCGGTGATGGTGTCGAGCACGCTGCCATCCGCCTGGCACAGGAATAGCCGGCAGTGCGTCGTGCCCCAGTCCCCGGCCACGAACTGCGGTTGGCCCATTAATGGGATTCTCGTTCGACCGTACTTCCGCTGCCGCCGGTCAGGAAGTCCAGATCGCAGCCGCGGTCGGCCTGTGCCACGTGCTGGATATAGAGCTGGTAGTAGCCGCGCGTGTATTTGGGCGCCGGTCGATTCTGCTGCCATGCCTGCGTGCGCGCGGCCAGTTCCTGCGGCGTGATCAGTAGTTCCAGGCGGCGCGCCGCACCGTCGAACAGAATCTCATCCCCATTGCGCACCACGGCCAGCGGTCCGCCGGCTTCCGCCTCCGGAGCGACGTGCAACACCACGGTGCCGAAAGCGGTACCGCTCATGCGGGCATCGGAGATGCGCAGCATGTCGCGCACGCCCTGCTCGAGCAGCTTGCGCGGCAGCGGCATATTGCCTACCTCGGGCATGCCGGGATAACCCTTCGGACCGCATCCCTTCAGCACCAGTACCGAGCCGGCATCGACCTCGAGATCCGGATCGTCGATACGGCGCCGCAGATCCTCGATGGTCTCGAACACCACGGCACGCCCGCGATGCTGAAACAGCGCCTCAGTCGCGGCGCTCGGCTTCATGACGGCGCCATTGGGACAGAGGTTGCCGTGCAGCACCCAGATTCCGGCCACCGGATTGACGGGATCTGCCAAGGTCCGGATGACCTCGCGATTGAAACACTCTGCCGAAGCGATGATTTCACCCACGGTAAGCCCCGATACCGTGGACGCATTGGTATCCAGAAGAGGCGCCAGCTCCTTCATGACCGCCGGCAGGCCCCCGGCGTAGTGCAGATCCTCCATCAGGAAGCGCCCCGAGGGCTGCAGGTTGACCAGCAAAGGAATGTTCGAGGTGAGCCGATCGAAATCATCGAGTGACAGCGGCACCCCGAGCCGCCCGGCGATGGCGAGCAGGTGGATCACGGCATTGGTGGAGCCGCCGATGGCGCCCAGCACGCGAATGGCATTCTCAAATGCGCTGCGCGTCAGGATCTTCGACAGCCGGAGGTCATCGCGCGCCATTTTCACGATCAGGCGGCCGCTCTCATGTGCATTGCGCCGACGGCGTGCATCGACCGCCGGCGCGCTCGCGTTGAAGGGCAGGGCGATACCCATCGCCTCCATCAGGGAGGCCATGGTCGAAGCAGTGCCCATGGTCATGCAGGTGCCGGGCGTGCGCGACATGCCCGACTCGGCCGCCATGAAATCATCCAGCGACATCTTGCCGGCGCGAACGTGTTCGCTGAATTTCCACACGTCCGTACCCGATCCGATATCGCAGCCGCGGAATTTGCCATTGAGCATGGGACCGCTCGATATGACCAGCGTCGGCAGATCCACGCTCGCGGCGCCCATCAGCTGTCCAGGGGTGGTTTTATCGCAGCCGCCGAGCAGCACGACCGCGTCGATCGGATTGCCGCGGATGGATTCTTCCACCTCCATCGCCAGCAGATTCCTGAACAGCATCGCGGTCGGGCGCATCTGCGTCTCGCCCAGCGACATCGCGGGGAATTCCAGCGGCAGGCCGCCGGCCTCCCAGACACCACGCTTGACGTGTTCTGCGAGATCCCGCAGGCCCGCATTGCAGGGCGTGAGTTCCGACCAGGTATTGCAGATGCCGATCACCGGCCGGCCGTCGAACACGTCGGGCGGAAAACCCTGGCTCTTCATCCAGCTGCGGTGGATGAACCCGTCGCGGTCCTTGCCGCCATAAGTGCGGCTGCTTCGCAGCGGCTTCTTTTCCGTCGTCATGGCGCCTGCGTATGCGGTCGTCCGCGAAGCCCCGCTCGGCGGATCAAACGCTCATTTTATATGATCAATATAACACAGCGATCGCACCCGGCCGGCAGTGCCCCCGGCCTCAATTACTCGATTACCAGCCCACCGCCTGGCCGTCCTTGCGGTGATCAGAGCCGCCGCGATAGACGCGCTGTTCCTTTGAACCCGGACCCTCCTTGGGCGGGTTCTGTACCAGGATGGCCTGGAAACCTCCCATGCTCGAGCCATCGGCCGGATGGACGTTGTGCCCCATGGCACCCAGCGCGCTGCCAACGAGCTCGAACAGCGGCGTTTCGAGCGTGAGCACGTTGGGAACCTGTGCGTGGTGGAAGCGGGCCATGTCGCTCGCCGCCTGCACATTGGCGCCGAGGTCGATCATATCCACCAGCACCTGGGCGTGACCCTGGGCCTGCATGTCTCCGCCCATGAGCGTGAGCGTCATGAGCGGTGCGCCATCGTGCATGACGAACCCGGCCGACAAAGCGTTGTAGGGGCGCTTGTGCGGCGCCAGTGCATTCGGACTGTTCGGATCCAGCGAGAACAGCGCGCCGCGATCGTGAAGGATGAAGCCATAGCCCGGCACCGTGATGCCCGAGCCGAATTCCTGGTAGTTGCTGTTCACCCACGACACCATGTTGCCGTCGCTGTCGGCGGTGGCCAGTACGATGGTGTCGCCATCGCCGTGGGCTGTTCCGGGCGGCCAGGGCACCGAGGCATGATTGGGATCGACGTGATCGCACAGCGATGCCGCATAGTCGCTCGACAGCAGGCGCTCCAGCGGCACCTTGGTGAAATTCGGATCGCCATTGAAGGCGTGCAGATCCGAGTACGCGAGCTTCTTGGCCTCCACCAGCAAATGCCAGTAGAGCGGTGAACGCGGACCGAGGCTTGCCAGCGTTTGCCCCGGCGCCCAGCGCGGCACGCAGGCCTGCAGAATGTTGAGCATTTCGAGTGCCGCCCAATCCTGGGACGGCGGTGGAAGTTCATAGATGTCGTAGCCGTGGTACTGCGACTTTGCCGGTTCGCGCCATTCACCCTGATACGAGGACAGATCTTCGAGCGTCATGGTGCCGCCGAGCGCGGTCGATTTGGCGACGATG
>Ga0181531_10002681_pt1 | contig 11035 bp, 10 predicted proteins | sample PEATcosm2014_Bin_38_FD_119743 | JGI IMG/M metagenome (GOLD analysis project Ga0181531, IMG submission 119743) | Peatland microbial communities from MTU Mesocosm Facility, Houghton, MI, USA - PEATcosm2014_Bin11_10_metaG | ecosystem: Environmental > Terrestrial > Soil > Wetlands > Peat | place... | reverse complement strand
CTCTTGATGACGGAACAGATCAAGCTGCGAACGAAACTACTTTTCCCAGCTTTAGGTTTGCCACAGATAGCGGCATGGCCATCGGAAGTAACGAGGCCATCTACCAACCAAGTATTCTGTGGTGTTTGAAGCTGATACCAATTCATGCTAGTTTTTCCCTTCGTTAAGTTTGCCGTGCGATTCAGTCTGCCGAGCACGACTGTCGGGCTGTAGTGTTGAAATTTGTATTCGGGCGCTGACATCTTCAGGAGGGCAATGCTCAGCTAGACGCGCTTCTCTGCGTCCTGCCTACACTCAAGAAAACAGAAAACCGAAACGGCATTTCCTGTTCTCTAGGAAGATATATATATATTGATTTCTATAGCTTAGGGTTCCTGCTTAGGGTTTCTGTTTCCGTTTTCCTAAATCAGGAGACAGACAGGATTGCTTGGCAATACCCTTGGAAGTGCTGTAGATGTCAGCGTTGTAACCGGATCGTAAGCGGCCTAGGCCCATCCCCATGTCAGCCAAAGGATTGAACATCATCGCGTGCGCAGAGTAAAACGCTAGTCGCACACGTCTGCGTCGCCCATGCGTTGTCGGCACAGGTTGACTTGTATTGTGATTACTTTGGAGGTATTTCAGGAACCTGAGGAGCTACTAACCTCATTATACTACAAAAGTGGTAGACGTGTTCCGTCGCCCTTTAGCCCATCCTCAAACGTTCCTGCCGAAGGCCGCGAAACCGTTATAAACACTGGCGAAAAACAATCACTAAGCAAAACGGCGAACCGTGGGGGCCGTCCCCACGGATGCCTGCGGAAGAGGCGTTGTATGGCCAAGGCGCTTACCCTGTGGGGAACGTCCGCACACGTCACCCGCGAAGCTTTGTGGTAGTGCTGGGGATTCCCCCGCCGCTCAGAACCTCCTCCCCTTACCCATCATGGCTCCTGGCGCGGACGGGGACTGATCCTCAGGCAGAGAGACCAAAGAAACGACAGCTAGGCGGTTCCCACGGCTTTCCCCACGGCGGGATGATCCATTGCTTTCAAGGCCAGCACCTTGTGTCAATTCCACGCCTATTCCCCCTTGCATTCAGCAATGGGTTTTACCCAAAGGTTAGAACCCCTAAAGATAAGCAAACAAACATGCTTAGCTTCAACCCTTGGCCTCCTAGCGCCATATTGGCCCACAGCAATATGGCTAAGCATCGCCAATGGCGTTTCTTTGCAGTGACTTAGCGTTCTCAGGGTTTAGCCCAAGAGCCCTCCCTACCCCGATCCTGTGCTATCTCGCTATAGCGCACGCACGGTCCCCTGTTGTCCAATCCCCTTAGTAATGGGGATTATTCGCTTGAACAAAAGTGCAAAACGACGCATAATCCCCGACACTACCCCAACAGCAAGCAACCATTCTGGTTGATCAGCGAAGCGGAGGACATTATGAAGCTTTTTGCTTGGCTCATCGTTCCCCTGATTTCAGGTTTCCCGATTGCGCTCAGTGCCCAAACCTGCGCTGAAAAACAGTTAGCGTGTGACACCGGATGTTATAAGTCGGTTGGCGACCTCGACGAAGGCGAACTCGCGACGTGCGAAAAGAACTGTTATCAGAAGGTTGGGTGTCCGGAAAAAGAAGGTCCGGGCACACGTCCGTGGGACGTCATCAGCACGGCGGACGGAACCGATCCGAACGGGTTCCTGCGAAATCCCATCTGGGCATGGCAAGTTAATAACCCGGGACCGCCTTTTCTTGACGCCTGCAACTATTGTCCGTGCGGCGGTGAGGGCGTTGAAATCGGCGGCGTTCCTGGGCCCGATCAGTGGACAGCAGATCCCACTTGCACCAACCAGTCTCTTCATCTCAATGACGGCTCCATTTATTGCCAGAAAGGGCATATGGACTGGTTTCCGGTTGCTTACGAGGGGATGCTCCGGTTTGAAGACCATATGGAGGTGGTTGACAACGATTATGAGTGGGACATCGCGCCCATTCATAACAATAACGCCCTGCTAACCATCGGGAGGAGCGACCTGCATACTGAGTTCGATTCGAGAGAAACAGTTGACGACTGGGACGGAACTGGAACCTGGTTTGAATCCTTTCACAACTTTGTTGACCAGCACAACAAGCAACAGATCGCAGCATCGTTTGGGAGAAAATACGCGCTGGTCATCGGGATGCTTGGGCTTGATCTCTATCACGGCAGCGGTGACCACGATCATCAAGCCGAGCTGCACCCGGTCTACGCAATGTTCATCAACCTAACCCCGCCCTCGGGACTAAACACGCTTTCTCAACCGCAGCACTGGGCTTTTTTCGTGCGCAATTGGGGAAATGAGGGCTCCTGCGGCCCCAACCAGGAGCCGCTTGCTAACCAGCAGATTTCGGTCAGGCTGCCTGCGAATAAGCTAACGGCGGCCAACGTCTGGGTAAGTACTAATGCCAACGCCTGGAATAATTTTATTAACGGGACCTCGAGTGATACCTGCTGGAAAGGAAGTTCGATGACCAACATGGCATCGGACGGGACAATCGGATTTAACCTCCCGGAGCCCTCGGCGATGTGCAGCATTGTGGGCGATTTGACGACTGTAGGCCCTCCCATTACCGTCACACAGATCTCGTCTTTATCTGCAGCTTCGACTCCTGGAGCCGATGTGGACGAAAACGAGCCTTCGATGCGCGCACAATTTGCGAAGTTGAGCCCCGGTGATCTTGAGAAGTTGGTAAGGCAGTTACAGGCGATAACTCCAGCAAGGGCCAAGAGCCTGCACGCACGGCCTATCCGGCGAAGTAACACCCTGCCGCAGTTGCCCCAAACGTGGGCCGCAGAAAAGAGATTTGTGTCTGTGCCAAACCGCGCTTTCCAAGTGAGCGAGGCGAAAAAGAGCCAGGTGATCAAAGATTTTCTGCGTGAGCACGAGCTACATTGATTCAGCCCAGACTGAGGCCAAGAGGAGCCGAAGCACCCACGCTCGAACGGGACAGCTAAGTTTGCCAGTATTTTTGGTGGTTGCGAAATCCCCATCTCACTCATCATCAGGTCAATAAGCGGAATGGCTGATTACACCAACTGACCGTTCAATATAGGCCGTTGCTGGAAACAATCGAAATTGACGTCTGGCTTCAGAATCCGCGTAGAATGTCTGCGGGGAAGCCACTAGGCGCATAGCAACGCTGGCTCGTTGAGTCTAGGAGGACGGCATGGGGCGACTCGATTTCAGTCGAATCTTTAATTATTTTGCAACATTCAGGCGCGAGAGCCTTTTCCCAGCATGGTTGGCGTGCTTGATGCTATGGTCATCGCTGGCAGTTAGCGGGCAGATAGCGTGCCCGCCAAAGTCAGGGACCCCAGCCTGCGTAACTTGCGGCAGTGATGCCAAAGCGGTGTGCTCGGAGCTCAAGAGCGGAAACCAAACCATCTACGAGAACTGCCTGAACAATTGCTCTGAACACTGTCCCCTGCCACTACCAGGTCCGCCGTCCACCATCGTTGCACCCTTTGACTTGACGTGGAAGGCAGTGGACCTCAATGGTTTGCCACTGAATCCGCGGTGGGCATTGCAGGACAGCCCAGCGTGTCCCGGGCTGCCTTCTGCCATACCCCAGACCACGTTTTTTTGCGCAAAGCCGTGGACTCGTCCATGCACGACGCAAGAGACTCGGGAAATAAACTTGCCGCCCTTCCCGACCCCTGGATGGTGGTGTCATAGCAGTGGCGTTAACGGCCACCACGAAAACTGGGCAGTCGTGACTTACGACGGCTCAGCGCAATGGTACGAGCACGAGCCGTGGTATGGGGATGATGACTACAACATCTACATAACTCGTGACGATCAGTCGGGGTACACGCAAGACAATACCAATGGCGTGCTGACGGAGTTCGACTCGCAGGAAACGATCAACTACTTTATCACGCCTTGGTGGACGGCATTTCATACCGCCGTCGATCATAGCGACGCCGACGCTGAATACATGCTCACATTGCTTGGCCAACCGGCCTACATTATCGAGGTTGGAGTGATGGGCCTCGATTGCGCCCACTATTGCAGCAGTGAAATTCATCCCACCTACGCGCTGGCAGTGCACGTGAAGAACGAACCCTCTGACGATGAATGGGCCATATTCGGCCGCAATTGGGGGGACGAAGGATTTTGCTCGTTGGGCGAAGTGGTGGATTCCGACTTGACGAAAATCTATCTCACCCTCCCTTGGTACCCAGGAGCCGCGGACACCGCGCCGGTGGTCACAGACCAAACTGTGTGGGAGGAGATTGGGGCGGGCATTCAGGTCACAACGTTCCCTCAGTTTACGCAATTTGGCTCAGTTCGACATGGCACGGGTTTTGTTGTCGAACTCGATCTTGGTGATGCCGGCTCGGAACCGCTGGTAAGCGGAGAGTTACATCTTAAGTGGAACACGGAAGCAGGCACCACTTCAGCGCAAGCAGTGCGGGCCAAAGAGATTGCCGGGGCAAAGAAAAATGGACAACTTGGTGCGGCAGTTTTGAAACCGGAACCTGAGGAGGCTGAGGAGGCATTCGCCAAGTATGTGGCCGGGCTGCCGCCAGAAACGGGCCGCAAAATCAAAGAAGCTCTGGTTCATGCGCACCCGAGTCGGCCTTCGACGGAATTGCATGCAACCAACCTCAGGGAAGCTCCGGCTGGTTTTCAGGCGCATCCGCCGCGTTATGATGCTTCGGGTAAAGGCGCTTTGACGAACATTAAGATAGTTGCTGACCCAGCTAAAACGAAGGCCGTCGAAAAGATAAAGACGATTCTTCGGGAAGCCAACGCTCCTGACCCGCCAGAACGATGATCGTTCTTTGCCGGGTTTCAGGCTTGGAGGAACTTGCCCGAGGATAGTTGCTAATTCAAAGCCCTGTTAGTTGGCGACAAATCGCGATTACACTCAGAACCCCGGTCCTGTGGGCTGAATGAGGGTCAACGCATTATGAAAGAACGCTCTGCTTCATGAGACCGAAGCTGCATTCGGCGTTTGCGGCACAGGGAGGGTCGCATGTTTATCGTCCAAGGCGTCGCCCAATGAAATGGGCTGAAGGTGCTGCCATTCCTATTCACACTGGCATTCCAGCCGTCGGCGCACGCTCAGGCGCCGCGAATCCTGTTTATCTCTCGCGAGTTTTGGAAATCGGGAATAATAACTGCGGCTGCGCACGACACTTTGAAAAGCCACGCTTAGCAGAATGCCCTTTCCAAGCGATTCCGATGCCACTGTAGAGCGCAGAAACGATGGAATGGCCTTCGCCCTACCCACGGCCAGCGCCGCGATCTGGGGCCGTTCTAGGCACGATCCGTGAGACCGCCCTAAAACCCGGTCTACAGTCCCACTTTGGCGGCGTGAAATCGCGCTACTTGATGGGCATCCCAAATCTCCACCTGAGTGCAGTCTTCAGCCCGCGCATGCACAAAGCTGGGCGGACTCCAGCCGAAGTCGTTCAGATACTTAAACACGCACCGCTGCATTCCCTTGCTGATGAGGCTTCCACATGCCTTGCATTTTGATGTGCCTCGCGTTGCCATCTCTGTAGCAGCGCGGGCGCGGATGGATGTTGTGATTTCTGGAAGCAGCAGTCTGATCTTTTGGTCCTGCGCGGACCAACCGAATCTCCTCGCCGTTATGTCTGCGAATTTTTCCATGCCCCGACCCTGCCTTTACGGTTTCGTCGAACATACTACTTCGAGAACGTGATAATGGAAAATTATCCGGCGTTTCTTGCCTGCCTGCACGGTTCGTTTTCAATCCCGCCTTGGTACGCTCCGAGATATTGATGCGTTCCTGTTCGGCCCCGGATAAGGGCGATCTCGCGTGTTACACTGTTCGCGGTTTTTCGAGGATCAGCATGTTGGGCATAGGAAGAAAGAGGGCGAAAGGCAAAGAGTATCACTCCGCTAATGAGAAAAATAAACCGCCCAACAAGCGCGTTTATCACGACAATGATCAGTGTCGTGCCGGACGCGAAATACTACCGAGCGACCGACGTGACGGCAAAGGGGATGACTACCGGCACTGCAAGGACTGCGACACGTAGGTGCTATTTGCTTGCTTGGGCCTCAGCGTTCGATATGCTGATGTGTCCGCTTCACTAGCAGTGCAGGGCTGACTTTCAGCGCCTTTGCAATGGCCCGTAGGCTCTCAGCCTACATCTTAGCCAGTGCCCTTATGCTTTGATTGAAGGCAACCCTTTTTCTACGAATACAAGACTCAAGCCTCGTACTGCGAGGGCCTGTATGCTCACACCCTCCGAGACAGCGAATTTGTGCAGTCGCTCCCATTCTCCGCGTGGCAATCGAACGGTCAAAGCTACTTGATCTTTCTTCCCACGTTCACGTACCAGAGGGGCCGCGCCAGTCTGTCTAGCTGTCATTGAGCACCTGCCACGATCCGAGCAACGGTTGTTTTCGATAGGCTCAATTGCCCCGCAATTTCTCCTAAAGAACGCCCGTCCCGATGGAGTGAGAACACTTTCTCCCGGTTGCAGATAACGCGAGGTCTGCCGCCAACTCGCCCCTGAGCCTTCGCCCGTTGTAACCCAGCAATCGTTCGCTCACTGAGCCGGATGCGCTCCTGTTTGGCAATCGTCGCCAGAATGCTGATTACCGCGTCACGGAATAGGCCGCAGGAGTCGAGGTATTGCTCGGTAAAGCTCTTGTATCCAACACCGTAAGACGCTGCAAGTGCTGTAGAGTCTCGTAAACTCCTTCGCGGCTGAAACGATCTAGCGACCAGAACAGGACGCAATCGAACTCGCGACGGTGAGCAGCCGCAAACATCTGCTGAAAGTTCTCCCGGTCGGAGTGTTTTCCCGTAACCTGATCAGCGAACTCCCCCACAATTGTCCAACCCTGTACCCTGCAAAACTCCCGAAGTTGGCGCAACTGGTTGGCGACATCCTGGCCGTCACGGGTGGAAACGCGAGTGTAAAGTGCAATGTTCATGCGTGCCATCATAACGTCATGGCGTCACTACGTCAAGAAGAATCGTACCATATACGGTCGTTTCTGGAACGATCAAAGGCGGAGTTGTAAGTCTTGGATTTTCAGCGATGGCCGACATTAAAATCGAAGACCGTTTTTGGAACGAAAGGAGCGGAATAGCCGGACGTGGATTTCAAAGGTATGGGGATGCTGAATGAGGAATGAGGGAGACAGGTTTTTTCTTGGCAGAATTCCGATGCGGAGTACCACCTTGAATGACGTATGGCCTTATCCGCTTGGGCATGGCTTTAGAGTACGTTGTACTAAAAACGCGGGGCCGTTTCCCCCGCACGTCACGGTGTTAGTCCGAAGTCAGTTCTTGACAATGATTTTTTGGGCAGCAAAGTGGCTTGCATGGCATCGGAAATTGCATAGGAGTAAACTCGGCGGCATGAAGCCCAACTCCCTTCTGCTGGTCGCATATCTCGTCTGTGTTGTCTTTGCTGTAATGAAAAGCTCAAAACGATGGATGACTCTGCTGTGGGTAGTTGTCAGCTTCGTCTCCGTTGCGCTGCTGGGTTACCTGTTGTCACTAGCGGCCCCAGATTACACCTTAGCAATCGCTGACCTTTCAGGGATAATTGCGCCGCTCGTGTCAGCAGCAGTGGGCTGGAATTACATGAAAACTCATCGTCGCCCACGTCCGTCCGCAAGATAATCCTACAACGGCAATACCAAACGTATGATGATTTTCCACTCCTTCACCCGCGTTGCCCTGCCATCCAATTCACTTGGACTGTGCTGTGTCGTTCCCAAAATCCTCTGGCTTCAGATCAGCTTCCCCTAGAACCTTGTTTCGGTTTTCGACATACGCCTTGGTTGCTTTGCGAAAGCTGTCGTGGTCGGCAAGGGCGGTGTTTAACTTGAGGTTGAAAGCCTCAACCCCCACGATGTGAATTCTTCCGTCCCTTGAGTCAACCCCGACCTGCCGAGACGGTTCCGCAGCATAGCGATAAAGATCGGTCGTATCGGTAAACATCTTGACCATTGTCTGATACTGGGCCACTTGCAGGGGATCTTGGCGTCCGCCTTTGAGGGCATTCATGCGCTCTATGACTCCCTCGTTGCTATCAAGAGCCTTCTGCGTATCAGCAAGGCACACGCCCACAACATCGGGGCTCAAGAAGCAGCCAGTTTGCAAGAAATTCTTACCACCGTAGGAATTCTCGAACTCAACATCTATAGCGTGTGCTTCTTTGTTGAGTTCCATCAAATCTGTGAGTGTCTTTCGCATTTTGGCATTTTGGGGGTTCTCAGCGTCACGGGGGGCGTTGGCGTTAATTTCGTGAACAATTTGGTGCGGGGACTTCACCGTAAGATTTCTAGCCGCTGCAATCGCAAATAGAATTCCGACAATGAGGAGAGTCGTGCTCCAGCCGTCCATCGAGAGCGGAGTTTTGGTGAAGTAATGCCGTCGGAAGTACAAATACCAGCAAGCAAAAGGAATGATGCAAGACGTGATTGCATATTCAACTCCACCCTCAGCAAGGGGGTCGCTGCTTCGGATAACGTACAGAGTTCCACTGAGGACAGAGAGCGCCGTAAAAATCGTCAGCAATATCGCCCCTCCCAAACACGACCGTCTAGGCTTTGTAACCGTCCTAGTTTCTTGCGTTGGGAGTTGTGAGTTTAGAGAGTCAACGATTCGTCCAGGGTCTTCCGCCTTGTTTCCCGTGTTTCCGGTTGCGGACTCCAACGCGCCAATACCCAACCTCGCCCACAGCATTCCGCATCCCCAGCCACTCAGTATGAACACGATAACAGCAACGATCATCCCTCCCGCGTCGTGGCGAGATAATGACAACCCGAATTCTTTGACTGAACCGAGAAACCAACATGCACAAAAGACGAGCAAAACGACTGTACCAATTTTATCTCTCATCGGTGCGACCGTCCTTGGTTGTGGTGTCTTTTATGCACCCACGACCACCGTCCTTTGTATGCTGGAATTCGCAGCGGTGTCAAAAGGGCCGCCTTAGAAAGGGCAAGGCTACCTTGAAATCTCTCCGCGTCCCTCAGCACTACGAGGCTAGACAATTTCTTCGACTTTTCAGTATTATCTAGGCAAGCATTCAGAGCGGGTCTACCAAGCGTAGATCACAGCCAACCGAGACGAATGAATCGAAAACGTCCACGGTGGAACGCCTAGTAGCAGGCGGATGCGGTAGCCAAAGGAGGCTGCAAAAAATGAACCCATCAGAAGACGCAAGGCAGAACGTGTACCAATCCATTCTTAAAGCTGCCTGTAAAAGACTTGAACAGGCAATCCCCGGCTCATCAGAGAATGCTCTCAGCCATCTATCGTTAGCTGGAGTGTTGAATCTACTGTTTCTGCTACGGGGTGAGTGGGGATCAATTGGCGACTACGGGACAACACTACGAGCCGTTCGAGCACTTGTCGGGGATGAATTGGTATGGGCTGAACCTCAGAAATCATCACCTGCTCCGATTGAATTGGTGCAGTAACGACAAATTGGCTGGCAACAGTGTGCATCGTTTGAGGGGTTCTCCACGCGCCCCGGCAGGCGATGCGGCGACGAAAGATCGCAAAAGGAAATCCCAATTATGTGTCTCGCAACCAAGAGCCAGATTGCCTATGCTGTAATGCTGCTCCATCAGGCCGGGTACTCCACGCGGAGCATGGAGAATGCTTCACCATCACCAACGGTCAAGTCACGTTCCAATATTCGTCGCAGGGAGTCACGGTAGCTTCTGGGTCGCAGACGGCAACCTGGGCCGTAATTCCGGTTACGCCGAACGGAGGCTACATCAGCAACACCGCGATTGCCACCGTTTCCATTCAACTGCTGGCGCCGGGAAGCGCGAATGTAAACTTCGCGCCGGTTGATTTGACGGCCAACGGAAATGCGAACCTGAGTTCGGTCACCATCAGCGGCCTGCTGGAGAGCGATGGAGTCACGCCCGTGCCCGACGGAGCTCTGGTCGGCTTGACCACCACGCCTTATGCGTCAACCCAAAACGCCAATTACGTCATAGGAAGTGGCGGGACCATCGCTTCTGCTGGAGTTTCTCCGGGCGATGGGACGGTCGCAACCAACAACTCTCAATTCCAGCAATTTACGGTTGCGGGTGGTCAAGTGAGCGCTTCGTACTCCGATCTTGGGATTGCCGCCGAAGTGGGTCAAACCATTCAGAGCTACATTGGGGTTGTTCCCGTCAGCAGCAGCGGAGCCGTGCTGACCATCCAGGCCATTGGCGTTGGTACGGTGAATCTACACGGGGTCACATCGACCACCGCGAACGGCCCATCCACTCTGACCGCGAACACCACGGCAAGCGTGACGTTCAGCGGCATCAAGGACTCGGCCGGGAATACTGTTCCCGACGGTACTGCTGTAGGCGTGACCGCGGGCAGCTACGTCACCTCGAACAACGGCAATTACGACATTTCGACGGGTGGCACGATCGTCAACGGCTCGGAGGGAGCCTGCCCAGCGTCTTGAACGGCGGCATTTGGAACATCACGATTTCGAACTGACATGCTTAGGAAATGGTCACAATGCGTTGGCGGTACCGGGTTGAAGCCGGCCTTGCGTCGAACTGCGTTCTGGGTTCGACCTTGCTGTCCATGTTGAATATCCGCCGCCTCGCGATCGTGTTACTCGCCCTGTCGCCTGCGTTCCTGTTTCAGCCGCCGACGGCGCAGGCCCAGACTGCAGCCTCATGTCTCTATGCCCTGGACGCGAGCGCCCAAGGCGCGTTTTCAATTTCTGGAAGTACGTCGCTCTCAACCTCATGCAACGCTGTGGTTGAGTCCAGTGGCACCCAAGCCTTCCAGATGTCCGGAACTGAAATTTTCTACATGCAGAACAGCGCCCAAGTCGAAGTAGTGGGCGGATGGAATCTGAGTGGCCAGACAAAAATTGTGAACCAGACGACCGGCCAAACCGAGCAGCCGGTAAAGATTTCCAGTCCCGGTGACCCGCTTGCGTTTCTGCCCATACCGACGTCGAGCACGATCATCGGCAAGACCCCGACCGATTACGACATGAACAACAAGCCGCCGAACAACACGCTTTCGCCCGGCATCTATTGCG
>Ga0181531_10002680_pt1 | contig 11035 bp, 9 predicted proteins | sample PEATcosm2014_Bin_38_FD_119743 | JGI IMG/M metagenome (GOLD analysis project Ga0181531, IMG submission 119743) | Peatland microbial communities from MTU Mesocosm Facility, Houghton, MI, USA - PEATcosm2014_Bin11_10_metaG | ecosystem: Environmental > Terrestrial > Soil > Wetlands > Peat | place... | reverse complement strand
CCGCGCATCGTCACCATGATGTCGACGCGGCCCGATGGCGGCACGAAGACGTTGGGCTCGACGACCGCCGATGGCTTGCTCGGATCGACGCGGCTGGTCTCGAAGTCCCAGTTGACGGGAACGCCGTCGCGTGCGACGACGATCAGTGGGAGAACGGTGCCGTTCGCGTCGACGGTTTGGACGTTGATGTACGTGTCGGCGGCCGCGTCGATGATGCGGTAGCGGCGCGTCGTGTTGCCGACCTGGGTGACGGTCGGCCCGACCGCCGGCGTCGAGACCCCGTTGATGTCGACCGGGATCAGCGCGCCGTTGACCTGCAGCGGATCGCCGACCGCCTTCGGCTGCGCCGGGAGCGGAGCGCAGTAGCCGGGCGCGTTGGCTGGCCACGCGAAGCCCGAGTACCACGGCGGCGGGCTGAACGCCGCGTACGGCACCGGCGTCCCCGCCGCGGCGCCGCGCAGCGTGCGCACGCGGGTTGCGAGACCGAGGTAGTGTGCTGCCAAGCCGTCGGGCGCGGACAGCCGGGTCATGTCGTGCATCGCGTCCATCGCGCCCATCGCCGCGTCCATCGCGGCGGGTGGTGCCGCGCGCTGCACGCCGGGGACCTGCGAACCCGAGGCGGCATCCTTGACGACCAGCAGCACCGCGGCCGGCTCGGGCGTCGGCGAGGCCGATTCGACGATCAGCGCGCCGGCCAGGCCGCCGCCGACCTGATCGTACGAGAGACCGTGCAAGTGCGCGTGATACCAATAGGTGCCGGGCGGCTGCGTGAGCGGGATCGAGAAGGTGTACACGCAGCTGTTCGGATTCGGCGCCCACACCAGCGACTTGTAGACGTTGTCGACGTAGGGATCGACGTGCCAACCGTGGGTGTGGAAGTTGGTGTCGTTGGAGGCCATCCACGGCACGTCGGGTTGCGTCGGGACGCGCGGGTGATTGAAGTACCCGATGGGCGTGATGCCGGGCTGCGGGGTCGGCAGTGCGCCGTCGAACGGCAGCCACGCGCACCCGTCGCTGGTCGGGATGATCGACGAGCGCGGCGTCGGCACCGGTGTCGATCCGCCCGGGATACGGTTGATGAGCGTCATCGTGAAGGTGCCGCCCTGGCGCACGCGGATCGTCGGTGCCTCGACGTAGGCGTTGGCCTGCGCGGGCGTCTGCACGTAACAGAAGTGCTCGATGTTGTTGGTCGTCGGCCCCTGCATGACGTAGATGGTGAACTTCGTCTGCGTCGTCGCGTCGATCGTCGGCGGGACGGGCAGCACGCCGGGTGGCGGCGCGTTCGGAATGCACGTCTGCGTGGCGGCACCGCTCGCGGCGATCGTCGTCGCACCGTGTGCGCGCAGCGGGAGCGCGGCGACGGCGATGCCGGCCGCGACGAAGGACAAGACGGCGAGCGAACTCAGCCGTGAAGACACACCCATAGACCCTCCAAGAAGAAAGGGAGGCCGACTTCTTGGAGGGGGAGAGCGACCGGCCCTTTGTCGGGCTAGGAGCCGCCCGTGGGTGCGCAGATCGAGGTGAGGGCGTGCATCGCGGCCGGGTCCGGCGTGGGCGACGTGTGCGCGTACGCGAAGGCGTAGGAATACCCGCGCAGGTAGCCCTGCGCGACCTCGACGGTGGCGTCGCCGCGCGAGAGGGTGCGGCGGCGCAGCTCACCGTTGGCGCAGGTGGGCGACCAGGTCCGCACCACGGTCGCGGTCGGATCGTCTTGATACACCGAGGGGAAACGGTCGTGCGCCAAACGCCGGTACGAGCCGGAGAACGACCCGCTACCGTCGTGTGAGCTCAGCACCAGCAGGCCGACGACACTCTCGGACGGTGCCGTCCAGCCCGGAATGGTCGGGAAGGCGAACGGGGCCGGGCACAGGCTCGCCATCGCCGCCAGCGCGTCGGGCCGATCGGCCAAGTCGGCGGGGTGGGTGTAGGCGACCGAACCGACGCCGCCGGTCACCTTCGTGAGCAGCACGTGGACGGTCGCGATCAGCTCGCCGGAATGCAAGGTGTAGCGCAGTCGGTGTGCTGGCTGTCCGTCACACGTCGTCGTGCTGCCTTCGTCGGCGGCGTCTTGAACGGTCTGCCCCTGCTGGCCCATGATCGCCTCGACGGCCTTCTGGACGTCCTGCTCTTGGGGATCCGCGGTGACGAAGATGAAGTGTTCGAGCATCCCCTGGCCGATCACGTACTCCACGAGGTGGTCGGTCCGCTTGGCCTCGGCCCAGCCCGGCGGCGCGTCGAACGCGAACTCGACCGCGGTCGGGGCAGCCGATGCCGGCGTGAGCGCGAGCACCAGCGGCATGCCGACGAGCAGCGCCACGAGCGCGCGCAGTCGCCGATGCATCCGTTAGAGATCCAGCGTGCGGACGGAGTGGATGCCCTCGACGCTGCGCAGCGTCGCGAGCGTGACCTCGTCGGCCGGGCGATCGATCGAGAGCACCATGATCGCATCGCCGCCGACCGTGTTGCGCGAGACTTGCATCGTCGAGATGTTCACCTGCGCGTTGCCCAGGATCGTTCCGACGCGTCCGATCATGCCGGGGACGTCGGCGTGCTGCGTGATCAGCATCCCACCGCCGGGCGTCGCGTCGATCTCGTAGCCGTCCAGCTCGACGATGCGCGGCGAGCCGCTGATCGACGTTCCGGTGATCGTCGTCTGGCCGGGCCCGGCCAGCAGTCGCAACGACGCGCCGTACGAGGAGGCGTTGGCGTCACCGCGTGCATCGACCGCGATGCCGAGCTCGCGCGCGATCGACTCGGCGTTGACGACCGAGACGCGCCGGTCGGTCGTCGTCTGCAACAGGCCGCTGAGGAACGCGCGAACGACCGGCTCGGGATCGACCTCGGAGAGCGCGCCGCCGAGAACGAGCGTGAAGTGCGGCAGCCGTTCGGCCCGCGTGTACTGCGGATAGAAGCGGCCGATGCGGTACGCGACCTCGAGAAACGGGAGCGCGCGTTCGGCACCGGGGCCTGAGGGCGCGGGTGCGTTGACCGCGCCGCTCGCAGGTGCGCCGAGCAGCACGCGCGCGACGTCCTGCGCGAGTTCCGTCGCGATCCGCGCCAGCGCTTCGTGGGTCGAGCCACCCAGGTGCGGCGTCGCGAACACCTTCGGATGACGGTGCAACCGCGCACCCGTCCCCTCGGGCGGCGGCGGCTCCTCGGCGACGACGTCGATGGCGGCCCCGGCCAGCACGCCGGCGTCGAGCGCGTCGATCAAGTCGCCTTCGACGATCACGCCGCCGCGCGCACAGTTGACGAGGAACGCGTGCGGTTGCAGCTGGCGCAGCCGCTGGGCGTCGATCATCCCCCGCGTCTGACGGGTCAGCGGGACGTGCAGCGTGATGATGTCGCTCTCGCGCAGCAGGGTCTCCAGCTCGACCAGCGTGACGCCGAACGCGTCGGCGCGCGCCGAGGTGATATACGGATCGTGCGCGATCGGCGTCATGCCGAACGCACGGGCGCGCGTGGCGACGTTGCCGCCGATGCGCCCGAGCCCGACGATACCCAGCGTCTTGCCGAACAGCTCCGAGCCGATCAGCTGCTTGCGATCCCAGATTCCCTCGCGCAGTTGCTGCACGGCCGTCGGTGTGCGGCGTGCGAGCGAGAGCATCAGCGCGAATGTTTGCTCGGTCGCCGCGATCGTGTTGGCGCCCGGCGTGTTGAGCACGACGATGCCGGCGTCGGTCGCGGCCCCGACGTCGATCGCGTCGACCCCGACGCCGGCGCGCGCGACCACGGCCAGCTTCGGGCCGGCCGCGAGCAGGTCGCGATCGACGCGCGTCTCCGAGCGAACGATCAGCCCGTCGGCGTCGGCGAGCGCCGTCACCAGGTCGGCGCGCGAACGGCCGACTTGCGAGTCGACCTCGATGCCGGCCTCGCGCAGCACGGAGAGGCCCGCCTCGGCGAACGGTTCCGCGACGACGACGCGGGGCCGCGAGAGGCCGCTCTGCGTCATCGGGCGTACTTGCACGTGCTTGGTCCTCCGCTCTCGTGGGACGATCGCCGTAGCGATCGCATTCGTTGTCCCGCTCGTCGTTCTGCTGAGTTCGATCCGGACATCGGTCGGGTTCTGGGACACCGGGGACCTCCAGACGGTTGCCTGGATCGCGGGCATCCCCTATCCCACCGGCTATCCCGGGTACGTCCTGGCCGGCTGGCTGTGGACGCACGTTCTTCCCATCGGCGAAGTCGCCGCGCGGCTGAACGCGCTCTCGGCGGTCGCAATCGCCGCCGGTGCCGCCGTCGTCGCCGTCCTCGCGCTGGAATTGGACGTCGATCCGCTGTTCGCGACGCTGAGCGGTTGGTCGTTCGCGTTCGCTCGCGTCGTGTGGGAGCGCGGCACCTACGCCGACGTGCACCCGCTCGGCTTCGCGCTGGTCCTGGGTGCGCTCGCGCTCGGGCTGCGTTGGAGCCGGGGCGGACGGCCGCGCACGTTGGTGGCCGCGATCCTGTGGGCCGCGCTCGCGCTGGCCGTCGACGACACCGTGGTGCTCGTGCTGCCCGGCGCGCTGCTGGTCGGGCTCGGGCGAGGGTGGCCGTTGCGAGCGACGGCGCTCGCCATCCTGGGCGGCGTAGTGATGGTCGGTGCGGTCTACGCCTATCTGCCCCTGCGCAGCGCCTATGTCGTACGCCACGGGCTCGATCCCACGCTTGCGCTCGGCGTTCCGCCCGGCCGGCCGTACTGGGACGACCACGATCCGCGCACGCCCGACGGCTTCCGTGCGCTGGTCACCGGCGATGAGTGGAGCCCGCAGTTCACCGTGGCCCGCATCCTCTCGCCGCACGAGTTCGCCAACGCCTACGACCGCTACGGCCAGGAACTGCTCGAGGCGGAGCCGATGGGGCTCTTCGCCGCGGCCGCGATCGGCGTGTGCTTCGTGCTGGCCGACTTTCCGCTCATCGGCGTGGGGCTGATCGTCGCGACGGTGGTGCCGGCGCTGTTCGGCGCCTCGTATCAGGCCGAGGCCGACCCCGAGCGCTACGTCCTCGGGCTCTATGCGCTGAGCGCGCTGGGTCTGGCCGTCGTGGCCGATCGCACGGCCCGCGCATTCGGTCGCGACGTGCCGGAGCTGGCGCGCTTCGTCGTCGCCGGACTGCTGGGACTCGGCCTGGTGCACGACGTGCTCGCCTCGGGTAGTATTTGGGCGGCTCGCGCCGACCACAAGGGCGCGGAGCTGAGTGCGCAGGTGGTTGCCAGCACCCACGACGATGCGCTCGTCGTCGCGTCGTGGAATCTCGCCGCTCCGCTGGCCTACCGCGACTACGTCCAGCACCGCTTCGGCGCTCGCGTTCTGCTGTGCGCGCTGCCCGAGGAACATCTGCACGAATACCGCAGGTGGATGCACGACCGCCAGGTCGTGATCGTCGCCCTGAGCGATCCCGATCTGCCGGGCTTGCGCACGCGCCTGCTCGGAACATCCGGCGACGAGCTGATCTACGAGGTGCTACCGTGAACGCGTTCCTGGCCGGGCTGGCCGCTGCGATCGTCGCCCTCCTGTTTGCGCACGGGCGCTCGACGCCGTACGACAACTACGTGCTCTTCGCCGACGCGCTCCTGCACGGTCACCTCTTCATCGATGCGACCTGGCCGGGGCCGATGATCGACGCGGTTGCCTTCGAGGGGCACCGCTACATCGTCAACGATCCGGTGCCGGGACTGTTGATGCTGCCGCTGGTGGCGATCTTCGGGCTGGCCGCCAACGAGACGCTGGTAGCGTGTCTGATGTGCGGCGTCGCCGTCGCGGCGGCGTGGCGGCTCTTGGAACGGCTCGAGATCTCGACGCCGCGCACGCTGTGGCTGGTCGCGTTCTTGCTCGCCGGTACCGATCTCTTGTGGTGCTCGATGCTCGGCGATGTGTGGTTCATCGCGCAGACGTGCGCCGTCGCGTTCACCTTGTTGGCGCTCGGAGAATTGGCTGGGCAGCGGCGTGGCTGGCTGGTCGGCGTGTGGTTTGCGCTCGCGCTCGGTTCGCGTTTCACGCTGGTAATGGCGGTGCCGGTCGTGCTGTGGTGGTGTGCCGAGGGTTTCGCGCAGCGCGAGCGGCGCGGGCGCAACGCGCTCGCGTGCGCGCTGACCTTGGTGCCGTTCTTCCTGGCGTGGATCGTGTACAACGAGCTGCGTTGGCACGTACCGTGGGACGCGGGCCACACCGTCTTCTATCATCAAGACCCGTTCATGGGCTCGGCGACCGGCTCGCCGTTCGGCTTCGAGAACATCCCGGTCGAACTGTGGTCGTTCTTCGTGCAGCCGCCGGTCTGGCACGCGAGCGGCCATTGGCTCGAGTTCGCGCTCCCCGGCACCGCGCTGTGGTTCACCAGCCCCGCGCTCGTCCTCGCCTTCGCGGCGCGCACGCCGCGCCAGCTGGTCTGGAGCCTGTGGATCGCCACCGCTCTGGTGGCAGCACCCTCGCTCCTCTACTATGCCAACGGCGGCTCGCAGTTCGGGATGCGCCACGCCCTCGACTTCGAGCCGTTCCTGATCGTGCTGATGGCGCTGGGTGTGCGTGAGAGCGCCGGCTGGCTGTGGCGGGTCGGCCAGGCGGCGATCGTCTGGAGCGTCGGGGTGGGCCTGTGGGGCTGCTGGTACTGGGACGTCATGCGCGGCAACCTGCACGTCTGAGGGGCTCCCAGCCAAATCTCATAAATCATAGATTATAGATAATCTATGAACATCACGACCCTCCGATTCCACCTCGAGGTCTGCGGGCGCCGCGCTCTTGCGGCGATGGCGAGCGCGGCCCTCGCAAGTACCTTCCTCGTTCCGCTGACAGCTTCAGCGCAAAGCGCGAGCCAGGGTCCCAATTTCGTCGGCACGTGGGTGCTCGTTGCCGCGGACAAAGTGCTTCCCGACGGGAGTCGCGTTTCCGATTACGGCGCGAATCCACATGGTCTTGCGATCTTCACATCCGATGGTTACTACTCGATCCAGATTTATCGCGCCGAACGCGTGAAGTTCGCCTCCGGCGACAAGTTCACAGGGACGCCGGACGAATACAAGGACGCATCTGTCGGCATGAGCGTCAGCTTCGGGCGATATAGCGTCGACACGGCCAAAGGTACGATCACCTTTCACGTCGACCGATCTTCCGTTCCCAATGTGGACGACACGACTCGCGTCGATCCGTATGAACTCAGCGGCGACACGCTTTCCTGGAAGGTGGCGCCCCGCAAGGACGGCTCGATACCGATCACTGTTCTGCGAAGAGCAAAGTAGGAGAGAAGTGGACCAATCGGTGGCAGACCGCGTCGCGGCGGCACTCGCAGAACGGATCGTGAGCGGAGCGCTCGGCGCCGGCGCCCCGCTCCGGCAGGATCATATCGCCGAGGAGTTTCACGCAAGCCACGTCCCGGTCCGCGAGGCGTTCCGTAAACTCGAGGCCCAAGGACTCGTGATCAGTCAGCCGCGCCGCGGCGTCCGCGTCTCTCCGCTCGATCCGGATATGGTTCTCGAGGTAACGGAGATGCGCGCGTCACTCGAGGGGCTCGCGCTCGGGCACGCCCTGCCCCGTCTGGGCCGCGCCGACCTCGATGCCGCACGCCAAGCCCTGGTTGCGGGCGAATCGAGCGACGAGATCGCGGTGTGGGAAGCTGCCAATCGGCGCTTCCACCTGGCGATCACGGCCCCGTGCGGCATGCCGCGGCTGATGGCCTCCATCGGCGACCTGCACCGCAGCGATGCTCGTTTTCTGTTCGCGACGTGGAAGCAATGCGACTGGCAACCGCGCTCGGAGACCGAGCACTGGGCCATTCTCGATGCGATCGAGCGGGGCGACGGCACGTCCGCGCGGGCACTTCTCGAGTCGCACGTGCGCGAGGCCGGCAGAGCCTTGGTTGAACGTCTTCACGATACGGCCGGGAAGGCCAGCGCCGCATAGGCGGAACGTCGTGCGAGGCGACCTCGGCTGACCGCCACCTGCTTGCCTCGTGCGTTACACCGCGTCTCGCGTGGGTAGACAGACAGCCGCAGCTCGTGACCCGCCCGAGGAGACGACATGGAACGACGCAACACGATCATCGAACGCGACAACGGCCAATCGATGGCGACCTTCAGCCTGATCGCGGTGATCGTGGTGGTCGCGCTCATCGGCCTCTTCGTCTGGCAGCCCTGGAATGTGTCGACCCGTAGCAACAGTACGACCACGGTGAGCGCACCGGCGCCGGCGGCGGGCGGGGCGGCGAACGGCGGGTCCGCGAGCACGTCCAACGGAGGAGCGAAGTAATGGAACGCAACGATCGGAACGAACGCATCGAGACGGTGAAAGCCGACACGCACGACGCAATCGACGAGGCCAAGCAGCGCACGATGGCGACCGGCGAGCGCGCGAAGCGGGCGGTGGCGGGCGACCAGATGTCGGTCGGCGACCGCGTCGCCTCGCACGCCAAGGAGTTGGGCCACGAGGTCAAGGCGAACCTCGACGAGAGCGCGCGCAAGACGCGCGATACCGTCGAGCGCGAGCGGTAGGCCGGGACCGGCTGCGCGCCGGAGGACGCAGCCGATCGCGACCAAGACGAAGACCACGACGCCACTGGCCGAGTACGATCGCAAGCGCGATTTCTCGGTCACGCCCGAACCGCGCGGTGGGCGAACGCGGAGCGCTTCCGAGCAGCTCCGCTTCGTCGTGCAAGAGCATCGCGCGACCCGGCTGCACTGGGATTTCCGGCTCGAGGCAGATGGCGTGATGCCGTCGTGGGCGGTCGCCAAGGGCCCGACGATGGTCCCGCTCGAGAAGCGTCTGGCGATGAAGACCGAGGATCACCCGATGGACTACCGCACCTTCGAGGGGGTGATCCCGGCCGGCAACTACGGGGCGGGCGAGGTCATCGTCTGGGACGATGGGACGTACGCGCTCGCCGAGGGCACCGATCCGACGGCCGAGATCGCGAAGGGCAAGCTCAAGTTCGTCCTCAACGGCAAGAAACTCAAGGGCCTCTTCACCCTGGTCAAGATCAAGCCGCGCGCCGGCGAGCACGGCGATCCGTGGCTGCTCTTCAAAGATCATGACCAGTACGAAGATCCGGCGTGGACGATCGAAGCGCACGCCGAGAGCGTCAAGACCGGCAAGACGCTCGCGCAGCTGCAGGCCGCGCGCCAGGACGCACCGATCTGGCAGAGCAATCGCGCCGCCTCCGCCGACGGGACGCTGGTGCGCAAAGCCGCCGTGCGCGCCAAGGTCCGCAAGGACCCGCTGCCGCGCGACATCGCGCCGATGCTGACCACCCTGGTCGACGAGCCGTTCGACGACGACCGCTGGCTGTTCGAGCTGAAGTGGGACGGGTATCGCGCCATCGGCACCATCGAGAAGGACGCCGTGACGCTGACCTCGCGCACCGGCAAGGACTTCAACGAGCAGTTCCGCGAGATGCGCGACCTGCCGCACGCGTTCCGTTCGCTGCCGATCATCGTCGACGGCGAGCTGTGTGTGCTCGACGCGAACGGCAAGCCCGACTTTCAGGCGCTCCAGTCGCGCGAGAAGCCGGTCAAGGGGCTGGCCAAGAAGACGACCGTGGTCACCTACGTCGTCTTCGACCTGCTGTACGCGGACGGGCGCGATCTGCGCGAGCAGCCGCTCGAGGAACGCAAACGCCGGCTCGAAGAGCTGATCGTTCCCGAGCGCAACGTCCTCTTCTCGAAGCACCTGCTCGGGCGCGGCAAAGAGCTCTACGCGTTCGCGACGCAGCGCGGGCTCGAAGGGATCGTCGGCAAAGTACGGACCTCGCCGTACCGCTCGGTGCGCTCGCGCGAGTGGGTGAAGATCAAGGTCCGCCGGCGCCAGGAGTTCGTCATCGGCGGCTGGACCGAGCCGCGCGGCAGCCGTAAGAAATTCGGTGCGTTGCTGCTGGGCTATTACGAGCAGGACGCGCTGCGCTACGCCGGCCACGTCGGCACCGGCTTCGACGAAGCGCGGCTCGACGACATCGCCAAACGCATGGAACCGCTGGTGCGCAAGACCTCGCCGTTCGTCGACGCGCCCAAGACGAACACGCCGGCACATTGGGTGCGCCCGCAGCTGGTGTGCGAGGTCGTGTTCGCCGAGTGGACGCGCGAAGGCATCCTGCGCCAGCCGGCGTTCGTCGCGCTGCGCAGCGACAAGGACGCCAAGGACGTCGTGCGCGAGCGCGAGCAGCACGCCGACCCCGACGCATGAGTCCGAAGGCGGCGCCCCAGAGCGTCACGATCGACGGCCACTCGGTCGCGCTGAGCAATCAGGACAAAGTGCTCTTCCCGCGCGACGGCTACACAAAAGGCGACTTGGTGCAGTACTATCGCGCGGTCGCGCCCGCGATCTTGCCCTACCTGCACGGTGCGCCGCTGACGATGGAGCGCTACCCGGACGGCATCGACGCGACCCGCGCGTTTTGGGAAAAGCAGATGCCCAAGTTCACGCCCGACTGGGTGCATCGCGTCGAGACCGAGCCCAGCACCGGCGAGAAGCGCAAGGTCACCTTCGTCGTCTGCGAGGACGAAGCGACGCTGGTCTGGGTCGCCAACCTCGCGGCGATCGCGCTGCATGTGTGGACCTCGCGCGAACCCGACCTCGACCGGCCCGATCTCGTGCTCTTCGACCTCGATCCCGGTGAGCGGTGTCCGCTCGCGCGCCTGGCCAAGGTCGCGCTCGCGTTCCGCGACGAGCTGGACGCGATCGGCCTGCACCCGCTCGTCAAGACGACCGGCGGAATGGGGCTGCACGTCGTGCTGCCGCTCGCGCCGCAGTACGACTACGACCACGCCAAGGGCCTCGCCGAGCTGGTGGCTCGGCGGGTGCAGGCCGTTCTCCCGGATGACACGACGCTCGAGCGGGCGATCAAGAAGCGCCCGGATGACGTGGTCTACCTCGACTGGGTGCAAGTCGGGAAAGGCAAGACCTACGTCGCCCCGTTCAGCGTGCGACCGCGTGACGGAGCCCCGGTCTCGATGCCGCTGGTCTGGGACGAGGTCGAGGCGATGCGGCGCAAGCGGGCCAAGGAGACGACGGCGGAGATGCGGCGCTGGACGATCGCCACGGTGCCCAACCTGCTCGCCGCCGGCGGCGATCCGTGG
>Ga0181531_10002679_pt1 | contig 11036 bp, 9 predicted proteins | sample PEATcosm2014_Bin_38_FD_119743 | JGI IMG/M metagenome (GOLD analysis project Ga0181531, IMG submission 119743) | Peatland microbial communities from MTU Mesocosm Facility, Houghton, MI, USA - PEATcosm2014_Bin11_10_metaG | ecosystem: Environmental > Terrestrial > Soil > Wetlands > Peat | place... | reverse complement strand
GGACTGCCGCAAGGCAGCGGGTACCATCCGCGAGAGCCCGGCGCCAGATTCTCAGAGAGAAGGTCTTAACTATGGCAGCCAATTGGCGCCGCGCACGGAGTGTCGATGGGGATGTTTTCATGAATTAGGAGAGGCCTAGGGAGTGGGGAACGACATTAGAGAGAGACAGGGGAACAATTACCAGAAAGATCCGGAGGACGCGGTGGTAAGCGAATCGGTGAGAGTGGTGGTGTTCTGCCCATTTGTGCCGATAAAGACGAGCGAGCCGGCGGTGTCGGTCGCGGCCAAAGCGTGAGGATTGAAACCGAAGAATGCGAAGACCGTCAAAACAGCCGCCGAACCGAGCACGAAGGTATCCGAATCCATGCGGATCGCACGGCGGAATCTTTTTTCCGACAAGAGGAAGGCGCGCTCTTGGAAGGGTTTCAATTTGAGGGGACGGGTGTGGAAGTTGGGAGGCAGGAATTAGGGGGTGGGCGGCGCAGTCCGGTTTCCGGCTTACTTGGGTGAGGAAGCTATGAACGGGGGGGGCTCGGGTTTAGAATGCGAAAACTGACGCGCAGTCAAGGTGCCGTTAGGCTGCCGAGGCTGCCCCAAGCACCGCATCTGGATTTCGCCGCAGCGGTGGAAGATAAAGGAATGGAGGGAGTTTCTCCTGGCATGGCTGGCATGGGTGCTTGAACGCCCCAGGCTCATCCTCTTCCTGAGCTGCGCCATATCCAATGGCTTGGCTTGACAAAAGGATGGATATTTTTTACCGATTTCCCTTTATCCGGCGGGTGGAGTGTAATTTGCGCTGTAATACCACCTGAGGGACCGCGTCCAATTCCCGTTCCAATGGACCTCCGTTGTAAAATTCCATGCTGGCATTCAACATCCCGCAAACCAACATTATGGGTGCCGGCTTCGGTGGGTATGAGATCCGTCTCCAATGGACTAACCGACAGCTCGCCGGCTGCCAAATTTATCCTCCCCTCGGAACGACGCCGCTCGTCCGTTATCGAGGCGAATTGTTAAATCCTGCGACTGATATCAAGGTGACTTTGACCCTTCCACCCAAAACGCCGAATACCGGTATAAAGGCCCAATTGGACCTCACGGCTTTGAGGTGGTTAATGTAAGGTAGCTCAGCGCATCCGCGCTGAATTTCGCCGTCCCGCCGGAGACGGGAACCGGCGGCAGGGCCTGGAGCCGGCGGGTGGCGTCGGTGACGCTGGGGTAAAGCTGTGACAGAGTCGTGGGCAGGCCAGTCAGTGTCACAGGACGGGTTGCGCCGGTGTTGACGAGGTGAATCGCGTAGCCATCGCGTTCGTCCCCGTACGCGGCCACCGTGAGGCGTGGGCGGTCGCTCTTGACGGCCAGCGATGGCGCCGTCGGTGGTGTCAGGTCAAGCTGCTTGAGATTGAAGAAGCGCTGCGTCGGTTGCAACGGCTGTCCATTTCGGCCGCCGGTGAGCAGCGAATAGTTATCGGTGAGCTGCCAGTGCAGGATGGCTGCGGGCCGGGCGAGCGCGAGGCATCGCACATAGAGGTCTATTTCATCGAGCGCATACCACGGCTCCAGAAACACGACGGGGTACCGGTAGCTATCTGGGTCGGTACCGCCTTCGGCCACAAGGAGCGGCAGCTTGAAGCGCTCGGCAATTTGGCCCCAGCGGGCGATTACTGCATCGCTGCCGCCAGTCCAGCAATGGAATGAGACGGCCCCCACATACTTCATAGCTTCAGGATCGGCGATGGTGGGATCAATGAAATTAGCCGGCTTCGGGGTGGGATTGCCGGTATCCCCGAGGAGTGGCTTTGTAACGAGTCCCGCGGCCGCGAAGGCCGCGCCAAGGCCCTTGATGACCGTGTCCTGTTCTTCCGGGGTCAATTTGACGTTAATACCCATATCCGCTTCGTTGAAGGAAAAGAGCAGCGGCTCGGCCCCGTAATTCGCTTTCAAATACGCCAGGTAGGAGGTGATCGCCTTGTACATGGCCGGCCATTTTTCCGGCGCGATGCGTCTGCCGCTGCCCCGGTTGCCACCCTGCCCGGTGCCGGTCGCCACGGCCCAGCCCGGGGCGGACCAATCGCTGATGATCATCGGGATTTTTCTTTGGGCGAGGGTCCGCGCCATTTCCATCGCCTGCCGCACATTATTGGCCAATGGCCCGATTGTGGGATCCGCTGTCTCACTGGTCTGCCAAGAGCTCAATGGCATTTCCAGCCGTCCCCAGGTAATGCGAAGGTTTTCGAAGTTGTAGACGATGGTCGCGGGGTCAGCCGGACTCTGGAGGCGGAAGTTGCCGCCGATGCCGGCAAAGGCTGGCCCGGTTTGTGCGGGATCCAGCGTGAGCGTGACCGGCGCGCTATCGACGTCGCAGGTCGCCTTGAGGGTGAACGAAAGATGATAAGGCGTGCCGGCATTGAGTGTGCCGGTGACGATGGGGATCAAGAGGCTGGCAGCCGGGCGCGGGTCTCCACGGCCGCCGCGCGTGCCGCGCCCGGTCTCGAGGGGCGGCGCCTGTAAAATGATATGCGTAGGGCTGGCGAATGCGAACTGGACGCTGCGATTGTCCGTTCCGGTGATGCGGATGACGCTCACGGTGGCGTCGGCGAGACGTGTGCCCTTCGGCGGCAGACTGGCCAGCGAGACGATCCTCTGAGCGCCATTGGAAGAATCCGACTCGCATATGGTGGCGCTGCCCGTGGCGAAATCTCCGCGGGATAGATTGATCCAAAAATAAAGGCCGCCGAGCGGCACGGCCGTGTCCGCTCTGACTTGAGCGTCAATGTTTGTGGTGTCGGGCGCGAGGTCAATACTCTGCTCGGTGATGTTCACCCCTCTGCCGACGCCGCCAGGGCCAAAGCCGCGACCGCTACCAGATGCAGGGTTGAAACCAACCGTGCCGTTGAATACCTCGCGCGCTCCGATAAGACCGGGATTTCTCAAAGTGGCTTGCGCGGTCTGAGTACCGTCTGGCGAAATCATTCGGATGCTGGCGGTTAGTCCGATTGGGTCGCCCTGAAAGCGGAATTCCCGCAAGTCGCCCGCGCCGCCCCATTCGGTATTCGCGCGGGTGGGGATGGGGGCGCCGCCAATAAGAAGGAGGGCCGGAAGCAACGAGGTGAACGATTTCATAAGCGGCTCCATTTGGGGTTTTCCGTCGACCGATTAACCCCAGGATCCTGGAGGTGACGCCGGATTTAGGAAGCAAAAGTCAGTGGGACACAAAATGGTGGCGCCGCTTTACGCGAAGTGCCCCCTGCCGGGGCGACTACACGAAAAACCCGATTTACATTTCCATCACCAATGGAGTGGAAGTCCCTCTGACGGCCGAAGGTACGGGCGATCCCAATGGAAACACGGGGAAGGAGACACGGACACTGATTCGTGGCCCATCGGATGATGGGCATTCAGCCGTTTTTCATAGGGCGAACGCCGGCAGCGGGATTTCTCGCACTGAGCACCACAATCTTAGCCTCCGTGTGAGGAACCTTCATTCGCTATTGACGAGCGTAGCGTGGCCTGCGGGCATCAATGCACTTCACGGGGCAACGACTCGGCTCCGGTGTGCGTTTCGAAAGCTGCGCGGGGGACATCCGCATGCGAGCTTAAATGCCTCATTGAAACGGCTAAGGCTCTGGAAGCCGGAATTGGCCGCTATCTCGATGATGGGATCGTCCGTGGTGACAAGAAGCCGCTGTGCATGAGAAATGCGGTGCCTGGTGAGGAAATCGGTGATGGTGGTGCCGAATGCCTTGCGGAAGAGCGTCATTGCATAATTCGGGTGCAATCCGGCGGCGGAGGCAATCTGCCTGGCAGTCATCGCCTCGTGGTAATGGCGCGCTATGTAACACGCGAGTTGATCGGCGCGACTTAACTGGTAGCCCGATTGGAGGAGGGCCTGCGGTAAGCGTGCAGCGCCGCACTGGCGCGCTGGCAGAGCCAGCGCCAGCCGCAGGAGCCGCGCCTGGATTTCCAATTGGGCCGCCTGCTCGTTCCTCGCGGCGCCGCAGTGAAGGTCTGTCACCCATTGGCGGAATTTGGCGCTGTCGCCGGGCGCCGTTTGCGGATCGCACACGATCTGCCCGGCCAGGATGGGGTGGGCAAAATGCTCTGGAAATCCGCAGCCCAAAAACCATGCCAAGGGCAATGTGGCGACGTAGTAGGGTTTCCTGGTTTCCCATTGCACGATCTGGTGCGGAATCGCGGCCCAGAACAATGTTAGGCGCCCGGCCTCGACGGTGATGCGGGCGCCGCCCAGCAGATACATCAGGGAACCTGATGGCAAATAATTGATCTCAATCTCATTGTGCCGATCCGGCCGAGGCATGGGAGTGGGCGTCCACAACTCGCAGGTAAAGCCGTAGGGGGTGAAATCGGTCCGCGATGTGTCAAATCGTTCGATGAACTTAGAATATCGTGACTCGCCGCGGAGGTGAAGCGGGAATATCGGAAATATCAGTCCGGGTATTCGAGGGAAAACGCCTTCGCCCGCGAGACTGGAGGCTTACTGACCGAGGTGGAAATGCTCCAGGATCGCGACACGCTGATCATCACTGAGGGCGGGAGTATTCTTTGTGTATTGGATGACTGCGGCAGGGTCACACTGCGCCCAGCGGGCAAGGATAAGGCTGACGCCCTGGGAGCGGCCGGCATCGTCACTGATGCTTTCCGCCCAGTTCAATGCGGCAGCCGTATTGGCATCGATCAACGCCGGGTCGCGGGCGATTTGCGCAACGACCGCATCAAAATCCGGCCCCGGTGGGAATTGATTGATCCATGCGGCGGCTTGCGGGAGGTCCCGGCTAATCCATACGCTGACAGCGGCCGTAATCGCCTGCTGGCGGAGAGGGCCTGCGGGAAAGCTTGCCGCATAATCGGCAGCCCCGCGCGGATCAGTCGCCGCCCAGACTCGGCCGGCACTGATTAGCGCCTGGGTGTGCTCGACTTGCGCCGGGAGTCGAACCAACCAGGCCGCCGTGCCATAGGGGTTTCGCCCCGCCCATTGGATGGCGACCCGGTTCAATAAATACCCGCACATCTCCGAGTCCGGCACCTTTCGCAAAATGGATTCGACCGTCACCGGGTCCTGCCGCGCCAGCATCCGCACCACGGAATCCACTCCGGCCTTTTCCGCATCGAGCCTTAGCCCGGCTATCGCCTCGAGAAGATTCTCCTGCGAAGGCAGGCTGGAAGGAAGAGAGGCGACCGCCGGTGGCGACGGCGGTATAGGAGCGGCGGTTGCGGAGGGCGGCAGAGTCTCATGATCGAAGGCCGGCAGCGCGAGAGACGGGGGCCTCCCGAACCAAATCGCTGCGAGGGCGGCAAAGAGCGCTACGCAAAGGATGGGAAAGAGACGATTCAATTGCATGGGAAAGGGGCGCTCTGCCCGTTACCGGCAGAGTGCCCCGGCCCTATATTCTGATTGCTGTCCAGGTGCGCAGCCGGTGCTACGGCGAAGCGGCGGCCTGCGTAGTGGAGGCGTCTGAGCTGTTATAATAGACCCAGTCGTATTCCGGCCAGCCGCTGATCGACGGATCGGCTGGCTGCGAGCCGATTTCCAGCTTCAGCGCATCGTACATGGATGCGCCGGAGGCGAACAGGGTAAGGATATTGGTCTGGCCCGCGGGCAGGAGGTCCGCGGTGTTAAACTGGAAGACAGCGTAGTTATTGTAACCGGCAACGCCGCTGCGCTCCTCGGGATCGCTGTCCAGCCGCGGATACCACAGAAGGCTGCCTTTGTGCTTTCCATTCAAGCGGAGCTGGAGGCTTGAGGTATCGTTGGCGGCGAGGTTGATGGAGACGAGCACATACCCTCCCTGCGCCATCTGCGCGGCCGTGGTGGTGAAATGTATCTCCCAGGCCGGAGGGCTGAACTGGGCGGGCGTCTTGCCCTCGGCCGCGGCGCCGCTGATCACATAGGATGGTGTAATGTAATCATAACCGTTAATGCCGGAAGTGGAGCCACCATAGACGCCGGCATAGAGATTGGGATAGAAGTTGTTGTACTGAGTGAAAGGCCAGTCATTGACGGTGCTGCTACCGATGGTATAGACGAGCTTGCCGGAATTTGACTCAAGTTCCTGCCAATAATTCCCGATTGCCAGGTAATCCCGGTTATCGAACCCATTGCTGAGATGGCCGTTCATGAATTCATGGGCGGACCGGTCCGGGGTGCCAATGGTCCAGATGGGCGACTGGGAGCTGAACTTCCTTTCATTGAATGTGCCATTGACCGTCGTAGTAGTCGTGCCGACCACGACGTTGTCGATATGATAAAGTCCCCATGTGCCAAGGCTGTAGGCGGTAAGGCGGTATGTGCCGGGCATCACATCCGGAATGGTGACGTTTCCTTCATTGGCATAACCCCAATATTGGAAACCGGCGGACGACTCCTGCATGTAAGTGTTGTTGTCCGAGAGCACGATGATGTTATTGCTCGACGAGGTGCTCCATTTCGATCCCGCGATATTGGCGACCACCGAGCCGCGATTGGAGCGCGCCCGATAGCCGTTGGAAAGGAGAATGCCTTCGGAGTCATAAAAACTCAGGCAACCCGGGATACTGTTGACCGCATCGTTGTAAAGGGAGGCAGCGGTGGTATTGGTGGAGTTGAAGGCGTTTAGGTGAAGGTAAAATGGTCCAAGGAGGCGGTTGGCCACCTGCCCCGCGGTGAAGTTGATGTTCGAGCCACCAAGATGAGCCGAGGCGTATTCCAACTCGATGCCTGAGAGGAATTGCTTGGTGGGCCCTCCAATCATGGTCTCCGGGCTGGGAACCACCCACCAGAATGCGTTATTGGCGCCCACGTAACCGTGCGCCAGATGATATTGCTGGTAAGTCGAATAATTGTACTTGGTGATGAATTCACGGGCCAGGCCAGCCTCGGAGAGGTAATTGCCAAGGGCCGATTTCGTATAATCGACCGTCTCTGCCTGGACCTGCCGCCCTGGGTTTGAGGCGACCAAACCGGTGGTGTAGGCGGTGGTGGGAAATGTTTGTTCATCCACGCCAATGTTATTCGGACCTGTGTTTACCTGATAGAGAAGCGTCGTGCCGTTGGACTGGGAAATGGCATTCGACGAGCAGAAGAAGTTAATCGCGGCGTTTCCAAAGCCCGTTGCGCCGTCTCCGGAGAAATGGCGAAGGACCTGGTAAAAATGGATGCCGGGATCGCCGTCGCGAACGACAAAATGATTCTCGACCTCCAGCGGATCTGAGCCAGGAATGTCGGCTTTTGTGATCCACATATCCAGGTAGCCGTTGAGGTGATACCCAGCGGTGGTAGCGCCGGTCTTAGTTGCACCGCTATACCCATTGAGTGGATAGAAGCCGACGGCATGGCCGAAGGGAGAGTCACCGTAACTGGTATCCAGCCAGTTGGTCTTCACGCCGTTCAAGGTAACTTCGAGGTTGCTGATATTTGAGTTCGTCGGATTGAGCGCGAAGGAAAGGGTATCAGTGGTGACATCCCATTCTGTTGAGCTCTTCTCGGTAATCGTGACCGCATGAGCAAATTGACCTGCGAGGACGAAGGAGGCGGTGAAGCCCAGGAGAAGGCGACGGCGTGAATGGCGTGGGGGGAACGACCGGTGCATAACTGTGTTTTGGATTATCTTATCTTGTTTGGGGGTTTGAGAATGCTGGGGGCACCCATGTCCGACAATAGATGATCGGAATTCCTTTACGAATAGAGAATCCCAATGCGAAAGGTCAATGCGGTTTTTGCGATTCAGCCTTCGTCTTCTTAGTTCAAAAGGTCACAACGCAGGGTGTCGAAGGAAACATTCCACCAATTAATAAGCTCCTCATAGTGAGCGACAAAGGGAATGCTATAATCCGTCCAGAAAAGGAAGCGCCGGTTCCGATATCGGCTTAGAATACCATGAGTTTTTCCACAGATGTCGGGAGAATTTCGGAAGTGTCCGTCTACACTCATGGAGCGGTATCGATCAGGCGCAACCCCGGCCAGGTCTTTCAGTTTCCCTAACTCCGCTCCCTCACCTCTTCATCATGCCATCCGATTCATCACCAGGCGCGCGTCATCATCCCCAGTTCGGCGCAGGCATCTGGGTTTTCGGGCAATTTGTGGACCGTTACGCCGCCGACGCATACGGCCCGCCCGTCGATACCCTGCAGGCTATCCAGCGCGCGGCGAGCGTGGATGGAATCGTCGCGCTGGATGTAAATATGCCGTGGCCGGAGAAGCATCTCTCAGTGCGGGATGTGAAGGCCGCGCTCACTGACCATGGACTGCGGGCCAACGCCATCACACCCCATATTTATACGCGGGACTTTGTCAAAGGCAGCTTTACCCATCCCGATGCCGCGGTCAGGGGCATGACTATTGACCGGGCGAAACGGGCCATCGAGATCGCGCACGAGATGGGGGCGGATTACATGAAGCTGTGGCCGGGACAGGATGGATTCGATTACCCCTTCCAGGCAAATTACCGCCAACTGAATGAACTGGCGATCGGCGGCGTGCGGGAGGTCGCAGAGTCGGACCCGGGGATGCGGATTGCGATTGAGTACAAATTCAAGGAGCCGCGCACTCACATGTTCTTCAGCACCGCAGCACGCACGCTTTTGGCGATTGACGAGATGGGCGTGGACAATGTCGGAATCGTGTTTGACCTGGGCCACTCGCTCTTTGCCCGGGAGACGCCCTCCGATGCGCTGCAACTGGTGCACAGCCGCGGCAAGCTCTACGGCGTGGAGATGAATGACAACTGGCGAGAGTGGGACGATGATCTCGCGGTCGGCTCCGTGCATTTGATCGAGACGCTGGAGTTTCTTCTGGAATTGCGGCGGATCGACTGGAAAGGGGTTTGGGCGCTGGATCAATTCCCCTTCCGCGAAGACCCGGTGGAAGCCGCGCGCGCCAGCATTCGCACCCTGCGGGCAATGGATCGCGTGCTCGATCGCCTGGACCTGGCCAAACTCAAAGCTGCGCAGGAGGCGCAGGACTCGCTCGCCGCGCAGAGACTCATCCACGAACTGCTGCTCGGCAGCAGCGAATAACCGGGCGCGAAGCCGCTGGGCATCTTACCCACCTTGCCATGACGGATTACGCCCTCGCCCTCAAAGCGATCCAGTTGCGCAAAAAAACGCTGGAAGCAATCTTTGAAGCGGGCGCTGGACATACTGGTGGAGGGCTTTCCTGCATCGATATTCTTACGGTGCTCTACCATCGCATTCTCCATGTCTCGCCGGAAAATCCCTCGGATCCAGACCGCGACCGTTATGTCCAAAGCAAGGGCCACTCGGTGGAGGCTCTGTACGCGGTGCTGGCGGATTGCGGGTTCTTTCCGGAATCAGAGTTGAAAACGATTGGGCGCTACAGGTCACATTTTGTGGGCCACCCGACGCGGCACGTACCCGGGATCGAGATGAACACCGGCGCGCTCGGCCACGGCCTGTCCATCGCGGCCGGCATGGCTATCGCCGGGAAGATGGACAGGGCGCCATATCGCGTTTTCACGTTGCTGGGCGATGGCGAGCTGGCGGAAGGCTCGAACTGGGAAGCAGCGATGGCCGCCGGGCATTACCGCCTGGATAACCTGACAGCCATCGTCGATCACAACACCCTGCAAATCACCGGCCGCACGCGCGACGTTTGCAGCAATGAGCCGCTCGACGAAAAATTCCGCGCCTTCGGCTGGGCGGTTGTCACGGTCAATGGCCACGACTTTGCGCAACTGACGGCCGCGTTGAGCAAGCCGGCTGAGCAGGGGAAACCGACCTGCGTGATCGCAAACACGGTAAAGGGCAAAGGGGTCAGCTTCATGGAAGACGTGGCGCGATGGCATCACGGGGCGCCTAGCCAGACGGAATTCGCCCTGGCGCTTATTGAGCTGGATGCCGCGGAAGCGGTGTTGGAAGGGAACCGGTGAGCGCGTCCGCTCCATCCATGTACTCGCCGGAGGCGATGGAGATGGCGGAATCGCTCGGCCTGAAGATGGGTCGCGCCAACCTGGAGGAATTTGCCGCGACACTCGCGGATCTGGCGCGGGCGGACGGCAATGTTGTTGCGGTCACGAGCGATTCCCGGGGGTCGGGGAAGCTCGGGCCGTTCGGGCAGGAGTTTTCCGGCCAATTGGTCGAGGTTGGCATCGCGGAGCAGAATCTGGTCGGTATCACCGCGGGGCTCGCAGCGGCGGGGAAGAGACCATTCGGGGTCTCGCCCGCATGTTTCCTGACAGCGCGCTCGCTGGAGCAGATCAAGAACGATGTCTGTTACTCGGACGTGCCCGCGACGCTGGTGGGCATCAGCGCGGGCGTCAGTTATGGCGCGCTCGGCAGCACCCACCATTCGCTGCACGACTTTGCCGCGTTGCGCGCGATCCATAATATCTCCATCTTGGCGCCGGCGGATAACTTTGAAACACGCGGAGCCATTCACGCGGCCGCAGCCTCGGACAAGCCGATGTACGTCCGCTTGGGCAAAGCGGCGACTTACTCATTGCACGGCTCCGAGACGAAATTCGAGGCAGGCAAATCCATTCCATTGAGAGATGGGAATGACGCGGTATTGATCGCGACTGGAGAGACCGTGATCCACGCGCTGCTGGCGGCGGGTCAGCTCGCCCGGGGCGGAATCGCCTGCCGCGTGATCTCCATGCACACGGTCAAGCCACTGGACGTGGAGGCCGTGGTGAAAGCGGGCCGCGAATGCCGGGCTGTCCTGACCGTGGAGGAACACAGCATCCATGGCGGCCTGGGCGAGGCGTGCGCGGCGGCGCTGATGCAGGATGGCAGGAATGTGGCCTTCCGCATCATCGGTATCCCGGATGAGGAGACCGTTACGGGCTCGCAGGCAGATATCTTCCGGCACTATGGCATAACGATGGAAGGCCTGAGCGAAGCGGTGACGCAACTCGTGAGGCCGGCATGAGCCTGATCCTGGCCCTGGACCAAAGCACCTCCGCGACCAAGGCCGTGCTATTTGACGCGGTGGGGACCGTCATCGACACGGCGTCCCGCGATCATCGCCAAATTTATCCGCAGCCGGGCTGGGCGGAGCACGATGCGGAGGAAATCTGGGG
>Ga0181531_10002678_pt1 | contig 11050 bp, 11 predicted proteins | sample PEATcosm2014_Bin_38_FD_119743 | JGI IMG/M metagenome (GOLD analysis project Ga0181531, IMG submission 119743) | Peatland microbial communities from MTU Mesocosm Facility, Houghton, MI, USA - PEATcosm2014_Bin11_10_metaG | ecosystem: Environmental > Terrestrial > Soil > Wetlands > Peat | place... | reverse complement strand
CGCAGCATTCGCCGAATGGCCGCGCGAATCAAGGCATCGGGCACGAGGCCGCTTTCGAGCAGCGGCTCGTACCAGAAACGCTTTTCTGGTTTTTCCTGCGCCGCCGGTAGCCACTTGGCGTGTCCTGCTTGCTCTGAACTCATGAACCGCTCGCTTTATGGAGTCCCACCGGTTTCGGAAACCACGGCACAAACGCGCTGGTGCGCCGCTGATACGCGCGATATTCCTCGCCACGGGAGCGCAACGCTTGCGCTTCGGTGGCGGGAATTCCGGTGACGCCGAGCAAAAAGTACAGAATGAGCGCGGGAGAGAGCACGCCGAGGACGCCCCACGGCGCGGTAATAGCCAATGTCGCAAAACCTACCCAGATCAGCCACTCAAAAAAATAGTTCGGATGACGCGAGTACTTCCAGAGCCCGGCCTGGCAGGTCTTCCCCCTGTTTGCGGGATTTTTCTTGAAGGCATCCAATTGCCGGTCGGCCACAGCCTCGCCGACCATGGACGCTAGCGATATGCCGGCTCCGACGAACGCCGTGACGCTTAACCCGGCGCGAGCGTCGAGGGACGCTAGCAGAAATGGCAGCGAGAGCGCGACATCCAGCAGCGCTTGAAATTCAAAGAAGAATAGAAAGCGAATCGGCAAGTTGGTCTTCCAATCGCGCCGTAACTGCACGTAGCGGCCTTCTTCAGGCTTTCCGATGACGCGCGCAAAGAGCAGATACGCGGCGAGGCGCAAACTCCAGAGCCCGACCACAGCCGCCATCAGCCATTTGCGCGGCACGTACCCTGGACCGGCGAACGCGTAGTAAACGGCCAGGATGCCCAGGCCCGCGGCCCAGCCTACGTCCACGATGGCGGCGTTCTTAATGAGCAAATGGATGATCCACAAAATCAGCATCATCGCGCCGACGAGGGCCGCTCCAGTGAGGGCGAGCGTCAGGGCTACCGCGAGCATGGAACGGCCTCCGCGACGGTAGCTTGGGCGGCAAGCTGCATGCGGCGCAAAACCCGGCGCAGCACGGGCGTCAAAACGAAATAGAGAATGACGGCGATGATGGGCGCCAGCACGAACCACACGACGATCGCGTGCCACGTCGTGGTCCACAGCAGCTTGATGGTGTTCCATACGCTCACGTGAATCATGGCGTAAATCTGCGGCACGGAAATGGGCAGATGCGGTGCGCGAAACAGCCGCTCGCCCAAACGAAAAAATGGAATCAGAAGTGCGATCTGCGCGGGGTACATGAAATAGTTCACGAGCTGGATCGCGGGGAGGTTCAATTGTAGCGCCAGCGCCGCGACGGCGCAGAGCGCGGTGGTCCAACCCAGCGCCGGAAATATCCCCAGCACCACGCCCAGCGCCAGGCTCAGGGCCAGTTTCTCGGGCGTGACGCCCTGCTTGAGCAGATCGAGAATCGGGCGCACAAGCCGGCGATAAAAAAATCTCTCGCTCATGCAGCCTTCTGCTGGAATAGGGCGGCCACGCCTTCGTCGGATTTAAGCTGGAACAGCTGAATTAGCACATAAAGCGACATGGCGATATTGCCCAGCAGCATAATCAGAATGAACCAGAGGATCTTCGACGCCACGGCACGTTCGCGCCACGCCAGCCAGCAGAAAAAAGTAATGAAGCCAAAGTACGCATCGTACAGCGTCGCCACGGCCCAGGGATTGTTTACGAACCCGCTGCGCGCCTGCCAGATCGGCTGCTGCAAACTCGTGTGAATGGTCATGCCGACCATGAATACAAAAATAAATGCGAACAGCAACTTCAGGAAAAGCTTCACGCGTTTGACCTCCACAGCCAGCGGCCGCCCGCAGTTGCTGACTGTCTTCCGCACGGGCGGCTCCAGTCTACTTATACGTCAGCCCTGTTCATTCCGATGCGATTGGCGCCCGATAGGTGCGGCTCAATATAGTTTCCGCGGCAGCCTGACGCCATTCCATAACTGCAAGAAAGCACGCGGGTTGCCACCAATCACAGATCCTGGACGGAAATATACTCTCGTAAGTCAACGCGTACCGCCAGAGTTTCGCGATGGGAAGGGAGTTTGGCCGACCGTGTGCTCTTCAAAGTCTGACATCCGTGTCTCTCTGCCGTACGTAGTACACTGCAGGACAATACTTTGAGTCGCGTAGCGGTTATTGGTTCCGGCATCTCAGGCCTGGCTTCGGCTTACTACTTGAGTCGCAAGCACGAAGTGTCGCTTTTCGAGAGCGAAGTGCGTCTCGGCGGCCACACGCACACCGTCACCGTGCAATCTTCGCGCGGTCCGCTTCCCATTGACACCGGTTTTATCGTGCACAATGACCGCACTTATCCCAATCTCATTAAGCTTCTCGAAGAATTGGGCGTGCCGCGCGTAGATTCGGACATGTCGTTCGCCGTCAGTTGCCGCAAGACCGGCTACGAATATTCCAGCCGCGGCTTGCGCGGCTATTTCGCGCAACGCCGGAACGTATTTCGCGCCCGCCCGTATCGTTTATTCGGCGAGCTGCGGCGTTTCAATCGTGAAGCGGGAAAACTCCTCGCCAGCCCGCAGGCCGAAACCGTTACCCTCGTCGACTATCTCGACGAACACGGTTACAGCGACGAGTTTTGCGAATTTTATCTTTTCCCCATGGCTTCCGCGGTGTGGTCCTGTGCGCCCGGGGCATTGCGAAAATTCCCCGCGGCCATGCTGGTGCGTTTTTTCGCCAATCACGGCATGCTCACCGTCAACGGCCATCCACAATGGAAAACCATTCCCGGAGGATGCAACCGGTACATCGCGCCGCTCAGCGCCCCGTTTCGCCAACGCATTTTCACCAGCGCGCCAATTCGAGCCGTGGCACGCGACGCCGATGGCGTTACGCTGCGCTTCCGCGGAGGTCGCCCGGCCATGCGCTTCGACCACGTGATCTTCGCCATGAACAGCGACCGCGTCCTGCCGCTGATCGAAAATCCCACGGACACCGAGCGTGACGTCCTCCAGCATTTTCGCACCACCGCCAACGACGTCGTGCTCCACACCGACGACGCGCTCCTGCCGCGGCGCGAGCGAGCCCGCGCTGCCTGGAACTATCTATTGCACCTCGACGCCCGCAATGGCCGCGGCCCCGTCACCATGACGTACCACATGAACCGTCTGCAATCGCTAGCCGTGCCGGAAAATTACTGCGTTACGCTAAACGCCAACGGCCAGATTCGTCCAGAGAGGATCTTGCGCCGCTTCGTTTACCACCATCCCATGTACACGCTCGAATCGCTCGAGGCGCAACGCCGCTGGAAGGAAATCAGCGGCACGCAGCGCCTGCATTTCGCCGGTGCCTACTGGTTTTACGGTTTTCACGAGGATGGCGTAAACTCGGCCCTGCGCGTGGCTCGGGCGCTTGGGGTGCAGGTTTAGGCATGGAGTCCGCGCTCTACGTTGGAACGCTCCGTCACCGCCGCTTCACGCCGCGACCGCACGCATTTTCCTATCCCGTTTATATGGCCTTTCTCGACGTCGATCGCCTGCCGCAACTTATGCACGTCTCCCCGCTCGCGGCCTACAACCGCTGGAACGTCACCGCCTATTGCGAACAGGATCACTTCGGCGACCGCGCCCAATCACTGCGCGCGCGGCTGGCGCAAGACGCCGCCGCGCAGGGCCTCACGCTTCCCACGGGAAAAATCTTCCTGCTCACCCATCTCCGCTATCTCGGTTACGTCTTCAACCCTGTCTCTTTTTATTATTTCTACGACGAGCATGAAAATCTCGCCTTGCTCATGGCCGAGGTCAACAGCACCTTCGGCGAGCGCCACAATTATTGGCTTACCGCCGCCAACGCGCTCCCATCGACCAACGCCAAGCGCTACGCCACCACGAAAGAAATACACGTCTCCCCATTCATGGGCATGGACATCCTTTACGACTGGACTTTCTCTCCGCCGGGCGAACACCTCATCGCCCACATGAACACCCTGCACCGCTCGCCAAGCGACCGCGCCGAAAAGCCTTTCTTCGACGCCACGCTCGAGCTCGACCGTCGCCCGTGGCAAGCCCGCGAACTCCATCGCGTCCTCGCCAGCTATCCCTTGATGACCCTGCGCGTCATCGCCGCCATTCACTGGCAAGCCCTGCGCCTCTGGCTCAAGCGCGTCCCGGTATTTACGCATCCTGGTGTCCGCCACGAAGCTCCGCAATCGCCCGCAAACACGAAAACAGAAACGCTGCGGGCGCCAGACCATCTCTCCAACGCGCAACCCGCGCCCGCGAAAGGAACTCTCCTCGGATGAACCCCTGGCTCGCCGCGCAAGCCAAACGCCTCCTCTTCCGCTCGCTTAGCGATCTCGAGTCCGGCTTTCTCGAGATCGTCTGCCCGGAAGAAACCTACACCTTTGGCGACCCATCCTCCACGCTGCGCGCCATGGCCGTCATCCACAACCAGCGATTTTTCCTCCGTGCCCTCTCCGGCGCCGACATCGGCATGGGCGAATCCTACATGGACGGCGACTGGACCAGCCCCGACCTCGTCTCCCTCGTGCGCCTCTGCGTCCGCAATATCCGCCTGCTCGACGCGCGCAACACTTTCTTCTCCGGCGTCCGCGCCCTGGCCGCGCGCCTCCGTCACCGCCTCCGCGCCAACACCATCGCCGGCAGCCGCAAAAATATCCGCGCGCACTACGATCTCAGCAACGACTTCTACGCCCTGATGCTCGACCCCAGCATGCAATACTCCTGCGCGCATTTTAGCCATACATCCGACACGCTCGAAAACGCGCAGCGCCGCAAGCTGGAACAAATTTGCAACAAACTCCAAATCTCCCCGGGCGACCAAATCCTCGAAATCGGCTGCGGCTGGGGCGCCTTCGCCATCCACGCCGCGCGGCACCACGGCGCGCAAGTCACCGCCGTAACCATCAGCCAGGCGCAATACGACTATGCCGCCGCACTTCTCGCTCGCACCGACGTACGGCCCGGCCGCGTCACCCTGCTCCTCGAAGACTATCGCCGCCTCGCAGGCCAGTTCGACAAAATCGTCAGCATCGAAATGTTCGAGGCCGTGGGCTTCGCGCACTACGACACCTACTTCGCCGCCTGCGACCGCCTCCTGAAGCCCGACGGCGCCATGCTCCTGCAAACCATCACCCTCCCCGAACAGGAAGTCTCCGCCTATCGCCGCCGCACCGACTGGATCCAGACCTACATTTTCCCGGGGAGCGAACTCGCCTCCGTCGCCGAAATCAGCCGCGCCGTCGCCCGCCGCACGCAGCTCGCGCTGACGCATATCGAAAGCCTGGGCATACACTACGCGCAAACGCTGGCCGCCTGGCGCGCGCGCTTCTTCCAGAATCTCAGCGCCGTCCGGCGTCTCGGCTTCGACGAGCGCTTCATCCGTATGTGGGATTTTTATTTGGCCTGGTGTGAAGGCGCCTTTCGCGAGCGCTACATCAATGTCGCGCAAGTTGTGCTGGCCAAACACGGCACGCAGCGCCCGTTGCTCGGCGACCCGCTAGCCGCCCAAGCCGTGTCGCCCGGCAAGCTGCAACGCTAAACTCTTCTCGTTACGGCGTCTGGCTGGTATGGTCGTGCACGATCTTCCAGCCCTCAGGAAACCGCTGCCATACCAGTGAAAAAACTCCGCCAATATCGCCCTTTTCGCGCGCCAGGTGCCACTTCCCCAACACCAGCGCCGCATCCGGCCCCAGAAACCGAATCTCCAGCCCGGAAAAATCCAGCTTCCCCATCGCCGCGCGGTCCGCGTAATTTTTCTTGTAGCGCGCTAATGCCCCGTCCCAGCCGCGCGTGACCCCGCTCGTCCCCGAGAAAGTTACGTCCGGCGATCGCCAGTAGCCGTCCAGAAACGCGTCCACATCCCCGCGATTCCAGGCTTCCACCTGCGCGTTCAAAACACCGCGAATCGTAGCCGTATCCGCGTCCCGGTTCTCTCCCGCGCGCAATTCCACGCTCCACAAGGTCACCGCTGCGCCTATCGCGCACAACATCAGTCCCGCCCACACCGCCCGTCCCGCGCGTAGTTTCATCGGCGCTCCTTCTCCGGCAAAGGGTTCTCGCAGAAATATTTTCGCGGCGGCCAGATTGTTTCTATGCCGCCCAGGTAAACCACCCCGCAAGTTCCATTTTCGCCAACCCCGCAGTCCTACCGGACTGGTACCCCTGTTCTATAGGGCAGAACGGCCACCTGCCCCACTATACGGGTGAGGCAGAAGGATGCTAGCCGCCGCCATGCTCTTCGCTATATCGATCGTTGCTCTCGCCCAGTTCGCTGTCTACTACTGGCGCGCTATCCTGGCCGGGGCCGCTGCTAAGCCCGTCGCCCCGGAAATCCTGCAGTCCGCCTGCGTGACAGACGGGCAACTCTCCGCCAGTCACTTCCCCGCGCTTGCCGAGCTCCACGACCTGACCCCGGACCTGCACCCGTCGTCCGCTGGCCTCGGCATGGTTCGCGCCTACTACAGCGCGCTGCAAACCCTCGGCAAAACGCTCGGGAGCGCATTCCCCGAATGCGCCGCCTGGGCCGACCGCGAAGGCATCGTCTGCGCCCACTATGCGGCTGTGCAAATCGATCGCCGCCTGCAAGCCAACCTAGCCATGGTCGCCTCTCTGCGCTCCTGCTAAATCGTCCGCCAGCAGTCGCAGCTTTATCTGCTCTTCTCTGCGTTACTCTGGCAACTCTGCGCCTCCGCGTTATTTTTCTTGTTCTTTTTTGTTCCCGCGACCTGCTTCTGCAGCGCTAGTAAGCCCAGCGCAGCAGCACCCCGCCCGTCGTATACCCCGCCCCCACCGCCATCAACAGCACCAGATCCCCCTTCTTCAGGCGGCCCTGGTCCACCGCATCTCGCAACCCCAGGGGAATCGTCCCCGCCGTCGTATTCCCATACTTATCGATATTCACCATCACCTTCTCATCCCCAACTCCCAGCCGCTCCTGCATCGCGCGAATAATGCGCAGATTCGCCTGATGCGGCACCACCAGTTTCAAATCCTCGCTGGTAAACCCGTTGCGCTCCAACAGATGCGCCGCCACCTCCGCCATCCGCCGCACCGCATACTTGAACACCTGCGAGCCTTCCTGATGCACCACGTGCATATTTTTATCCACCGTCTCGTGCGTCGGCGGGTTCAGGGATCCACCCCCCGGCATGTACAGGAACTGACCGCCGGAGCCATCCACATCATGCGCAAAATCCAGTATCCCCGGCTCGTCGCCGGACGCTTCCAGCAGCACCGCCCCCGCCCCATCCCCAAACAGCACGCACGTCGCGCGATCCTTGTAATCCAGAATCGTGCTCATCGCGTCGCTGCCGATCACCAGCACTTTTTTGTGCGTCCCTGCGCCTACAAACTGCGCGCCTACCGTCAACGCATACGCAAACCCGGAGCATGCCGCCGATAAATCAAATCCCCACGCCTTCTTCGCTCCAATCCGCTCCTGCACCAGGCACGCCATCGCCGGAAACATCATGTCTGGCGTCACGCTGGCCACCACGATCAAATCGATCTCCGCAGCATCCATCCCCGTCTTCTTCAGCAGGCACTTGGCCGCCTCCGTTGCCAGGTGCGAGCTCGCCGTCCCCTTTTCCACCACGTGCCGCTCGCGAATCCCCGTGCGCGAGCGGATCCACTCGTCGTTCGTGTCCACCATCTTTTCCAGATCCGCGTTGGTCAACACCTTCGGCGGAACGTATCCAGCCACACCGGTAATTTTCGCCGCAATGCGATGAGACATTGTTCTCCTTGCCACGCCTTCCGTCACCGCGCAACCCTTGGTCGACGGGCACTACCACTTCTGTCTTGCTTGGATGGGATTTATCGCGCGCGGTAACAACCGTGGTAACCACCGCGAAGTCCTACAACCGCGCCCCTTCACCACACACTCTTCCGCTCGCGATTTTATGCGATACCTCGCCGCCTTGCCAAGCTTTGTCGTCCATCGCGGCGTGGCCGTTCGCTGGGGTGCGCGTTCCGCTACGCCACAATCTCATACCGCCACGTCAGCTCCGCCGTCTTTCGCAGCATCGCCGCCACCGAACAATACTTCTCCTCGCTCAAGGTAATCGCCTGCCTTGCCGCCTCGTCGGTAATCTTCCCGCGCAGGCGGTAAACCAACTCCAGCTTCGTCCACACCTTCGGCGTTTCCGTCGCTCGCTCCCCCGAACACGAGATTTCCAGCGACTCCAGCTTCTGCCGCTTCTTCTCCAGAATAATCACCACATCCACCGCCGAGCACGCCGCCAGCGCCATCAACAGCATCTCCATCGGACTAACCCCCACGTTCGTCCCGCGATCTCCATCCATTACCATCGCGTGCCCCGAAGGGCTCGTTCCCACAAACTGCTGCTTCCCCATCCACTTAATCTCCGCCGTCTGCATTATCCCCCCCTAAAACAGCATACCAAGCACCCTACCGCCACGATACCGAGACGATACCGCCCTACAGGCAAATCCCCATCCAGCCTGCATAAAAGCTATTCACAATATCCACGATTTCGATTGGACTCCCACTTATCCGCAGCCTACAGTTACCTCTCCAGCGCTGCCCGAGGGGTCCGGTAGCTTCCTGCCGGAGGTACTTGTCCGCGTGAGTCAAGGAGGCATTGTTCCGCCAAGCATGCAGCCCCCACACGGGGAGCAGTTCGCTTTGTTGCGGAAACCTGCCATGACATCCAGCGCCATCCCAGCACGAAATTTAGCTTATTCTTCCTTTGTGAACTATCAGCTCGACAAAGCCTACGACGAAATGTTCGAGGCTCCCGGCGTACCGCGCCCGCAATATCGCGCGCTGCACCAGACGCTCCTGGGACTTCCCCCCGAAGAGCTGCGCAAGAGCCAGCAAGCCGCCGACTTGTCCTTCCTCCACGAAGGCATCACCTTCACCGTCTACGGAAACAAGGAAGGCACCGAGCGCATATTTCCCAACGATCTCGTCCCACGCATCATCCTGGCCCGCGAATGGGCACAGATCGAGAAGGGTTTAACCCAGCGCATCACCGCCCTCAATCTCTTCCTGAAAGACATTTACCACGACGGCAAGATTCTCAATGACGGCATCGTTCCGCGCGAACTCATCTACAGTTGCCGCCACTTCCGCCGCGAAATGCGCGGCCTCAGCGTCCCCCGCGATATCTACGTCAATATCTGCGGCACCGATCTCGTCCGCTTGCCGGACGGCAGCTTTGCCGTCCTCGAAGACAATCTCCGCGTCCCCAGCGGCGTCAGCTACATGCTGGCGAATCGCAAAGTTCTGAAGCGCGTATTTCCCACGATGTTCCAGGACTACGGCGTCTGGCCTATCGACCATTACCCGCAAGCTTTGCTCGCTACCCTGCGTAGCATGGCCCCGGCCAATTGTCCTTTGCGCGCCGATCCCACGGTCGCCCTGCTCACCCCGGGCGTCGGCAACTCCGCCTATTTCGAGCACACGTTTCTCGCCCAACAAATGGGTATTGAGCTGGTCGAGGGCCGCGATCTTCTCGTCCACAACAACGTCGTTTATATGCGCACCACGTCGGGCCTGCGACGCGTCGACGTCATCTATCGCCGTGTCGACGACGATTTCGTCGACCCCCTCTGCTTCCGCCGCGACTCCATTCTCGGCGTGCCCGGCCTCTTCAACGCCTACCGCGCCGGCAACGTCACCCTGGCCAACGCCATCGGCACGGGCGTCGCCGACGATAAAGCCGTCTACGCCTACGTTCCCGAAATCATCCGTTACTACCTCGATCAGGATCCCATCATTCCCAATGTGCAAACGTTCCTGATGACCAACGACAAGCACCGCAAGCACGTGCTCGAGCATCTCGACACCATGGTCGTCAAAGCCGTTGGCGAATCCGGCGGTTACGGCATGCTCATAGGGCCACACAGTAGCGCTCTCCAACGCGAAGCTTTCCGCGCGCGCATTCAAGCCGACCCGCGCAACTACATCGCGCAGCCCACGCTCTCTTTATCCAGCGCCCCGTGCCTCATCGACGGCGAAGTCGAGTCCCGCCACATCGACCTCCGCCCCTACATTCTCTTCGGCGAAAAAGTCACGCTTGTCCCGGGCGGCCTGACGCGTGTCGCGCTGCCCAAAGGCTCCCTGGTGGTCAACTCCTCGCAAGGCGGCGGCAGCAAAGATACCTGGGTGCTCCGCGAAACTCCGAAAAAAGGCGACCTACGCGTCGTCAACGGCGCCAATTTCGAGAGCTTCGTGGCCCCCAGCGACACCGCGGACGCCCCCGCCTAACGCACATGCGCCCGCCTCGAAATTTTTACGTTCGTTCCTTCCAGCGCGGCGCCGGGATGCTTTCCCGCGTTGCGGACAATCTTTACTGGATGAGCCGTTACCTCGAGCGCGCCGAACACACCGCCCGCTTGGTCGACGTCGAATTGCAGCTCTGGCTCGATCAATCGCCCGAAGCGGGCGCCGGCCGCTGGCGCTTCCTTCTCGAAGCTCTGCGCACTCCCGCTCCCGCCGGCGAGGTAAATCCCGATAATCTCGTCAACACCCTGGTCTTCAGCCGTGCCAACCATTCTTCTATTGTTTCCTGCATCTCCATCGCGCGCGAAAATCTCCGCCACGTCCGCGAACAGTGCAGCTCCGAAATGTGGGAGCAGCTCAATCGCCTTTATCTGGAAGTCATCGACAATCAGCCCGCGGAGTCCTGGATTCTCAAATCTCACAGCTTCTTCCGCGCGGTGCAGGAAGGCGCGCATCTCTTCCAGGGCATCACCGATTCCACCATGAGTCATGGCGAAGGCTGGCAATACATCCAACTCGGGCGCTTCGTTGAGCGTGCCGAAACCATCTCCTGCCTCACCGGCACGCACTTCAAGCGCATGGCCTTCACACCCGAACAAGCGGTGGAAAGCGCCGAATATCTCGAGTGGGTAGGTTTGCTGCGCGGCTGCGGCGCTTTCGAGGCCTACTGCAAAGCCTACACTGCGGAAATCGTTCCCATACGCGCCGCCGAATTTCTGCTGCTGAATCCAGACTTCCCGCACTCCGTGCGCTTCTCGGTGGATCGCGTGAACGCCGCACTCCACCTCATCGGCGACCTCACCGAGCGCAAAGCCAAGCT
>Ga0181531_10002676_pt1 | contig 11051 bp, 20 predicted proteins | sample PEATcosm2014_Bin_38_FD_119743 | JGI IMG/M metagenome (GOLD analysis project Ga0181531, IMG submission 119743) | Peatland microbial communities from MTU Mesocosm Facility, Houghton, MI, USA - PEATcosm2014_Bin11_10_metaG | ecosystem: Environmental > Terrestrial > Soil > Wetlands > Peat | place... | reverse complement strand
GTAGTAGGCGTAGGCGTGGGCGGCGTCGTCTGTAACCTTCCTCATATGCTCAGGGCTAAAGTCTTTGCCGTTGCCGTAGTCCTCTGCCATAGATATAGCAGCTAAGGACCTAGGATCTGGGTCTACGCCATTGTCTTTAAGCTTAGACATAACATCCTTAGCGCATTGAGCTGAGAAATAGGCTAAGAACCTAGGGGGTAGAGCGTAGGTCTCTAGGATTTGCTTTAGGGGCTTAGATTTTAGAGTTTTAATCATACATCTCCAGTTTTATGGGCTCTATGCCATACTCTTCCTTAAGAAATTTAACCTGTTCATTGAAGTGCCGCAAGGTAAATTTATGAGACTTGTCTTTAAATAAAATCACTTTACAAGAGGTCTTATTTCCATAGCGTCTAAGTCCCCTTCCCACCTGCTGCGTAAATGCCCCCCTGGACTTCCCCAAACCCGCTATAATCACATATTCGGCAGGCTTAGTGTCTACCCCCTCACCTAATACTCCAGTCGTGCCTATAAGTGCTTTACGCTCGTCTAATGCGAATTCTAAAATAAGTATGCGGGTATCTTCAGCAAGGCCGTTGGCAAATGGTATACCGGTGCGTTTTTTAAGGTCCTCTCCGTGCGCTATTTCCTTCACTAGGCAAAGAGTGGATGCGTTAGCAGTTTCTAGGCGCTTTAAAATAGAAGAAATGAGGTCATTCCTGACCTTGTTTCCGACTATTAATTCAGAATAAACCTCACTCCAGGCATAAGCATTGGTTTTACGCTTAGGCAGCTCGTAATAATACGCCTCGACTGGGCATATGTATCCTTTCGCCATTGCGGTAGCGTAGTCAATGCGGTAGATGACCTTTGAGAGTACAGATTCAAGGAGCAGGCGCTCATTGTCCTGATTTCTGAAAGGGGTGGCAGTCAATCCGAATTTATAGTATATGTTCTTCCATGCCTTTTGATTCAACTTACGGTAGGTCTTGGCTCCTGAATGGTGGAACTCATCTAGGATGACGCAAGCGTGCTCGTTATCTGTTTCATTTGGGTCTAAGGCGTCTACATTTTTTACAGTGATGTGTTGTACGCCGTCTTTGAAAATGGACTTTAATCCCGCAATGGTTTGACGTTTAAGTTCTAGAGACGGTACTACTATCAAGGTAGGTACTTGCAGCTCGTTAATTATGTGGGCGCATATTAAACTCTTCCCTACGCCGGTAGGAGCGCTGATAATACCTCTTTTGTAGTCTACGGCAGCTTTCGCGGCCTCTAGTTGCTCAGGATAAGGCGTCTGCTTAGACTGCATAGTAAACAAGCCGGGCCGCTTTTCGGGCACCTTCCTGATGTCCTCAAGCTGGTAGTAGGTATGATTACGCACAAAGCAAGCATGAACTAGATAGAGTAGTCCCGTTGGGAACTCCCCTCGTTTAGTCAATAAACTTCGTTTAGTGCGGTACGCCTTGGCAAAGTAGGCCGCCTGGGAGTCTAGGGAGTAAGAAAGAAGCTCTTTAAGCTCCTTTTCCATATCTCTAGTCAGCCCTTCCAGGCGACATATACTATTATCTACGATCAGTTTAATCACGCGCGTCAACGTCACAGCAACAGTAATGAAGATCTTTTTGACAATATAAGCAACGGTTCATTTTTCCTCCTTTGCCGCAAGAGCAAGAATGTCGATCGCCACCTCATCTACAGTCTTATCCGAGTACCATTCATCCCTAAGTACATTCGCAGCGTCCTTCAGCGCCTCGTTGCGAATCTCGCGGGCGAATGATTCGAGTTCCTCTAGACGCGGCTGGTAGTCCTCATCTTCAGCGGAGTAGGGGTACAAATCGTCCAAAAGCTCCTCGCAGCGTTCTCTAATATTCACAATCATTCATCTACCTTAATCTGGCACCCCGACACCACGGTAAAGTCGCAGGAGGCTCCTGTAGCCTCTGAAGCATAGTCTCCAGCCGGCAGCGCTGTCAAGTAGTCATATCCATTGGACTGATCTAGGATCGCATATAACGACCCATTAATGCAAATACCGTCCTCTGGAAAGACTTGTGGATAGACTGCCTCGTAGCCTGGGCAGAACTGCACGGTGTCGACAGTGAAACTACCATCAGGCGACGCACTAGGACCTGGTACAGGGCTCTCAATAGGCGTTACAGTGCTTGTAACTTGGACTTGTGGGGCTGGGGTACTGACCCCGCACCCAACGACTCCCATAAGGGCAATAAACGCGGCTAATACGATTTTAAACTTAGTCATGGGAGCACTCCACTTGTGTATTGTTATAAAAGCAGTACTTCATTTCAGAGGCCGGTGCTTCACAGCTTGAAGCGAGTTTAATCACGCAAGCCCCAATTAGCACTAGGGCCATCAATCGAATTACTTTAATCATGCTGCCTTCCTTCCTGATTCAACAGCGTATACGTACGAATCGTATAAGATCACTAACGCTACCGTAAGCTCTCCTAAAAGAGCAGATCCCTCTGGCAGCATCGCTATCCTACGTTTAAGGGCTTCGATCTCTACTAGCATTTCTGTAGTATTCATACTTCAAATCTACCGTAAGCCCTATTTAAAGTCAACTGTGTCAGCTTTGACCCTATTCTTACGATTTTAGTTGACAGAGTCAAAATCCCATGATACCCTGGGGAAGTATCCCTGCCAACAAAACTAAGCCTTAGGGGGATGGACTTAAAAAGAAGAGTAAAGTTTCCCCTTCCTTATATGTCTAGAATCTCATGTTTAGGAATTAATTGCAAGTCCTATGGTTAGGGTGTACTGTATCGATATGGACACTTGGTCAATACAAGTAGACACAAAACTATGGCCATTTACTTGGTACGCTAGAAATGACCTAGGGTTTGAAAGTCCTGATTTTTATGCGTACACTGAGGCTTTGGTTTGGGTTAATAGCTGGGAAAAGAGGATACATGAGCCTTTGGAATGACATTCAGCCTTGGATTGATATTGATTCAGGGCTTATGACGGCGCCTGACGGCGGTAAAGATAACCTTATTTTGATGTCGGCGTATCTATACCGAGAATTGTTAAGATTAGGTGAGGAAGAAGCTGCTATAGAGCTTTCGGCTAGGGCAGTTGGGTTTTTGAATAAATGCAGAGTAGACAAGGGTCTTTACCGTAGAGCCCCCGGTGACTTATCAGATAATAGTGTTGACAATATGATAGGGGCGTGCTCCTTTGGCGTGGGTGTAGCTGAATTTATCAGACAGAGATGGAATACCCATTTCAGTTGCTTTGACGTGAATGCGCCGGATAAGTTCGAAATTGGGTCAAATTTTTACGGTAGGTTTATTGGACTTAAGGCTTATATCGTAAGTTGTTCGTCTAGGAAACCTTGGCTTATCCAGCGGTGGTTTTGGATTTTGTCAACCTTATTCAGCATCAAGTACTCGACTGGGGCGTCAGATCCACTACTTCAGCTGTTACAGTGCGACGCGATGTCCAGACGGTGCCCTAAGACAGTGGCGTATTGGCATAAACATTATTCAGTTAAGTCCTTGTATTCACAGTACTTTGTCGAAGACTTTCCGTTAACAAAGTATGCCCAGGATTGAACTATGAATAACTGGCGTATTCTTACAACACCCGGTATCCTGCTGCCTTGGTTTCCTGCCTACTACGCAATAAACGACTTAGGATTAGAGAGTCCAGACTTTAATAATTACGCGCACGCGTATGCGTGGGTCACTGGTTGGCCTAATTATTCTATTGACACGGGCGTACGTATTTTGATACCGTAGTTGTATCAAGTCATTACCCCCGACTTGACTATTCTCCTCCCTCCTGAAGGGCCTAGCTAATCTCCCCCTTAGCTAGGCCCTTTTCATTTGACAGTGGTCATTAAGTGTGTCACCGTAGACTTATGGTAAAGAAAAAAACTAAAGTGAATGATTATGCAACAGGGCTAGTGGAAGATGTCGTGAGGGACATCTGGGGGCAAGGATGGACTAATAAAGAGACTATCGACTTTGCTATCTCTTTCTTGGCTAAGTTTACAGGTACAGTTTTGTTTAAGTCCTTAACAGACGAAGTACCAGACGTGTACAAAAAGAGAGAAGATGTCGCGAAATACGCGATTAAGAACTTTTCAGATACGAAAATGGCAGTACAAGAAGCCGTAGCCGCCGCCTTTACAGGGGCAGTACAAACTTATTCAGGTCAGCCGATCGAATATTATTGTCAAGTGAAGCCCGTGGGCCCTGCTGCCAACAAGGAGCCCATCTAATGCGTATTAATCGTAAGCTACAATATGGCCTGTTGTTCGCGGTGTACCTAAGTCGCTCAGGTAGGTCTACTATCGACATCGTATCTAAAAATATTGACGTGCCTAAAGCTTTTCTTGAACAAATTGCAAGGGACATGCGCGTCGCCGGTATCCTGAAAAGTGTAAGGGGTCCGCATGGAGGGTACGAGCTTCTAGGAGAACCCACCGTAAGGAATATTTTTGAAGCATTAGGAGAGCTAACTCTTCTCAGCCAACAAGAACTTTCGATCTACCGTAGAGGCGAGCTTGAGCACAGAGCACTTGCCTCCATGGTGTCGGATATGTCTTTTTCTCTACATAACATTTTCAAGCGCTCGATTAAAGACGTAGTTAGAGAGACTGTTGCGGCTGAGAAGTATCTTCTCAGTAAAGCCAAAGAGTCAATGAGGCCAAACTAATGAAAAATCTATTGTTCACAGTGTTTTACTGTTTTATCGTATGCAGTATCCTTCTATCGGCCATGCTCGTAGTTACTTATGCTACGTCAAAAGTAGCTAATGCAGGGGCTCTTGAGAACCTCCGGGCGTCTACCGTACGCGTTAACGGAGCAACCGGCGCTATTGTTCAAGGAAAGTCTGGAAAAAAGTACCTAGTAACTAACTGGCATGTGTGCGCATTTGTTAACGGTAAAGCTAGATTCCTTACCGGAACCTTCGATTCTGGGTATGAGGTGACAGGTCCCATTAAGCTCAAAGATCCAGAGTCCGATCTGTGCGCTGCCGAGATTAATGAGCCTAATTTACCTGCCTTGACTATTTCGAAATATGATGAGTCGAAAGATCTGATCACGAGAGGCTATCCAGGCGGCCATGTCAAGGAAAGCTACGGATATAGCAAAGGGAAGCTTGATTGGGAATGCGAAGTTGACATTGAGCTTATCGGAGCCTGCCCTGGTCGCTCTAAAGTAAGGTATTACCATAACGGCCAAGTCAGAAGCTGTGTCCTTCATTGGAGTAGTGTTCTTACCAACCTTTTCAGTCGCCCAGGTTCTAGTGGTTCGCCTGTTCTCGATAACGACGGACATTTAGCAGGTATTATGAGTAGTCACGACTCAAATTATAATGACTACGCCGGAGGCATGGTGTCTACTGAGCAAGTCCGAGCATTTTTGGATAGACTATGAAACAGTATTGGTTATATCTGGCGGTTATGCCATTCACACTTGGCATCCAGCCGCTTGATAAGGCGCTAGAAGCGGGGTACGTACAAAGCGGTACGGATAAGCTAGTTACCGGAACTCAGAACTACCTTGTCGATAACTACGCCAAGCCCTATTACCTAGACAAATTGGTAGCGCCTTATTTCGTATATAAAAAAAGAGAGCTGACTCTTCCTTTAGGAAACGGCGATAAGATCAAGTTTCAACCCGATAGCGCTACTCTATCTATTCCATTCTGAGGAACTATGACTAACCTTGAAAAACTTGCAATTTTAGCTACTTTAACCTGTATCGTAAAATTCTTAGCCGAGGGCGTGTCTCTAGTAGTATTCGGACAGTCAATCAACCTAGGACACGCAGATTCAATGGCCTACGCAGCACTTTTGGCCCCTCTTTGGGGCAGTCACAGTTACATTACCGGTAAAAAGGGAGACCAAGATGTCAAACAAAGTTAAAGTACTGATCGTAGCGGCAGTAGCCCTCGTATGCTTTGCTGTAGGACGGTACACCGCCCCCAGTAAAGTCACGGTCCAAACTAAAGTAGTCGAAGTTGACCACAAAGTTGACGACAGCGATACTAAAACACACGAGCATAAAAAAGTAGTCATTGTCACTAAACCAGACGGCACCAGCGTCACTACCATTACCGACAGCACAAATTCAGACACAAAAGACCATTCAGTGGATATCAGCACTACTACGACTAATCAAACTACTACGACTGATAAGAGTAAAAACTTTAACAATCTCACCGTCTACGCCTTAGCAGGGTCTAATTTACTGCATGGAGGAGCTATAACCTACGGCGCTATGGTAACGAAGCCCCTTCTCGGACCAGTGTCTATGGGACTATTTGGTATGACTAATCTTACTTGCGGAGCAAGTATCGGATTGACTTTCTAACACATTAGCCCTATCGTTTAGATACAGGAGATACAAATGCTTTCAGATAAAAAATTAGCTAGAATTGAAAAGACTCTCGGCCAAGACTCTATCGCACTTCTTAGCGCTTTAGATGTATCACATTTAAAAGACACTATTGCTAACGCCGAGGGCTCTATTAAGCAGGCTCAAGACGAACTCGAAGCCAACACTGTTTATCAAGAGCTTAAAGAGAACTTAAAGGCGTTGTCAGGCGGACTATCTGAAGTCAAGAAACGCCAGCAAGCTATTATTCAATATAGCCTTCATATGCTCGAAGAAAAGGGTAAACAATGAAAAATCTAATCGAACAATATAGCAGTCTTTTGCCCTTGGGTAAGTCTATTAGCAGTTCAGAATCTGAACGCCGCGCCAGCCTTTTTCTTGAGGCCGTGGCCAAAGTCACCGATATGAGGCACCAGTTCGCTGAGCAGAAAATCAGAGCTACTTCAGTTCAAGCCTCTGTTTACGCTCAAGAGCTTGCCAAAGGAACCGCTAAAACCATGACTGAGAATAAAGTCACGGCGGAAGCATCGGCTGAATATGCAGCTGCACGCGAGGAGCTTGAGGACATAGAAAACGATACTAATTACTTGCGTGCTTATTTTGATATTTTTATGGCGGCGCATGTTTTTTACAGGCAATGCGCCAAGGGAGAGCAATTTTAATGTCTAAGTTCAATATGGGAGGACTCGCGTCCGACATCCGCAAACATTTCAAAGATAATCCTAAGCTTTCCAAACGTATTGGAGTAGGCTCAAACCTCTCCAAACTGACTGACGCCGATTACATCAAATTACCACAGTGGTGGAAAGATGCGACAGGAGTACCGGGTCTGCCCTTTGGTAAGCTCGTAATGATCGCAGGCGACTCAGACAGCGGTAAAACCTCTATGGCTATCGAGGCCATGAAAGCAGCGCAAGCGCAAGACGTAGGTATCATTTATGTTGAAACTGAAGGCAAAACTACTGAGGCCGATTTGCGCGCTTGGGGTGTTAATCCTGACGAGATTCTTCTTATTCAGTCTTCTATTGCTGAAGAGGCGTTTGAGCTATTATTTGCAGCGTGGGACGGCTTCAAATCAAAGTATCCTGGAGCACGGCTACTTATCATTTTTGATTCGATCGGGAACGTGGTCTCTCAACGGGACTCTGAAATTGACCTCACTGAGCAAGACTCTAAGCCGGGAGGAAAAGGCAAGATCAATAGGCTTGCGATTAATAAGATGGTCTCCAAACGAGACGAAGATAATGCCGCTTTGCTTATAATTAATTATACCTATGATAACATCGGATCTCCGGGAAAAACTAACGCGGGCGGCAAAGCCGTCAATTTCTTCAGTTCTTTGACCTTCCAGACCTCAAGAAAAGGGTGGTACGAAAAGACCGTCAAAGGAGAGAAGGTCCGAGCGGGCGCGGACGTGGTGTGGAAGTTGTTCAAGAATCATTTGGCAAAATCATCGCTCAATAAGAAAGAATTTACACTTAGAATCACCTCAGAGGGTATTTCTTGTGTCGGAGCAGAATAAGACGCCAGTAGCCGTACTCATAGCGGACATTCACTTCACAGTACCGACTCTAGAACTAGCCTCGAAATCCCTTATGGCAGCTATAGAGCATGCCAATAAGTTAGAAGTGCCTCTAGTGGTTGCAGGCGATACATTCGATACAAAGGCCGTATTGAGAGCCGAATGCGTAAACAAGGCTCTTGAGTGCCTTTATTTATCTGAGACGACAGTCTACATGCTGGTCGGCAACCATGACTTGATTAACGAGAAGGGTTCCGAGCACGTATTGCACTGCTTAGGACACTCCGTATGGGTGATTGACGAGCCCACCTGGATAGACCATTTAGATTCCTACTTGATTCCGTACACCAGTGATCTTACGCAGCTAGACATACTTTTAGAGGCGGAGGGCAGTAGAATCATAATGCACCAGGGGGTGCAGACTGCATACATGGGGCACTATCAGCAAGATAAGTCATCTTTGCCTAAGGATACTTTCTCTAATCATAGAGTTATCTCCGGGCACTACCATAGGAGACAAGACATTAAATGCGGCAGGCCCCGCAAAGGCGCAGTCGGCCTATTCTCCTACATCGGTAATCCTTATACCTTGAGTTTTGGAGAGGCTAATGACCCAGAAAAAGGGTATCAGATTTTAAATTCCGATGGAACTTTGACCTTCGTTCCTTTGAATCTAAGAAAGCATGTGATTTTAGAACGCCACGTAGATGAACTTTACGCGCCGGTTGAAAATGTAAATCCAGACGATCTAATATGGCTCAAAGTAACAGGTCCTTATTTACAACTTGAAAAGCTGAAAAAGGGTGAGGCGGGCACGAAGCTGTTTGGACATAATAACTTCAAGTTCGATAAGCTGCCTACTGACTCGCCTAAGCTTGATGTCAAATCGGATAAGTTGACGGGCGAGCAGATTTTTGATAGCCTAATAGACAATACAGACGAAAAGGCAGAGGAAAAAGAAGCTTTGAAGAGTCTCTGGAGAGAACTAATATGAGAATCGTGAAGTACGGCGACAGATACGGGATAGCAAGAGGGCACTGGTTCTGGACTGAATATAAAGATCTTAAGAGTACTTGCGATTTCTGGTGGCCTCGGGACGGTCGATATTTTGAATCCGAATGTTTTATGGACAGCCTTTCTCAAGTAAAAGCTATTTTTGATAAATTGAAGCCCAAGGGCCGCCCTATTAAAATAGAAAAAGTGTGCATAGAGAAAGTGTCTAAAGTAGATCTATTGCTACAGGACTAATATGAGATTAGGACGTTGCGAAGCTCACAATTTTGGTTCCTACGCTCATTTAGACTTTGACTTCTCAAGTCCCGGCCTTAGTCTTATCTGCGGGAAAACAGGCTCAGGTAAGTCCATGTTGGCTGATTTGCCATGTTGGATTCTTTACGGCGTAACGGCTAAAAATGGAACGGCAGACAGTGTACGATCCTGGCAAGCACCAGATCGACCGACCACAGCTACCCTGAGCGTACAACTACAAGACGGTGATATCACAGTTACTAGAATTAGAGGAAGGGCAAGTCAAAATGACTTATACTGGACCGAGGGGCAAAACGATGAAAAACAAAGGGGAAAAGATCTCACTGACACCCAAAGATTACTCAATGGCCGGATCGGCATTGATTCTACTTTATATCTTATCGCCAGTTATTTTTGCGATTTTTCTCCTTCAGGATCTTTTTTCGTGGATAAGGCGCCTGCTAGGCGAGAATTATTCGAAAAAATAACGTCTTTAGCCCTCCCTATAAAAATTGCAGCTAGGACATCTGAGACTAGAAAAGAGACCAAGAAAGAGTTGGACGCAGCATCTAGACTACTATCTAAAGCTAGCGGTAAGCTAGAACAGCTGACTGAGGCCGATTCTGATCTACGTGTATTATTTAAAGAATACGAGGATAAGCGGTGCGAAGCAAGAGAAGACAATAGCGCATTGCTACAATTAGACGCTACTATTCAGGACATCGCAAAAGAGCTAGAACGCATAGATGCACTACGGCCTGATTTACGTAAGGTTCAGGATGATTACCAAGATGCAAAGGCAGTCTTAAGAGCGACGAATGACGAGTATAAGAGACTTCTCAGCATAGGCGATAAAGAATGCCCGCTTTGCATGTCGCCTCAGAAAGATCAAAATAAAAGGCGCGTCAGGTTAGAAGAATTGAGCGGGAAGGCAGAAGAAGTAAAATTATTAATGTCTAAACGCGAAGAAAAAATAAGAGAACTAGGCGTCCTCATGAATAATGAGCGCGTTTTGAAAGACAGGCTACAAAAGGCGCAGACTAGCCGCGCCGTTGTGCGGTCAAAGCTACAAGAACTTGCCAACGCGGTGAATCCATATTCAGAACAACTAGTTAAAAACAAAAAAGACAAAACATGCGCTGAGAAAGAGCTTGCCGAGTTGAGTATAAGCTGCCAAGAGTTGGAGCATAAAATAGCAAGAATGACGCGTCTGTATGATCTTTCTTTTGAGCTTAGAGGAGAACTTCTGAAAAAGGCAGTTAAGCAGATCGAGATAAACACTAACGCGCTATTAGAGCAGTACTTTGACGCCGAGCTTACGGTAACATTCTCCGTAGAAAGCGGAGATAATATCGAAGTCTTGATTCAGAAATCGGGCTTCGAATGCTCTTTCAAACAACTGTCTAAGGGTCAACGCCAGCTTCTTAAGCTTTGTTTCTCAGTAAGCATCATGCAAGTGTCAGCTAATGCAGCTGGCGTAAGTTTCGATAATGTTTTTATGGACGAGCCTACGGATGGGCTGGACGCGGATTTAAAAGTCAAGGCGTTTAATTTGTTTGAAAATATTGCAGTCAACACGCCGTCCGTGTTTATAATAGAGCATAGTAGTGAGCTACAGGCTATGTTTTCAAATAAATATTTTATCACGTTAGAGGGAGATGAAAGTGTCGTTGAGCATGAAAACTCTAAAATCTAAGTCCCTAAAACAAATCCTAGAGACCTACGCCCTACCCCCTAGGTTCTTAGCTTACTTCGCTAGTCAATGTGCTAAGGATGCCATGTCTAGGATTAAAGACAGCGGTAGCGACCCAGATCCTAGGTCCTTAGCTGCTATATCTATGGCAGAGGACTACGGCAACGGCAAAGACTTTAGCCCTGAGCATATGAGGAAGGTTACAGACGACGCCGCCCACGCCTACGCCTACTAC
>Ga0181531_10002675_pt1 | contig 11052 bp, 13 predicted proteins | sample PEATcosm2014_Bin_38_FD_119743 | JGI IMG/M metagenome (GOLD analysis project Ga0181531, IMG submission 119743) | Peatland microbial communities from MTU Mesocosm Facility, Houghton, MI, USA - PEATcosm2014_Bin11_10_metaG | ecosystem: Environmental > Terrestrial > Soil > Wetlands > Peat | place... | reverse complement strand
TTCGCGCGCCATCAGGCGAAGCTCCTCACTTCTTCGAGCAGCGCTTCGAACAACTCCGTGGGCGGATCGCCCTGCTGCTCGCATATTACGCGCACGATCGGCTCGGTCTGGCTCACGCGCACATGAAACCATCGGCCGGGCCAATCGACGCGCAGGCCGTCGATCACGTTCACGCGGCCGTCGCCATAGCGCGCGCGCAGGTTCATCAGCAGAGCCGGGATGCGCTGGGTGACCAACGGCACCTGCCCTTTCAGCAGCGAATATTTGGGATACGAAGCTAGCACCTGGCTCAACGTGCGGCCGCTCTCGTGAAGCATGGAGAGAACCGCCAGCATGGACGCTATGCCGTCGTACACGAAGCGGAACTGCGGCATCATGACGGCGCCGGTGCCCTCCCCGGCCAGCGCGATCTGTTCCGGACGGTAAGTGGACAGCGCGTCGATGGCGGCCTGGCGTCCCACGGGTACGCGCACCACTCTGCCGCCGTGGCGCGCGGCGATTTCTTCCAGCAGCGCCGTGCTGGATATGTTGGCCACGATCAACTTGCCCGGCGCGCGCGGCAGCAGGTAATCGGCGAGCAGGGGCAGCACCATCTCTTCGGAAACGGGCGAGCCGTCTTCGGCGGCCAGCGCCACGCGATCGGAATCCACGTCGAAGAGAAAGCCGGCATCCGCGCGCAGGGGTTGCATCAATGGCGCAAGCTGGAGCGCTACGGCATCGCGCGTGGTGGATGGCTCATGCGCGAAGCTGACGCCTTCGATCCGCTCGTTGATCAGAATGAAATCGGTCCCGAAACGCTGGTTGGCGCGGCGCAAGATCAGCGAGGAGGTGCCGTTGCAGCAATCCACCACGACGCGGAACTTGCGCAGGGCGGCGAAATCGTAGTTGGCGGCAAGGTCGTCGAGATAGCGGTCGATGGCGTGGCTCTCGGGCGTAACGCCGCCCATGCGGGTCCAATCCACGAAGGCGAATTTTTTCAGATGGTAGATGTCCAGCAATTCGCCGGCTTCGGCGGTGGAAAGATAGGTGCCTTCGCGACCGAAGAACTTGAGCGCGTTCCACTCCGCGCTGTTGTGGCTGGCGCCGATGGAGACGCCGCCGGCGGCATCGCGGCGGCGGATAGAGTGCTGGATCACGGGCGTCGGCGCAATGCCCAGATCGATCACGTCATGCCCGCAGGCGAGCAATCCGGCCAGCAGTCCCTCGCGGATCATGACGCCCGAGGCGCGCGGGTCGCGGCCAATCACGACCGCGCCGCCCGGTTCGAGGAACGTGCCGAAGGCAGCGGCGAAATCCAGGACGTGCGAGGCGGTCAGCCCGGAGCCGACCACGCCTCGCAGGCCGACGTGCGAGATGCGCAGCGATTTGGCGGCGATCATGGCGCAAGCTCTAGCAGGCCGAATGCCAGCGGCACATGAAAGCTGGCTTCGCCGGTGGGCTGCCAGGCGATGAATTTGCGGCCGGGCTCGCGGCCTTGGCAGCGGAAGAAATTTATGCGCATCCGGAGGCCGGCGGCGGGCGCACGGCTATCAATGGACCGCAGCGGGATGCGCATCTCGCCGTACCAGATCTTCTTCCGCGCATCCACACGAGCCTTCACCGCAAATCCGGAATTCCAGAGCCAGCCGCCTTCGGGAAGCGGGTTCACGCGATCGATATCCAGGTCCACCCATTCGCCTTGCGGGGAGACTTCAAACTCTTTATACCGGGTGATGCGATCGAAATCGCTGCCGACGAATACCTCCGCCACATCCCAGTTCCAGAGTTGGTTGGTCTCCTTGGTGGTGGACGGATTCGGCTTCAGGTGCAACTCCTGATAAGGGCAGATGAAGAGGAAATAAATGTTGTCGTGCGTCCAGCGGGAGCGAATTTCGGTGCGATGGCCGGGGACGGGTTCGCCGCGCGGCCCATTCTCCGCGAACACGCCGGGAGCGTTTTGCCACTGCTGGGTCTGCGGATCTGCTGTCAGGTGGAAATCGGACGAAGCGTAGCGGCTGGTGATAATACCGGGCTCGCGGGCCAGCAAACACAGAGAACCACAGATGAACACAGATAAACACGGATAAAACAAGAGCCTGCCTTTATCTGTGTGCATCTGTGTCCATCTGTGGTTGCAATGCTTTTGGCTCAGTGGACGGTTTCCAGATATGCGCCGGTCGAAGCGTCCACGTAAATGGAGAAGTTGCTGGTGCCCGGAGACTCGCCCCAAATCACCCGCCAACTGACGTCGGGGAAGTGGTTGTTGGCTTCCAACAGAAAGACAATCGGCTTTCCTGGGTTTTTCTTGTCGTATTCGGCGCCCTTCTTTAGCGCGGTCTCATAGGCTTGATCGGAATCGACCTTGATAGCCGCCATGGGGAAAGGCTTTTGCGCCCCCGAGGCAGGCACGCTTTGATCCAACCCGGCAAACACCCCCTTATGCAGATTGCCCTCGGATTCCACCACCGAGTAAGTGTAACTGCGCGCCTTGCCCTGGCTGGGGGAGACGAAGAGAGCCTGCCACGCGGCGGCTTTTCCGGGCTCGACCTTGACCTCGGGCAGGAGGATGCAGGTCACTTTGATGGGTTGGATATCGGGGGCCCAGCCGCGTGCGGCAATATACATCTGCTGCAGGGCCTGCCGGCCGGTAACAGGCTCGGCGGGTTGTGCTTCGGCCTTTTTCGCCGGCGCCGGGGGTTCGCTCGAACATCCGGCCAGCGCCAGGAGCAGGGCAACAGGGAAGACGAGTGTGAGTATTTTCATTTTGGGGCCATTCCGAGAAGCCATATTCTAGCAAGTTCACACGCTGCCGCCCGACCCCCGGTGTATAATGTGACTAACGAAAGGGGGTGCTCTCATGCGGACGAGCATCCGGGTGCGAAGCGTAGCGGGGCTGGCGCTGGGGATCGCCTTTTCCTGCCAACCCGTATGGTCGCAAAAGCCCGGATCAACCGGTCCAACGGGTGGAATCACGGGACCGGGGCCGAGCATGATTCCCTCAAACGTGCCCGGGCGGCCGGAAGGGCCGGCAGTGCCTTCCCTCAACGCGAACATATACCTGACCGGCAACGTGATGCTGGACGACGGCACTCCGCCTCCGGATCCGGTGACCATCGAGCGGGTATGCAACGGCGTGCCGCGGGCGCAGGCATACACCGACCACAAGGGGCGTTTCAGCTTTCAGATCGGCCAGACTGCCGGCGTGACGCAGGACGCGAGCGAAGAGGGTTCCGGTCCGGGCGGAAGCCATTCGGGGTCCGGAGGAGCCACGCTGATTGGAACGCAGCAGCGGCAGATGCCCAACCTGCCCGACATGTTGCTCGCCAATTGCGACCTCCGCGCGGTTCTGGCGGGTTTTCGCTCGGACGCAGTCGGCCTGGGGACGCGCCGCACCCTGGACGATCCGAACGTGGGCACGATCGTTCTGCACCGCATAGCCAATGTGGAAGGCTCGGCTGTGAGCTTGACCAGTCTGCAGGCTCCCCGTGAGGCGCGCCGGGCTTACGAGCGCGCTCTGCAAGATCTACGGAACAGCAAACCGGCGGAAGCCGGGAAGGGCTTCCGCAAAGCCGTGGACCTCTATCCGAGCTATGCGGCCGCGTGGTATGAATTGGGACGGCTTCAGCAGCAGAACGAGGACACCGTGCAGGCGCGCCAGTCCTTTGCGAATGCGATGGCGGCGGACGCAAAATTCATCAGCCCATATCTGAAAGTGGCCGAACTGGCGGCCCGGGCGCAGAACTGGACCGAACTTGCCGATACTACCAGCAAGCTGCTGAAACTGGACGCCGTGGACTACCCGATGGCGTACTTCTACAACGCCACCGCCAACCTGATCCTGGGCCAACTCGATGAGGCGGAGAAGAGCGCGCGCGCCGGGGAAAGGTTGGACACGCCGCACCGCTACCCGCGGCTCGAGCAAGTGCTGGCGAAGATTCTGGCGCGGAAGAAGGACTACGCGGGCGCCCTTGAACACCTTCGTCGATACCTGGCGCTCGCGCCGGATGCGGGGGACGCCGCAGGGTTGAGAAGGGAGCTTGCCGCGCTGGAGCGGCTTTCAGGCGCCGCCGAGCAGGCCAAGGCCGGGGCGGGTGGATCTTGACTTTCGGCACTCCGGTAATTTATTCTAGCCATTCGTTTTGACCATGCGCCGTGGCGCCTTGATTATGGGAAAAAACTCGCGCGGCGATACCGAGACCGTAGAACGGTTCTTGGACTCCACCTTGGAAAGCGTGGACGACGCCGAAGAACTGGCCTTGCTGGAAGCCGAGAAGGCGGGGGTCCCGGAAGACGACTTACACAAGATCGCCATGGCCGTGCGCGAATCCATGGTGAATGCGGTAGTGCATGGAAATCGGTATAACGCCCACAAGAAGGTCCATCTGTCGGTTTCCAAAACCGCCGGGGAGTTTGTGGTGAGGATCGCCGACGAGGGTGATGGCTTCGATTACGATAATCTGCCGGATCCGCTGGCGCAGGAGAACCTGTTGCGGCATTCCGGCCGGGGCATATTTCTGATCAAGGCTTTCATGGACGATTTTCAGGTGCGCCGTCTGGAACCGGCGGGCACCGAAGTAACTTTGGTGAAGCACCTGGTGTCGAAGTAAGAGACGAAAGGGATAGGCTCGGTTGCGGGCCAGGAGGCAAATTTCAGTGAGTATAAAGTTAAGCACGAGACAAGTCGGCGACGTGAGCGTGGTGGATGTGGCCGGAAGGATCACATTGGGGGAAGGGTCCAGCGCGCTGCGCGACCTGCTCCGCGAAATGGTCGGCAAGAACGAGAAGAAGATCCTGCTGAACCTCGGAGACGTCTCCTATATCGACAGTTCGGGGATCGGCGAACTGGTGTCCGGTTTCACTACGGTCACGAACCAGGGCGGCCAGCTCAAGCTACTCAATCTCACCAAGCGGGTTAAGGACCTGCTTCAGATTACCAAGCTCTACACGGTCTTCGACGTGCATGACGACGAGGCCGGCGCCGTCCGCAGCTTCGCCTAAGCAAGAACCACAGATGAACACAGATAGACACGGATAAAACACGCTGCCGTAGCGAGTTTGGCTAGTCTCTTATCTGTGTGCATCTGTGTTTATCTGTGGTTCCTATTGTGTTTCGTAGGGCGCGATCTGGTCGTCGATCTGGGCTTTGTCGCCTACCACCACGATGGTCATTTTCGATGGAACGAGGTAGGTTTCGGCGATGCTCTGGATGTCGGTGGGCGTCACGTCCATAACCTTTCGCACGTAGGTGGACAGATAGGACCGATCCAACCCTTGCGCATCCACGAAATGCAGTTGCCCGATGATGGCGTCCGGGCTGATGGTGTTTCGTAGCACGAAGATTCCCGACAGGTAGTTTTGGATACCCTGCAACTCCTCCGCGGATGGAGGTTCGTTGCGCAGCCGGTCGATTTCGTAAAAGATCTCGTCGAGCGACGGTCCCGTAACCGCGGTGGTCACGTCGGCCGATTGCACCCAGTAAGCGAGATGGCGGCGCGTGCCGATCTGGCTGACCGGCGAATACGTATAGCCCTTCTGCTCGCGAATGTTGCTGGTAATGCGCGAGGCGAACGAGCCGCCCAACAGCGAATCCATGACCTCCAGCTTGATGTAATCCGGGCTGGATGGCGCCGCTACGGGCAGGCCGATCAACAGGTTCGACTGCTCGGCGCCGGGCCGGTCGATAATCTGCAGCGAGCGCGTTTCCGCGGGGTGCGCCGGCAGATCGGGCGCGGGAGATCCTTTAGCCCAACCGCCCAGCGCGTCTTCCACCGCGCGCCGCAGATCGCCCTCGATTTTGCCCGCGATATACAGATGCGTGCGCGCCGCGTTGAAGTTCTTGCGGTAGAACGCCCGCACGTCCTCCGTGGTGTAGCCTTGCAGATCGATCTCTGCCGGGAAAGCGCGCCCGTAGGGATGATCCGGAAAAAGAGTTCCAACAAACCGCTCCTGGGCCAGCGCCTCGGGCTGGGATTTTTCAATGGAAAGTTCGCGGATCAGGTCCGCCTGCAGCCTGGGCAGTTCGTCGGCGGGCAGCAAAGGCGTGGTCAGCACATCCGCCAGCAGCGCCACGAATTGCCGTCCGAAATCGGAGAGCGCCACGCCGCCCACGGAGGTATGGTCGGAACCAGAATCGATTTCAATTTGACCGCCCATCTCGGCGGCTTCGCGCGCCACCTGCTCCGCAGGCCGTGTGCGGGTGCCTTCCTTCATGAGCGCGGCAGTGAGCCTCGATAACCACACTTGCCCGGCGGATTCGTCAATGGCGCCCGCCGCCACGACCGCGCGCACCGCGACTTTCGGCACGATCCCGTAGGGGACGATAGTCACCCGCATGCCGTTCGGCAAGCTGAAATCAGCAGCGGCCGGCAGATGGAACGGCTTCGGCGGCGGTCCTTGCGGAGGGGTTTCCTTGAGGGGGCTCATACGGATTCCTCCTCGGGCAACGTCTCGGGCAAAGCCGCGCCGGGCTCGATCAGCAGCACGGTCCGGTTCGTGTTGCGCAGATATTCGCGCGCGGTGCGTCCGACCAGTTCCGGCGTCACCTTGCGGAATTCCGATTCGAGCGAATCGATGCGGGAGGGATCGTCGTCGAACAGTGCGTAACAGGCCATCAGGTCGGCGCGCCCGAAGCCCCCGAACTGGGTCAAGGTATCGTACAGGCTGGATCGCATCTTGGTGATGCTGCGGTCTATCAGGCTCTGGTCCACGGGCTTGCACCGCAGGCTCTCGATAACGTCGTCGATGGCCGAAAGGATCTGCGCAGGCTCCACGGTGGCGTCATGGAACAGCGATGCCGTCCACAGCATGGGGCCGTCGTAATTGAACATATTTCCCAATTAGTTGATGGCGCCGGCCACTTCGCCCGCAAAGCCGCGCCGGGTGACCAGTTCCCTGTAGAGCAGGCTGTCGTCGCCTTGCACCAGCATCTGGTCGAGCAGCCCCATGGCGAAGTATTCCGGCGAATTTCGCGGCGGCATGTGATAGGAAAAGGCCAAAGCCGGGCGGTTGGCCAGCGGGTCCGGACGCGTGGCGGTCTTCTCCTCCTCCTGGCGCGGCTCACTGAGGTCCGGAGGCGGCGGCAAATCGGCCGGCGCAATGGCGGCAAAATATTTCGCGATCATGGCCGTGGCTTCGCCGGGATCGAAATCGCCCACGATGGCGAGGGCGGCGTTGTTGGGCGAGTAGTAGGTTTTGAAGAACGCCTGCACATCGGCGAGCGTGGCGGCTTCGATGTCTTTCAGCTCGCCATAAAAGTTGTGGGAGTTATACCAATTCGAGTTGGCGTACTGGGGCATCCACAGCCAGGGAAAGCCGCCGTAAGGCTGGTTGAGAATGGCCGTCTTCACCTCGTTTGAGACCACGTCTTGCTGGTTCTTCAGATTCTCATCGGTGATGGCCAGCCCCCTCATGCGGTCGGCCTCGGCCCACAGCGCGGTTTCGAGCTTATTGGAGGGGAGCAGTTCGAAGTAGTTGGTGAAATCGAAACGCGTGGATCCGTTGAGCACGCCTCCGTTCTGCTGCACGAGGCGGATGAATTCCATTTTGCCCAGGTTTTGGGACCCTTGAAACATCATGTGCTCGAACAGATGCGCGAAGCCGGTGCGATCCTTGGGCTCGACGCGGAATCCGATGCGGTAATAGACCGCGGTGACCACCGTGGGCGCGGTGGAATCGGGCGAAAGGATCACGCGCAGACCGTTGGGCAGTTTGTAATAAGTGATGGGCACGATGAAGCCTCCACGGTAACATGTGGGGCAGGACTCCAGTCCTGCGGCCGGCGTCCGCGCCGGCTCTTGCCAGGTTCCCAACGGGTAGTAGTATCAATGCGCCTTATTTCTCTTGATTTCTGGCCGCCCTATCCACCGCCGACGAATTGGACGATCTCCAGGCGGGCGCCGCCCGCGACCGGCGTCGTGCCCCAGTCGCGCGGCTTGACGATGCGGCGATCGAGTTCCACGGCTACGCGCGCCGGGTCGAGGTGCAGCGATTCCAGCAATTGCACAATGGTTTGGCCATCCGGAATCGCCCGGATTTCGCCGTTGATGGACACCTCGATCTGCGCGTTGGTTGACACTGTTCTTCGGCAACCATTATAGTCAAATTTAGCGAATGCCCCAGACCTACGCGGAAACCTACTGGCCCGTGCTTCTCCAGGTGCTGATCGCCATGGCCGTGGCCACCGGCATGATCGGCATTTCATACCTTCTGGGCCACAAAGTCCGGAATCGCGTGAAGGATATGCCGTATGAATGCGGCATCACGCCCACGGGCAGCGCGCGCGAGCGTTTCAGCGTCAAATTCTACCTGGTGGGCATGCTATTCATCCTGTTCGATATTGAAGCCATTTTTCTCTATCCCTGGGCGGTGGTCTACCGGGAATTGAAGATGTTCGCGTTTTTTGAGATGTTGGTCTTCATCGCCCTGGTCCTGGCGGGATTTTTCTACATTTGGAAGAAAGGCGCATTGGAGTGGTCCGGCGCCGGCCAGCCGCCGAAACGGTAACCGAATCGCATGCTTCCTGAAAATCTGAAAGAACATGCCACCGTGGCGGCTCTAGAAGCGTTCGATGCGAGCGCCGTGGTCACCGGCAAGTTCGACCGAGGCGAGCTGACCATCGAGGTTGCGCGCGAAAAGATCGTGAGCGTGTGCGGTTTCCTAAAGTACGATTTGGGATTTGTGCGCTTGAGCACGGTTACGGGCGTCGACTGGTATCCGGCGGAGCCTCGTTTCGAGGTGGTTTATCATCTACACTCTTTGGACCGGAACGAGCGGCTGCGTTTGAAGTGCCGCTTGCCGGGCGGCGATCCGCAGATCGACTCGGTGACGGAGGTGTGGCACGGCGCGAATTGGTTCGAGCGGGAAACTTTCGATCTGTTCGGCGTGCGCTTCCGCAACCATCCCGATTTGCGGCGCATCATGCTGCCCAATGATTGGGAGGGGCATCCGCTGCGCAAGGATTACAACGTAACGGGCGACCGGGTTTGAAACAGGAAGGAACGTGAGCGAGACAATAGCCACACCCGATGCTGTACCCATTCCCGAGTCGGCGGCGGTAGAAGCGACCGGCGCGAAGCCGCGCAGCCTGTCGCTGAACATGGGTCCGCAGCACCCGTCCACGCACGGCGTGCTGCGCCTGGAACTGGAGTTGGATGGCGAAACCATCCTGAAGTGCCGGCCGGACATCGGGTATTTGCACACCGGCATCGAAAAGGAATTCGAAGTCAAGACCTATCAGCAGGACGTCACGCTGACCGACCGCATCGACTATCTGGCGCCGCTTTCCAATAATTTGTGCTACTGCCTGGCCGTAGAGAAGCTGCTGGGGTTGGAGATTCCGCCGCTGGCGCAGTGGACACGCGTGATGCTGACCGAGCTAACCCGCTTGAATAGCCACCTGGTCTGGCTGGGCACGCACGCCATCGACATCGGGGCGATGAGCGTGTTCCTGTATTGTTTCCGCGAGCGCGAAGACATCCTGCGGATTTTCGAGATGTATTCGGGCCAGCGTATGATGACCAGCTATTTCCGCATCGGCGGGCTGGCGCTGGAGCCGCCGCGCGGATGGCAGCAGCGCGTGCGTACCTTCATCGACGCGTTCCCGAGCAAGGTGGATGAGTACGAGGAGTTGCTGACGAACAACCGCATCTGGATCGGTCGCACGCGCGGCGTGGGGCGGATGGCGCTCGAAGACATGCTGGACCTGAGCGTGACCGGACCCATGCTGCGGGCCGCCGGCCTGAAGTGCGACGCGCGCAAGGACCAGCCGTATTCCAGCTACGACAAATTCGATTTCGAAGTCCCCACCCAGACCGAAGGCGATGTGTATGCGCGCTATCAGGTGCGCATCGAGGAGATGCGGCAGAGCGCGCGCATCGTGAAGCAGGCGCTGGAGGGTATGCCGGACGGGCGCTGGACGGCGGATGCGCCGCACGTGGTTTTGCCGGATCGGGAAAAGATGAAGACCCAGATGGAGGCGCTCATCTATCATTTCAAGATTGTGACCGAGGGCTTCCGCGTGCCGGCGGGCGAGGTTTACCAGACCATCGAATCGCCGCGCGGCGAAGTGGGTTATTACGTAGTCAGCGACGGAACGACGCACCCATACCGGGTGCACGTGCGCGGCCCGAGTTTCGGCAATTTGCAGGCAGTGCCGCGGATGGTGGAAGGCACGCTGATCGCGGACGTGATCGCCGCGATAGGCAGCATGGACTTTGTATTGGGGGATTGCGACAGGTAAAAGCAACCACAGATGAACACAGATAAACACAGATAAGATTTTTCTTGTTTTATCCGTGTTCATCTGTGTCCATCTGTGGTTCCATGGGTTTTGATGACTTTCTCTTCTGAGTTGGAAGCCAGGTTCGCCAAGCTATTGAACAGCTACCCGCCGGGGCGGCAGCGCTCGGCGGTGATTCCCATGTTGCTCTACGCCCAGGATGAGATTGGCTCGGTGACTCCGGAATTGATCGACGAAGTGGCGCGGCGCACGGGAGTGACTCCGCTCCAGGTGGATGAGGTAGTCGGCTACTACTCGATGCTGCACAAAAAGCCGCTGGGCAAGTACCACGTGCAGATCTGCACCAATATCAGTTGCCTGCTGCGCGGAGGCATGGAGCTTTGGGAGCATGCTTGCGAGAGGGTCGGGGTAGGTCACAAGGAGGTAACCGCCGATGGGCAGATCTCGCTCGAAGAGGTGGAATGCATCGGGGCGTGTTCATGGGCGCCGGCCCTGCAAGTGAATTACGATTTCCACCATCATGTGACTCCCGAGAAACTCGACCGGCTGCTCGACAGCCTGAGGAAGATTCACTAATCCGATGCTGTATAACGAACCGAGTCCGCTCGAAACCAAGGTATTGACCCGCCGCTTCGGCCTGGAGAGCTCGGCGTCCATCGATACGTATCTCGCGACGGAAGGGTACCTGGCCTTCGAGAAAGCCGCGGGCATGAAGCCCGAGCAGATCATCGAGGAAATGAAAATCTCGAACCTGCGCGGGCGCGGCGGCGCGGGATTCCCCGCCGGCATGAAGTGGAGCTTCGTTCCGCGCACGTCGCCCAAGCCGAAGTACATCG
>Ga0181531_10002674_pt1 | contig 11058 bp, 11 predicted proteins | sample PEATcosm2014_Bin_38_FD_119743 | JGI IMG/M metagenome (GOLD analysis project Ga0181531, IMG submission 119743) | Peatland microbial communities from MTU Mesocosm Facility, Houghton, MI, USA - PEATcosm2014_Bin11_10_metaG | ecosystem: Environmental > Terrestrial > Soil > Wetlands > Peat | place... | reverse complement strand
TGGCGTAATGCACTAGACAACCTCCCGGCAATCAAAAACGAATGTCACTGGTCCACTCCAAAACGGCAATTTTTAGACTGTAAGCGATTACGACAATGAATCCGTTCGCGAAACCCAGCAAAGTAAACTGGCTTGCCGCGGTATCAATGCCGTCGGTATCAATGCCGTAAAGCGCAACGTTCGCAAAACCTGTCGATACCATGGCAACCAGTCCCCGGGGATAATCCGCCGACTCTGCAGCCGCCGACTTCTTTCCGCGATGCAAGACGCTGGCAGACCGCATCTTGTCTGCCGAGCGCGTCCCTACATCGACCGCAATTTCAAATATCGATCGAGATCAGGCATCGCCGCCTGCGCCAGGTTCCCGATCCCCAACTGCCCGAGATAGCGCCTCGCAATCGGATTTGAAAGAATCAGTCCTGCTCCGAAAACCACCAGAGCCACTCCACTCAGCATCATCAAAGTGTCTCTATCTTCGACAGCTCCGTTGCCATTGTTTTCGATTGCCACGGTAGTCTCCTTTTCGCCTTTCGCTAGTGTTTAATCGGACGCGCGTCGACTGCTGTTTTCAGAACTTGTATCGGAATCCTGCTTCGCCAGAATGTCGGCGACCAATCCCTCAATCAGTTTCACGGCCTGCTCGACGGCGGCCTCGACGGACCCGCTCAATCCCATGTGCCCTTCATCCCCACCTAATATTTCTGGCTCACATCCGACCAGCAGGACGTTCTTGACTTCGATATTCATGGCTCGCGCGGTTCGCAGCACGCTCACCGGATTCATGGCATGCGCTTCCACTGCCGCAGCCTCTAAAGCCTCACTCGTGTTCAGATCGGGCTCGATCACGTAGAGCGTACCTGGAGCCTCACCCCGCGGGCATGCATCCACCAGGATGGTTGTAGCGTAGCCGTCTCCCAGCGCATAGGCCAGATCGAATCCGCGAATGCCAAAATCAGTCACCCGCACCGCTTCGGGCAGCTTTCGGCCGGCCAGCCTTTTCGCGACTTCCACACCGAAACCATCGTCCCCGAGAAAGATGTTGCCGATGCCAGCCACGAGGATGCTCGGCCTCCGCACTGCTTTAATCTCTTGTGCTTCCGCGTCGGTCAGCGGCTCCACCTCTCGGGCGTCGAAAAAGAACCGGTGTCCTGGCTGGCGAAGCATTCCCATGTCCTTGCCCGGATCGTCGTCGAGAACAACGCAGACGTGCTGCTTGCCCTCATAGTCCTGCTCGATGCATTCAATGGTTGCAATCTGTCCCGCGAGCGCAATGTCCATGACATCCCCACCCGGTCTGGGACGCAGACGCACTCGGCTCCCGGCTCGGACCTCAACGCCGCAAATTTCCACGCAATCGATGATGGTCTTGTCCTCGAGCAGTTGCCATTCCCACTCGTTCATCGTGTTTCCTCCCCAAGGGGGCGAAGGTTGCGCAACACTCCATGCAATTTCATCAACTGCTCTGCCGGCAAGGTCTCGGTTCGTTCGAGCATCTCTCGCGCACGCTCGTCCGATTGACGCATTTCGCGCTTTTCCTCGTCAGTCAGCGTCATGATCCGGAGCGAGAGAATTTCGTCAATTTCAGTTCCATCAAAAAAGTCACCTGCGCTCTCCGGTGCGATTTGCGGATAGTCATAAAGGATAATCGGCGAAGAAAGAATGGTATCCGCATCGCCTTCCTTTCCAACCAGCACTGGCCAAGTGCCGACGTTCTGACAACCCGCTGCGGTCTCGCGAACGCTCTCTGAAGGCTCCAGCAGCGAACAGAAGCGGCCATTCCGTATTCCGAGAACCGTGTGTGTCGAAATCAACGAACCCGGCAGCGCAGCTTCCCGAGTGGCTGGCTCCGCCGTAAATGGAGAGAGATTGCGAATTACCACCCGGATCTTGAAGAGCCTATCCCCCAGCTCTTCACTATTTACTTCGAGCGCTCCTGTCAAAGTCTGGTGGTCCCGCAGAATCACTCCAGCGATGCGGCCGCGGCCGTCGCGGATCTCCTCCAAGTCTTTCCCGGCGGCGAACGTAAATGGCAGCGAGAGGGGGGCTTCGATCAGCGATGCCATCGTGCGAGCTGTCACGATCACTTCCCGCTCGAGCGCCTCTTGCCACGTTTGGTAGACGCGGCCATCAATCTCGAGCTTCGAGACCGGCCGGAATTCCGGCGACTCGCCCGAAACCAGTTCCGCCACCGGAGTCGTTAGTTCTCCAATCGAACGCTCTACCAGTTGGAGAAACCGCAAGCGGATTTCGAGTTCCGTTTGCCCATTGCCTTCCACCAGACACTCGGTTTGCATGGTGCTGGTTTCACTTCCCGACTGCAACTCGCTGTACGCTGGCGGACACAGCACGCCAAAATTCCAGCGCTGCTGATTCTTCACCGACGATGGCCGATAGGGATAGAGCATGTATCCCTCATACAGCACCGCCTTCGCGATTCTTTCGACCGCAGCGAGATTCATCAAACCATCGTCTCCGTCTCTTCTTCGGATGGAACCAGGCTCTCGAGCACGGCTTCCCAACTGGTCAGCCCTCGGCGGACCTTGTATTGATACAGGCGATCGAAAGCATCCTTGTGCAAGCAAAGCCACGCGCTGTTCGGGTAGTACGACTCCATCATGTCGCGCCATATTTGCACGGGGAGTCGGAACCGCGCTTCCTTGTCCCAGGAGATTGGCGCCACCTGCAAACCGCCCTCCGAGTTCGCATAGAAAACCGTTCCACTGAATTGCAGGCAGAGAGGCACTTCACCATCCGCCAACCCATCAAAATACTTCGTCGCCGCCACATTGAAATCGAACGAACAAGGAACGGGAAGATCGACGGCCGTATTTCCTTGGAACGACGGTATGACGATGCTCGCATGCGTCCACAGCAGATTCTTCAAGGTCTGGCCCCAACGACTGGGATCGTCAAACAGGTCGTGCAGGCGCGCGCGGTCTTCCGGGGCGTATTGCCGCCGGGTAACCTCAATCTGAATCTGACAGCGTAGCGCCACGGTGTGAATCACTTCTTCGGGATTGGAATTGCTGACGCGCAGCTCGAAAGCAAGAAGCGGCGTGGCTGAATGCGGAACTACTTTCGCGGTCTCGACCTGAAAATTCAACTCAGGCATGGCTTTCTTCCCTCAATTCCACCCGAGACCCGCTCGACTCTGCCGAGCGCTCTCTGAGATTCCTGAAGAACTCGCCCACCTGTTGCCACACTTCGCTGCCCCCTGAGAGCCCTTTCCAGTGAGCACGGATCAGGCCGACGAGCTTGTAGCACTCATCGATTGGAAGCAGATAGTATTCGGGTGCCGAGTATCCGCGCGCGTATCCCAAACGATTTACCAGCAGAGCCTCGACGTCAGCCTCCATGCTATCGAGCACTGGGTTGCGCTTCGCGATTTCATTCCATGATTCGAGTTCCAGCAGCGACTCTGTTGCTCCTGCCGGGCTGGGGTACATCGCGATGATCCGCTGTTCGAGACTGCCCTTGAAGAAGAACGCGATGTTGATCGGGACCATCAGGTCGTTCCATTCCTCGTCCGTCAAATGAAAATTGGGCATCGCGATGAGGCGCCGCGATACACGTTTGTATTTCGTGCCTTGGCCGCTAAAAAGCAGAGCGCAAGCATCACATGCGCACATCAGCTTGCGCCTTGCGACCTCAATCAGATGCGGATGATCCGGTCGCAATGCGATGGCGCACATCTCGCACTTCTCGACTGGACGTTCCCGCCGCGCGAATTGTCGCAGCGCGTTGAACCCGCCCCCCGGGGCTAAGACCAGTCCATCATCCATAATTCGTACATCTCCAAAGGAGGCCAACAACGAATCAATCCGCGGCCCTCGAACTCAAGCGCGCAGCTTCGAGAATCGGTCCGCCGGCCACTCCGTGCAGTTTGTCCAAAGCAACAAACCCTGATGCAGCCTGCCCATCGAGCCCTTCCACGCTAAGCGATACCAGATCGGGCGCAGCATCATAGATCGCCCCTTCCAACATTGCCTGGACAGTCTTAGCGGTCGAACCGCAGGTGTGCTCGCCTTTCTGTACTCTCAAACGCACGACACCTTCGCCGACCCCCAGGATCTCCACTTCGCAACCCTGCTTTCGAAGTTGCGGTTTGATCCGTTCAATCGCCTGCAGTATGCGAGTATCCAGTTCCTCCGGATGAAGGCCATAGAGCACCAGCAATCCGCTCACAACCGGATCGCGGCCGAGCTTTTCGATGGTCTCCATTCCCACATCGCCTGCATCCGAAACGATTTCCATCGTGCGCTCTAGACCTGCGCCGTGCAGATCCATCAGCAATTGCACCAGCTCCTTGGCACTTGATCGCACCGCAGGATCCGCAATCGATTCGATCTCTTGGACCAGACCGCCAATGCGTTGCATTCGCTCCCGAAAATCCTTGTCGTCCGACACAAGCCTCCTCGTTGCCGCAATGCGTCAATCCGGCACACAAAAAGAACGGAGTGCGAGCGCAGTCCAAGATGCCACATCGTCCGATTCGCACCTGGATACTAAAACCACCGCCCCCACTCCGGAATACAGCAAGCGCACACTCAGGGCTGGACGCCAAACATCGGAGAATGATGCGTCTCCAATACCTTTCCGTTGCCGAGATACATATGGACTCCGCATGGCAAACAAGGATCGAAACTGCGCACTGCGCGCATGATGTCGATGCCCTTGAATTTATCCGGCCCATTCTCTTCAAAGATCGGGGTGTTCTGCACGGCGTCCTCGTACGGTCCCGGTGTCCCGTAGATGTCCCGTGGATTTGCATTCCATGGAGTTGGCGGGTAGGGATGATAGTTTGCAATCTTCCCATCCTTGATCACCACGTGATGCGAAAGCACTCCGCGAACTGCCTCGTGGAAGCCGCAGCCGATTGCGTCCTGCGGTACTTTGAATTCCGTCCACGTTTTGGTTCGGCCGGCATGCAGCTCGCCCAGCGCTTTCTCCATGAAGTGGAGCGCTGCGCACGCCGCGTAGACCTGGAAGTACGTTCGTGCCCGGTCGCGCTCGATGGCATTGCTCCACTTGGGAATCTTCCATTCGAACTCAACTTCCGGCAGTGATGTCGTCTTCGGGAGATACATCTTGACGCTGCTCCCGGTCGCTTTGATGTATCCGATATCAACCAGCCCAGCAAGCGCGGTCGCCCACAAACGCGCGATCGGACCGCCCCCCGTATCGAGTGCCAGGTGATCGTTTGTGCGCTTGTCGAGCCACCGCGGTGACATGACCCACGTGTACTTGCCGCCGAAATCGCGCTTCTGCGGCCGTGGAATCGTCGTTTGGTTCCAGGGGTGATTCTTGTCCACCGGATTTCCCAGCGGATCTGTTTTTACGAACGTCTGCGAGTTCTTCCACTCGTCGTAGTAAGAGCTTCCGAGGAGGATACGGATGTTCAGATTAATGTCCACTAGATCCGTGGTGACAAGTTTCCCGTCGACAACCACGCCGGGCGTCACGAACATCTTGCGGCCCCACTCTGTCATGTTCTTGTAGGTGTAATCACATGAGGCAGGATCATTAAACGAACCCCAGCACGCCAGCAGCACCCGGCGCCGTCCCACCTCTTCATAACCCGGCAGCGCGTCATAGAAAAAGTCGAACAAATCGTCATGCAGCGGAACTACCTTCTTCATGAATTCGACATACTTCATTAAGCGCACAAGGTAATCCGTGAAGAGTTGGACCGTCGGCACCGTTCCGACGCCGCCCGGATACAAGGTCGACGGATGGACATGACGGCCTTCCATCAGACAGAACATCTCTCTGGTCATTCGGCTCATCACCAGCGCCTCGCGATAAAACGATCCGGTGAACGGATTCAGCGCGGTCATGATGTCAGCGATGGTGCGAAATCCGTGCAGATTGGAGTGTGGCGCCGCCGTCGATTGCGCCTTCGCCCAAACCTTGGGATTGGTTTCCTTCACCATCTGCTCACAGAAATCCACGCCGACCAGGTTGTCCTGGAAAATGTTGTGGTCGAACATGTACTCGGCAGCCTCGCCGAGATTGACGATCCATTCAGCCATGGCAGGAGGCTTCACGCCGAAAGCCATATTTTGCGCATACGTCGCGCAGGTTGCGTGATTGTCTCCACAAATTCCGCAGATGCGGCTGGTAATAAAATGAGCGTCGCGCGGATCTTTGCCCTTCATGAAGATGCTGTAGCCGCGAAAAATCGACGAGGTGCTGTGACACTCCACAACGTGGCGATTTTCGAAATCGATCTTGGTAAAGATGCCCAAACTGCCCACGATGCGCGTAATCGGATCCCAGTTCATTTCCACCAGGTTCCGCTTTTTAGTGGGAACATCCTTACTCGGTGCGGTAACGGTGCTCATTGCGGTCGCTCCTTTGCCTTTTCGGCTCGTTATCCTTATCAGTGGACAGTTAGTAAGTCCGCGCGTGATATCCGGTGGTCAGCTCAGTACCCGGATGCCGCCATTTTGGCTCTTTGTTGACCGTGTTCTGCGTAATCGAGCGCAGAGCCCGTATACCTCGACCATAGGCGCCTACCGCGGAAGTTGAAATTCGCGCCCCGGGCGGCTCATCCATAAACGGCATGAACTTATCGGGGAAGCCGGGCATGGTGCATCCGATGCAGATGCCGCCCACATTCGGACACCCGCCGATTCCTGCCATCCATCCGCGCTTGGGCACGTTGCAATTCACGACCGGGCCCCAACATCCGAGTTTCACGATGCATTTCGGCGACCCGTACACCTCCGCGAAATCTCCCTGTTCGTAATAGCCCGCGCGATCGCAGCCTTCATGCACAGTCTTTCCGAATAACCAAGTCGGGCGCAGTTGGTCGTCAAGCGGAATCATCGGTGCGAGCCCCGCCACCTGATAGAGAAGGTAGAGCACTGTCTCCATAAAATTATCCGGCTGCACCGGACACCCGGGAACGTTGACGATCGGTAACCCCGCTTTCGAACGCCAATCCCAACCGAGATAGTCGGCCAACCCCATGCACCCGGTGGGATTGCCTTCCATGGCATGAATCCCTCCGTAGGTAGCGCAGGTTCCGCAAGCAACAATCGCCAGCGCCTTCGGCGACAGACGGTCAATCCATTCATTGGTCGTGATCGGTTGCTTGGTGTTCGGATCTGTTCCCAGTCCCGCCCAATACCCTTCCTTCTTTATTTTTTCGTTAGGAATTGAGCCTTCCACGACCAGCACAAACGGATCCAGCTTTCCTTCCTCTGCCTGATACCAATACTTCAGAAAATCATCTCCGTTTTCATAGGCCAGAACAGGATTGTGCAGGTGTACCTTTGGAAGCCCTGGAATTGCTCCGAGAAGAACATCTTCGATACTCGGCTGTGTGGCCGCCGTTACCGAAACGGAGTCTCCATCACAACCCAACCCCGCCGTGATCCAAAGAATGTGCACTTCCGCCACGGGAGATGGCCTCTGCGTAACACGACCATATGGAACTGTCTCCGCTGCCATATTGACTGCTCCTTTCCCACGTAGAATTCCTAAAAAGACGTGAACAAACCTCGCGTTCCTCGACGTAGATCCCTCACGCTTCGGGGGACTCGAGTTCGCGCGCAGTCTGATAACGGCGAGACTAGAATCGGCCTCTGCGCGAGGTGTCACAAGCGGGTGCGCCACTTTTTTGCTTGGTGGGTTTCCCCATAAATGGCATCAGGGATTTCCCCATGCGCGTTCTTTTGCGAAGAAATCGGGCTCGGTCCGTGTCGAACAAAGTTTCAGGATGAGAGGATTGCTGACCTTCGGTTTGCGATGGCCGATGTAGCAGGGCGAAAGGATCCCGACAATGAGGGTGGATTGAAGACGGTCATCCCGTCTTCTCGTTCATGGTCCATTGAATCGCATGTTGCATCAACTCGCGGGCGCTGCGCAGTGAGAGCTTTTCTTTGATATGCGCCTGATACGACTCGACCGTCTTTACGCTGATATGTAATTCGTCCGCAATCTGGCGGGTTCCGTGGCCTTCGCCGATCAAACGGAAAACCTCCAGCTCGCGATCGCTCAAATCGGCGATCGATGAATGACGCACCGTCCCCGAGCCGGTGATGTAATGACGCAGCATCCGGTTCGCGATACGGTCGCTGACATAAATCTCCCCGCTTAGAATGCGACGAACGGCGATCAATACCTTTTCCGTGGCTTCCTGTTTCATGATGTAGCCGTTGGCGCCTGCGCGCAACGCGCGTTCCGCATAAATCGCTTCATCATGCATCGACAGGATCAGCACCGGAAGTGTCGGGTTCGTCGTCCGGATGTGTTTCAGCAGATCGAGGCCATCGGGCCCATTTAATGAAATATCAACGATCAGCACATCAGGGTGCGCCGAAGCCAGCACATGCATCGCACCCATGGCTTCTTCGGCCTCGCCGCAGACCACCATGTCCGATTCACGGTTGATCAGCAACGCCAATCCTTGCCGCACGATCGGGTGATCGTCGACCACCATGATTCGCTTCTTGCCAACCAGGTGACTCGGGGAGACGTGACTATGTGATTTTGCCGCTATATTCATGGTCAACTCGCTCCTGCATCCTCGACTGCCCCTGCCCCATTGGTCTTCACCGGGAATAGGCACGTTACCAGGGTCCCGCCCTCGGCAATCGCGTGCACGTCGAGGGACCCTCGAATCGTTCTCGCGCGGTAATTCATCAGCCGCAACCCCATTCCCTTGTTTGCCGGATGAATGTCGCCGATCCCGCATCCATCGTCCCGAATTGCGAGCACGCCATGAGTATCGTCAGCCTCGAGCCGTATGACAATCTGGCGCGCCCGGCCGTGCTTGATCGCATTGTTAACTGCTTCGCGGGCGATGTAATAGAGGTGCGTAGCCACGGTATCGTCATGAATCAGCACCGGAGTGAAACACTGAAAGCGGCATCCGATGTGGAACAGATCTTCGACCTCACCCGCCCACTGTTGCAACGCCGACATCAGTCCCTGCTCATCCGACAGCACCGGTAACAAGCCCCGCGCCAGTTCGCGTGTTTTGTGAATGGCCTCGTTTACCAGGTTGACGATCTTTGCTGCATCTGCCGCCTCGGGCAGACCCTTCTCGTCCAGTCGTTGTTCCTGGACCTTGCTCATAAAAGCGATGCCGGTCAGATGCTGTCCGAGACCGTCGTGCAGATCTTGGCCAATTCGCCGTTGCTCGCGCGCGCTGATCTCAAGAATCGTTTTTTCAAGGTGCTTGCGATTCGTGATGTCCCGAATCGCGCTCGAAACCAGTACTCCCTCTTCCGTCTCCAGCGGGCTCAAACTGATCTCCACCGGAAACTCGTGCCCGTCTTTGTGCAACCCGTACAGTTCCTCGCCCGCTCCCATGGGGCGCACGCGCGGCTCAGCAAAAAAACGCATGCGATGCTCCGGATGCTTATGCCTCAGACGCTCAGGGACCAATAATTCCAGAGGCTGCCCCAGCAATTCCTCGTGCCGGTAGCCGAACAGCTTTCCTACTTGGGCATTGACAATGACAATTTTGCCTTCTCGATTGACCACGACCACCGCGTCGGGCGCCGCTTCCAGCAAGCCGCGGAATTTTACCTCCGCTCGTTTTCGTTCCGTGACATCAATACCTGACAAGATAATGTAGGTTGCCGTTTCCCCCGAGCCCGGAAGCACGGTGGTAGACCAGGCGATTGTTCTTTGCCCTCCGTCCCGGTTGACCCAGCCACTCTCGTACTCCTGCGCGCGTTGCTCGGTGCGAGTCTTATGAAAGGCCTCTCGAAAACGCTCAGCCTGCTGCGCATCCTCGAACAGATCCCAGATATATTTTTCCTGCACGTCCTCCAACGAACATTCCATCAACTGCTCGCATGCCCGATTGAAGCGTATGATCCGGCCTTCCACATCCAGCACCATGACGAGGGCGCCAACCGTGTCGAGAATCGCGGAGACGACATTCCGCTCCTCCTGCAAAGCCTCTTCCGTGCGCTTGAGATCCGTGATATCAAAACCTACCCCGTGCACGAACCATGGCTCTCCGTTTTCCTTTCGAATCATCTTGGCTTCACAACGAAACCAGATGACACGACCGTAGCGGGAAACCACGCGATACGACGACCGCAGCGGTTTGCCCGTCAGAAACATTTCCGCTGCTTCGATGCTCCAACGCTGCTTGTCGTCGGGATGAATATGGCTGTACCAGCGGACCGGATCCTCCAGCCATTCTTCCTGTGAAAAGCCGAGAGCCGCCTCGATCTGCGGGCTGACATACGCCTCACCGATTCCGCGATCCAGATACGCCATAAACACCACTGCCGGAATTTGCTCCACCAGCGCGCGATATCTGGCTTCAAGGTTGGGCAGTTGCCCATGATTCGACGCTGCATCCGCTAAATCCTTCGGCGACAGCGCAAACAGACGGGTTCCCGATTCGAGTTTCTGGGAGAAAACCCCGGCGAGCCCTCGTAGAACCTCTTCGGCCTGTGTAGCGTCGATTTCGAGGCTGGCATCGGACATGGGTGACTCATTCGATGCCCGATCATTCACCCGCGGCCACGACGACGCTACCATCACCTACTCCTCCGCCACCGATCCGCTAGAGCCCAGCGTCCTGAGGCTTTTTCGGGCGCGTCGGCTTCCGCCAACTCGGTTCCTTATTCATCGAAGACTGGGTAAACCGCCGCAGCGCATGGATCGCCCGGCCATACGTCTGGACCGCAGCCGAGGACAGCAGTGAGCCCGGGGGCTGGTTCATAAATGGCATAAATTTGTCCGGAAAGCCCGGCATCGTACATCCAATGCAAATACCGCCCACATTCGGACATCCGCCAATTCCGCCCATCCATCCCCGCTTGCCGACATTGCATTGAACGACCGGCCCCCAGCAGCCGAGCTTCACAATGCATAAAGGAGAACCGTATTCCTCCGCAAACTGTGCCTGCTCGTAGAAGCCACCGCGGTCACACCCCTCGTGCACCGTGTTGCCAAAGAGCCAGGTCGGTCGCAGCGCCTCATCCAACGGAATCATCGGGGCGTGGCCGGTTGCCATGTAAAGGAGATACAAAAGTGTCTCCATGAAATTGTCCGGCTGCACCGGGCAGCCGGGCACACAGA
>Ga0181531_10002673_pt1 | contig 11058 bp, 4 predicted proteins | sample PEATcosm2014_Bin_38_FD_119743 | JGI IMG/M metagenome (GOLD analysis project Ga0181531, IMG submission 119743) | Peatland microbial communities from MTU Mesocosm Facility, Houghton, MI, USA - PEATcosm2014_Bin11_10_metaG | ecosystem: Environmental > Terrestrial > Soil > Wetlands > Peat | place... | reverse complement strand
CGGATGCGTTCGAGCACGAGCTTGGTGACATGCCCGAGGTCGGTGGCAAAGCCGATGTTGCCGGCGGCGGTGCGGAGGATGTAGCCGACGGGGTCCTGCGCGTCGTGCGGGATGGTAAATGTGTCCACCAGCAAGTCGCCGATCTCAAAACTCGCGCCGGTGGCAAATAGCTGCCAGTTGATTTTGGTTTTGAAAGTGCCGGCGGTTTCGAGGGCGAGGTTGGTTTTCTTGCTCCATTTGTTCTTGAAAGTCCAGAGCGCGCCGTCCTGCGTGCCGCGGTTGCAATAAACCGGGATTTGGAATTTGTCAGCGATGCCCAGCAGCCCGGCAATGTGGTCGGCATGTTCGTGAGTAATGAGAATGGCAGTGAGATTTTCTGGCGTGCGACCGATGCCGGCAAGGCGCTGTCGGATCTGGCGCGGCGAAAACCCAGCGTCCACGAGGATCCGGGCCTCGGCGGTCTCGAGGTAGGCGCAATTGCCAGCCGAGCCGCTGCCAAGAATGGTGAGTTTGACGGACACGACTGAAAATTAGTGTCGCGGCGGCGGACGGGCAATTTTTTTCGATGTTAAATTTTGACGGATGGCACAAAGTCTGCTTATTTTATCCTAGATTTTGTAATTGAACTCATCAGAAAATCCAATGATTTGCCGGGCATTTGTTGAAATTGCCGGGCGATGGCCCGTCCGGCTGGCCCTGGCCGTTGCGATGGCAGCGGCGCTTTTTCCTTTCACGGCGCGCGCGCAGACCGTCGGGAGGCAACTGCTGCACGAGCATGTGCCGCCGGCAATTGCGCGTTTCCATTTGCAGCCGATCAGCCCCCTGCCCGCGACGAACCGCTTGAACCTGGCGATCGGGCTGCCGCTGCGGAACCAGGCGGCGCTCGACAAGCTGCTTTCGGAAATCTACGACCCGGCGAGCACGAATTATCATCGCTACCTGACACCGGAACAATTCGCGGAGCAATTCGGCCCGACGGAGCAGGATTATCAGAAGGTCATCGCTTTTGCGGAACAGAATGGCCTGGCGGTGACGGCCATGCATCCCAACCGCGTGCTGCTGGACGTGAGCGGTTCGGCGGCGGCGGTCGAGAAGGCGTTCCAAGTGACGCTGCAGGTTTATCAACATCCTGCGGAAAACCGGAAATTTTACGCGCCGGACACGGAGCCTTCGGTTGATTTTAACGTCCCGATTTTGCACGTCAGCGGACTGGACAACTTCGAGTTGCCGCGCCCGGCCAGCTTAAAAAAAAATCCCCATGATGCCGCGAATCCGACGCCAGCCGGCACGGGTTCGGGATCGGGCGGCACTTACGTGGGCAACGATTTCCGCGCGGCTTACGTCCCGGGGGTTTCACTCAACGGCGCCGGCCAGACGGTCGGGCTGCTGCAATTTGACGGCTATTATTCCAACGACATAGCGGCCTATGAAAGTCAGGCGGGCCTGCCGAGCGTCGCGCTGGCAAACGTGCCGATTGATGGAGGCGTAAGCACACCCGGCGGCGGGGTTGTGGAAGTGTCGCTGGACATCGAGATGGTGATTTCGATGGCACCGGGCGTGTCGAAAATAATCGTCTATGAAGCGCCCAATCCCAGCCCGTGGCCGGACCTTCTGAACCGCATGGTCAGTGACAATCTCGCCAAGCAAATCAGTTGCTCATGGAGCGGCGGTTCGCCCGATCCGACATCGGAGCAAATTTTCAAGCAGATGGCGGCGCAAGGACAGTCGTTCTTCAACGCCACCGGTGATTCCGATGCGTTCACGGGGTCAATTTCCTTCCCGTCGGACAGCACCAACATCACGGAGGTCGGCGGGACGACTTTGACGACGACCGGACCGGGCGGTTCCTATGCGTCGGAAACCGCCTGGAACTGGGGCGGCGGCACCGGCACCAGCGGCGGCATCAGCCCCACTTATCCAATACCAAGCTGGCAGCAGGGCATCAACATGACGGCCAATCAGGGCTCAACGACCAGGCGAAACGTTCCCGACGTGGCATTGACCGCGGATAACGTCTATGTCATTTACGGAAACGGCCAATCGGAAACTGTCGGTGGCACCAGTTGCGCGGCGCCATTGTGGGCGGGTTTTACGGCGCTCCTCAACCAGCAGGCCGCGCTCGCCGGCATCCCGACCGTTGGCTTTCTTAATCCTGCCATTTATGCCATTGGCAAAGGGCCGAATTACACGGCTGATTTTCACGATGTCACGACCGGAAATAATTTCAGCACCAGCAGCCCGACTAATTTCCCCGCGGTTGCCGGCTACGACCTTTGCACCGGATGGGGCACGCCGGCCGGGCAGAATCTGATCAACGCGCTGGTCGTGCCGCCGGACACGCTGGGCATTGTGCCGATGACCGGATTTATTGCCAGCGGGCCAGCGGGCGGTCCTTTCAGCCCGGCGTCGCTAAACTTTTCCCTGACCAACTCCGGCGCCAGCCCGCTCGCGTGGTCGCTCGTCAACACTTCCGCGTGGCTCAACGCTTCCGCAACCAGCGGCAATCTGGCGGGTGGCGCGACGGGCAGCGTCACGGTGAGTTTGACCGCCGCCGCCAACAGCCTCGCCGTGGGAACGTATGCCGCGACCGTGCAGTTCACGAACTGGAACACGCAGGTCGTGCAATACCTGCCTTTCGCCTTGGAGGTGCTGCAACCGCTGGTGGTCACGCCCGCGGTCGGTTTCAGCGCCAGCGGGCCGGTGGGCGGGCCGTTCAGCGTCACGACACAAAACTATTCGCTGACGAATTCCGGAACCATTCCGTTGAACTGGTCGCTCGTCAACACCTCGGCCTGGCTCACGGCTTCGGGCGGCGGCACGCTGGCCCCGGGCGCCACGACCACGGCGACGGTGAGTTTGAATTCCGCCGCCACCAATCTGGCGACAGGAATCTACACCGCCGATCTCTGGTTCACCAACCAGACCGGCGGCGGCACGCAGAGCGGGCAGGTCACCTTGTTCGTGGGACAATCGCTGGTTCAAAATGGCGGTTTTGAGGCCGGCAATTTCACCAGTTGGACTCAATCGGGAAACACCGCCTACACCGCAGTCTACAGCGGCAACTCGCTGTTCGTTCATTCGGGCACCTACGGCCTGGGCGCGGGGCCATCTGGTTCGCTCGGTTATCTTTCCCAGACGCTGCCGACCTTTGCCGGGCAAAAGTATTTGCTCTCGCTGTGGCTGGACAGTCCGAACCTTTCCGGGACTTTGACGCCAAATGAATTCAGCGTTTCGTGGAACGGAAGCAAAATTTTCGACCAGGTGAACATCGGCAAAATCGGCTGGACGAATTTGCAATTCGTGGTCACCGCCGCCGGCGCCGGCACGGTTCTTCAGTTTGGATACCGGGACGACCCGTATTATCTTGGCCTCGATGATGTCAGCGTGACGCCGATTTCGTTGCCGGTGATCAACAGCCAGCCGACCAATTTCACGGCGCTGGCCGGCAACAATGCCGCGTTCAGCGCCAGCGCGGGCGGTTCCGCGCCGCTCGCCTATCAATGGCGGAAAAACGGAGCCAACATTTCCAACGGCACCGGCATTTCCGGCGCGACCAGCAACAGCCTCACGCTCACCGGCGTCACGACCAGCAGCGCCGCCAATTACAGCCTCGTCGTCGCCAACGCCTACGGTTCCATCACCAGCAGCGTCGCGGTTTTGACCGTGGTGGTGCCTTCGGCACTCACGCTGGTTTCGTCGGCGAATCCAGACGGCTATCGGAATAATTTGAATTTTACCGCCAATATCACGCCGACCAACGCCAGCGGCATCGTTCAATTTTTCACCAACGGTTTTGCGTTCGACACCGAAGCGCTCGTCGCCGGAAAGGCCGCCAGCACCAACCTGGCCACGCTGCCGCGCGGCACAAATCTCATCGCCGCCATTTATTCAGGCGACGCAAAAGATTTTTCCGCCTCCAACACGCTGGCGCAACTGGTCACGAATCATCCGCCAGCGGTGGCCGCCGCGTTTTACACCCGCGCGGCGGGCCTGCCGTTGGACATCGCCCTCGCCAGTCTCGCAACCAACTGGACGGATGTTGACGGCGACACGGTTTCGCTGGCCGGTTTGAGCGTCAGTGCCGACGGCGTGACCGTGACCAACAATGCCGGCACGCTGGTTTATTTTGACCCCAACAACGTGGACGACAAGTTCGTCTGCACCGTCAGCGACGGCTGGGGCGGGACCAATTTCCAGACCGTCAACATCAAGGTGATGTTTCCCAATATCACCAGCGTCGCCGCCAGTCCCGCCGGCAGCTTCACGCTCAACCTCGCCGGCGCGCCCGGCCAGACCTTTGTTTTGGAGGCGACGACCAATTTGACTTCTTCCGCCTGCTGGCTGCCGGTTGACACCAACACGCCCGGCGCGAACGGTGTCTGGCAGTTCAGCGACACCCAGGCCACCAACTTCCCCCAGCGGTTTTATCGCCTCCGCCAGTTGCCATAAATTCCGACACCTTGCGCCCGGCGGTGAATCGCTTAAATTTGCGAATTGATGAACATGTCCCGGGCGTGGGGAATTCCACTTTTTCTGCTGTTGTCTGCGGGCGCGGCATTGGGTTCGCCGCACAAATGGCGCGTGAACGATTCCGCCCTTGCCAGATCTCTCGTCGCCAACGGCGGCAAACTGATCGCCGATTACGGCGGCTTTGAACTCATTCAAGCCGACGACATGGCGCTGACGAATCTCGACGCCAGCCGGATGGAAAACGCGGATGAATTCGATGCCATCAAATTGAACGCCGCCCGGCTGGACACGCGCACGGCGGAAATTCAGGCGTTGCGGAAACCGGTCGGCGCGTTCGCCGGCAAACGGCTGCGCCTCGTCCAATTCGCCGGGCCGGTCAAACCGGTGTGGCTCGCGGCGCTGGAAAAAAATGGCGCGCGCATCGTGAGTTACATTCCCGAAAATGGCTATTTGATTTACGGCGATGCCGCGGCGCTGGGCCGGATGCAAACTTGGGCGGGCACCAATGAATTTGTCCAGTGGGAAGGCGCTTATGCCGACGATTACAAAATCCATCCCGACGCGCGGCTGACGAATGCCAATGGCCGGCCGCAAACGCCGCTGACCGACACCTTTGCCATCCAGCTGGTGGACGACCCGGCGGCGAACACGGCGACGCTCACGCAGATTGGCCGGTGGCAGTTGGCGGCGGTGGAAAATGAATACAGCCTGCTCGGCTACCGGAACGTCATCGTGCGCCTGCCGCCGGAACATCTCGCGGAAATTGCCGCGCAGCCGGAAGTCGTTTCCATCCAACCCTATTTCGAACCGCAAAAACTGGACGAGCGGCAGGATCAAATCATCGCGGGCAACCTGACGGGCAATCTGCCGGACGGTCCGGGCTATCTCGCGTGGCTGGCGGGCAAGGGCTTCACGCAGGCGCAATTCACCAATTCCGGTTTCGTGGTGGACTTGAGCGACAGTGGCATTGACAACGGCACAACCACGCCGGGGCATTTCGGGCTTTACACTGCGGGAGACATTTCGCAGGCCAGCCGCGTAGCTTACAATATCCTTCAAGGGCACGCCAACCACGGCAGCACACTGCAAGGTTGCGACGGCCACGGCACGCTCAACTCGCACATAGTCGCCGGCTACGATGATTCCACAGATGGATTTCCGCACACGGATGCGGCGGGTTATTTTTACGGCCTCGGCGTCTGCCCGTTCGTGAAGGTCGGCTCATCGGTGGTTTTTGATCCCAATAATTTCACCAATCCGAATTTCACGAATCTTCTGACGGCGGCCTACACGAACGACGCGCGCATCTGCAACAATAGCTGGGGCGCGAACGTGGCCGGCAGTTATGACGTAAACGCGCAGACGTATGACGCGCTGGTGCGCGACGCGGGCGCGACGGGACAAAACCGGCAGATGATCGTGGTCTTTGCGGCGGGCAACGCCGGTCCGGGCGCGAAATCCATTGATTCGCCAGGCTCGGCCAAAAATGTCATCACCGTCGGCGCGGCGGAAAATGTCCGGTCGCTTTCCACGGCGAATGGCGGGACCGATTCGGCGGGCGACAGCGGCTGTCCCTCGGACATGGACACGAACTCGAACAGCGCGGACGACATCGCCAATTTTTCCAGCCGCGGCCCGTGCCGGGACGGCCGAAAAAAGCCGGATCTCGTCGCGCCCGGCACGCATATCACCGGAGGCGTGGCGCAAAACAGTCCGCCGCCGCCTCCAGCAGGTCTTGGCTCGGCGATTTCCTGTTTCACCGCCAGCGGCGTTTGCGGACTGCCCGGCAGCGGAACAACCGGCAGCGCGGATGATTTTTTCCCGCTCGGCCAGCAATTTTACACCGTTTCAACCGGCACCAGCCACTCGACCCCCGCCGTTTCCGGCGCGTGCGCCTTGCTGCGGCAGTATTTCATCAACAACAGCAACGCGCCGCCCAGTCCGGCGATGACCAAGGCTTATCTGATGAATTCCGCGCGCTATCTGACCGGCGCTTTCGCGAACGACAAGCTTTGGTCGGCCAACCAGGGCATGGGCGAGTTGAACCTCGGCGCGGCATTCGATGGCGCGTGGCGGATTTTGCGCGATCAACTGGCAGTGGAAAAATTCACGGCAGCGGGACAAACACGCACTTACAGCGGAACCGTTCCTGACACGACCAAGCCGTTCCGCGTGACGCTGGCATGGACGGATGTTCCGGGCAGCACCACCGCCAGCAAGGCACTCGTCAACAATCTGGATTTGACCATCGCCGCCGGTATGAACCTTTACAAAGGAAATGTTTTCAACGGCGCATTTTCCACCAACGGCGGCGTGGCGGACGGCACGAACAACGTCGAAAGTGTTTTTCTGCCGGCGGGCGCGGCGGCCACTTTCACCGTCACCGTCAGCGCGGCCCAAATCAATGCCGACGCCATCACCAACGGCGGGAGCCTGCCGGAGCAGGATTTCGCGCTGGTGACTTACAATGCCCGGATCGCGGTGCCGGTCGCGCAATCCGTTTCCATTTCAAACGGCGTGGCGTTGATGAATTGGACCGTGCCGGTCAATTTCAACTACCGCGTCCAGTTCAAAAACAATCTCACCGACACGAACTGGACCGACCTGACCGCGGATATTCTGGCGACCAACTCGCCCGTGACGGTGACAAATTCATTCAGCTCAACGCAGCGATTTTATCGCCTTCGCGTCATGCAATAGCCGGAACGCGGACAGCCTGTTCGCGCCCGTTCTTGCTCCGCAACTCCAATGAAGTAAAATCCGGGCGTGACGAATTTGCTCCAGCGTGTCGAACAAAACATCCAGAACCGCAATTTATTCAAACGCGGAGGGAAAATTCTGGTCGCGGTCTCCGGCGGGCTGGATTCGATGACGCTGCTGCACGCACTGAAAAAACTTTCAGCCCGGCATCGCTGGCAATTGATCGTCGCGCATTTCAATCACCAACTGCGCGGGCGCGCCAGCGACGCGGATGAAAAGCTTGTCCGCAAAACGGCCGCTGCGATGAAGCTGCGGGTGGTCGCTGGCGGTGCGGACGTGAAGGCGTTCGCCAGAAAATCAAAGCTGTCCCTGGAAATGGCCGCGCGAAAATTGCGGCACGCGTTTCTGGCGCGAGTCGCCAGGAAACAGGAAATCAAAACAATTGCGCTGGCTCATCACGCCGACGATCAGGTGGAACTTTTCTTCCTGCGACTGTTGCGCGGCGCGGGCGGCGACGGGCTGGCGGGAATGAAATGGCGCTCGCCGTCGCCCGCCGACAAGACGATCGCGCTCGTCCGACCGCTGCTGGATTTTTCAAAATGCAAACTTGCGGAGTTTGCCCAAGAAAACAAAATCCATTTCCGCGACGACGCGACGAATTTCTCCTCCGATTTTCTGCGAAGCCGGATTCGCAACGAATTGCTGCCGATGTTGCGAAGGAATTATCAGCCCGGCTTGGACAAAACCATTTTGCGCCTGATGGAAATTGTGGGCGCGGAATCGGAACTTGTCGGCGAAGTTGCGGAAATGCTTTGCAGGAGACGAGGTAACGAGTCTCGAATCAAACCCGGAAAGCGGAAAACGGAAAGCGGAACAAAATCAGAGACCGCTCACTCTGTTTCCTGCAATTTTGACAATCTGCCAATCGCCATCCAACGGCGCATTTTGCAATCGCAACTCGCGGAACTCGGCGTCTCGCCGGATTTTGAATTGATTGAATCGCTTCGTCAATCGGCAGATGTGTTCGTCAGCGTCGGCACGAACACTTCCGCGGCGCGCGACAAATCCGGCGAAATCAAATTGCGGGCGGAGTCGAAGCCGGGATTCAATGCCAACAAGTCAGTCGTAAATTTGTCCAAAGGAGCAGGAGCCGCGGTTTTTGACGGAGCAAAATTCAAATGGCAAATCCGCCCGCAGGGACGTTCGCCCCGCCGGGTGCGGAACGAGTATTTCGACGCGGACAAGATTGGAAACAGGATTGTTCTCCGCCACTGGCACGCGGGCGACCGGTTTCAGCCCATCGGCCTGAAGTCGGCGGCCAAGTTGCAGGATTTGTTTGTGAACGCGAAAATTTCCGCCGCGCGGCGGCGGGAGCTGGTGTTAGCCACGGCGGCGGACGGCGACATTTTCTGGGTGGAAGGCCTGCGCATCGGTGAGCGGTTCAAATTGACGCCGCAAACGAGGCGGAAGCTGGTCTGGAAATGGTCAAGTTTGGCCGTTTAATTCGCTTTACAGCGCCCATTTGCCCAACTATTCTCCCACACTCTATTGATTATGGAAGCAAAGACAAAGACGATTGAACAATTTAAGACGCACGACAAGGACACGGGTTCCGCGGACGTGCAGGTCGCGCTGCTGACGCAACGGATCAACCATTTGACCGAGCATTTGCAGACAAATAAAAAGGATCACAGTTCGCGCCGCGGGCTGCTGATGATGGTCGGCCAGCGCCGCCGTCTGCTGGATTACCTGCAGACCACGGACCTGGGCCGTTACCAGACAGTCACGAAGAAATTGAAGCTGCGCCACTAGGATTTTGCGAAGGCGCGGTTTTGTTTTTTACACAACCGTCCTCCGCTTCAAATTTGGGCCGGAAACGCGAACGGCCTGATTTCCAAACCAAACACTTCGCGAATATAAATCGTTGCCTCCGGGAAATTTCATTCAGCTCCGACAGCGCTCGGAGTTCACTGAAGTTCCTCCGGCGGCGGCGGGGAAAGTTAGAACATGTCAGAGAAAATAACCGCCCAGGTGGGCGACAAGCAGATTGTCATTGAAACAGGAAAAATCGCCAAACAAGCCGACGGCGCAGTAACCGTCCAGATGGGTGAAACCATCGTCATCGTGGCCGCCGTGGCCGCGACCAAGGCCAAGCCGGGCCAGGAATTCTTCCCATTGACCGTGGATTATCGTGAGAAGGCCGCTGCCGCGGGAAAATTCCCCGGCGGCTACTTCAAACGCGAAGGCCGTCCCACGGAAAAGGAAATCCTCACCTGCCGGCTCACCGACCGGCCCATCCGCCCGCTCTTTCCGAAGGGCTGGTATAATGAAGTGCAGGTGCAGACGGTCGTGTTGAGCGCCGACGGCGAGAATGACCCGGACATTTTGAGCATCATCGGCGCGAGCGCGGCGCTGATGGTCAGCGATATTCCATGGGCCGGTCCGCTCGGCGCGGTGCGCGTCGGGCGTGTCGGCGGCAAGTTCGTCGCCAATCCCACGCATACCGAAATGCTCGAGAGCGATCTCGATCTCGTCTACGTCGGCAACGCGACCGACATCGTGATGTATGAAGGTTCGGCCAAGGAAATCACCGAGGCGGACTTCAACGCCGCGTTGAAATTCGGCCAGGAATGCTGCGCGCCGCTCATCGCCGCGCAAAAGGAACTCGTCGCCAAAATCGGCAAGAAAAAACGCGAAATCACGCTCAACATTGCGTCCGACGAAGTTTTGCAGGAAGCGAAAAAACTCGCCGGCGACCGTTTTGTGCCTGCGCTGCTCACGCCCGGTAAACTCGCCCGCGAAGCCGCCTGCAAGGCGATTCAGGACGAAGTCGGCGCGAAGCTCGTCGAGAAATTCGGCGCGGAGAAAGTCACCGACTTCATCGTCAAGGACGCCTTTTACTACATCCAAAAGGAAGCCGTCCGCAAATTGATTTTGGAAAGCGGCAAACGCCTGGACGGTCGCGCATTTGACGTCGTCCGCCCGATTTCCAGCGAAGTCGGCATTCTCCCCCGCGCGCACGGCTCGGCGCTGTTCGCCCGCGGCGAAACGCAGGCCCTCACGCTTGCCACGCTCGGCACCGGCGACGACGTGCAGGAATTTGATTCCTACACCGGCGGCGACAGCGAGAAGAAATTTCTCCTGCACTACAACTTCCCGAACTTCTCCGTCGGCGAAACCGGCCGCATCGCCGGTCCGGGCCGTCGCGAAATCGGCCACGGCGCCCTCGCCGAGCGCAGCATTGAGCCGATGCTGCCGTCGAAGGATTATCCCTACACCATCCGCATCACCAGCGAAGTAATGGAGTCCAATGGTTCCACCTCAATGGCGACCGTTTGCGGCGGCACACTGGCGCTCATGGACGCGGGGGTTCCGATGATCCGCCCGGTTGCCGGCATCAGCGTCGGCATCTGCACCGAATACAGCGGCGACAAGATCGCCAAATACCAGCTCCTCACCGACATCCTCGGCTGGGAAGACCATTACTGCGACATGGATTGCAAGATCGCCGGCACGGAAAAGGGCATCACCGGCTTCCAACTCGACCTGAAGCTCAAGGGCCTGCCGCACGCGCTCATGACCGAGACGATTGAAAAGGCCCGCGTCGCCCGCATGCACATCCTCGCCGAAATGGCCAAGACACTGGCCGAGCCGCGCAAGGAATTGAGCAAATACGCCCCGCGCATCGAGGTCATCAAGATTAACCCCGAGAAAATCGGCGCGCTCATCGGGCCGGGCGGCAAGAACATCAAGCGCCTCGTCGAGGAATCCGGCTGCGAAATCAACATCGAGGACGACGGCACGGTCAACATCTTCTCCGTGTCGCCCGAAGGCATGAAGATTGCCGTGGACGCCATCAGCGGCATGACCGCCGAGGCCGAGATCGGG
>Ga0181531_10002670_pt1 | contig 11060 bp, 10 predicted proteins | sample PEATcosm2014_Bin_38_FD_119743 | JGI IMG/M metagenome (GOLD analysis project Ga0181531, IMG submission 119743) | Peatland microbial communities from MTU Mesocosm Facility, Houghton, MI, USA - PEATcosm2014_Bin11_10_metaG | ecosystem: Environmental > Terrestrial > Soil > Wetlands > Peat | place... | reverse complement strand
CACCACCGAGCCGCAGAACCAGCTGCACATGCAGAACTATCAGCAGGTTGTGGCGCGGCTGGAGGGTTCAGCCCCGTTAACCGGAATCACCGCCGAAGAAGGCGCGGTGATTGTCGAGGAACTCGAAGCAACGGCTCCGGTGATCGACCAGTTTTATCCCGACGACACCGCACTTGCGGTACGGGCGGCAGTGACCGACGCGGACCTCTTCCTCTCGTACAATCTGCCCGACAAAGCCGTCGTTCCCTTGCTGGGTGCTCTGCCGCTTGCGCCGCGCGATGCGCGCCTGAACCAGCGCCTGGCCGCGCTCCATACCCGCCATCAGCGCTTTACCGAAGCTGCCGTGTGCTGCCGCACGCTTGAAAGCGTGTACCACGATGCGGGCTATCCGGATGAGGCGATGCGCTACGGCGAGCTGGCCGCGCGTTACGAACAGAGCGCGGAAGCCGGACTGTCGGCCCCAGCGATGGCGCCGGTCGTGCCATCTTCTCCTGCAAACTCCTTCGCGCCGCCGGCTCCGTCGCCGACAAGTCCGCCCGCCGCACAGGCCGCTGTTGCAACCGGGTGGCCAGCGGCTGCATCGGTGGAGACAGGCACTCCAGTCCACCCCGAATTCGCGGTGGAAGAGATGTCGGTTTCCGCGCCGTCCGACGCGCCAGATCATGCGGCGGTTGCGCAGGAATCATCCTCCGACCTGGCATCGGAATGGGAAGATTCGCTCTCGATTGACTCGGATGTTCCCGCAGCAGAGATTCCGGCGATGATCGCGAGCTCGGCTGCGCCTGAAGTCCCTTCCGATGCGGCGAACAACCCTGAGATCGCCGAAACGGTCGAAGAGGTGAAGTTCTATCTCGAACACTTCATGACGGATCAGGCCCGCGCCGGGATCGAAAAGCTGGAGACGATGACCCGCGATGCGCGCATCCTCGATCCTCTGCGCGCCGCCATTGCCTCTGCCGGACAACCCCCGGCGGAACCCGAGGCAGAGATTCCCGAGATTAACGCGGACGAGCCGGCTTCATTCGAAGTGCAACTCGACGAGCCAACGGCACCGGAGTTCGCGACTTCGCCCGATCTCGAGTCCTACAATCACGACGGCAATTCGGTAGCTCATCCGCAGTTTGCGATGCAGCCCGAGACTGAACTCGAGTCTGCTTCGGCCGAATCGGCCGATCCGCAACCGCTACATCATGAGGCCGCGCACGCCGAGCCGGTGCACGCCGAGAGCAGCGAATTGAGTTCGTTTGTGGCAGACCTCGAAGCGTCGCTCGGCGACTCCTTTCCGGAAGCGCCTCCGGTCGAGAAAGCTCCGGCAAAGCCGGCAGCAGCGAGCCAGCCGTTGCCGAGTTGGCCGGCGGCCGCGCCAAAACGCGCCGCATCGCCGCCTCCGGCGAGGATGCCCGAGCCCGAAGCTCAGCCTGTGGCGCAGAGCAAAGCCGCGATTTCAGCTACGGCCCAGCCGGCTCCGGCCGTTGCCGCTTCAGCCGCGGGCGCAGGTGCTGCAGCCGCTCCGGCCATGAGTTACAGCCCCGCCGCCGTTCGTCCTCTGGGAGCGGGAGCGCAGGCCATGCATGCCTCGGACAGCGTCGATCTGTCGGAGATGTTCGGCGAATTGAAACAGGATCTCGAAGAAGACGTGGCTGCCGGCGACGACGATCCGGAGACGCATTACAACCTGGGAGTCGCCTTCCGCGAGATGGGCCTGCTCGACGAAGCCATCGCTGAATTGCAGAAAGTTTGTAATTCCATCGAGCGCGGTCATGCCTTCTCGCAGACAGTCCAGACTTACACCTGGCTGGCGCAGTGCTTCCTCGACAAAGGCGTTCCCGAAGCTGCGATCCGGTGGTATGAAAAAGCTCTGGGCATCCCTGGTCTTGATGACGAAGCCCGTCTGGCGATCAACTATGAATTGGGATCGGCTTGCGAAACCGCGTCGGATAAGCCCGCTGCCTTGCGGCATTTCACCGCCGTTTACGGCTCGAACATCGATTATCGCGACGTGGCCGAGCGCATACAGGCTCTGAAGTCGTAGAATGCACGAAGTGGGGTTGAAAATTGTGCCGGGATGTTGCTGAGACCGGGCCTGCCCCGCGGTCAAATTCAAACGACGCGTGCAATGATTTCCGATCCCAAGCTTCCTTTTGCCAACGATCCCACTTCTGTCGCAGAGCTCAAGCCTCCGGACGTTCCGATCGCTTCTGTAGCGAAGACGGGGCCGTCGGTTGCACGGCTGTGGTTTCGTCGCATCGGAGTGCTATTGTTCGTCTTCCTCTGCGCGACGCTGGGCGTGATGTTGATGATTTTGCCGTGGCGGCCGGAGTGGTCGGACAACCCGCTACTGCTCCCTTATCCGACGCTGCGGGCGGTGGCGGCGAACGGTTTCACGCGCGGCCTGGCAACCGGCCTAGGAGTGCTCAACGTATGGATCGGCTTTTGGGAGGCCATTCAGTACCAGGAAGAGGAATAGAAACCGCGAACCATCCAACCAGTCTGGACGACAAATAGAACGACTATCCACCACACATATGGATGAAAAACTGAAGCCTGCGCCGCTTGCCTACGAGAACGAAGCGTTCCTCAACAGTCCGGACGGACGAATCTTCCGCCTGCTGTCGGAGTACAGCGAGCCGCTGTCGCGTTTTCGCCGCGAGCAGATTCAGGACACCGTCGTTTTTTTCGGTTCAGCGCGCATCAAGAGCCGCGAATATGCCGAGAACCTCCTCACGGGTGTTGAGAATGGTGGTGCCACATCTGAAGCGCAGCGTTCCCACGAATTGAAGCGCGCCGAGGCGGGCGTGAACATGGCGCGCTACTACGAAGACGCGCGCCGGCTGGCGCGGATGCTGACGGAATGGTCAATGCACATTCCCGCGAAACGCCACCGCTTCGTGGTCACCACCGGCGGCGGCCCGGGCATCATGGAGGCAGCCAATCTGGGCGCGCACGAGGCTGGAGGAAAAACCGTCGGACTGAATATTGCGCTGCCCTTCGAGCAGAATCCGAATTCCTACATCACGCCCTCGCTTAATTTCGAATTCCATTATTTTTTCATGCGCAAATTCTGGTTCGCGTATCTGGCGAAGGCGCTGGTGATTTTTCCCGGCGGTTTCGGAACGCTCGATGAGCTTTTTGAAATTCTCACGCTCGCCCAGACGGAAAAACTGGCGAAGAAAATTGTCGTCGTGATCTATGGCAGCGAATATTGGAAAAAGGTCATCAATTTCGAAGCCATGGTCGATGCCGGAGTAATTTCCGCTCCCGATCTGGATCTGTTCAAGCTGTCGGACTCACCGGAAGAGAGTTTCGAATTTCTGAAGATGGACTGACGAAATATCACCTCGCTCCGCAGCAAGCCAAGCGCAGCGGCGACGCAGCCGTTCCTGAAATTGCCAAGACGCGGCCCTAAACCAATAACCGCGGCGATTTCGCCGTAAGTCCACGAAATTGGAACCTTCGGACTGCCTTCTCCGTATACACTGCTGCGATCTACTGTTTACGGGAGCGATTCGATGACTATACGACCCATGCTGAGCATCGTGCTCGGCGGTTTGATTTGTCTTGGCGGCGCCCTGGCGTTCGCGCAACCACCAGCCGCCAACGAGATGCCCTCTGTGATTCAGGTTCCTCCCGAGGCGCAGGCTTCGCCCCATTTTGACGCGGTCGCGGCCACGAATGCGTATCTGGCGCAGATTCCTGCCGACAAGACGGCGCGCTCTGATGCCTATTTCGAAGGCGGTTACTGGCTCATTCTCTGGGACTTTCTCTACGGTGTCGCCGTCGCGCTCGTGTTATTGAACCTGCGGTGGTCGGCGCGGATGCGTGACCTCGCGGAGCGCATCACGCGATTCAAGCCGTTGCAGACTTTTCTCTACTGGCTGCAATACATCGTGCTCACCACAATTCTCGTTTTCCCGTTGACCGTGTACGAAGATTATTTTCGTGAGCACAAATACGGACTCGCCACGCAGACCTTTGGTCCATGGTTGGGAGATCAACTGAAAGCGCTGGCGGTGGCGATTGTGCTGGGCGGTATTCTGACCATGCTGCTTTTCGGCGTGGTTCGCCGCCTTCCGCGCACCTGGTGGATCTGGGGTTCGGTCGTAACGATCGTATTCCTGATCTTCACCGTGCTGATTACTCCGGTTTACATTGTTCCGATCTTTAATAAGGTGACGCGGCTGGATGATCCGAAAATCGTCAATCCCATCTTGAGCATGGCGCGAGCGAACGGAATTCCCGCAAAAGACGTCTACACCATGGATGCCTCGCGGCAGACAACGCGTATGAGCGCCAACGTCAGCGGCTTCGGCCATACCATGCGCATCACGCTGAATGACAATCTGCTGCGCCGGGGCTCGCCCGAGGAGATTCAGGCAGTGATGGGACACGAAATGGGGCACTACGTTCTCAATCACATCTACAAAAGCATCCTGTTTCTATCCGTGCTCGTCGTGCTGTCGTTCGCTTATTTGAACTGGGGCCTTGACTGGACGCTGAAGCGCTGGGGCGAGAAGTGGCAGATCCGCGGCATTGGCGACACGGCCGTCCTGCCGCTGGTCGTTCTGCTCTTTTCTATCCTGGGGTTCGTGCTGACTCCCATCAATAACAGCTACACCCGCACCGAGGAATATGAAGCGGATATGTATGGCCTGAATACGAGCCGGCAGCCGGATGGTTTCGCACAGGCTGCCATTCATCTCGGCGAGTATCGCAAGATGAATCCGGGGCCAATCGAGGAATGGATCTTTTTCGATCATCCGAGTGGACGGAACAGAATCTATGCCGCCATGCGCTGGAAAGCCGAGAACCTGAAGTTATTTGCAGGCCGCGATGAGGGTCAAAATGCATCGTCGGCACCGCCCGCCGCGACAAAATGATCCAGGTCGCTAAGGCTACCGAAAGAGGAGACAGTCGCGCGATTCAGCCTTCGTAGTACGCTGAGAGCTGATGGCAAGCGGCTGTTTGCTCTATTACATTACCGACCGGAGCCAGTTTCGCGGCGGTGACCACGAGCGTCGCAAACTGCTGATCGCCAAAGTAGGCGAAGCGGCCCGCGCCCAGGTGGACTATATCCAACTTCGAGAGAAGGACCTGAATGCGCACGATCTCGAGGCGCTGGCCAGAGAAGTTGTTTCGGAGGTCCGCGAGCATTCGGCGTCAACTCGAGTGCTGATCAATTCGCGAACCGACGTCGCTCTCGCCGCAGGCGCTGACGGCGTCCATCTGCGAGGCGACGACATTCCGCCAGATGACGTGCGGCGCGTTCTGCGAATTTCGAACCATCACGCGAAAACTTCCGGGCATTTCCTCGTTGCGGCCTCCTGCCATTCCGCCGCTGACGTAATGCGCGCGGCATCGGAGGCGGTGGACTTCGTGGTGATCGCCCCCGTCTTTGAGAAGAGCAGCGTTCCAGCGGCGCAAGCTCTCGGCATTGCGGCGTTGCGAGAGGCATGTAAGGCAGGCATTCCAGTTCTGGCGCTCGGCGGCTTGACCCTCGAAAATGCCACGTCGTGTCTCAGCGCCGGGGCGGCTGGAGTCGCAGGCATCCGTCTGTTTCAGGAGAATAAAATCGAAGACGTCGTCCGCGCGCTGCGGACAAAGTGACCCCTATGGAAACGACCGCGCTTTCGGGTCTCACGAATACGGAGGCGGAGAAACACCTTCCGACGCTCGTGTCGATCCCGGCCGGATGGTTCCTTATGGGCAGCGATTCCGGACAAGACAACGAGAAGCCGGTGCATCGCGTCTGGATTGACGAATTTCTGCTGGCGGCTCACCAGGTGACGAATGGCGAGTATGCGCGCTTTCTGCGCGACACCGCGTCGTTGCCGCCGCCATTCCTGAGCGATCCTGCGTTCCACGATCCCCGGCAACCGGTGGTGGGGGTGTCGTGGCATGACGCTGTAGCTTATTGTGACTGGCTCGGCAGATCGGACGGTTGCGGAGCGCGCGGCATCAAATTTCGCTTGCCCACCGAAGCTGAGTGGGAGCGCGCAGCGCGCGGAGGGCGCGAAGGCGAACTCTTCCCGTGGGGAAACGAACCGCCGCAGTCTTTGCCTGGCTACGCCCATCGTTGTGCCGCCGATTGGAAGTCGGGTCCTGAGCCCGCAGGCAGCGGCGATCCGAACGCTTTCGGACTCTACAATATGTGCGACAACGTACACGAGTGGTGCAGCGATTGGTATGGGGCCGGTTACTATGCGGTATCGCCCGATCGCAATCCTCGCGGCCCGGAACGTGGCGACCGGCGGGCTTCCCGCGGTGGCTCGTGGCGTCACCACATCAAAATGTCACGCTGCGCCGCTCGCTCCAGCATTCCACCGGAATTTCATTATGCGGATTATGGATTCCGCGTCGCCTGTGACCGCGCGAAGGTGTAGATTGGGTCGTTCTTGCGAAGGAGAACTATGTATTCCCTGCGTTCAGTCGATGTCATGTCGTGTGCAAAGATCATGGGCGCCGTGTACGGGGGTATCGCCTTGATCATACTGCCCTTCTTTCTGCTGGCCGGTCTTGTCGGCTTGCTCGCCGGAAACGGCTCCGGTGGCTACTCGGGGATTGCGGCCATCGGCCTCGCCATAGTCGCCCCTTTTTTTTATGGAGCCGTAGGATTCGTCATGGGAGCATTCAGCGCATGGGTCTACAATTTCTTTGCGCGGCGAATCGGCGGCGTGCGATTAGAGTTGAAGAGCGAGCCTTTTAGCTCGCAGTCGAACCTCGGACTCCTTTGATATGACCGATCTCGCGTCCCACTACCTCGAAGAAATCAAACGCCAGTTCCGCGGACACAAGCGGATGGGCGAAGCGGCGATGGCTCAGCTTGGCGACCGCGATTTCTCTGTCGCGCTCGACGCGGAAGGGAATTCGATCGCTGCTCTTGTCAAACACATCGCCGGAAACGCGCGCTCGCGCTTCACAGACTTCCTCACCAGCGACGGGGAAAAGCCCGACCGCTTTCGCGATCGCGAGTTTGAAGTTTCAGAACACACGACGCGCGACGAGGTCCGTGGCTGGTGGGAGCAAGGGTGGACACACGTCTTTGCTGCACTCGACGCGCTGTCCACCGAAGATTTGCAACGCACGGTGACAATCCGCGGCGAACCGCATACTGTCATGCAGGCTCTGAATCGCGCGCTCGCGCACTATGCGCAGCATGTCGGACAAATCGTGTTCCTGGCGAAACATCTGCGATCGAAGGACTGGAAGACACTGAGCATTCCACGCGGTAAGTCGGAGCAGTACAAAACCGCGAACCCGAGTTCCCATACCCGAGGAACATACAAGACCTAGCCTATTTGCGAACTTCCGCTGTCCAGCGGGAATCCAGGAGACACGAATGCGAACGCTGCTGATTATCACCCTCATCCTGGCGTTCAGTCTCTGCGTCGCCGCGCAGCCGGCACCCGTGCACGCCGACGCGAATTCTGCCGCGGAAAGTGAAATCAAAGCGCTGCAGTCGGAACTGGCTGCATTGATTGCGAAGGGCGACTGGGATGAATACGCTAAGCACCTGGCATCCGATTATTTCTATGCCGAGAACGGGCATGTGGAGACCAGGGAGGAGGCGCTGGCCAGTCTTCGCGACGTCAAACGGAAAATCATTGTCATGGAGATGGAGCCCGACGATCTTGCAATCCGAATCTACGGAGATACGGCCATCGCCAGCGCGAAATTCGACGAAACGGTTCGCGAGGCCGGCCAGGTTAAGAGTCGCTCGACCCGCGTTACCGACGTATTCATAAGACGCGATGGTCAGTGGTATCTGGCCGCAGGACACGCCTCGACCCTGGGAAAGTAACTTCTCTCACCCGATGCTAGAATGAGCGGTTTGCAGTTCTCATTCTGTACTTCATAAGGGGGCTCCATGCCCAGCTCATCGACGACCACCATGCTCGCGGTGGTCAAGCCGGAAGCCGCGCCAGGCGCGGAGATCCGCGAAGTCAAGATTCCAGCGTTTGGCCGCAATGAAGTTCTCGTCAAGGTGAAAGTCGCCTCGATCTGCGGCACCGACCTGCACATTTACGAATGGGACCGGTGGGCTCAGGGTCGCATTCACCCTCCGTTGATTCCCGGACACGAATTCTGCGGCGAGGTGGTCGCCTTCGGCGATGAAGTCACCAGCGTCAAAGAAGGCGACTTTGTCTCGGCGGAGATGCACGTGGCGTGCGGGAAATGTTTGCAGTGCCGCACCGGTGAAGCTCACATCTGCCAGAACGTCAAAATCATTGGCGTCGACACGAACGGAGCGTTCGCCGAATACGTCGTCATTCCTGAATCAAATATCTGGAAACTCGACCCGGCGATTCCGCAAGACTACGCCTCTATCCTCGATCCGCTGGGCAACGCCGTGCACACGGTGCTCGCTGGAGAAATCGCGGCAAAGACCGTCGCGGTAACCGGCTGCGGGCCCATCGGTTTGTTCTCAATCGCTGTGGCTCGCGCTGTTGGAGCCACCACAATTTTTGCCATCGAGGTGAACGAACACCGGCGGAAACTCGCAACCAAGATGAAAGCGGATTACGCGCTCGATCCGTCGAAAGAAGATGTGCGCGCCATCGTCGCCGAAAAAACGGGCGGCCTCGGGGTGGACGTTGTCCTCGAGATGGCCGGCCATCCCGATGCCATTCGGACGGCCTTTGATATCGTTCGTCGCGGCGGTCGCATTTCGCTGCTGGGCCTTACTTCGAAACCGATTCCGCTCAACTTTTCTGAAGACATTATTTTCAAAGGCATCACCATTCAGGGCATTAACGGGCGCCGCATGTATCAGACCTGGTACCAGATGACGGCGCTCCTGAAGAGCGGACGGTTGGATCTTCATCCTGTCATTACCGACCGTATCGCCATGAAGGATTTCTCCACGGCGATGGCGCGATTGAAGACCGGCGAAGCCAGCAAGATCCTGGTGTATCCGAACGGAACTGTCTGATTGACCGCTGCAGTTTCACCAAAAAATCAGTGAGCCGACACGGGTTTAGATCCTTTGAAGGCGTAGAACATGATGTAGAGATAACAAAGCACCGGCAGGAAGAAGGCATGGTGAATTCCGATGCGATCGGCGATGGCGCCCTGTACGACAGGGATGATGGCGCCTCCAACAATCGCCATGACCATCAGCCCCGAACCATCGCCCGTCAATGGTCCGAGCCCCGCAATGCCCAGCGTGAAGATACTCGGGAACATGATGGAGTTAAACAGCCCGACGAGAATGATGCTCCACATCGCGACCTGGCCCATGCTCAACATAGAGGTTCCGACGAGAAGCGATGCGGCCAGCGCACAGATACCGAGTAACGTGCCGGTTTTCGCCGAGACTTGTCCCCCGCGCACGGCGGCCGCAATTGCGAAGATCGCGGCCAGAACGGTAACCAGCGCAAAGAGCGGGCCGGCGGAAACCAGAATGGCTCCAATCTGCCAGAAGAAAGCGGTGAGCCCACTCTGATCGCTGGGAACGACGCGCCCTCTCAGCCAGTAAGAAATCAAAACCATGAGAGCGCCTCCAGCGGCGGTCACGGCCATCGAAGTCATCTTCGTTCCGCGCAGCAGGGCCGAGCCGATGAATCGTCCTACCATGGCGCTTCCCCAATACAGTGCGACAAAACCTGCGGCGACTCTTTCGGTCAGGCCGCCGATTTCCGGCTGGCTGAAGTAATTCACCAGGAAGCTTCCAATGGAGACTTCAGCGCCCACGTAAGCGAAGATCGCGATGGCGCCCAAGACAAGATTCGGATGTTTCCACATCGAATCGCCGATCTTTTCTCCTACCTTATGCTGGGCGTGTTCGATCTTGGGCAATCGAAAACTGCCGATTGCGATCGCCAACAGCACTAGCGCGATCCCCAGTCCCACATAGGGCATCTTCACGGTCGCTGCCTCATGTACCCGGTACGCCTGTAGAGCGGCCGGTGCCATCGCGCGTATCTCGTCGATCGCCTTCGGCGCCGCGCTAAGGATCAGGAGTCCGCCAAAAAAAGGAGCAAGGAAGGTCCCGAGAGAATTGAAGGCCTGCGTCAGGTTAAGACGGCTTGAAGCAGTTTCGGGGCTGCCCAACACGCTGACATACGGATTCGCCGCCACTTGCAGACACGTGATACCCGCCGCCAGCACGATGAGTGCGCACAAGAACAATGGGAACGACGGCACGCTTGCCGCCGGTACAAAGAGAAACGCGCCCAAGCCCATCGTGAGCAGACCGACCACCATGGATCGCTGGTACCCGATCCAGTCAATCACTTTGGCCGAAGGAATGGAGAAAACGAAGTAGGCTCCAAAAAAAGCAAACTGCACCATCATCACTTGCCTGTAATTCAAGTCAAAGATGGATTTGAGATGCGGAACCAGAATGTCGTTCAGACAGGTGAGGAATCCCCACATGAAGAAGAGCGTGGTTACGATGGCTAAGGGAACTCGGTAGGATTGACTTGCATCGCTGTGAAAGGACTGCGTGGTCGTGGTCGGAGCGGTGATCTGTGGCATCGGCCTCCATTTCCTCGCTTGCTCCGGAAACGAGCAGCGCAATCGAGCGGCAACAGGTTATAACCCATGGATCATACCATCGCCCATCGCGCGAAATTCCTGAAGAGAGTTTGATGGCACAGGCCCTGCGATTTGTTTTCCAAAGCGGTACGATAGGCATCCCAATGAAACTTCTCTTGCCAATGGTAGGACTCTGCGCCATCCTCATTTCATTCGGCACTTCGGCATCCGCCGCAGATTCTGTTGTTGTGTTCAGTGAAGCCGGCTTTCCCGCGGCGGACACAGTGGCTCCCGCAGGGCATCAGCTTGCGGCCCTCCTTCCAGGCGCGAATGTCGATGCAACGCAGTTGCCCGGTCGCCTGCAAGATTCCGCGACCCACCTGCTGGTCATGCCATATGGATCGGCCTTTCCAGAAGAATGCTGGCCGGCGATTCTGACGTTCCTGCAGCGCGGAGGCAACCTGCTGGTTCTGGGCGGCAGACCTTTTACGCGCTCCGCGTATCGCGATGCCACCGGCCGGCATCTTCGCGACTACAGCGTCCGCTTTTCTCGGGCGTTGATGATCGATCAGTATCAGACCACT
>Ga0181531_10002669_pt1 | contig 11060 bp, 11 predicted proteins | sample PEATcosm2014_Bin_38_FD_119743 | JGI IMG/M metagenome (GOLD analysis project Ga0181531, IMG submission 119743) | Peatland microbial communities from MTU Mesocosm Facility, Houghton, MI, USA - PEATcosm2014_Bin11_10_metaG | ecosystem: Environmental > Terrestrial > Soil > Wetlands > Peat | place... | reverse complement strand
GTTTGCGAAAGGTTGCGAACGAGGCACTTAATGGGAGCACCAGTGAGCCAGATAATTTGAGCGCCCTTCAGCGTCTTTATTCGAACACCGTCGGGCGCTCGGCGGTCTTCGATAACCCGGGATGGCCCGACAATAGGCAGGTGTGCACGCTTCGACGCTTCCATACTGATAATGTAGGAAAGTATGAGAAGCTGCTGATATAGCGGGACGCCGGTTAGTCGCTAATTCCGTGGTCTAGGTTTTTTAAGTGTGATGCTCGGCAGCGCGCGCTTAATCAAACTGAAGCACTACCAACCGCTAATGAGTTCACGGCCCGGCCGCCGCGTTGCCGCGCGTCAATGCTTGCGGGATGACTGGGAGGAGACCGCGCTCTCGGTTGGCGCCGGGAGCGGGAGCAGATGGCGCGGGATCACCACGCGCTGGCCCGGCGCCAGCGTCGTATTATCGGACAGCTTATTGATCTGCGTGAGCGACCAGAGCGGCACACCGTAGGACGCCGCCAGCGTTTGCAGCGTATCGCCGCGGCGGACGACCACGGGCATACCACTATCCCACAATTCGATTGGGGCATCCGCGGGGACAACGTAGCGGAGCTGCACCGCCTCGTCCTGGGTCTTCGCCGGCGTTGCCACGAGCTGTTGAACCTTGGCCACCACTTGCTCGTGGATCGATTGGGATTTCTCGATGTTGAGATGATTGAGGCTCGCATGCTCGACCAGATCGTAACTGGCGTAATGGCCCTGAAAGCCCTTCGCCGGCTTCACGTCGCGGCCGCCCAGCACGCTGTTTGACTGATAGATCGTGATGTAGCGCGCGACGTTGGGCCCCACGTCGGGGGCGATGCGGGCGGGATCGGTCGTCACCACGAGGCTCACCGGTATGCTTTCGGCATCGAGCATTTCAGCGAAAACGAGCGCACAGGCGGCGCCGACCGAATGACCGACGACGACGATCGGAGCGGGATTGGCGCGATAATCGGCAATCGCCTGCTTGGCGACGATCGGGCACGTCATAGCCTCGCTCACGCTGGTGCTGAAACCGGCCTGGTCGATCTTCTCCGCCAACGCATCCATGCCGCGCGAAAAAACCACGCCGGCAAAGCCGCGAAACAGATAGACGCGTGCACGCTGGTCGGCCGACCCGATCGGATCGGCCAGGGCCTGACCGAGCAGCGAATAGACGGTGGAGCCGGACAGAAGCGCCGCGACAAGAAAAACCGTGATGAGCGCGGGCTTCATTCGGTCGCCGCCTACAATGCGGCGCGGATCTCTCTCAGTACCTGGTCTTGCAGCGAGCGGTTCTTGTCGATGTTGAAGTGATTGAGCGCGTTATTTCTCTCCACGTCGACATTCTGCACTGTGCCGCTGAATTGGCGTCCTTTGTCGACGGCTTTGCCCATGCCGCCAGCGATGTAATAATTGATGTAGCGGTCGACGTGTCCCGTCGCGGTGAGGCGAGAGGTCGGATCGAGGCCGATCGCCAGTCTGACCGGGACGCCGAGCTGGCCGAGCCGCGCCGCCATCTCGGTCACCGCCGTCGCCCCCGAGGAATGGCCGACCAGAATGATCGTCCGCACGCGGCCGCTCTTATATTCTGCGGCCGCCTCCTCGGCCAGCGATGGCCAGGACAAATAGTTCGATACGGTGACGGTCACGCCCTGCCGCTGCAGCTTCTCGGCGATTTCATCCATGCCCAGCGAGAATATGTTGAACGCGCCGCGCAGCAGATAGACGTGATCCTGGGGCTTGGCCGGCGACGCCGCCGGCGCGGCGCCAGCCACGCTCGAGAACGCCAGCAGCAAGACCGTCAGCGTGAAAGCCCGCAACGATCGCCGCGCGGCTTGCGGTGCCAATGAGGTTTGAGGCGTCAGTGCAATGCTAGCTCGTGACGTCATGTGAGTCCTTCTCCGAAGCAGGTCCGGCATACGCGATTCCTTAAAGCACATCATCGTTTTCGCTGGATCGTTTTGGCTAGATCGTCTTGGATGGTTTGGCGATGATCGGCAGGAATACCGGGTGGGTAATCTTTCGACAATGAGGGTCCTTTATGGCGACACTCCGGCGATAATCTGCGATCGCGGACGACTGGTCGCTGAAAACGGGGGCCGATCGCAACTTCGTGCAGCGACGCACTGACGCAATGTGCCCGATTTCCAGCCGCACGCAACCTCCGCGCGACGCGCCGTGGGCCGCTCATTCGTTCCATCGTCCTATTGCTCCACAAGTGACGCCGGTGCAGATTTTCGCGGTTTAAGGCACGAAAAACAGTGTGCAGATTGGGAAGGAAGCGCTCCGATGAATATCACCGTGGGCAAAAAGGCAATCGCCGAGGCGACCGAAAAACTCAAAAATTGGGGCCGCTGGGGCAAGGACGACCAGATCGGCACGCTCAATCACGTTACGCGGGAGGATATCGTCCGCGCCGCCGGACTGATCCGCACCGGGAAGGTCTTCGCGCTCGGTATTCCGCTCGACCGCAGCGGTCCGCAGACCGGGCTGTTCGGCAACCGCTGGAATCCGATCCACACCATGCTGGCGACCGGCACCGATGCGGTGGCCGGGCGCCAGGACAAGGTGCCGAACATCCGTTATGCGGACGACGCCATCAACCTGCCGGTGCAATGCGCGACCCATTGGGATTCGCTCGGCCACATCTTCTATGAAGACAAGATGTATAACGGCTACGACGCGCGCGAAGTCGACAGCAGCGGGCTTGCCAAGCTCGGCATCGAGCACACCAGGAACAAGATGGTCGGCCGCGGCGTGCTGCTCGACATCGCCCGCTTCCGGGGCGTGCCCTGGCTCAAGGACGGCGAGCCGATCGGCAACGACGAACTCGACAAATGCGCCAAGGATCAGAACGTCGAGATCAGGCGCGGCGACTTCGTCATTTTGCGCACCGGTCAGATGGAGCGCTGCTTGACGGAAAAGAGCTGGGGCGCTTATGCCGGCGGCGACGCGCCCGGCGTCAGATTCGAGAATTGCTACTGGTGCCAGGACAAGCAGATAGCGGCGATCTGCTCCGATACCTGGGGCGTCGAAGTGCGGCCGAACGAGACCAAGGAGGCCAATCAGCCCTGGCACTGGGTCGTCATTCCGGCCATGGGCTTGACCATGGGCGAAATGTTCTACGTCAAGGAGCTCGCCGAGGATTGCGACGCCGACGGCAATTACGAGTTCTTCTTCTGCGGCGCGCCGCTCATCATCACCGGCGGCACCGGCTCGCCGCTCAACCCGCAAGCGATCAAATAATCTACCTCTCCCCCCGTGCGGGGAGAGGTATAATCACTTGATCGCGGCGTTGATCGTGGGCAGCACCTTCTCCGCCAACAGTGTCATCGAGCGTTTGGCGAGCGCCGGGTCGCGCCAGTCCTTGCCGGCATAGAGGAGCGTGCCGAAATCGCCGACGCGCTCGCGGAATTGCAACAATTCGTCGGCGACCTTGTCCGGCGAACCGTAGATGATCAGCTCTTTGCAGATGCCGTCGAGCGTCACTTCGTTGTCAGGCTGGTCGCGGCGGGTCTTGAACAATTCGAGCCGGCCGCCTTTTGCGAGCTTGGTGAAAAGCTGGCTGTAGTAATAGCGGTACGGGCTCCCAGCATCGGTGGCGTAGGCTTTCGCGGTCTTGTCGTCGTCGGCGACGAAGATCGATTTGGCGACGCGCCAATTCGCCGGATCGGCTTTGCGGCTGGCGCGCGTGCAGCCTTCCGCGTATTTCGGCCAGTGACTCTTCACCCATTCCGGCATCAAAAAATTCGCCGAGATCGGATCCCAGCCGCGCGCCGCCGCCTCGGTCACGCCCTTGGAGAACGGCGCCACGGCGGTCACCACGATCGGCGGATGGGGCTTCTGCAGCGGCTTTGGCAAAAAGCCCTGGCCGATTTCCGGCATCGCCTGCTTCTCGATTTTGATATTCCAGTATTTGCCTTCGATGTTGTAAGGGGGCTCGCTCTCCCAGATTTTCAGCACCGCGTTGATCGCCTCGAGGAACATGGCGTTGCGGTCGGCTTCGAGATTGCCGAATGCTTCGGCGTCGGAGAGGAGCCCGCCCGGGCTGATGCCGAAGATAAAACGCCCGCCGAGCATGTGATCGAGCATGGCGATTTGCGCCGCGGTCGCCGCCGGATGCGCGTTCGGCATGTTGATCGTGCCGGTGCCGAGCTTGATGGTTTTGGTGGCGTCGATCAGGCTTGCGATGAACATCGCGCAGGACGTGATGTTTTCCGCGCGGTCGGTGACGTGTTCGCCGACATAGCCCTCGACGAAGCCGAGCCGGTCGGCAAGCAGGAACGCCTCGCGGTCTTCGCGCAAGGATGTCCGCCAGTCCTTGTCCAGCGGATGGATCGGCATGGTGAAAAAGCCGAGTTTCATGATGCTGGCGCGTCCTTCCCCGGTGGTCCGGTATTGAACTCTGGCCGTGGTGGCCCTTGAAGCCCTATTAGTACATTTTGGCGCGCGACAGCATGGACAAAATCACTCGGCGTAATCTTGCTCGCGGCGGCGCATTGTCGCTCGCCGGCGCGTTTGCCGCGCCCGCCGTGGCCCACGGCGAGACGCGGCGCTGGCGCATGGTCACCTCGTGGCCGAAAAAGCTGCCCGGTCCCGGGCTGTCGGCTGAACGCATCGCCGCGCGCATCGGCACGCTCTCCGGCGGCCGCCTCGAGATCACGGTTTCCGCCGCGGGCGAGATCGTGCCCGCCTTCGAAGTGCTCGACGCGGTTGGCTCCGGCGTCGCCGAAATGGGCCACACCGCTGCGTTCTACTGGCAGGGCAAGGCGCCGGCGGCGGCTTTCTTCACCACCGTGCCATTCGGGCTACTGCCGAACGAGCATGTCGCCTGGGTCGATGCCGGCGGCGGGCAGGCTTTGTGGGACGAGCTTTACGCGCCGTTCGGCGTGAAGCCCTTCATGGGCGGCAATACCGGCGTCTCCATGGGCGGCTGGTTCCGCCGCGAGATCACAAGCCGCGACGATGTGCGCGGCCTCAAAATCCGCGCGCTCGGGCTTGGCGGCGAAGTCTATCGCCGGCTTGGCGCTGTGGCGCAGGCGACGGCGCCGGCCGAAATCGTCATCGCGCTGCAATCGGGTGTGATCGACGGTGCCGAATTCGTCGGCCCGGGTTCCGACATCGCGCTCGGCCTCTACCGTTTCGCGCCGTTCTATTATGGGCCGGGCTTCAACAAGCCGAGCGGCACCGGCGAATGCATCGTGGCGCTCAAGGCCTGGGAGAGGCTCGATGCCGAGCTCAAAGCGATCGTGGCGCATGCCTGCGCCGCCGAAGCCTCCTTCGCGCTCGCCGAGATGGAGCGGCTCAACATCGAAGCTTTGGCGACGCTGACCGCGCGCGAGCATGTGCAGCTGCGCGCCTTCCCGCCGGACCTCATCGCCGCGGCGCGCCCGATTGCGGCCGATGTGCTGGCCGAGCTTGCGGAGCGTAGCCCGAGTGCGCGCAAGGTGCACGATTCCTACATGGCTTTCCGCGAGAAAATCTCCGCCTGGTCGCGCATTTCGTTGCAGGCGGTGTTGGAGGCGAGGGAGGGGTGACGAACTTCTACAGCCACTTCACCACCGGCGGCATCGAGGACAGGATCGAGGCAACGTTGCCGCCGGTGCGCAGGCCGAAAATGGTGCCGCGGTCGTAGAGCAGGTTGAACTCCACGTAGCGCCCGCGCCGCACCAATTGCTCCTCGCGCTCGGCTTCGCTCCACGGCTCGGTGAAATTCCTCCGCACCAGCTCGGGATAAATGTTGCGAAACCCGCGCCCCACTTCCTGGGTAAAGGCGAAATCGGCATCGAAGTCGCCGCTATCGAGCCAGTCGTAGAAGATGCCGCCGATGCCGCGCGCCTCGCCGCGATGCTTGAGGAAGAAATACTCGTCGCACCATGTCTTGAATTTGGCGTAAGGCGCGACGGCCGCGTGCGCATCGCAGGCAGCCTTCATCGCCGCATGGAAGGCGATCGTGTCGGGGTGGTCCTGCGTGCGCCGCCGAGCGAGCACCGGCGTCAGATCGGCGCCGCCGCCGAACCACGATTTGGTGGTGACGACGTAGCGCGTATTCATGTGCACCGCCGGCACATGCGGATTGTGCATGTGGGCGATCAGCGAAATGCCAGAGGCGAAAAAGCGCGGGTCGTCGGCGGCGCCGGGAATCTCCTTGCGGAATTCTGGGGCGAATTCGCCGAAAACGCTGGAGACATGGACGCCGACCTTCTCGAACACGCGGCCTTTCATCATCGCCATGACGCCGCCGCCGCCGGGAGCGCCGGAGTGATCGGTACGCTTCCACGGCGTGCGCACAAAGCGGCCCGGCGCGCGATCGGAATGCGGCGCGGCCGCGGGCAAATTGTCTTCGAGCTCCTCGAAGGCGGCGATGATGTCGTCGCGCAACGTCTCGAACCAGGCGCGGGCGCGCTCTTTGCGGCTTTCGATCAGGCTCATATTCATGACGTGCAGAATGTCACAAAACTGCGCCAATATGTTGATTTGTCGCAAGCCGCGCGATGAAGGGCTATGAAAAGGGGCTATGAGGCCGATCCGATCAAACCTGCAAGGCCCGACGCGCCGCCGCCTGCTCAAAGGCGCTGCCGGCGCGGGCCTTACTGTCATCGCGGCCCCAGCTTTGTTGCGCTACGCGTCGGCGCAAAGCTGGCGGGCCGGCGATCCGTTCAGTCTCGGTGTCGCCTCGGGCGCGCCGCGCCCGGACGGCTTTGTACTGTGGACGCGACTTGCGCCCGAACCGTTGTCGATCAATCCGCAAACGCCGGGCGGCATGACTGGCGGCGACGTCACGGCCAGTTACGAGATCGCAACCGACCCGGCCATGCACGATGTCGTGCGGCGCGGCGAGGCAGTGGCGGAGCAAGCTTTCGCCTATTCGGTGCATCTCGACGTGCGCGGTTTGCCGGCCGGCCGGCCCTATTGGTACCGCTTCATGAGCGGCGATGCCGCAAGCCGCATCGGCCGCGCCGCGACCCTGCCGGCGCCCGGCTCGCCGCTTGAGCGTCTGCGCTTCGGCTTCGTGTCCTGCTCGAACTACGAGCACGGCTATTTCTCGGCTTACCGGCATCTCGCCGACGAGAATCCCGGATTCGTGCTTTTTCTCGGCGACTATATCTACGAATACATCGATCAAAAGCGCCCGGTGGTGCGCCGCCATTCCGACGGCATCGAGGCGGCGACGCTGCCGACCTACCGCAATCGCTACGCCCAATACCGGCTCGACCCGGACTTGCAGCGCCTGCACGCCGAAGCGCCGGCGCTGGTCACCTGGGACGATCACGAGGTGCAGAACGATTACGCCGACAAATGGTCGGAGCATTTTAATGACCCGGAGCAGTTTCTGCTGCGCCGGGCGGCGGCCTATCGCGCGTTCTACGAGCACATGCCGGTGCGTCCGATCCTGTCGCGGCCGGAAGGCCCGGCGATGCGCATTTACGACCGTTTCACCTTCGGCGATCTGATCGAAGTGTCGATGATCGATGGGCGCCAATACCGCTCGCGCGAGGCCTGCTACCGGCCGCCGGACAAGGGCGGCACGCATCTGGAAACCGACGCAAGTTGTCCGGAACGCCGCGACGCCGGGCGGACCATGCTCGGCTTCGCCCAGGAAGCCTGGCTCAACGCCGGGCTCACGCATTCGCAGGCGCAGTGGAATCTGGTCGCGCAGGACGTGCTGATGGCGCAGCTGCGCATCCGGCAGGACAATGCCGATGCGTTTTCCACCGACGACTGGGACGGCTATCCGGCCAACCGTATGCGGTTGCTCAAGCGCATCGAGCAAACCCGCGTGTCGAATCCGGTGGTGATCGGCGGCGATGCGCATTCCTTCTTCGCCAACGATTTGCGGACGGATTTCCTCGACCCGGCCTCGCCGGTGGTGGCGACCGAATTCGTCGGCACCTCGATCTCGGCGGTCGGGTCGCCCTACGACATCATCGCCCAAGCGCTGCCGGACAATCCGCACATCCATTTCTTCGAAAGCCGAAGGCGCGGCTACGTCGCGATCGATCTGGAGCGTGCGCATATGCAAGTGCACATGCGGGTCGTTTCCGACGCCACCGATCCTAAAGCGGATGTCGCCACTTTGCGCGCTTTCGCCGTCGAGGGCGGCCGTCCAGGGGTGGTGGCGGCTTAAACGATCGCCCGGCTGTTTATTCCGCGTCGACTTTTTCAGCCAACCAGACCTTGATCAGCGATTGATACGGGACATCGCGCTTGTTGGCGGCAATCTTTATGCGATCGAGCAGGCCCTGCGGAAGACGCAACGATATCGCGGTTGTCGATAGTTTCAGATTCGGTAGCTGCGCACGCCGCGCTTTGCTCCAATCCACATAATCGGTTGAATCGTGGCTTTCCCAAAACTTGCGTTCCTCGGCTTCACTCCGAAAGCGGGGAATCGGCTGAAGCTTCCTGCTCATAAAGACCTCGTTCCTTACGGCTCATATTGCGCGCCGAAATTATGCGAATTCTCTGTTGGCTGTCGCGCAATGTGAATGTCACATGCAGCGGTCGTCCTTCGATCGTCCTGCCCAACGCGTGATAGCGCGCTTCGTCCTGACTGTGCTTCACATCGCCGATGATCATCAGTCTTTCATCGGCAAACACCTGTTCGGCCTCGGGTTGAGATACCGAATGCCGTTCGATGCTCTTGAGACGATTTCCTTCGTCCCAGTCAAATCCAACAATTTGGCTGAGATCGAGCATCGACGTATATTATCATAATATACTCTTAACGCAATCCGTACTCAGTTGAATTGCTTGACGCCCCGGTCTGCCGCAAAGCTTCGCCCGCGGCCATAGCGGCCGCGACCGCCACATTGAGCGAGCGCAAGCCCGGACGCAGCGGAATGGTCAGGCGCGCATCGGCCGCCTGGTGCACCACCTCCGGAACGCCGGCGGATTCGCGGCCGAACAGCAGCACGTCGCCGCTCCGGTAGCGGTAATCGAGATAGGAGGACGGCGCAGCCGTGGTGAACAGCACGAGTCGGTGGTGCGCCTGCTGCCGCCAAGCCTCGAAGTCATGCCACGAGCGATGGCGTATGATTGTGACAGCGTCGAGATAATCCATGCCGGCGCGACGGAAGGCGCGGTCGGTCGTGGGGAAGCCCGCCGGACCGATGATATGGGCCTCGATGCCGAGGCACGCGCAAAGGCGCAGAATCGTACCCGTATTCTGCGGGATATCCGGCTGGTAGAGGGCGATGCGCATGCGTGACGTTACGCCGGGCTGGGCAAAACGACCCTTAGGGGGTGCGTTGGCTGGAACACTTGCACTCTCGCGGCAAGGGTGCCAATAAAACGCCGCCGGATTGCGTCGCTTCTGACCTCCCCCAGGTCGGGTGCGATGCGCCTTTCGCCGCCGGAACCCCCGGTTCGTAGCGCGGATGGAGTGGCCGGCAAGACGTAAAGAGGGTGAGACGGGTGACAATAATCTCCGCAGCGGAGCCTTCGCGGCGCTATTTCCCCGCATGCGGCCTGGATGACGACTTGGCGTCCGCTAACGCATAAGGTTCGAGCATGAGCGAACATTCGATCTACAAGCCGCAAACCGCCTTCATGCGATGGATGGAGCGGCGGCTGCCGATCGCGGGGCTGGTTTATTCCTCCTTCGTCGTCTATCCGACGCCGCGCAACTTGAATTACTGGTGGACGTTCGGCGGTATTCTGACCTTCATGCTCGGCGTGCAGATGATCACCGGCATCGTGCTGGCGATGCACTACACCCCGCACGTCGACCTCGCCTTCAATTCCGTCGAATCGATCATGCGCGACGTGAATTACGGCTGGCTGTTGCGCTACCTGCACGCCAACGGCGCCGCATTCTTTTTCGTCGCCGTCTATGCCCACATCATGCGCGGTATGTATTACGGCTCCTACAAGGAGCCGCGCGAAGTGCTGTGGATCCTCGGCGTGATCCTGTTCCTCTTGATGGTTGTCACCGGCTTCATGGGCTACGTGCTGCCGTGGGGACAGATGAGCTTCTGGGCGGCTACCGTCATCACCAATTTGTTCTCGGCGATCCCTGGCGTCGGCGATCCGATCGTGACCTGGCTGTGGGGTGGTTATGCCGTCGGCAATCCGACGCTCAACCGATTCTACTCGCTGCATTACCTGCTGCCGTTCGTGATCGTCGGCGTGGTTGTGCTGCACATTTGGGCGCTGCACATGGTCGGGCAGAATAATCCGACCGGCGTCGAGCCGAAGACCGAGAAGGACACGGTGGCATTCACGCCCTACGCGACCGCCAAAGATGCGTTTTTCATCGGCGTGTTCTGCTTGTTCTACGCCTGGTTCGTGTTTTACATCCCGAACTATCTCGGCCACTCTGACAATTACATTCCGGCCAATCCCGGGCAGACACCGACCCACATCGTGCCGGAATGGTACTATCTGCCGTTCTACGCCATCCTGCGCGCGATCCCGAGCAAGCTTCTCGGAGTCATCGCATTGCTTGGCTCGATCGTGCTGCTTGCCTTCCTGCCGTGGCTCGATACCTCGCGCGTGCGTTCGGCGAATTATCGGCCGCTCTACCGACAATTCCTGATCGTCTTTTTCCTGGTGGTGGTCGGGCTCGGTTACCTCGGCTCGCAGCCGCCCGAAGGCGGCTATGTGATCGCCGCGCGCATCCTCACTGCTTATTACTTTATATTCCTGCTGATCATCCTGCCGCTGCTCGGGCTGTTTGAAAAAACCAAGCCCTTGCCGAACTCGATCTCGGAATCCGTGCTGCGCGAAGGCCTGCCGGCCGGTGCTTCGGCGCCGCCACCATCGGGCGCGAAAGTTTAGGGGCCGGCCATGAACGCTCGTCGCAGCATCGCTCTTGCTTTGGCCTTTGCCGCCTTCCTGCCGGTGCTCGGCACGCGCATCGCGGCCGCGCAGGAGCAGGAAATTCCGCCGAAGCTTCACTGGTCGTTCGCCGGCCCGTTTGGCCTTTACGATACCGAACAACTGCAGCGCGGCTTTAAGGTCTATCGCGAGGTCTGCTCGACCTGCCATAGCCTCAAGCTGCTCGCATTCCGCAACCTCGCCGATCTCGGCGGACCCAGCTTCACCGAAGCGCAG
>Ga0181531_10002668_pt1 | contig 11067 bp, 11 predicted proteins | sample PEATcosm2014_Bin_38_FD_119743 | JGI IMG/M metagenome (GOLD analysis project Ga0181531, IMG submission 119743) | Peatland microbial communities from MTU Mesocosm Facility, Houghton, MI, USA - PEATcosm2014_Bin11_10_metaG | ecosystem: Environmental > Terrestrial > Soil > Wetlands > Peat | place... | reverse complement strand
GGCATCACCGAGTTCTACCGCATTGGCGGCGCCCAGGCCATCGCCGCGCTGGCCTATGGAACGGAGAGCATCCCGCGCGTCGACAAAATCGCCGGTCCAGGCAATGCATGGGTCACCGCAGCCAAGAAACTCGTCGCCTTCGACTGCGCCATCGACATGCTCGCCGGCCCTACGGAAGCGGTCATCGCCAGCGAGACCGGTAATCCCGCATCCATAGCCGCCGACCTGGTCGCCCAGGCCGAACACGATCCCGACGCCCTGCCCATATTCATCACAACTCAGCTTGACCTGGCGAGATCTGTAGCCGCTGCGGTTACACAATGTGCCCGAGGCAACACAATTGCCACAGCGTCGATTACAAATAATGGCCTGGCCATTGTCACCCGATCTCAGGAGGAAGCCCACGACCTTACCAACCGCATCGCCCCCGAACACCTCACCATCGACAGCGCGGCAGACCTCGTCTGGGTCCGCAACGCCGGCTCCGTCTTCGTCGGCCCCTGGTCCGCACAACCACTCGGCGACTACGTCTCCGGGCCCAACCACACCCTCCCCACCGGCGGCCTTGCCCGCACCCGTGGCGGCCTGAGCGTCCTCGACTTCCTCAAGCTCCTTACCGTCCAGGAATACTCCGAACAGGGCGTCCGACAACTCGGTCCCGCCGCCATCCATCTTGCCAACGCCGAGGGCCTCACCGCCCACGCCGAAGCCATACGCATGCGAGGCGTCCATGACTGACCGCACCGTCCTTGCCCCTCGGCCCTCGGCAGCCGTCCGCCGCATGCAGGAGTACCACCCGCCCCTCGGCGATCGCAGCGGCCTGCGCCTCGACTTCAACGAGAACACCTTCGCCTGCTCGCCACGCGTCCTCGAAGCGCTCAGCCGCATCTCGGCCTCAGACCTCACCCGGTACCCCGAACGCGGGCCCGTTGAACGACGCGTCGCCGCCCACCTCGGCCTCAAACCACAACAGGTTTTACTCACCAATGGCGTCGACGAAGCTATTCACTTGCTCTGCCAAACCTACCTCGAGGCAGGAACGGAAATCCTGCTCCCCGTCCCGACCTACTCCATGTACGAGGTGTATGCATCGGGAACCGCCGCAAGCATCATCCGGATTCCTGCGGAAGAGGGCTTCCGGTTCCCGCTCACCCGGCTCCTCGACGCCATCACCCCCGCAACACGTCTCATCGCCATCGCCAACCCCAACAGCCCCACCGGCCAGGCAGCCAGCTGCGAAGATTTGCTGCGCGTTGTCGACGCCGCATCGCACGCAGCCGTGCTCATCGACGAGGCCTACTTCCATTTCCACGGCGAAACGGTGATCGGCCTCGTTCGCCAGGCCTCAAATGTGATCGTCGCCCGCACATTTTCGAAAGCCTATGGCCTTGCCGGCCTGCGTCTCGGCGTCCTGGCCGCGCCTGAAGAACAAATGCAGTGGATTCGCCGCGCCGTCTCCCCCTACAGCGTTAATTCCGTCGCCCTCGCATGCCTTACCGCGGCCCTCGACGACGAAGACTACCTCCGTTGGTACGTCGGCGAAGTCCTGTCCTCGCGGCCACTCTTCGAATCGGCGTTGCACCGCCTCGGCGTCCCATACTGGCCCTCTCAGGCCAACTTCGTTCTGGTCAACATCGGCCCGAAGCATCGCGAATTCGTAACAGCCATGCGCACAAGAGGGGTGCTTGTCCGCGACCGCTCCGCCGACCCCGGCTGCGATGGCTGTGTCCGCATCACCATCGGCACCTGCGAACAAACCCGGCGAGGAATCGCCGCACTCGAAGAATCGCTGGCGGAGACAGGCTGGTCCCGATGATAAAGAAACGCACAGCAGAGATCGACCGCAAGACAGCGGAAACCGAAATTCACGTGAAGCTCACCATCGAAGGCTCAGGCCGCTACACCATCTCTACTGGCATCCGCTTCTTCGATCACATGCTTGAACTCTTCACCCGCCACGGAGCCTTCGACCTTGAACTCCGCTGTAAGGGCGACCTCGACGTCGATCAGCATCACACCGTCGAAGACGTTGGCATCGCACTCGGAGAAGCCTTCGACAAGGCTCTCGGAGATAAGCGCGGCATCCTGCGCGCAGGCTACTTCCTCATGACCATGGACGAAACCCTCGGCCTGGCCGCGGTCGATCTCAGCGGCCGCGCCTCTCACGTCGTCGACACCAGAGTACGCACGCGCTTAGTCGGCGACCTGCAATCCGAACTCGTCGAAGACTTCTTCGAAGGCTTCGCCCGCGGCGCCCGCGCCAACGTCCACGTCAAGACGGTGTATGGCCGATCAAACCACCACAAGATCGAAGCCCTCTTCAAGGCCTTCGCCCGCGCACTCCGCTTCGCCTGCTCGCGCGATCCACAACTCAAAGAGCTGCTCCCCAGCACAAAGGGATTGCTGTGATCGCTCTCGTCGATTACAAAGCCGGCAACCTCACCTCCGTCATGAAGGCTCTCCATGCCGTCGGAGCCAATCCGCAGCTCACTGACGATCCCGCCGCCGTGTTGCGCGCTGACAAAATCATCCTTCCAGGAGTAGGCCACTTCGCCGCCACTCAGTTTCTCGAAACGAGTGGCCTTAAGGCCGCCATCCAGAAGCGCATCGCCGCCGGCGTGCCCTTCCTCGGCATTTGCGTCGGACTGCAATGGCTCTTCGCCGGCAGCACCGAGGCTCCCAGCTTCTCAGGCGTCGCCGCCTTCCCGGAGACCTGCGATCGCTTTAGCCCTGGCAGAAAAATTCCCCATGTCGGCTGGAATTCCCTCGCCATCCGTCCCGAGTCGCGCCTCTTCGCGGGAATCAGTAACAACAGCTATGTCTATTTCACTCACTCTTATCGCGCGCCGGTCACAAATGCCACCGTTGCTGTGACAGTTTACGGAGAACATTTTTCCGCCGCCTTGGAACGCGACAACGTCATGGGCGTCCAGTTTCACCCCGAAAAATCCGGCGAAGTCGGCTTGCGGATCCTGCGCAACTTCCTGGAGTGGAAGCCGTGTTGACGAAACGCATCATTGCCTGCCTCGACGTCGATGCGGGCCGCGTCGTCAAAGGCGTGCAGTTCGTCGATCTCATCGACGCGGGCGATCCCGCGGAGGTCGCTGCTCGCCACGCCGCCGCCGGAGCCGACGAAATCGTCTTCCTCGACATCTCCGCAACCCACGAAGCCCGCGCCACGCTGCTCGAAACCGTGAGACGCGCGGCGCAGCAGCTATTCGTACCCTTCACCGTTGGCGGTGGCATACGCACAGCGGACGACGCCGCAGCTGTCTTCGACGCCGGCGCCGACAAAGTCAGCATCAATTCCGCCGCCCTCGCCCGCCCCGGGCTGATCGGCGAAATCGGAGCGAAATTCGGCGCCCAGGCCGTGATTGTCGCCATCGACGCCCGCCGATCCCGACCTGACGCCCTGGGCCGCAACGCCGCGGTCTTCGTCAACGGCGGACGTAAACCCACCGGCAGGCACGCGGTCGAATGGGCGCGCGAAGCAGAGGCCCGAGGGGCCGGCGAAATCCTCCTCACCTCGATGGACGCCGACGGCACGCGCGCCGGCTTCGACTGCGAACTAACCGCTGCTGTCAGCGAAGCCGTCCGGATTCCCGTCATCGCGTCCGGCGGTGCAGGCACCGCGCAGCACTTTACCCGGGTCTTCCGCGAAGGCAAGGCCGATGCCGCGCTCGCCGCCAGCATCTTCCACTTCGGCATCGCCGATGTGCGCACCCTCAAGGAGGAACTCCGCCGCGAGGGCATCCCCGTGAGGCTGCCATGCTGATTCCCTCCATCGATCTCATGGGCGGCCGTATCGTGCAACTCGAGCGGGGCGAAGATCTCCGCCTCGCCTTCGACGACTTTGAGTACTGGATCGAACGGTTCTCCCGCTACCCCCTCGTGCAGCTCATCGACCTCGACGCCGCCAGGCGTGAAGGAAACAATCGCGCCCTCATCGAGCAGATCGCGAAGCGCCTCCCGGTGCAGGTCGGAGGCGGAGTCCGCACCGCAGGCCAGGCCCAGTCTCTCCTCGACGCTGGCGCACGCCGCATCATCTTCGGCTCAGTGCTTTTCCAAAAAGATGGAATCGATCTCGAAGCCGCTTCTGCAATCTCCGATGCCATCTCTCCAGAACAATTCGTAGCAAGCATCGATACAAAAGCCGGAAAAATCGCCGTTCGCGGATGGCGCGATCAGGTCAACATCACCCCCGCGCAAGCCATCGCCGCGCTCCAGACTTATTGCGCCGCATTTCTCTATACCCATGTCGATACAGAGGGCACCATGCAGGGCTTTCCCCTTGAGAATGCCCGTGCCCTGCGCCCCCTTACAACCCGCCAGCTCATCGTTGCCGGCGGCATTCGCAGCCAGGCCGAAATCGATGCCCTCGACGCGATCGGTGTCGATACCGTCGTCGGAATGGCCGTCTATTCGGGCATTCTCGTGACCTGAGCGCGAAAACTCGCGATTTCCATCCTTCCCGCCGCCGAAATGCTCTAAGCTGTAACGTCCGGCCAGCGGCCGCCCTCCATGACCATCAAACCGAAGCCAATTCAACTCGCAAAGCGCCTCGACGAAGTCGGCTTCTCCGACATAGTCCAGATTCGCAACAAAGTCCTCGAGCTGCGCGCCGCAGGCAAGCCCGTTCACGCCTTTCACGGAGGCGAGCCATTCTTCGAAACTGCCGATGCCATCAAGTACGCTTCATTGCGCGCCCTCGTTGAGAATCGCACGAAATACGCGCCCTCCTCCGGCATCGATCCCCTGCGCGCCGCCATCGTCCGCAAGCTGCAAACCAAAAACCGCATTGCAACCGAAACCGAAGACGTCATCGTCACGGTGGGCGGGGCTCACGCGCTCTTCGTTTCCTTTCAGGCCGTCCTCGACCCGGGCGACGACGTGCTGCTATTTGCCCCCTACTGGACGCCCATCCGCGACATGATCACCTTGGCACAGGCCAGGCCGGTCATGGTGCCCACATCCACGGCGCGTCGCAACGGCCTCACCGCAGCTCTCGAACACTTCTCCACGCCCACCACCCGCGCAATCTACTACAACACGCCGCAGAATCCCTCCGGCATCGTTTTCTCCCGTGAAGAAGCACAGGAAGTCGCGGCATTCGCGATCAAACACAATCTCGTCGTCATCGCCGACGAGGCCTATGAAGACCTCGTCTACGAAGGCGAACACGTCTCCATCGCATCGCTGCCAGGGATGAGCGAAAGAACCATTACCGCCTATACCTTCTCGAAAACCTATGCCATGACCGGCTGGCGCGCGGGATATGCCGTGGCCAAAGAGCCTTTCATGACCGGGCTCCGCAAGCTCGTGCTCTACTCCACCAATGGCGTTTCGACTCCAACGCAATGGGCGGCCCTTGAAGCGATGGCGACCCCGGAGGGCACAATTGCGGCTCGCCGGGAGGAGTATAGCAAGCGCCGGATCCTGCTGGTCAACGGCCTGAACGATCTCGGCCTGGAGTGCGAACTCCCGGCAGGCGCCTTTTACGCCTTCCCCAGCGTCAGGAAGATCGGCAAGGACAGCCGCCGCGTCGCCACTCAACTGCTCGATAAGGCGCATGTCGCCACGATTCCAGGCGTTGTCTTTGGCGCCCAGGGCGAAGGCCACGTGCGCTTCAGCTATTCGGTTTCGCCCGAGACGATTCAAGAGGGCCTCGAAGCGCTTCGCAAAATGCTCGCATAGCAGCCGTACGACCCCTCCGGATCGCTTCTATTCAGAAAAAACCGTATTTTTGTATCCGCAAACCCGCTTGATGCGTCCAACAAATGCTTCCGTTGCGCCTTGACCCTACAGTTCGCATCTATGAAAGTATTGCTATATTTCACCGCAGGGCGCCGGCTGGCGCTGTTCGTCGTCGCAGCACTGTCCGTATCACTGCCCGCCTTTGCTCAGACAGACGGCAGCAGCGCTCTTCCCGACGATCCGAGTACGACACTCGTCGACCAGAGCCCCACCGCCGCGTCTTCAGCGTCAGGTGCAGGTTCCCAATCGCAACAGCCTTCTCCACACAGCGATCACCAGAACGGCAGCCTCGAGGGAAAGCAGACCAAGCGCATCCTCGGCATCGTTCCCAACTTCCGCTCTGTCTCGGTCGATGTTAAGCTGCCACCGCAATCCCCGAAGGGCAAATTCCTGGAGGGGACCCAGGATGCCTTCGATTACTCCGATTTCATCTTTGTGGCTGTCATCGCGGGCATAGGCCAGGCGGAGGGATCGACCCCTGAATTCCATCAGGGAGCAGTCGGCTACGGCCGTTATTATTGGCATGCTCTCGCCGATCAGGTGGACGAAGACTACGAAACGGAGACCATCTTCCCCATCATCCTCCGTCAGGACCCCCGCTTCTACACTCTGGGCCATGGCGGCTTCGGCAAGCGGGCTCTTTATGCCTTCAGCCGCCTCGCCATCACGCGCACCGATCATGGCAACGAGGCGTTTAACGCGTCGGAGGTTGTCGGATCCGGCGCAGCCGCGGGCATCTCCACCTTCTATTATCCGGAGCCTGAACGCACCTGGACCAAAACTGGACAGCGCTGGGTTTTGAATATGGGCCTCGACGGCGCGACGTACGTCTTCCAGGAATTCTGGCCTGACATCAATAACAGATTCTTCCATCAGAAGAACTGACCCCGCCGGGCCGCTCGGCCCCTTCTGCCGCGCAGCCCCCCAACATCTTCCGAAACCTGATCGCAGCGCGGTAGCATCGAAGTATCCCTGAGGAACGGAGCGGCGGCCCATGCTCAAAGTTGGCGTGCCCGATGCCGTCGATGCGGACCTGTACCGTCTGCTGCCCAGCGGCATCTCTCTTGAAACCATTCCCCTGAACCCCACGAGCGCGGTCGAGGCCGAGTTCTGGATCGCTCCCCCGTGGACTGGTCAGGCGGAGCGCATGCTCCCGTTTCTTCGCGGGCTTCGCGTCGTCCAGGCCACCGTCGCGGGCGTCGACGGCCTGCTGAAGTTCATGCCTCCCGATGTGGTCCTGTGCGACGCGCGCGGCGTCCACAACATCTCTACCGCCGAGTGGACCGTCGCCGCCATCCTGGCTTCGCTCAAATATCTGCCGTTGTTCTGTGAACTGCAGCGCGCTGGTCAGTGGTCGCGCCGCAAAAACGCTGAGGACCGCTACTACGCTATACATCCTCCCGTGAAGCGGCCCTACCCGAACATCCTCTGCGAGGAGCTGCACAGCCAGCGCGTCCTGATCGTCGGCTATGGCGCCATCGGCCGCGCCATCGAAGACCGCCTGCGCCCCTTCGGCGTCGATTTCCTCCGCGTCGCCCGCACCGCGCGCGACGGGGTCTACAGCATCGGCAGTCTGCATGAACTCCTGCCCACTGCCGACATCGTTGTCCTCATCGTTCCCTTCACCAGCGAAACCACCGGCCTCATCGCCCAAAAGGAACTGGCCCTCATGAAACAGGGCGCGCTTCTCGTCAACGCGGCTCGAGGTCCCGTCGTCGATTCGGCTGCGCTGCTCGAAGCCCTGCACGGTGGCCGCGTTCGCGCCGCCATCGACGTCACCGATCCAGAGCCCCTCCCCGATGCACACCCACTGTGGAGCGCACCCAACCTGCTCATCACTCCCCATATCGCCAGTTCGACCCCGATGTTTATGGTGCGCGCGATGAAGTTCGCCGCTGCCCAGATCGGACGCTACCTGCGCCGCGAGCCCCTCGAAAACGTCGTCACCGGTGAATATTGAACGAAAGCGCCATCGAACACTCCGCACTCCTCAGACGCTACTTTCGTATTACCCGCTGACCTGCCCCGTCCTTGACCCGCCTTTTTTGCAAACCTACAATCTATTCAGGGAACACCCACCCTTTTTCCGGATGTTCCAGTGGGATTGCATGGGTTCTGATCTGCGTTTAGGTCCTCGCGAACGCACCGTTTTGACGGCTACGGTCGAGACGTACATCGCTACAGGCGAGCCAGTCGCCTCTCATGCCCTCGCGCGCCACTTCGGCAACAAAGACGGAATGAGCTCCGCAACCATCCGCCACGTTATGGCCTCCCTCGCTGATGCCGGTCTCCTCGAGCAGCCCCACACCTCCGCCGGCCGCATCCCGACCGCGCGCGCCTTTCGCTTTTATGTCGAGCAGCTCGGCGGAACGCAACTTGCCATCCTCGCGCCCGAGCGTATGGAGCAAATCGAAGAGAGCTTTGCCGGCATCGGAACCAGCCAGCAGTATCTGGAGCGCACCTCCCACGTGCTTGCCCTCATCTCGAGCGGCCTCGGCGTCGCACTGGCCAGCACCCAGGAGTTCCACACTCTGGAGCACATCCATTTTTCACGCCTCACCGCAGGTCGCGTGCTCGCCGTTGTAATCACGAAAGCCGGCACCGTTCTGGATCGTGTCCTGTCTCTGGATCACGATCTCACCACCACCGAACTCGAAACCGCCGCCCGCTTCCTGAATGAGAACTTCTACGGCTGGTCCATGGAACGCATTCGCGCCGAGCTGGCGCAGCGCATCGAAACCGAACGCGACGAATATAACCGCCTCATGCGCTCCGTCGAAGAGCTGTACCGCAAGGGGGCTCTGGCCGGTGAAGACTCTGCCCCGGTCATTTTCATCGAAGGCGTTGCCAACTTGCTTTCCGGCGAAACCGATCGCGAGCATCTGCGCACCATGATGCACGCCCTCGAAGCCAAAGAGCGCCTCATCGAGTTGCTCAACGCCTATGTCGACGCCCGCCAGCGTACCGTGCGCGTGGTGGTTGGCCTTGAGGATGCGATCCCCGAGCTGAAGGATTTTGTCCTGATCGGCACGACCGCCCGCCTCGGATCCGAAAATCTCGGAACAGTCGCTGTCATCGGTCCAACCCGCATTCAATATCAGGAAACCATCAACGCAGTTTCGTATATCGCACAGCTTTCCGGCAGAATCTTCCAGCCGCCGCAATAAACAGGCTGGAACCCAAAGCACAGAACCAGGCGCCCCAATCCAATCGCCTGCCCTTCAGAATCGAGTGAGAAGTATGCGTCGCATTATGGTCGAAACAAAACATGCAGACAGGATCCATGCGGCCCCGGATTCCGGCGGCGGTGCCGGAGATTCGGTGGCTGCGGGGGTAACAGACGCGGATGCGGCCCGGGAACAAATCGTTCCCGTCGAAACCGCAACTGTCCCCCAGGAAGAATATGATCGCCTCAAATCCGAGCGTGATCTTCTCTTTGACCGCCTGGCCCGCCTCCAGGCCGAATTCGACAACACGCGCAAGCGCGAGGCCCGCGAACGCACAGAGTTCCGCGACTATGCCGTATCCAACGCCGTCGAGCAGTTTCTCCCTGTGCTCGATAACTTCCAGCTCGCGCTCAAATCGACCGGCTCGCCCGAACAACTGCGCACTGGCGTCGAACTGATCGTCAAGCAGATGGAAGAAGCCCTGCGTGCGCTCAACATCCAGGCTGTCGAGGCTGTTGGCGCCGCGTTCGATCCCCGCGTCCACGAAGCCATCGAAATGGTCGAGCGCAACGACCTGCCCGATCATCAGGTGTTCGAAGAAGTGCGCCGCGGCTATCGCATCCGCGATCGCCTGCTGCGTCCCGCCCTGGTCCGCGTAGCCAGCAATCCCCAACAGAAGGAAGCATGAGCAGAACCGAAAACGTGATCAAAGCCGATTATTACGAAGTCCTCGGTGTCACCCGCACGGCCTCCGATCTGGAGCTGAAGGCCGCCTATCGCAAGCTCGCCCTGCAGCATCATCCCGACCGCAATCCGGGAAATGCGGAATCCGAGGAGCGATTCAAGGCCTGCAGCGAGGCCTATCAAATTCTCAGCGATCCGCAAAAGCGCGCCGCGTACGATCGCTACGGGCATGCTGGACTCGGCGCATCCGGCTTCGATGGTAATCCCTTCGGCGCCCAGGATATAGGCGACATTTTCGGTGATCTCTTCGGCGAGATGTTCAACATGGGCGCTGGCAGCCGTCGCCCCTCGCGCGTGCAGAAGGGTCGCGATGTCCGCCACGACCTCACCATCGAATTTGAAGAAGCCGTCTTCGGCAAAGAAACAAAGGTCACGATTCGCCGTATGGAAGCCTGCAAGGACTGCCGTGGCGCCGGAACCAACACCGGTCGCGGACCTTCCACCTGTCCCCACTGCCAGGGCCGCGGCCAGGTCCGTTATCAGCAGGGTTTCTTTTCCATCGCCCGCACCTGCAGCGGCTGTGGCGGCACAGGCACGGTGATCAGCGATCCCTGCGCGGCTTGCCGTGGCGAAGGACGCGTCGAGCGCCAGCACGAAATCAACGTCAGCATCCCGGCCGGCGTCGAAGACGGCACGCGCATCCGCTACCAGGGTGAAGGCGACGGCGGCCGCTTTGGCGGACCCGGTGGCGATCTCTACATTGTGCTGCGCGTTCGCCCCCACAAATTCTTCGAGCGCGACGGCAACGACCTGCACTGTCTCATCCCAGTCTCGTTTCCGCAGGCCGCTCTGGGCGCCGAAATCACACTCACCACCCTCGATGGCGAGGTCAAACTCAAAATTCCCGAGGGCACGCAGAGTGGTCAGGACTTTCGCATCCGCGGCAAGGGTGTTCCTCACCTGAATGAGTATGGGCGCGGCGATCTCGTAGCCCAAATTATCGTGCGCACGCCAACCAAGCTCAACAAAGCCCAGAAAGAACTGCTGCGCGAGCTCGGTCAAACCGTCACCGTCGAAAACACTCCGACCGCCCGCAGCCTTCTCGAAAAAGTAAAAGAGATGTTTTCTTAGAGCTGGCCCGGTTTCGCTGCGCCCTGTTCCCGTCTTACTCCAGTAACGCCGCCGCCACCGCCATTGCCGTGATCGCCGCAGTCTCGACGCGCAGGATACGCGGCCCCAAACTCACCGGCTTCCAGCTCTCCGCATCGAACAGCGCTTCTTCTTCTGGCGTCCACCCGCCCTCCGGTCCCACTGCCATCCGAATAGCCGGCTCTTCATCGCCGCTCGCAGCCAGCGCCTCACTCAGCGCACGATGCAGCGTCGTCGATCGCTCCTGCTCCGCAAGCACCAGCCGCACTGTCTGCATATCGCCGGCGCCCAGCGCAGCCTTCAGCGGCAACGG
>Ga0181531_10002666_pt1 | contig 11072 bp, 10 predicted proteins | sample PEATcosm2014_Bin_38_FD_119743 | JGI IMG/M metagenome (GOLD analysis project Ga0181531, IMG submission 119743) | Peatland microbial communities from MTU Mesocosm Facility, Houghton, MI, USA - PEATcosm2014_Bin11_10_metaG | ecosystem: Environmental > Terrestrial > Soil > Wetlands > Peat | place... | reverse complement strand
TGCGGCGTGCAGACGACGTTCGGCAGCTTGAGCAGCGGATGATCCGCCGCCGGCGGCTCGTGATCCAAAACGTCCGTGCCGTAACCGCCCACCTGCCCGGATTTCAGCGCGGCCACCATGTCGTTGGTGTTCACCACTTCGCCGCGGGCGCAATTCAAAATCAAAACGCCTTTCTTCATCTTGGCGAACGTCGCGGCATTGATCATGCCGCGCGTCTCCGGGTTCAGATTTGTGTGCAGCGAAATGTAGTCGCTCGCGGCAAAGATTTCGTCGAGGTTGGCTGCGCGCTTCACGCTGTAATCTTTCGCAAATTTTTCATCCCAATAAACGTCAAAGCCAATCACGTTCATGCCAAAGGCACGGGCGCGGATGGCTACTTCCTTGCCGATGCGGCCCAGTCCGACGATGCCGATGGTTTTTTCCAGAAGCTCGTGGCCGGTCTTGCGTTTCCAGCCGCCGGAGCGGGTGGAATCGGTGTGAAACAGGAAATTTTTCTCCAGCGCGAGCAGCAAAAGGAAATTATGCTCGGCGACCGTGGTGTGATTGACACCGGGCGTAAAGAGCAGCGGAATTCCAAATTCCGTGCAGCTTTTTACGTCAATCTTGTCCACGCCGATGCCGTATTTGCTGATGACCTTGAGTTTCGGGCGCGCCTTTTCCAGGACCTTGCGCGTGATGGCGTCGTCGCCGCAAATGTAGCCGTCCGCGTCGCCGACGAGCGCGAGCGTGTCAGCTTCGTTCAGCGGGCCGCGGGCGCGGATGATTTCCCAGCCGGTCTTGGCGAGCAAATCGTGGTGCGCGCCGGGGGTGTCTTGAAAGGAGGTGGTCGTTAGCAGAATTTTCATAAATTTTGTCTAAAAGATTTCAGTCCTTCAGGATGCAAAAAGACAACCTCCGTGGCAATCACGGAGGTTATGCAAAAATTGCCAAAAACGATGAAAATCTTGCACTCAACCGACGCCCAAATCCGAGTGTGCCATCGAATTCAGGCGCGCTTGCACCTGTTTCGTGAGACTGGTGAAAACCATCGAGACGTGGTAGCCGGCGTGCTTGTTGCCGGAGCAGGCGATGACCACGCCGTGGCAGTGCAGCCTGGCGCCGCCGCCGGGCGGTTGCAGGGCCACGGTCATTTCCGTCCACGGATTGAAGGGCGTGGGGCTGCGGAACTCAATGCCGCCTTTGTGGATGACAACGGCATCGGCCGACAGCTCCAGGCCGGCCTGCCGCGCTTCCACCGTCACTGATTGTTCAAACGAACCGCCGCCGACGTATTTCTTTGCGCTCATAAATTCGAATCACACTAGCACGTTGTGGGAATCCGTCAAATCAGCCGAAACCATTTAAACGATTAGTTTTACCACTCGATGACCGCCGCGCCCCACGTCAGCCCGGCGCCAAAAACGATGAGCAGGAGCAGGTCGCCGCGCTGGATTTTTCCCGACGTGACCGCCTCGTCCAGCGCGATGGCCACCGACGCCGCCGAGGTGTTGCCGTAGCGGGTCACGTTGATGAACATCTGCTCCGGCGTCGCGCCGAGGCGTTCGCCGACCGCGTCAATGATGCGGCGGTTGGCCTGATGGGGAATGACGCACTTGATGCGGGTGATATCCAGTTCGCACCGGCGCAGGACTTCCTGCGCCGCCGAGCACATCGCCTGCACGGCGTTCTTGAAGGTTTCCTTGCCGCTCATGCGCAGGAAATGCAGGCGCGCGTCCACCGAATCCTTTGAGGCCGGACAACGGCTGCCGCCGCCGGGCATGAACAGCAGGTTCGCCTTGCCGCCGTCCGCGCCCATCAGCGCCGTCAGCAGGCCGTGCGAATTTTCCCGGTTCTGTAAAACCGCCGCGCCCGCGCCGTCGCCGAACAGCACGCAGGTGTTGCGGTCCTTCCAATCGGTGATGGCCGAAAGTTTTTCCGCGCCGATGACCAGCACCGTGTCGTAAGTTCGCGACATGATGAACTGCTGGCCGATTTCCAGGCCGTAAATGAAACCGGAGCACGCGGCTTCGAGATCAAACGCCGCCGCGCGTTTCGCGCCGATTTTCTGCTGGACGAAGCACGCGGTCGCCGGAAAGGGCATGTCCGGCGTGATGGTGGCGACGATGATCAAATCAATCTGGCCCGCAGTGACGCCGGCCATTTTCATCGCGCGCTGGGCGGCCTTCGCCGCCATGTCGGAGGTAAATTCATCCTTCGCCGCCAGGCGCCGTTCCTTGATGCCGGTGCGCGTGGTGATCCATTCGTCGGACGTGTCCACCAGCTTTTCCAGGGCGGCGTTGGTCAAAACCTTTTCCGGCACATACGAGCCGACGCCGGTGATGGAACAGGTGCGGCCTTGAAAATTAAATTTGGCGCGCGGATTTTTGAATTTTGGGCTCATGCGGGAATGTGAACTTCCGCCGCGGCGAGCTTTTCGTTCGCGCGGGCGATTTCAGCGGCGATGATTTGGTTGACCTGATGCTGCACGGCTTCGCCCGTGATGCGCAGCGCGCTGGCGACGGCGCGTTCGCGCGCGGAGGCATGCGCCTTGAACACCATGCCGTTGAAGCCGAGCAACGGCGCACCGCCGTGAACTTCCGGATCCATCCGGCGGCGGATGGTTTGAAAGGCACCCCTGGCCAGATACGCGCCAATCTGCCGTTTGGGGTTGTGCATCAATTCACGCTTGAGCATCGAGAACATCCCCACCGCCAGACTTTCACACGTTTTCAAAACAATATTGCCGACGAAACCGTCGCACACGACCACGTCCACGTGGTCCTTGAACAAATCATGCCCCTCGACGTTGCCGATGAAATTCAAATCCAGTTTTTGGCAGAGCTTGAAAGCTTCAAGCGTCAGCTCGTTGCCCTTGGAATCTTCCGTGCCGATGCTCAAGATGCCGACGCGAGGATTCTTCCGCCCAAGCACTTCGCGGGAATAAACGCTGCCCATCACCGCGAATTGCGCAAGGTGCAGCGGCTTGCATTCGATGTTCGCGCCTGCGTCGAGCAGCACAAATTCATTTCCCTGCCGGGGAATGACCGTGGCGATGCAGCCGCGATCCACGCCGGGGATGCGCCCGACCTTGAACGTGGCCGCCGCGAACAGGCCGCCGGTGTTGCCGAGCGAGACCAGGGCGTCGGCCTTGCCGGCGCTGACCAATTCCGCGGCGCGGGCGACGGAGCTGTCGCGTTTTTTGCGGAGCGCGCTGGCGGGTTTGTCGTCCATCTCCACGACTTCGCTGGCGTGGACGACGCGCACGCGATGATCGCGAAAGCCCCGGGCGGGCAGCGCGGCGTGGATTTCGTCCTGATGACCGACCAGGAAAACGGCGCTGATGTTTTTGTTGTCCTCCAGGGCTTTTTTGACGCCGGCAATGACAACACCGCAACCATGATCGCCGCCCATGACATCCACTGCAATTCGCATAGGTGAATGACGCGGAATTTTTCCGCGAACCGACAGAAAAATCAGGCGCCTGCCGTGACGCTCAAGACCTGGCGGCCCTTGTAAAAACCACAGGCCGGGCAGACCCGGTGCGGAATGGCCGGCTCGCCGCATTGCGGACATTTGCCCACCTGCGGCAGTTTCAGCACGCTGTTGTAGGCGCGGCGCATTTTCTGCCGGCTCGTTGACGGTTTGCGTTTTGGAACACCCATAATTCAAATCACAGTTTCAGTTTGTCCAGTTCGGCCCAGGCGGCGGACTCCGGTTTGTCCCGGCCACCAGTTTTTTGGCCTTGGTCTTTCTTCAATCCGCCGCAATCCGGTTTGCAAAGCGGATGCTGCGGAAACTCGAGGAGCATATCTTCCCGGACAAACGGAGTCAAGTCCACGCAATCATTGTTCAGGGCCACCTTTTCCTCGCCCGCCAGCGGCAAATGGCACGCCCAGTCCTCCAAAACCAGCCGGTGCCTGAACGCTTTCAGGCAGCGGACGCACCGGCAGTCCAGAATCAACCGCAACGTGCCGGTTACGAGCAGCGCGTCGTCCATTTTTTCCACCGTCAGCTCATAGCGCAGCGGCTGCTCCGCGCGAATCAGCTCGTCGCGCAAATCAAAATCCAGTTCGGCTGCGGCCAGCTCGCCTGCCAAATGGATTGCGTGCGCTTCAAGATGGCGAAGGTTGATCGCAAGCATGGTTTTGATTTTTTGATTTTGAGTTTTAAGTTGCCGGAACCGTTCAACTAAAAAACGAAGAATTCAAAACTTAAAATTTTCTCCGCGGCTTCAGTTTTTTGATCAGGGCGGTTTTCACGTGCGGCGGCACGAACGCACTGACATCGCCGCCGAGCTTCGCGATTTCCTTCACGATGCGCGAACTCAAAAAGGTGTAGGTATCCTTCGGCATCATGAAAATGGTCTCGAAATTATCGTTCAGCTTGCGGTTCATCAGCGCGAGCTGGAATTCAAATTCAAAATCCGAGACGGCACGCAGCCCGCGCACGACCGCCTGCGCCTTCTGGCGCGCGACGTATTCGATGAGCAGCCCCTCAAAACTGTCGGCCTCGACATGCGGCAGGTGGCGGATGGCGGACTTCACCAGCGCCAGCCGCTCGGCCAGCGTGAACAACGGATGCTTGGAGTCGTTTTTGGCGACGGCCACCACGACGCGGTCGAACAATTTGGCCGCGCGCTCGATCACGTCCAGATGGCCGTTGGTCAGCGGGTCGAAACTGCCGGGATAAATCGCCGTGCGCATTGTTTCAAATTTTGAATTTTTAGTTTTTAGTTGAGCCGCAACGCTTCAGCCATTTTAACTGAAAATTAAAAACTTAAAACTTAAAAATTCCAGGTTCAAAGGCTCTCGCGCTGGATGATGCCGGTGAACGACGTTCCTTCGCCGGGCTTGATGGAAAAAAGTTCCTCGTCAAGCGGCGACGCGCCGGGCGGCCGCCACGCGACTTCGTAAATTTTCACCTTCGCGACGATGCCCTTGACCTTCACCGGCGGCAGGGCGATGCAGGTCGCCGCCAGTTCCGGGTCGTCGCGGAGCAAATGGCCGTAAGTCGCCTCGCTGATGATGATGCGGCTGCGGCCGGAAACGGCTTCAAGCCGGCTGGCGAGATTCACTTCGCAGCCAAACACGGTGTAATTCAAGAGGTGCTCGTTTGAACCCATCAGGCCGACGGTGGCCATGCCGGTGTTGATGCCGCTGCCGAGCGTCAAAATCGCCAGTTTGGGCTTCGGGCGCGCGCCGCCACCCATCAGGCTTTCCAGTTCGCGTTTTTGATTTTCCCCGGCGCGCTTCAAATTCAGGTCGTAAATGGCGCGCTGGGCGTCAATCGCGGCGCGCACGCAGGCGGCGGCGTGTTTTTTGTTCGGCATCGGCGCATTCCAAAACGCCATGGCGCAGTCGCCGATGTATTTGTCGAGCGTGCCGTGGTGCCGCTTGATCGCGTCGGCGACGGCGCCCAGATAAAGATTCACCGTGGCGAGCGTTTCGCGCGCCTCCTCGTTGACGGCGGCCTCGGCCTCCGCGCCGGAAAAATTGTGCTCGCGGATGTAATCCAGCACCTTCGCCTGGCTCTCGTCGGTGAACTGGGTGAAACCGCGAACGTCGGAAAACCAGACCGTGATTTCCTGACGGCCGCCGCCCAGTGAAAGTTTTTCCACCTGGAGCAATTCGTTGACGACATCGGGCGAGACGATTCTGGAAAAAACGGATTTGACATGGCGTTTCTGGCCTTCCTCAAACATGACGCGGTAGGCGGCCAGCATCAAATGCTCCATCAACATCGCGCCGCCGATCGGGAAAACCAGCGGCAGCCAGAGACGGAATTTCACAAAGGCGAAAAATGCGGCGGCGACATAAATCGCCGCGAGCAGAAAAGTTCCGCCCGCCGCGGAGAACGCGCGCAACTGCCAGGTGAGAAACGCGGTCAGCGCGCCGAGATAAATAATCAGCGCCAGCTCCACCGACAGCGACGCGCGGCGGATGAACCGGCCGGTGAGGACGGAATTGGCGACGTTCCAGTGTTTGCCGACGAGCAGCGTGTCGCGCTCCAGCGGCGTCGCGCCGCGGTCGGTCAAATCATTTCCCTGCGCCGCCGAGCCGATGACGACGAGCCTGCCGCGAAAGTCGCCGTTCAAGTCGTTGGTGTCGCCGTTCAGCCGGCGGAAATTTTGCGCGAGCAAATTTTCAACCGGCGCGCGCGCCAGGCGCGGGTCGTTCGGCGTCAGCCGCCAGTCAATGTAGAAATATCCGTCGCGGTCCACCGGAATAATACGTTCAATGCCATTCGCGCCGCGCAAAATGATTTTGCCGTGCGGCAAATCCACCCCGGCATTCTGCAGATCAAGCTTCAATGCCTGGGCGGCGAGGACGATGCCCATCTGCCAGACACGTTCGTCAATAAAAGCCCTGGCTTGAGGCGGCGTCCCCGGCGGAAGTTTGCTGCCGACAAAAGCGGCGGAATAAAAATTGGTTTGCGTGTCAACCGGAACTTCAACCGCGTTGGTCGTTCCGATTTGCGGTAAAATGATTTTGCCGGGCGCGAATTTTGCGCCGGCCAGGTCCAGTCCAAATTCATCCGCCGCTTTTTGGAACAGCGGATGCCAGCGGCGATAATCGCGGAAAGCTCTGACCCGGCGCAGCACGCCGTCGGAATCCTTTTCAGCTGTGATGTCACCGAGCGCGAGGGCGTTGGTCGCAAACAGGCCGGGCAGCGGGGCATCGCCGGTGTCGGCCAGAATCACATTGGCGGCACGGCGGGTTTGCAGCGCGAAAAACTCGTCGGATTCAAGCAGTTCGCCGTCGGCCATTTGCACGGGTGGGTGGTCGGGCCGCAGGTCGCTGAACAACACATCGAAGGCGATGGCTTTGGCACCCTGTTCCGACAATTCCCCAACCAGCCGGCCATAAACCTGACGCGGCCAGTAGAGGCCGAAATGAAAGCCGACTCTCCCGTTTTTTACGGCGGTGATGCTGGATTCCTCAATGGAGATGAAGGCGAAGTTGGTGGCGGCAGGCGCGTAAAAATGCAACGCGGTTCGCGCGCGCAGGTCATAGGTCATCCGCTCCAGCCGCTCGAAAAAATCCAGCCCCGCCAGCCGCAGGCTGCATACAAGCGCGAGAACGGCAAGTGCCAGAAAGACCGGCGCGGGCTTGAGCGGCTTGAGTTTCACCGCATCGGATTAAACAAAAAACCAGGGCAACTCAAGGCTGCTCTGGTTCAAGTCCGTCTTAACTAAGCAAATATCATTTACCGCGCAACTGGCATGGCGTCAATGCAGACAATAAAAATGCAGTCATAAACTGCACCGTCGCTAATCCTCACCACCGCTACCACCGCCGCCGATGACAACTACGCCGCTACTGCCACCACCGCTGCCGTTGCCATTGGGCGAAACGTAGACGATGGTCCGGTCGTGCGCGAACGAAATGATGCCTTCTTCCAAAGTGACAATAAAGACAGCGGTCTTTTCCGCGTGGCGCAATTCCTGCGGCGTGAGATGGGTGACTTGCCCGTCACGCGGGTTGTATTGTTCGCCGGGACCCAAAACCACCGTGGAGGTGCCGTTCGGACCGACATGGGAAGCCACCATGGAGCCGGAAATGACTGTGATGTCGCCGTTGGCACCCAATATGAACGTCGTGCCGCGAATGCCGGCAATGCCGTTCGGCGTCTTGATCAGATATTGCGACGCGGCGGAAAGTTTTTTGACGTTGCCGAAGATGGTTCCCTGGCGCAAATCCAATTCCGTGTCGCTGACGGCGTCCACGCCCGTGTTTGAAATCAGCAATTTGTCAATCGCCAGCACGGTGTCGCCCTCCATGCGAATCACGTTTTGTTCGGACCTGGCCTTGTAGGAAACCATGTCGCGAACCGCGGCATCGGGTGCCGGCGCCACTTTGTCCGGGCTGCCCACAATGTGGCCGGTGAACTTTTCGCCGAGAACCACATCCACTTTGGAATCGGCGGACGTCTGAATCACGTTGCCGGCACCAAGGGCCTGGCCGGCCACCAGCGGGTGCCACACGTTGTCGCCGGCGGAATACCGCGCCTCGCCTTCGATGCGGACGATGGTGACAAAGCCTGGTTTGGTGTCGGATTGGGCGTGGGCGGCAACGGCGAGCGTCAAAACAAAACCGCCCACCAGCGCCGAGACGAAAGCTTGAAGAAATTTCATAATGGCTATTTGGATTCAGACTTACCATGGCCAGTATAGGAGCGGAACGCCAAATGTCAACTGAAAATTCCCCGTTTTTTTGCTCAAAAACCGGTGGAAAACGGGGCTTTTCCCGATGCGTTTTCGGCCAGTTTCTGCTCCACCCAATCAAGATATGCATGGCCGATGGTGTTTTCCCTCCATTCCAGCCGCAGCGAACGCTCCAGCCACTCGCGGGCGGCGAGGTAATCGCCCACCTGGACGTAATGCCAGCCGATGTTGGCGACGGTGAAATAGCCGTTGGGATCGAGCGCCTCGGCGCGGCGGTAAAACGGCCCGGCCTCGGCGTGGCGATCCAGCCAGTCGAGGCACATGCCGGTGCGCAAATCATTGTAGCCATCATGCGGGTTGAGCTGCCGGGCGCGCGCATACCAGCGCACGGCAGTTTCCGCCTGCGCCGGATAATCCGAATCCCCCTCAAAACTTTGGATGCGATACGCCTCGCCGATGTTGTAGGCCGTTTCAAAATTTTCCGGTTCGGCGGCGAATGCCTTTTCCAACAGCGCCGCCCGCTCCAGCACCAGCAATGAAGGCGATTGTGCGCGCGCCAGCCAGAAAGTTTCAACGCCGCGATGCCAGCCCTGCCAGCCCAGATACGCGACGCCGGCCGCAAGCACGACCGTTGCCAGCCATCTGACGGGCAGCCGTGCGTTCAACCAGCAGCGCTCCGTCGCAAACCGCAGGTTGCCGGCCAGCAACGCCAGCAGCGTGACGCCCAAAATCGCATTGGCCGGAATGTGCAGGTTGAAATCAACCACGGAATGAACCGCCAGCGCCAGCAAGCCGGCGGACGCCCCAAGAAAAAAGGCGAACCGGTTGCTCATGCCGCGACCGCCCAAGTCCCGTTCCGCGCGCCGGACGTGTTCCCGCGTTTTCCACCAGCCGGCGGCAAACGCCGCCAGCCCCGACAGCACGATGATGCCGCCGGCGGCGCCCCAGTCGGCCAGCAGGTTCAAATAATCATTGTGCGCGCGGTCGGGCCGGTTTTGGATGCGCTCCGGACGGTATTCACGAAAACGATAATCGTAATGCGCCGGGCCGACGCCCCACCAGAAATGATCCCGCCACATCTGCTCCGCCACCGTCCACATGTCGCGCCGGAACTCGAGTTCAACCTGGCCGGTGTTGACCGTGCCTTCCACGCGCGAAATGTAACTGAACGTCTTCGCGAGATAAATTTTTGTGAAGCACAGCCCGCCCCCGACGACCACCGCCAGCAGCAACAACGCGGGAATCCGATGATGCCGGCTGCCCAGCAGAATCACCAGCAGCGCCAGCAAGCCGATGGCCGCCGCCGCCCAGCCGCCCCGCGAAAACGTCACCGCCAGCCCCGCCGCCATGACCAGCGCCGCGTAACCAAGCAGAATCCGCGTGACCGGTTTCATCCGCCCGGCCAGGACATAGGCGCTGGCCAGCGGCAGAAGCATTTCAAGAAAGCCGGCCAGGTTGTTCGGCGAAATGTAAGTGCCCGATGCGCGCCCCGGATATGGCGAGATAAAATTCCAGACGCGGTTCGAGTGCGTGAAAAATTGATAGACCGCGCACGCGGAAATGACCATCGCCAGAAATATCAGGGTGAACCCGATGATTTGCGCCACCTCCTGCCGGTAAAGATTGTTGACGATGGCAAAAAACAGGAACGCACAGATCAGCACCTGGATCATTTCCTGCCGCGCGACGTATTCGATGTCCGCCGTGAGATAGCGCGCAATGGCGTAAATCGTGAACGCCAGCACCGCCCAGCAGACCGGCGGCCAGAGCAGTTGCGGCCTGGGACCGGCCCAAATCCGCAGCGCCCACAACAGCATCACGCCGATGGTGAGCGCTTGAATGACGAGAAATTCCGGCGCCGCCACCGCGCCCATCGCCACCGGGCCGAAAACCAGAATGGCCAGCACGAGGCCCAGAATTCCCCGCTCGCAAAATTTGTCCAGCGCTTCTCGATTCATTTTGGTCCGCGCAAAAATGAACGGCGCTGGCGGGCGAGTAAAGCGGATTTGCCGCGCAACAACCCTGGCGTCGCCCGCGAACGCCGCAATTTTTGCCGCGGCCCCGGCCGCCTCCGCGGAAATTGCCCGCGCCGGAACCGTCTGAAACTGGAAATCAAGGGGCAAAAAGAAACGCCGGGCATTAAGCCCGGCGTTTATGAGCAAAACATCGGCCTGAAATACGGCTCACGGCATTGATTGCAATTGCAACGCGATTTCCTTCTCCAGCTCATGCACGAGATCCTGGTCGCGGAAACCGGCGTGGGTGCGGGCCTGCACCGTCACCTCGGTCACTCTGGGATCCACCGGCGTGACGCTGATCCAGACATTGCGCTGGTTCACCTTGCCATACATCGAACGCATGCCATTGGTCGTGTCGTGCGGGATGTATTCGGTGACAAGCACGCCGTTGTTGTTCAACACGGTGACGGCCGCGTGATAAACCTGGTCCGGCGTCCGCTCATACCGGCCCGAAAAACTGTCCTCGCCGAACGACATCGCCGGCGTCTTGGTGCCGCTGACCGTGGAGATGCAGCCGGCGGCAAGAAGGATCATGCCCGCCCCGGCCAACGCTGCCATAATTTTCTTCTTCATATTGGCCACAGTCCAATCCAAACCGCGCCCGGCGTCAAGCACGATTGTGGCGGCGGGCATCCCTGCCCGCCGTGGAGCCGGGCTTCCCAGCCCGGCGGACAAAACCGCGCGCAAATCAAATGGTGATGGATTGTTTCGGACGTCATGCGCGATTTGGACGTTTGTTCCGGGCGGCAGGATGCCGCCCTCCACGGCAGGCTGGGAAGCCTGACGCCACCTCACGGGACGGAGCGGATGCGCCAGAAATTGTTCGTGGTGGCGTCCGGCGCGTTCGTGAACACCAGCGTCCCGAACGAACCGGCGGGTGGCGGCGGGCATCCCTGCCTGCCGTGGAGCCG
>Ga0181531_10002665_pt1 | contig 11078 bp, 11 predicted proteins | sample PEATcosm2014_Bin_38_FD_119743 | JGI IMG/M metagenome (GOLD analysis project Ga0181531, IMG submission 119743) | Peatland microbial communities from MTU Mesocosm Facility, Houghton, MI, USA - PEATcosm2014_Bin11_10_metaG | ecosystem: Environmental > Terrestrial > Soil > Wetlands > Peat | place... | reverse complement strand
CTGTACAGCGTCGTGATGAAGCCGTCGACCGCTCGCACCGTCGGCCAGATGATGGAGAACGTCGTCCACGACGGCACCGGCACCGCGGCCGCGCTCGCCGGCATCACGGTCGCCGGCAAGACCGGGACCGCGCAGGACTGCGCGAACCTCGCGCTGCCGGCCTGCCAGCTCAACCAGGTCTGGTTCATCGCCTACGCGCCGGTCGACCATCCGCGCATCGCGGTCGCGGTCACGCTGCCGCACCAGAACGGCTTCGGCGGGACGATCGCCGCGCCGATCGCGCCCACGCCGAGGGCGGCCACGATGCTGTCGAGCCAGATCCGCGGCGGCACGCGTCGCTCGCGCAGGCGGGCGAGGCCGAGGATGCCGATGTAGCAGCACGGGTAGAGCGTCAGCCACATGCCGTCGCAGATCGAGGGGATGGGCGGGTTGGGGAGGTGTTCTATCCACGCCGCCCACAGCACGTTGCCGAGACCGTAGATGGAGATGCCGAAGGCGAAGAACATCCACGAGCGCCGCGCGCTCACCACGCGTACGGCCCGCCAGCAGACGAGCACGCCGACGAGGATGTACACGGCCGAGGTGACCCAGTCGCGCACGAAGGCCGCGAACGGATGCCCGCCGACGCTGGTGAGCGCTTGCACGCCGGTGACGGCCACGAGCAGCGCGAGCACGCTGGCGAGCACCCACAGCAGCCGGCGCTCGGACGCACGCAGGTCAGACGCGAGCGGCAGCGGTGAAACGCGTGTAAAAGCCGGCAGCAGTGTGCGCATTTGCCGGCCGTATCGGACGACGCCGGAGCCTGCTTAAGTCACCTGGCCTTTATAACCACCGCGTGTCCGCGCTGACAACGGCGACCACAAGGCGTGGACGAGTCTACGAGACTCAAGCCAAAGATTCGATTGTTGGAATTATCGAACAGCTAATCGGGCCCAGCAAGCTCTCGACCGCGCTCGCCGGGCGCCCAGGACCCGCTCTGGGCCAGCGTTTTGCCCCGCCCAGCCGCCACGACGAGCGGCCTCGAGCGAGCAGGTTGGCGCTCGCGCGTGTGCGCCGGCGAGCGGCGCGGACCGGCCGTTTTTCATCCCTGCATGGCCGCGCTGGGCGTGAGCTTGCGAATAGCCCAAGCGTTTAGTGCGAGCCCGCGCGCGCCCGCCGGATCCGCCCTGCGGAGGTGCCGCGGAGCGTGGAGGGGGCCGCGCCCCTGCTCGTGAGCTCGGCGCGCAGCGCGCGCCGACCGCGGTGGTGCAGGCCGTGGATCGAGCCCTCGCTGCGCCCCGTGCGCCTGGCGATCTCCGTTGGCGTGAGATCGGCGAAGTGGCGCAGCACGAGCACCTCGCGCTGGTCGGCTGGCAGCGTGGCGAGCGCCTCGCGCAGATCGCGTACGCGTTCGCGATCGGGAATACCGCTGACGGACCCGACGCGCTCGGCGCCGCGCGTGGCTCTGACCTCCTGCACGGGGACCGAGTGCTGGCGGCGCAGGTGATCGAGCGCGAGGTTGCGCGACACGCGCAGGATCCAGGCGAAGAAGGGGACCTCGCGCTCCTCGTATTTGTCGATCGCGGTGAACAGCTTGGCGAACACGTGCTGGGTGATGTCCTCGGCGTCGTGCTCGTCGTGGACGATGCTGCGCACGTAGCCGTGCACGCTGTCTGCATAGCGCGCGTAGAGAAGGGCGAACACCTGGCGGTCGCCCTGCTGTGCGCGCTTTACGGCCTCGCTGTCGCTATCCGCCTTGAAGGCTTCCATGTCCCCTCCGTGGTCCGTGGACAATCGTCTGAGGTGTGAGCAGAAGCTAAGCGAACGGCTGTTGCCTGACTGTTTGCTGGCGCGTTAGAGACTTGTTAGACGAACTCTGGCCGCCCCATGCGGACGATTCACATGGCTAACACACCTCACAACGGGTCATGCGCGCGCGGCGCGGGTGCAACCCTAAAGACCGCCCGCCGCGCGGACGAGATAGGCGGTGAAATGTCAGGGGGTTGGCTGTGTCCTACAGATCGGGATCGCGCACGGGTGCTCGATGCGAGCGCGCGCGTGCGCATGATTCGCACGGTCGGCTCGGGCGCGGTGGGGGTGTCGCTGCTGATCTCCACGCCGTGGCTCGGCTGGTGGACGTTCATCTTGTTTGCGCTCTCGGCGCTGAACTTCCAGACGGTCGATCGCAGGATGGCGCGTAGCAAGCACCCGGAGCGCGTGAGCGTGAGCGCGATTCTGGTCACGCTCGCGCTGCTCACGACCGGGGTGGCGCTGAGCGGTGGCCCGTCGAGCCCGGCGCTGGCGTGGCTGGTGCTGCCCGCGGGCATGGTCGCGGCTCGCTTTCGCTCGCAGGTGGTGGCCGTGGGGATGGCGCTGACGGTGGTGATCTTGCTGTTGGTGACGCTGGCGCTGTACCCGCACAAGACGATCCACGATCCGGTGCCGGTGTTCAGCACGCTCGCGCTGCTGGTGGCGGTGGTGTCGATCGTGTCCGCGCTGCAGGACGCGGAGATGGTGCAGCGCGGCGAGGCGACGGTGGACCCGCTCACGGGCCTCGCCAACCGCAGGCAGCTCGCGGAGGACCTGAACTCGGTGTGGGCGCAGGTCAGCGAGGACAGCCCCGTGCGCCTGGTGCTGTTCGACCTGGACGGCTTCAAGGCGTACAACGACAACTTCGGCCACCTCGGCGGCGACATGCTGCTGACGCGCCTGGCGCAGGCGTTCAAGCGCGCGGTCGAGGATCGCGGCTGCGCCTACCGGCTGGGCGGCGACGAGTTCTGCGCGCTCTTGTGGGCGGGCACGGGCGAGGCGATCGTGGGCGACTGCCTGCACGCGCTGAGCGCGGCGGGGGATGGCTTCTCGATCACGGCGTCCTACGGCGTGGTGATGCTGCCGGCCGAGGCGAGCGACACGCAGATGGCGCTGCAGCTGGCCGACGAGCGCATGTACGCGCACAAGGACTCGAGCAGGGCGAGCGCGGGCAAGCAGACGCGCGACCTCGCGCTGCAGATCCTCGCGGCGCACGAGCCCGAACTGCTGAGCCACTCCTCGCACGTGGCCGAGCTGGCCGACGGGGTGGCCAGGCGCCTGGGGTTGAAGGGGCCGGACCTCGCGGACGTGGTGCGCGCGGCCGAGCTGCACGACATCGGCAAGGTGGCGATCCCCTACTCGCTGCTGCACAAAGCGGGGCCGCTGGACGAGCACGAGTGGAAGCTGATGCGCCACCACCCGATCGTGGGCGCGAGCATCCTCAGCGCCGCGCCGGCGCTCGCGCGCGTGGCGGAGATCGTGGAAGCCACGCACGAGCGCTACGACGGCACCGGCTACCCGCGCGGGCTGGCCGGCGTGGAGATCCCGCGCGCGAGCCAGATCGTGTTCGTGTGCGACTCCTTCGGCGCGATGATCTGCGAGCGCCCGTTCGGCGAAGCGAAGTCCGAAATGCAGGCGCTGCAGGAAGTGAAGAGCTGCGCGGGCACGCAGTTCGACCCGCGCGTGGTGGAGGCGTTCCTGGCCGAGCACGCCGCGCGCCGCGAAGCGCGCACGCAGGCCGCCGAGCGCGAGGCCGAAGCGCAGGCAAGCGCCGCCGCCAAGCTTCTCCCGCAGTGAGTCGCGGCGCGAAGGCGCTCGCGCGGTGATGGGCAGCGCTAGGCTGCCTCAGTGTGAGCGGCGGGGAGCGTGCGAGGGTGAGGCTGCGCCAGGCGGTGTGGGTGGCGGCTGAGCTCGAGCCGGTGGCGGGCGAGCTGCGCGAGGCGCTCGGCCTGGGCGAGCCCTTCCGCGACCCGGGCGTGGGCCTGTTCGGTCTGCAGAACACGGTGTTCGCGCTGGGCGACACGTTCCTGGAGGTGGTCTCGCCCACGCAGGAGAGCACCGCGGCGGGGCGCTATCTCGCGCGTCGTGGCGGTGACGGCGGCTACATGGTGATCTTCGACGTAGAAGATCTTGAGGGAGCGCGCTCGCGCGCGCTTGGGTCCGACGTGCGCGTCGTGTGGCAGCTCGATCTGCCGGACATCTCAGGCACGCACCTGCACCCCGCGGACATGAAGGGGGCGATCGTGTCGATTGACCGCTCGAACCCGTACGGCTCGTGGCGCTGGGGCGGGCCCGAGTGGACCGGCAAGATTGGCAGCGGCGCGCCGGGTCGCCTCGTGGGTGTGACGGTCGCCGTGGCAGACCCGCGCGCGGCGGCTGAGCGCTGGGGGCACGTGCTGGGCGTGGCGGTGCGCGAGGACGCGGACGCAGACGAGCGCCCGCTGCTGGCGCTCGATGACGGCTTCGTGCGCTTCATGCGCTCACCGGACGCGCGCGCGCAAGGCGTGGCGGGCGTCGTGGTCGAGCTGCCGCAGGGGCTGCCCGGCGGCGAGCGCTATCTGACGGTGGCGGGCGTGCGCGTGAGCGCGATAACGCCGTAGCGCGCGGGGCGCGCGGGGCGCGCGGGGCGCGCGGGGCGCGCGAGCGGGCCGGCCCCGCGCGCCCGATCCCCGCTCTAGCCCGCGAGCGCGGCGAAGTTCGGCTCGCGGCGTTCGACGAAGCTCGACACGCCCTCGACGAAGTCGGGCGCGGCAAATGAGGCGAGCATCAGCTCGTCGGCCTTGGCGAGCGCTTCGGGCAGCGTGCGCTGGAGGTCCGCGTAGACCTGTCGCTTGATCGTGGCCATGCTCGCGGGCGAGCAGTTGTGGACGAGCTCGCGCGCGTAGGCGAGCGTGGCCTCGAGCAGCCGCTCGGGCTCGTGCACCGCGTTTACGAGCCCCAGCTCGTGGGCCTCCTCGGCGAAGAGCACGCGCGCTGAGAGCAGCAGGTCGAGCGCGCGCGCCGGGCCGACGAGGCGCGGGAGCATCCAGGAGATGCCGTGCTCGGCGATCAGCCCGCGGCGGGCGAAGGCGGTCGTGAGCTTGGCGCCTTGCGCGGCGAAGCGCAGGTCGCACATGAGCGCTTGCACGAGGCCGATGCCCGCGCAGGGCCCGTTGATGGCGGCGATGATCGGCTTGGGGATCGACAGCGGGTAGGTCTGCTCGCGTCGCTCGCGCGCGTGCGCGGCGGCGCTCGCGTCGCCGTTGCCCTCGCCGAGCGCCTGCAGCTGGTCCATGTCCGCGCCCGCGCAGAAGCCGCGCCCGGCGCCGGTTACGACGATCGCGCGCACCTGCTCGTCGCCCGCGCAGCGCTCGAGCAGCGAGAAGTAGCTGTGCTCCATGTCTGGCGTCCACGCGTTTAGCCGCTCGGGGCGGTTGAGCGTCAACAACGCCACCCCATCATCCATATAAAAATCCACTATCTCGCCCATGCTCGCTCCCTCCGTTGGTTTGTGCGAGCCTAGCGATGTGCCCGCGGCGCACGCACATCGCTACCTGGTCGTGGACGTCTTCACGGCCACGCCGCTGGAGGGCAACGCGCTGGGCGTGTTTCCCGACGCTGACGATTTTCCCGCGCGCGAGATGCAGCGCATGGCGCGCGAGCTTAACCTGTCAGAGACCGTGTTCGTGCTCGCGCCCGAGCAGGGCGGCGACGCGCGCGTGCGCATCTTCACGCCGGCTGTCGAGCTGGCGTTCGCCGGCCATCCTCTGCTCGGCACGGCGGTCGTGCTCGGGCGCGAATGGGGCGTGGCGGAGCTCACGCTGGAGACGGGCGCGGGGCCGGTCGCGCTGCGCCTGCAGGGCGGCGGCGATCGCGCGGGCGCGTACGTGGCGTCCGGGACGATGGGCCAGCCGATCCCCACGTGGCGCCCTTACGAGCGCGCCGCGCAGGCGCTCGCGGCGGTCGGCGTCGAGCGCTCGGGGCTGCCGGTGGAGATCTATGACAACGGCGCCGTGTACGTGTATGTGGAGCTCGAGGACGAGGCCGCCGTGACGGCGCTCGCGCCGGACATGCGCGCGCTGGCGGCGCTTGGGCCGCTCGGCGTGGTGTGCTTCGCGGGCGCCTCGGGGCGCTGGCGCGCGCGCATGTTCGCGCCCGCGCAGGGCGTGCCGGAGGACCCCGCCACGGGCTCGGCCGCAGGGCCGCTGGGCGTGCACCTCGCGCGCCACGGCCGCAGCGCGTTTGGCGAGCAGGTGGAGATCCGCCAAGGCGCGGAGATCGCGCGACCGTCGTTGCTGCTCGCGCGCGTGCTCGGTAGCAGCGAGCGGATCGAGCGCGTGGAGGTGGGCGGCTCGGCGGCGATCGTCGCGCAGGGCGAGTTCCTGCTCGCGTAGCTTGGGCGCTCGAGCCCGTAGGTTGAGCGCCGCGGCCGGCCCGAGCATGGGCACGGCCGGCCCGAGCATGGGCAGATCGAACGTGCTGCCGGCCGCGGGGACGCTGGGAAGGAGCCTGCACCGCGGTCGCGGGGCTCCTGTAGCCTGGCTCTGTGCAGTTCAAGATCACGCCTCATTCCGTGTTTGACCCGCCCGCGGACGCGGTCGAGCTGCTGTGGCAGCGCCTCGGCTCGCGCCGAGACGAAATGACGTTCGCGAAAGTCGGCCCGGCGATCACGGCGCGTACCGACGAGGACGCGCCCGTGTCGATGACCCGCGACGAACGCACGGAAATCGGCCGTCGCGCGGTGCTCGAGGTCGTGCGCGACGTGTGCGATGGGGCGCCCGATCTGAAGTCGGACTGGTTCGCGGTCAGCTCTGGGAACTAGTCCGCTGAAGTCGATCCGCACGAGCCTCGCGGCGATCGGCGCAGCGCTGGCGCTGGCGGTGGCGGTCAGCCCTTCGGCTGTGGCCGGCGCGGTGCCAGCGGGCGCGACCGCGTCCACGAACACGAGCTCGCGCCACCGGCCGAAGCAGCCGCCGCCGAAGCCGAAGCCGAAGACGATCCCGCTGTACGTGTCGGTGGAACCGGAAGAAGCGAGCGCGCCGGTGCCGCAGGGCTTCTTGGGGCTGTCCTTCGAGGTGGCGGCGCTGCCGCAGCTCGCTGGCTATGCGGGCGGGGGCAACCTGGTGACGTTGCTGCGCTCGCTCGGCCAGGGGGTGCTGCGCTTTGGCGGGGTGACGGCGGACGAAGACGTGGCGTGGAGCGAACCGGGGCTGCCACAGCCGCCGTGGGCGTCGAGCGTGATCGGCGCGCCGGACCTGCGCGAGCTCGCGGCGCTCGCGAGCGAGAGCGATTGGCGCGTGCTGTTGACGATCGGCCTCGGCCATTTCGAACCGCGCGCGGCGGCGGGCGAGGCGGCGGCGGCGCAGGCGTCGCTGGGCGAATCGCTGGAAGCGATCGAGCTGGGCAACGAGCCTGACTCCTACGCCACGCACGGCCTGCGCGCACGCCCGTGGACGTTCGCGCAATACAACGAACAGGTAGCTAGCTACCGCTCAGCGATCGAAGCCGTGGCGCCGGGCATTCCCCTGGCCGGTCCCGACACGTCGGGCTCGGCCGCCTATGAACGCTGGGGGCTGGGGGAGGCGATCTACCAGCGCCCGGCGCTGCTCACCGGCCACCACTATCCACTCAGCTGCAACGAAAAACCGCCGCCCAGCATCGGGCGGCTGCTGAGCCCGGAAATCAGAGAACTAGAGGAAAGGTCGCTACGCCGCTACCTGCTGGTCGCGAGCGACAGCGAAGTGCCGTTCCGCTTGGACGAGACCAACACCGTCTCCTGCGGCGGCGTGCCCGGCGTGAGCAACACGTTCGCCTCGGCGCTGTGGGCGCTGAGCTACATGACCAAGGCCATGAGCCTGGGGGCCGCGGGCATCAACTTCCAGGGCAATCCCGTGAACTGCGTCGGCTACACGCCGCTGTGCGCGCCGAGCGCCGAAGCTGTGGCCTCCGGGGAATTGCAGGCCGAGCCCGAGTGGTACGCGCTGCTGATGGGCAAGGCATTGATCGGCGAGCGCCCAATCGTGCAGTCGGTCGTCTCGCCCGAGCACGCCAACGTGGTCGTGAGCTCCTTCCAGGCCGCCGACGGCGCGCTCAGCTTCGTGATCGTCAACGACGATCCGCCCGGCGATCACAACGCGGCCGTGGCCCTGCGCGTGGGCGGCGGCTATCACGGCGGCAGCGTCCTGTCGCTGACCGCCCCCTCGCCCGAAGCCATCTCCGGCGTGCGCCTGGGGGGGCGCGCGGTTGCTGGCAACGGCGCGTGGACGCAGCCGGCGGTGTTGCCTCATGTGGCCAACCGGCACGGGACGGTCACCGTGGAAGTGCCTCCTAGCAGCGCCGCGCTGGTGACGGTCTCGCCGCTGGCGGGGGCTGGCGGGTAGCGGGCTCCCAGCCCGATCAGCGAGCTCCGCGACGGCGACGACGCTCGGCGGGGCACGGCACGGTCGTCCGCGCTTCAGGGTGGGAGCCATCCAGGAACGAGAAGGTGGCCGCGAACGGGAAGCCACCGCGTGGGCATGTGGTCGGCAGCAGGATGCCCTTGGGCGTGTACGCGAGCGTGCTGCCTTCGGTCTGTTCGTAGTAGGTGAGGCCTTGAGGCCCGAGCGTTACGTGCAGCGAGACGATCGCGACGTCCGGCGCGCCGGGGACGCTGGGGACGATTGGTAGCTCCATGTTGAGGCGACCGCCGAACGGCGGGTTGGCGGGCAGGAGTTGTGCAGGGGAGAGGATTTGGGTATTGACAGGGCTGGGGCCGGGGGCGTAGAGCAGCAGCGCGATGTGGCCTTCCTGGTCGGGCGCGCGCGCGATTGAGATCGACGTGCCCTCGGTGACAAGCTGCGCTCCGAAGCGGAGCTCGGCGACCGCGGCGCCACGACCCATGATCGAGTTGGCTGGGCAGCCGCTCGTGCCGAGCGCTTCGAGCGTCGCCGGCGAGCAGACGGCCAGGCCGAGCCCGCTCAGCGCAAAACCGAGGTTCTGTGGGTAGCGCACTTCGACTTCGGTCAGCGCGGTGGGGACCTGGCCTGCGGGCGCTTGTATTTGCAGGTTGATGTCGATCGTCGTGCTCGCGCCGAGTCGATACGGTGTGAACGAGGCGCCGAGCGCGACCGACTGGCTGGCGCGGGCGGTGCTGGCCGGGCATAGGCAGATCAAGACTACGGCCAGTGCGCCGAGGGCGGCACGGATGGAGGGGCCTGCGCTGGCACGCACGCTGTTAGTAGGAGAGACTGCCCGTCGTCTTGATGACGAGCGCGTAGTTGTCGCGATCGAATGTGCCGTACAACCCCCCGTGGCCGTGCGCGTGCGCGTACCGGCCGCTGCCGCCGGTCACGGTCAGCTCGCCAGAGAAGCTTTCGTAGGTGCCCGAACCGTGCGGCGCGGCGCTGCCGTGACCCTCGATCGACCCGCCGCTTGTATAGATAGTGAACGTGCCGGTGAAGGTCGTTCCGAGATCGAGGTGCACGCGCATGCTCCCGGGCAGCGTGCCGGTTGCTTTGCCTTCGTCGAACAACAGCGACCCCGACGACGACACGTAGTGCAGATGCGCGGTGTCGGTCGCGTTCAGGACGCGCGCGGCGTGCGCGCGTCGTGCTCGCTGGCTTGTGGAGGTGCTGGCGTGCACGGACGGCGAAGCTGTTGCTAGGCAGCCGGCGGCAAGCACGCCGCACAGGGCGGCGGTGGCTGTGCGGGGTACGTGTGGGGTCATCTGATGCTCCGTTCTTCCAATGCTGTTGTAACGCGTCGTAGCTCGAGTCGATGTGCTTCCCCGGGGGGCTCGCTCGGCGGAGAGTCCGCGGCCCTTCCGCCGAAGCGTCGCGAGCGCGTGCTGAAGCGCTCGAGCGAGTCCGCGAAGGCGGCACGCGAGAAGTCGGGCCACATCTCCTCGCGGAATACGAGCTCTGAGTAGGCGGCCTGCCACAGCAGGTAGTTCGACAGGCGCTGCTCGCCGCCGGTGCGGATGATCACGTCGGGGTCGTGCAGCTCGGGCGCGTACAGGCAGCGGCGCAGGTCCTCCTCGGTGCCTCCTTGAAAGCGCTTGACGGCGTCGAGGATCTCCGCGCGCCCGCCGTAGTTGAAGGCCACGCACAGCGTGATGCGACGGTTGGCCCTCGTCAGCGACTCGGCCCAGTCCATCAGCGCGCCAAGCTCGTCCGAGGCTTCGTCGCGGCGGCCGATGAAGCGCATGCAAACGCCGTCGGCGTGTAGTTCGGGGGTCTCCTTCTCGATGCGCGCCGCGAGCGTGGCGATCAGTTCGCGGATCTCCTCGGCCGGCCGCGACCAGTTCTCGGTCGAGAACGAGTACACGCTGAGCTCCTCGACCCCCAGCTCGATCGCGTCCGCTAGGCGGGCCCTGAGCGTGTCGGCGCCGGCCTCGTAGCCTGCCGCCACGGGCAGTCCGCGCCCGCGCGCCCAGCGGCGGTTGCCGTCGGCGATCAACGCCACGTGACGCGCGGGCGGCTGCGAGTCTCGAGCTGGCGAGGGCATGGCGTCGTCTAGGCCTCTGCGCTCGGCGTGAGGGTCATCCGGGCCCGTGCGCGTAGGCGCTTGGCGAGTCGCCAGGTGCGCATCACGGCGAGCGTCGGCGTGATCAGCGGTCGCAGCTCTGCTTGTATACGGCTGGTCACCGGCGAGGCCAGCTCGCCGGTGGCGCCCGGTGCGGAGGTGTAGTAGGCGGCGACGCCCGTCATCGTCATCAGGTGATGTGCGCGCGCGGGTGCGTCGCGTGCGCGCGCGGCGGCGTGTTGGGCGACGTCGGCCAGACGTTGTCCGAGTTGCGAGCGGTCGTCGTAGTGGTGGATGTAGGCGAGCGTGCCATTCGCCGCGTCCTGCTCGTAGTCGACGACGCTGTCGAGCATCGTGCTGAGGACGCCCAGGGCCAGGTAGACCTCGTCGATCGGCGCGGCCTGCTCCGCCGTCGTGCGCTCGTCCCCCGCGAGCGCGATCAGCGCGTGGACGGCGAGCACCGAGGACGCGGCGCCGGCCAGGTACTCGCGCCAATCGAGGCCCGAGCCGTTCATGGTCGCTCTCGCCCATTGCTCGGCCATCGCGGTGTTGCTGAGCGTGGCGGCGTGGGTGAGTACCTCCGCTTCCGCGCAGCGCGCGGCCGCACCTTGCATCGTCGGCGCGAGCGCTTTCGCGTTGGGAAGGCGCATGAGCGTCTCGGAGACGGTCGCCGCGAGCTCTCGCAGATATCCGCCGTCGGACCCGGATGGATCGTGGCGGTAGTAGTCCTCGTCGAGCCCGACGCTAGGGTCGAGCGCGTCTGTGAAGGCCTTGAACAACTGGCGCCCGTTGGCGAGCGGGTCTCGTGT
>Ga0181531_10002664_pt1 | contig 11080 bp, 6 predicted proteins | sample PEATcosm2014_Bin_38_FD_119743 | JGI IMG/M metagenome (GOLD analysis project Ga0181531, IMG submission 119743) | Peatland microbial communities from MTU Mesocosm Facility, Houghton, MI, USA - PEATcosm2014_Bin11_10_metaG | ecosystem: Environmental > Terrestrial > Soil > Wetlands > Peat | place... | reverse complement strand
TTCGACTTCCCCACCTGCTTCGCGATTCGCTATGCCCTCTCTCATCCCGACACCGAGAAGACCCCTCATCGTGGCCTTTCCGTCCTTGAGGATGTCCTCAGCCACGACTGGCTCTATCCTCACCCCGAGCGCCTCGTCACCTTCATCGGCAATCACGACACCGTTCGATTTCTCAGCCAGCCTGGCGCGACCGTCCCCAGCCTCAAGCTCGCCTTCTTGCTGTTAGCAACCCTGCGCGGTATGCCGCAGATCTACTCCGGCGACGAAATCGCCATGCGCGGCGCGGAAGATCCCGACAATCGCCACGACTTTCCCGGCGGCTTCCCTGGCGACGCGCACAACGCCTTCACCGGCCCAGGACGAACCCCGGAACAATCCGACGTGCACGACTGGGCCGCGTCACTGTTCCAGTTCCGGCTTCATCATCCCGATCTCGCCATCGGGCAGCAGCAGGACCTCTTCATCGACGAATCAGCCTTCGTCTATGTCCGCGCCGCCGACCTGCACAAAGGCTGCGGACCCGGCAACGGCGCGCACTACCTGATCGCCATCAACGCCTCGGACCAGCCGCGCGAGTTACAACTCAATCTCGACCGCACCGCCCTCGAAGGCTGCACAAATTTCAAAGCCCACATCGGAGCATCATCAGCCCAGCAATCCGCCGGCCCCCAACTCACCCTCACCCTCCCTCCGCAACACGGTGAAATCCTGAGCGCCGATAACTGAACCGGCGACATCAGGGTCAAGTCGAAATTCGACTCCTATGGCAGCCGCGCCGGAATTACTCCGGACTTTTGCTTCGCCGCATGGGCGTGAACAAGTGCCGCATCCTCGCACGCAGCGGCCGCCGTGCAGGTCGCCCACCCCGGAAGATGACCGATCCCGGAACAATCAGCCTGATCTCCGTTCCTGAGGCTGCTGAGCTGCGAATCGTGAACCGGCCCCTGATTCGCGCGGCCCTCTCGCGCATTCCCTGTAGCCCAAAATGCCCCCCTCTGCCCTGTTCCACGACCGGGGCTTCCATCCCGATACCATTGTCCCGCACCAGCAGCGTCAAATCCTCACCATAACCGAGTTCTACTTCCAGATGACTGGCCCGCGAGTGCAGACTGGCATTGCGAATCGCCTCATAGCCGATGCGATAGACCTCGTCGCGAACAATCGGATGCATCTCGCTGGCAACGCCCGCCACTGAAAATGTGACCGACATGGAACGAGGTACCAGGTCGCTTTCCGTCGTGCGCCGGAAGGCCTCCGCAAGATCGTTCTTCTCCGTCGTCGACGCGCGAAGAGAGTTCAGCGCTGCCCGTCCCTCCTCCGTGGCCTGGCCCATCCACGTCGATAGCTTTTCCAGAGCGCGGTGCATGCGCGCGGAATCAGAACCCTCGTCCAGTGCGTCATCGGCAACCATCTTGCTTCCCTGAATCGTCTGCAGCAGCGTGTCATGAAACTCCCGCGCCAGCCGCGTGCGCTCATCCAGACGCTCATCGAAGCGAGTATTCATGGCCGCTGCGATCTGCCTCACCCGCACCCGGTACAGCGCCCAGACGATGAACAATATCAGGACGCCGCACAGAAACTGGAACCACGACGTTTGATACCACGCGTAAGCGATCGTGAAATCCAGTCTGGCTCCTGTCTCGTTCCAAACACCGTCGTTGTTACATGCAATTACACGAAACTGATATTGGCCGGGTCCCAGGTCGGTGTAAAAAGCCTGACGCCGCGTTCCCGGTTCCTGCCAGCCCGCGTCGTGGCCGACCAGTTTGTAACGAAAGCGAACCTTCTGCGGAGCAGCGTAACTAAGCGCCGTGTAGGCAATTTCGAGGTCACGCGTTCGGGGAGGAAGTCGCAGTCCCTCTCGCGGCGCGTAACTCCCTCGGTCGGCAGTTACCGTTTCCACCTCTACCGGAGGAGGTATGGGGTTCGTCCTGAGATGATCGACTCCAACCATTTGCAGAACGCGTCCGTTGGCGAACCAAAGACGGCCATCGGACGTCCGCGTTGCCTGTGGCTTGAGCGACGTGAGTCCAGGCTGTACGCCATCGCCCTCGTCCAGGACCTCCGCGTGTATGGCTCTGTCCGGATCTTGCCACCAGTTGTCCAGGTCGGATCGAGTAATCCGGACCAGACCGCATTTCGTGTACAGCCAGATCGCACGCGAGTCATCTTCCACCAACGCAAAAACCCCGTCGCAAGGCAAACCATTGCGCTCCGTCAGATTCTCCCGCTTCAGCCCCCTGAGGCAAAACAATTCGTTCAGGGTCGTGCCCCAGACAGTTCCATCGGAATCTACGACCAGATCGCGTATCTGGCTGGCGTTCCCCGTCTCGTTGGAAGCGACGGATTGCACCAGCCCGTCCCGGTACTTAACCAGCTCCCCATCCACAAAGCCCAGAATGATGCCGCCGTCAGGCGTCGCCGCAAGAATATAAGCAGTGGAGATCTGCGGTGAACTCAGCTCTTCCCTAACCTTGAAGTCCCGAATTCGATCCAGGTGCGCCCCCGCGCGAACCCAGATGTCGTGTCCCGCGTCCTCCGTAATCGAGAAGACTATGCCAAGGGGCATGCCATCGGCGCGAACGATCGGCCGGAACAACCCGTAGTCATCCACATACAATCCGTCCTCGAGCCCGAACCATAGTCTGCCTGCATGATCTTCGAAGAAGGTCGAAACATGGTGCCCCGGAACACCCCGCCGCGGCAGAAGCGTTGAAAGCTTGCTGCCTTGCAGTTTCTGCACGACCTCGGTGTTTTCCAGAATCCACAGGCCTCCGTCGTGCGAAGCCAGCGCAGACATAACACCATCTGCGGCGAGGCCTTCACGCATCGAGTAACTGGCAACATGCAAATCACGAAAGTTATCGATGCCCGAGGAGGTCACAACCCAGATCGTCCCTTCACGATCCTGATAAAAACACTGCACCGAGTTACTCGACAGGCTATCCGACCGGTCAAAGTGTTGAATCCGTCCGCCATAAACCCGAAAGAAACCCTGCGCGATCGTACCGATCCACAGTTCGTTGTCTCGGTCGACGAACAGGGTTGTAACCTGGGAGTTCTTCACAGGGATTTCCGGAAAGACCTGACTCTCCCAGCGTCCGTCGACGAAGTGCTGCAGCCGCAGAACCTTGCCTGGGGTGTCGATGGCAGCCCACGCCGACCCATCTGCCCCGGTTGCTATCGCTTTGAACAAGGCAAATTCGTCCGGGCGGCCGGTGCGGTTCGGAAAATAAATTCGGGACGATCCCGGCTGCCAAAGGCAAAGTTCAGAATAACCGCCCAACCATATGGAGTCGCCTCCTTTCGCCAGGTGCAGGACGTTGGGAAAAGGAACCCGGTCGCTGGTCCCGAAACACTGTAACTGCAGAGACTGAATTCGACATACCGGACCCATACCGTCGGTTATCTGGGTGCGCGCCAGCCAAACGTCTCCATTATCGTCTTCGAGAAGCGCTTCGATTCTCCCACTTAGATTGGGATAGTTAGTCAGGTGGCCGTCTTTCCATCGGGAAACACTGTACCCGGTGCCGATCCACAGGCTCCCGTCCTGCGACCCCAGCAGCGAGAAGACTCTGGAGTCGAGCAGCCGCTCCCCGGCGGGAGGGTTCCATTGAACAAAGCGGACGCCGTCGAAGCGGACCAACCCCAGGTTCGTCCCAATCCACAGATATCCGTCCGCCGTCTGCGCGATGGTGATCGGAGACCCAACAATCGCACCATCCGCCGTTCTCCACGCCGTATGCGCATACTGGGAGAGGAATCTGTCCGGATTAACTGCCCATGCCGAGCCGGCTCCTGACATCGCCAGCAAAAGGCAAAGCAAACCTCGCCGCACCACATGTAATGGGATCACGCTGACACCGCGACGTCGGACCGCGCCGAACCAGTAACCATCAACCCCGCTTCGCTTCCAGACCTGCGCGTCTGAAATAACGGTGAATGCGCCGGATGATGCCGTAGCGCCGATGTCCAAAGGATGCGCCCCTGCCTGTCCCCAACCATAGTGGTGATCGCGAACCCAGCGGAACCTCGGTACCTGCAGGATTCACCCTGTGTTTTTCTACAGGTGTGCTCAGGCTTTGAGCAAGCCGCGCCGCGTTGCAATCGTAACTGCATGGGTACGGTCGTTGGCGCCGAGCTTGTCTACCAGGTTCTTGATATGGAAATTGACTGTGCTTTCCGCAATCGCCAGGCGGTCGGCGATCTGCTTGTTGCGATACCCGTCCCGAATCAGTTGCAGAATCTCCACTTCCCGCGCGGTCAGATTCTCTTCGCCCAGATGCTCGGCAATGCGGGCTGCCACCTCGGGATGAATGTATCGCCCGCGCTCATGAACGCACCGCATGACATTGAGAATCTCGTCCTTCGCCATGCTTTTCAGGATGTACGCGGACGCTCCCGCCCGCAGGGCCCGCTGGATGTCGCCGTCTGTGTCCGACGTCGTAAGAATAATGATGCGTGCGTCCCGGAATTCGCCGCGGATGGCTACCAGCGCATCGGTTCCGTCGGTTCCTGGCAATCGAAGATCCATCAGCGTGATATCCGGACGATGCCGCCGGTACTGCGTGATGGCTTCCGCTGCGTCCGGGGCCTGGGCAACCAGCTGCATGTCGGGCTGAGATCCAATAATGGTGCTCAATCCCTCTCGGAAGACCGGATGATCCTCGACCATTAGAACGCGAATTGGATTGTTCTGACCGATGGCAGCCTCCCTGCCGGGGTCTGGGGGGCCGGGAATGCGGGTCCTGCGCATTCAGGATACAACGCCGGCCGCTGGCCGGACTCTGCATAGCCCCGCAAGTGCGGCCGCCCCGTACCCTGCGCCTGCTCGGATTTGCTTCGATCTGCGCGGCCGCGCAACCTGCAGAAAAATTCAGGCTGAATTCCCTTGTTTCTGGGGTGGGCGGCTCGCTCGCATGTGGGCTACTCTTGGGCATTCCTGATTCGCTGGAGGGGCATTCATGATCACTGAACTGGTTACACCGGGCATCGAGAGCGCGCCGTTATCCGTAGAACTCGTCGCGGAGTGTTTGACCTACGCCGAAAATGATTTGGCCGCCCTTTATGGGGCAGTCAGCCAGCTCTTCGGACTGGAGCAGGCTCAACTGACCATGGACGATTGGCTCAGTGAATTCGAAGGCATGGAGTGGCCGGAAGAATCGTCGATTCCCAACTGGCGGCGCCCCACGCTGGCCGCAGTGTCGCGCCTGGCGGAGAGGATTGGTGGACACCGCCGCCTCTGCGCAGCCGGGGCAGACGGAGGATGCAGCGACGATACAGCCGCCAGCCGCTTTGCCGGCGTCTGACCCCCGGGCGCAATCCTGAGCAAGCGCATCGAGTCGAAGGACCCGGGTTCGCCAATCATTGCAGAATGGAATCCTCGGGCGCAGAAACAGAGATTCAGGTTGGGAATTCGATGGTGAGCGAGGCCCTGTTTCGATCGGTGCGTGGTGCTTCGCTGCGGCGAAATGTAAGCTCAGCTGCAAGCTGCGGCGCAGCAATTCACCGTTCCCTCGACACGCGGACTACGCCGCGCCCCCGAATCCAGCCTCTTGCTTCTGACTAAACCACCTCCGGCACCCCAGCCGTCAGCGCAAGGGACACGCTCTCCGCTCCAAGCCGCGGATGCTTCGCCGTGAGCCGCACCGTGCCCGCCTCCTCACGCGCTCGAATCCAGACCGCGCCGGTACCGCCCACCAGCGAGAACGGATTGTCGCCAATCAGTTCCGCCGGACCCTCCAGCGTAAGCGCGATGGCATCATTCGCAAAAGGGCGAATCGCGCCAAACTCGTCGGTGACGCGCAGAACAACCCGCGTCGTGTCGGCGCCGTCCGCAACCAGCGAGTGGTCGTCCGCACGCAGCGAGAACTTCGCGTCCACGCCCCGCCCCGACAGCGACTTCGAGATCACCTGCTTGCCCGCTATGAATCCATCGATGCGCAAATCGCCCCACCCGCTGCGGTAGCCCTGCATCGTGAAGATGAACGGCGGGTATTGCAGGTGCGGGAATTGTTCGCGATCCGCGTCGCTCTCGGCGAGCAGCTTCCACGGATTTCCCTCCACGCTGCCCGCCCGCGAATACAACTTCAGATGATCGCAGTTCGAGCAGATAACTGCCTTGGTAAAACCGACCGATTCGTCGCCGCGCGCCCAGTGAAAAGCAGGCTCCAGCACCACCTCCTCCGCGGGGTCGCACTGTGATTTGTAGAATCCCCCCGCCGCCTTCAGTTCGCGAAAAATATCCGTGACCCCGTGATAGCAGATACGATCCCCGGAGCCGAAATCGGAATGCGTGTTGTAGTCGAAGGCGCACCAGCCGATCCCTCCCGCGTACTGCGGATCGGAAGCCAGCTGGTCGTGAATGCGAGCGTGACGCAGCGTGTGCTCCCGCTGGCGCTCGTCCTCGTCGATCGTCTTGGTGGGAAATGTGTGCCCCACGAATTCCGTATTCAGGTACCGCGGGTGATTCGGCGGCCGCAGCGGAAAGCCGAAGTCATTCATTGTGAAAACGTCCTCGAGGAACTCCGATTCCTGAAAATACCGGATGCCCCCCGTCTGCCGGGTCGGATCGAGCGCGTGCGCCACCGCATTCGTCCTCGTATAGAAATCGTGATCGTCTCTCGATTCATTGATCCGCACGCCCCACAGCACAATGGCCGGATGATTCCAGTCCCGCCGGATCATTCGCCCCACGTTATCGACCGAAACCTGCTTCCACGCCTCGTCGCCGATATGTTGCCACCCCGGAATCTCCTCCAGCACCAGCAAGCCGATCTCGTCGCAGCAGTCCAGAAAATGCCGCGACTGCGGATAATGCGAGGTCCGCACGATATTGCAGTGCAGTGTTTGCCGCAGAATCTTCGCGTCCTGCCGCTGCACACGTGCAGGCATCGCCTGCCCAACAAACGGAAATGTCTGGTGCCGATCGAGGCCGCGCAGCTTCACGATCTTCCCGTTCAGTGAGAATCCGTGATCGGTAAACGTCGCCTCCCGAAAACCAATCCTGCGGGATTCTTCGTCGATCGCACGGCCGCCGCTGCTCAATCGCACCCTGATCGTGTAGAGATTCCGATGCTCAAGATCCCACAGCTTGACCCCGTTCAGCTGCGTCAGCGAAACCGTGATGCGCGACGGGTCGGTGGTGGTTTCATCGCTCGCATGCACCGCACCCGCTGCGGCATCCGTTGCGGAAGCCGCTGAAGAACTCGCCGCCACCGTCTGTCTGCCGCTTCCCATCACCCGTTCTCCATCCAGCAGGTCCACCGCCAGCTCCATCGAGTCGCGCCGCTCCCCCGCCAGGAAGCAGTCGACGTCCAGAGAAGGGCTGCCGCTGAGCACATCGCGCGGACGCGCAAAAACATTGTCGATGTAAGTCACCGGAACCATGCTCAGCGAAACCTCGCGGTAAATCCCGCCAAAAGTCATGTAGTCGACTTCGTCGCCGAACGGCGGAATGTCCGCTCGCTCCGTCGAGTCCACCTGCACGCACAGCACATTTTCCTCATCGAAATGCACATGCGGCGTCAGCTCGAACGAGAACGGCGTATATCCGCCCTTGTACTCGCCCAGCGAAACGCCGTTGATCCACACCGTCGACGCCGTCATCGCGCCTTCGAAATCGACGAAGACCCGCTTTCCCGCGGCGCCCGCCGGCAGTCGAAACCGCCGCCGATACGTGGAAACAAACTCATAATCCTTGTCATCGAAACTGTGCCACGGCAGCCGTACATTCGTATGCGGGAGCACCACGCGCTCGAAAGCCGAATCGTCAAAACCAGGCGCCGTCGCGGCATCCACTTTGCTGGGGTGGTATCGCCAGTTGCGGTTCATCGGCAAAACCTGTCGGCCCGCCCCGGACTCTGTTGACTCCCGCACTCCACCAAAAACCGGCCTGCTGCTCAGGGCTGCCGAAGCCAGCAGCCCACCTGTGCCCTTCACAAAATCGCGTCGATCCATAATTAGCTGTTCCGCGGAAACTCGCGTCGCCCTCCGGCTCAAAACAATGGCCCGACCAGTCTATGCCAGCAGCGCACATTCATCATGGGTTCACCAGAGTCGTTTTGCCATCCGCCATTCGACCCGCCGGCTCTCCGGAATCAACGGACCAAAGTCTGAGAACCGGCTTTAGCCCCTGAGGGATGGTTCTCGAACGCCGAATCGGAGTTCCTCAGCCCGTGGAGGGTGCGTACAGCCTCGCCTCACCACCGGTACACGGTCAGATCGTCCATCCACACCGTCGACGACCCGCTCGCTCCCATTCCATCCACCTGCAGATTCGTCAGCAGCGTCGAGCTCCACCCCAGCGCAAACGACGACGGAACCGTCGCGTCGATGTCCTGCTCCACATCGTCCAGCCACACCGACTCGTAGGTCACATTCCCCGCACTGTCGCGCGAGTATGCAATCTGCACATGGTGCCACGTGTCCCGGCTCCAGCTCTGCAGGTCGCAGGGCGCACCGGACTTGACCCACTGATCCACGTAGGTCTGCGGTGTCCCCCCGTTCGCCGTGTAATCCCAGGTCTTCGAGTAGCCGTCGCACTGGAACCCGTAGATCACCGTCTGCCCATTCGCCATCACCTGGTTCATGTCCATCTCAAGATTCGCCACGTCGCCAGCAGAACCGTCGAGGTACACCCACGCGTCGTACAAAAAGTGCGTCGACGCGGTGTCCTGCCCGAACGAAACGTAGTACCTCTCGCCGCCGCTGTTGGTGTAAGTCGACGCGAATTCGCGCGCCTGCCCGCTCAGCGAGGGCGCATTCACCAGCGCCATCGTGCCGCCTGCGTCCACGCTCGATCCGCTCGTCCCCGTGTCGTAGGCTGCGTTCCAGGTCGGTAACGCCTGGAGCGCGCTCACTACAACCGCATTCGAGGGAACATTCCCCGGCGCGCCTCCACCACCCGAACCGCCGGAACCCGTCCCGCTGCCGGTTCCGCTGCTGCCTTGTGCCGTTTTCGAACCGACGCTGACTGCGCCACAACCTGCGACCAGCGTCGCAGCTGCAAAAAAAGAGAGAGAAGCTGCAGTCCAACAAACCAGTTTCACTGTCCTACCTGGCGAGCGCAAAAATTCGAGCGCGTCTCTTCGGGCTTGCAGACACTGCTGCGCCGGAATGCCTGGGCAACAAAACGAGGCATTCCCCGCTAATAGTTCTCCACGATCCGCATTTCTCGGGCGAAGTTAACCAGGACCATACGCGCAGTTACCTGTATTAGCAATCACATAATCGACCGCAGACCAAACTACAGTAACTGCCGGGCGTTCTCACACCTGGCGCCTCAGACATGAGTTACGACTGAACTACCACCTTGTAACGAACCTTGCGCCGCCGGATTCCCTGAGCTCGGTGCTCTGTGCTCTGAGCTCTGTGCCCTGAAATCTGTGCCCCCTGCTACCCTTCCCTCATGGCCGTTCGCAAGATCGTCCACGTCGACATGGACGCCTTCTACGCCTCGGTCGAGCAGCGCGACGATCCCGCCCTCCGCGGCAAGCCCGTCGTTGTCGCCTGGCGCGGCAACCGCTCCGTCGTCTGCACCGCCTCCTACGAAGCGCGCCGTTTCGGCATTCGCTCCGCCATGCCCGCCCTGCGCGCCGAGCGTCTCTGCCCCGCCGCCATCTTCATCCCGCCCGACTTCGTCCGCTACCGCGCCGTCTCCCGCCAGACGCGTGACATCTTCCGCCTCCACACCGACCTCATCGAGCCCCTCTCGCTCGACGAAGCCTATCTCGACGTCACCGAAAATAAATGCGGCCTGCCCACCGCCACCAAAGTCGCCAGCGCCATCCGTAAACAAATTCGCGACGAGCTGCACCTCACCGCCTCGGCCGGCGTCGCGCCCAATAAGTTCCTCGCCAAAATCGCATCCGACTGGCGCAAGCCCGACGGCCTCTTCGTCATTCAACCCGAAGACGTCGACACCTTTCTCCCGCCGCTTCCCGTCGAGCGTCTGCCTGGCGTCGGCAAAGTCACCGCGGAACGCCTCGCCAACCTCGGCATCAGGACCGTCGCCCACCTGCGCGCCATGGAATTAGTAACCGTGGAAGAGCATTTTGGACGTCACGGCCATCGCCTGCACGAGCTGGCCTACGGTATCGATGAAAGCGAGGTCGTCCCTGACCGCCCCACCAAATCCATCTCTGCCGAAGACACCTTCGAGCGCGACATCCCCCTCGAGGCCACCGAGGACGCCATCCGCCGCCTCGCTGAAAAAATCTGGAACGCCTCGCGCAAAGAATCCCGCATCCCGCGCACCGTCGTCCTCAAACTCAAAACTGCGGAATTCAAAATCCTCACCCGCTCGCTCACGCCCGCCGAGCCTGTCGCCTCCTGCGAAGAGCTCACCGGCATCGCCCTCACCCTGCGCGAGCGCGTCTCGCTCGGTCCCGCCCAGCGCTTCCGCCTCATCGGCGTCGGCCTCCACAACTTCCGCGACCCTGGCGACGCCCCCGCCCAACCCATCCTCTTCGACGAAACAGAGATGTCATCCTGAGCGAAGCGCCGGAGAGGATCTCGCCAGCGGTGTAAGCTCTCAGCCGGCGCGAAGTCGAACGGACCCCCCGTAGCAGCAAACATTGCACCGGCGCAAACTCTAATCGCGGAGGGGAATCGGTCGCGCAGCGGCCAACAAGGAATCTGAAGCGGTGGTTTTCTAAACGCTGAACCCTGAACGCTTGTCTTCCAGCTTCGAACTACCCCTTCACCCGCACCTCGGTGCTCGGCGCCCTGACAATCAACGGCACCACAATCGACACCAGCATGATCACCGCAATCACATGCAGACCGTGCGCAAACGAAGTCTCCGTCTGCCGCAGATGCGCGATCAGCAACGGCCCAAAAGCGCTCGCGAATCCCCACGCCGTCAACATCAGTCCGTAAATCGGCCCGATGTTCTTCGCGCCAAAGTAGTCGGCCGCAAACGCAGGCATCGTTCCGAACCCGCCGCCGTAGCACATCAGAATAATGAACGTCAGCACCGTGAGCATCGACGCCGCGCCGATGTTCGGCATCGCCCAGAACAGCCCCACCTGGCACAAATACATCACCACAAACGTCCAGCGCCGCGTGATCCCGTCCG